>Ga0307930_1000891_pt1 | contig 24019 bp, 21 predicted proteins | sample OrgLakmetageno46_FD_203161 | JGI IMG/M metagenome (GOLD analysis project Ga0307930, IMG submission 203161) | Saline water microbial communities from Organic Lake, Antarctica - #46 | ecosystem: Environmental > Aquatic > Non-marine Saline and Alkaline > Saline | place: Antarctica: Organic Lake...
ATGCAAAATCAAAATCCCGCGCTAACGTTAATAATCGGTGACTCAATCATTTGGCAGGCTGAGTATCGGAGACAACAAGGTTTGGCGATTGTATTTTGAGTTTTCACACACCCTGCGCTCTAAGGAGCCAGTCGTAAACCTCGTCAAAATATTTCATTAATAAATTAAAATAAAAGGCAGAGCTGATAGACGGGCATGTGGCAATAGCCGACGTAAGAGGATTTGAACAATAGACTATATTGAGCTAAAAATAATCATACGATCACTTAAACTTGACCGGCGGTCATTAATCCCTAAATTGCGTGATAAGTTAATTCAGAGTGAACAAGCCTGTAGCGAACGTATAAGAAAAGTTTGGTTTATAGTTGATGAAATATTTATGCGCATTATACTGTGCGTATAGTAATTTACGTAGAGATAAGTTATGAGTGCTGCCAAAGAAAAAGTTAGAGTAAACGTATATTTAGATAAGACTGTGACAGAGGACGCAAAACGCCTCGGTATAAATCTCAGCAACACCTTAGAAATTGCGCTGAAGTCAGAGCTAGAAACTAAATGGAAAGAGCGTAATAAACAGAAAATAGAGACATATAATCAGTATATTGCTTCTGATGGTCTGCCATTTGATGACTGCGATTTATGCATTTAATTTGGGAAAGCGATAAGTGAACCAGTTCGATATCTATGTAAATCCCGTAGTTAAAGGCAGAAAACGTTATCCTTACGTTTGTTCACTACAGAATAGATTATTTGATGGTTTAACTTCTAGAATAGTCGCATTTGTTTGCAGTGATGAATCAATTGCATTCGACAAAATAAGCGTCCTAGTAACAATTTCCTCCAAGAAATATTTCGTTTGTTTAAACGTTATAGCAACAATCGAAGAAAGTAGATTACAAGAATTCGTTGAGAATATATCTGATAATCGAGAGTCGCTATTAGCCGCCCATGATGCGCTATTCACTGGGATATAGAATTACCAGTTAATAGCTGAACGCTTTTGCGTTATCGCCGATATAGCTCACAGAATGCATATATCAATGTTTACCCAATGGGTTGGTTACTAGGCAGTTTAAGACTGAAAACAGGTCGACTTTTCAGCGATGTTGGATTATCTGTATTTAAAAAAAGAGAAAAATCTACTTTTTACCTCTATTAATTTGTGGGGGATTACCATGTCAAAAGCGAAGAAGCCAGAGTCATAGCCGTCATGGATGCAAGCTATAGTATACTCCGGCCAATATTCTTTGCCATGCTCGTTAGAATGACTAGATTGTATTGAACATGATCCCATGTTTATCTTCTTTCATCGATATATAACTTCGGCTGGTTTCACTTGATTGATTTTGAGCTCCAATTACCTCAGCAGGGTATTCAAACGTCGATATTATGTAAGATTTCCGGTATTCATATACCATAGCTGCGAAAGACCGAAAACTGCAAAAGCAGTTATTGCATCATTAGCTATATATTTTAGTACTTTATGTAGTAATAATAGAGCCACTTAAGTTTCGATAGTAAAAATCAATACAAATGCCTAATCTATATTAGGTATATCGACATCTACAACTTCAATGGAGAGTCTATTATGAGCACCTACACCGCAATTAATCTAGCACAACGTCCGATTCCTGGACCTATTCGCTCAGATACATTTGAAGTGGTTAAAAAAGAAATTCCGGAGGTTGGCCAGGGTCAGTTTCTAGTAAAACAAACTCATATGTCACTTGATCCGGCGATGATCGGCTGGATGAGTTCTGACACTAAAAGTTATATTCCACCAGTCGTTTTAGGTGATGTTATGCGCTCCTCAGGTTTAGGCGAAATTGTCGAAAGTAATCACCCTGATTTTCATGTCGGTGAGCGAGTCATGGGTCTGATGGGATGGACAGAATATTTTTTAAGTTCAGGCCCAGGCTTGAACAAAGTACAAGCGGGTTTGGATCCAACTATGGTGTTATCGGTATTTGCCTTGCCTGGCATAACCGCAATGCAGGGACTATATGGAGTGGCTAAACCTAAAGCCGGAGAAACCATTGTAGTAAGTGGTGCGGCGGGTTCTGTAGGTTCAATTGTAGGTCAATTGGCAAAGGCTGATGGCTTAACTGTGATTGGTGTGGCTGGAAATGCCGAGAAGTGTCACTGGATTGTGGATGAGTTAGGATTTGATGGTGCAATTAACTATAAGACAGATGATATTAGTGCAAAGCTTGCGGAACTTGCGACGGATGGGGTCGATATTTATTTTGAAAATACCGGCGGTGCGATCCAAAACCATATCTTTGAAGCGATGAATGCGCATGGTCGAATCGCCGTTTGTGGAATGATAGCTGATTATGGCACTGATACACCAAGCGCGGGACCCAATTGGATCCCGATCATCAAGAAGCGTTTGAGCATACAGGGCTTCACGATGCCAGATCATTACGCAGAAATACCGGGCTTGATTGACAAACTGACACCTTATGTGATGCAAGGTAAAATAAAGCATCGGGCGCATATATTGGATGGTTTAGAATCCGCAATTGATGGTCTAAATTTATTACTGACTGGCGGTAATAACGGCAAGTTGATCGTTAAGCTGTAAATATCGGACAAATAAAGTCGTTGAAGCCGGCGTGAGCGAGCTATACAACTTAGTGTTACTCTATAGCTCGTTTTAATGCATCTTGAAACGCAGGGCGAGCTATATTTCGATTGATGTAGGCTTGCAAGGTAGGATGGCTTTCAAGCTTGCCTAAGCGATTAGCCATATTCACCGCGTAACTAATTCCAAAATCTGCTCCACTGATTTGCTCACCTAAAATAAATTCATTGTCACCCAGTTGCGCTGCAATATTATCCAGGTGCAAAGTCACTTCACCCTGACTAAATCCGCCCAGCATTGGACTGGGCGACTCATCGCGCATCAATAACATCTCAATCAACAGCGGCGCAAACACCGAACCTTCTGAATAGTGTAGCCACTGCGAATAAGTGGCCCAAGCATTTAGGTCTTCGCGACGAGGAGAAAATTTGTGTTCCGTATCGAACTTTTCTAAAAAATAAGTGGTGATCGCGCCTGACTCGGCGAGAACTAAGCCATCATCTTCAATTACTGGTGACTTGCCTAGTGGGTGGATTACCTTAAGACTATCTGGGGCACGCATGGTTACTGGATCGCGCAGGTATTCTTTGAGTTCATACTGCATGCCCAACTCTTCCATCAACCAAACGGTAAAGATGGAACGTCCAATTCTCAAATGATGTATTGTTACCACTATATTTACTCCGTTATTGGCACACAAAATTAGATAAAACTTATCAAAAAGTATAGCAAGGACTAATACGCCTTCTACTACACTTAATCTACTAAAAGAAGCTGGTTACTGCAAATTGCCTAGGACTAGTAAATTGCTTATAAGTGTTTTCGCCCTTGATAGATCGTTGCTGCTGGTGTGGGCTTTATGCAAATGATAGTTAATGCCTTTACTATACACTAACTTTATGTGCCAAAGCTTGCTATAATACTGTTTTTTTATCCAGTTGTTTTTGTATGATTGTGTATATCGCAGAGAAACCAAGTTTAGGCCGTGCAATAGCCACCGGGTTTGATGGTCGACAACAAAAGCGCGATGGCTATATTGAGCTAGATAATGGCGATTGTGTGACATGGTGCATCGGTCATCTATTAGAACAAGCTGAGCCAGATAAATACGATGCAGCCTATGGCAAGTGGTCACTGCAACACCTGCCCATTGTGCCGATAAAGTGGCAACTGGTACCTAAAAAGAACACACAAAAACAACTAAGCGTGGTAAAACGACTACTTAAAACAGCGACGCATATCGTCAATGCAGGCGATCCTGACCGTGAAGGGCAACTACTGGTAGATGAAGTAGTTACTTATTGCGGGGTGAAAACGTCGATTATTGAAAACGCAGGACGGCTATTAATCAATGACTTAAACACCAGCGCGGTGAAAAAAGCCTTACAGAATATGCGCGCTAACCGTGAGTTTTTAGGCTTATCTATATCAGCTTTAGCGCGTTCTCGTGCAGACTGGCTATACGGATTAAATCTAACTCGTGCTTATACTCTGCTGGGTCAACGTGGCGGCTATAGTGGCGTGCTTTCTGTAGGGCGAGTGCAAACGCCAGTTTTAGGTTTAGTGGTCAGGCGCGATCAAGACATTGCCCATTTTACGTCTACACCCTTTTTTGACGTTATAGCCACTTTGGAAACGCTAAACAAAGTGACTTTTACTGCTAAATGGCAACCAAGCGAAGCATGCGGTCCTTATCAAGATGAAGAGGGTAGAGTACTGTCGCGTAAATTAGCGCAAACGGTGGTAAATAAAACCCAAGGTCAAGATGCCTCGGTCACAGATTACAAGGTACAAAATAAACAAAGCCTTGCCCCTTTACCTTACAGCCTATCGATATTGCAAATTGATGCCTCTAAGCGTTTTAATTTATCGCCTAAGAAGGTGTTGGATGTGTGTCAGTCATTGTATGAAAAATATCAACTGATTACTTATCCCCGATCCGATTCGCGTTATTTGCCTAAAGAGCAGTTTGTGCAGGCCTCTGAGGTGTTGAGTGTTATAAAGTCGAATGTACCGAGCTTTACAAGTGCCGTCGACAATGCCAACCCTAAGTTAAAATCTAAAGCTTGGGATGACAGCAAAGTCGATGCCCACCATGCTATTATTCCGACTAACCGGACAAAGGCTTTAGGGAGTTTAACGCCGGATGAAGCAAAAATATATCAGCTCATTGCTAGTCAATACTTGATGCAGTTTTACGGGCCACATAAATATCAAGAACAAGTAGCGAAGATTGATATTGCGGGTGGTGAATTTATTGCCAAAGGTAAATTGACTAAAGACCTAGGCTGGCTAGCGCTGACTAAAAGTGCAAACACTAAAACCGAAACCGAAACAGTATTACCAAACTTAAGTAAAGGTGAGTCTCTACATTGCATCGAGTCGCAACTTTTAGAAAAACAAACATCGGCGCCTAAACATTTTACGGACGCTACTTTGCTTGGGGCGATGACTGGGATTGCGCGTTATGTGCAAGACAGTAAAATTAAGAAAATCTTAAAAGAGACCGATGGACTTGGCACGGAAGCAACGCGCGCTTCAATTATTGATTTATTGTTTAGACGCCAGTTTATGCATAAGATAGGTAAAGAAATCCATGCCACTGAGACGGGTAAAGCCCTAATTAAGGCCTTACCAAGTGAAACTACCTATCCAGATATGACCGCTATCTGGGAAGCCAACCTAGATAAAATCGCTCAGCGACAATTACGCTATGAAGCCTTTATGCAGCCTTTAACTGAGTCCATTACCCAGTTGATTAGTCGCAGCCAGCAGCTGGACACCACTCACTTTGTGGGCTTGAAGAGTGCACGGCCTGCCCGTAAAAAACGTTTTTTTAAGAAGAAATCTTAAAAAGCAAATAAACGAGTTTGTTCTGCAAATCGTGACTTGGTTTAGCCCGTTTTATTCTTATCTACCTTAAAACTTGAATAACGTGGCTAATAGTCCAATTAATCCACCAAACACGCCGCCCCACACGACTAGCCAACCCAAGTGTTTTCTGATCATATTCTGAATAATGTCCTTGACCATTTTAGGTGTTAGTTCATTCAGACGTTGCTCAACAATTTGCTTAATCTTTTGGTGCAAGTCTTGCTGCACATTAGGCTGAGCTAACTCTTCTCGCAGTAATAATATAAACTTAGGATCTTGAGTAATATCTTCTAGTGCTATCCCCATCTTGTCGATAAAAGGTTGTCGCATCGGCTCTAAGGCTTCAACACCCCCGAACATTCCCAGCATCTGTCCAAATGAAGACGCTTTGATAACCTCAACCAATGAGTCAAATGTGGGTGCCAAGTCTACTTTTTTAATAATAGGGGCTAAGTCCACTTGTATAGGTTGGTCGTTCTCAGCTATAAAACGTTGGATGTTTTCTTCTGTAAAAAACTGTTCCATCACAAGCGTTCGAATACCGCTCTTAAAATCTTCGAAGCGTTCTGGTATAACACCAGAACCATAAAGTCCGGGTACTTTTTCAAATAGCATATGCACCGCTATCCAATTGGTGATGGCACCTGATACCGCAAATAACCCGACAGTTTTGATTATGACATTGTCTAAGAAAAAACCAATTAGCACTAAGGCAAAGGCTAATCCATTGGTGATTATACTTTTATTCAAAGAAACGACTCCAAGATTGTTGACTTTAAAAAGGTTTATACCAGTAAAATAAATACTGTCAAGATGCTGCTGCTATAATGTAGTATAAGTGGCTCAAAGGCTATATTTGTTGTCTGCAACAGAGTTGATTGAACCCAGTTATACGCTACAATATCGTATCATTGAAGCGGCTTAGCGATGGCAGCAATTTCGTAGCTAATTATTTTCTTACCTCAATTATTGCTCAAAACAGACTTTTTTGACAAGTTAGGTAAATAAGACGAACGAATTCATTAACTTAGATTGTTTATTAACTTATACAATTCTATAGTACATCCACTAAAGCTGAAAACGAAGAGTAAAATATGAGTACAGATAAATCACGCAAATATTCCCAAAAAATCGTAGATGGTGCAGCTCAGGCTCCAAGCAGATCTATGTTAAGGGCCGTGGGCTTTGGCGACGAGGATTTTAAAAAATCGCAGGTGGGTATTGCTTCAACTTGGTCAATGGTAACGCCATGCAACATGCACATTAACACCCTGGCAGAAGAGGTAGGCAAGGGTGTAGATAGCGCCGGTGCTAAAAGCGTGATTTATAACACTATTACCATATCTGACGGTATTTCCATGGGCACCGAAGGTATGAAGTATTCTTTGGTCTCGCGTGAAGTTATTTGCGATTCGATAGAGGCCGTATCGGCTGGCATGGGCCATGACGGCATCATCGCTATTGGTGGCTGCGACAAAAATATGCCTGGCTGTTTGATGGGGCTAGCACGCCTAAATCGTCCTTCAATTTTTGTGTATGGTGGAACTATTTTACCGGGTGAAAACCATACCGATATCGTATCAGTATTCGAAGCTGTGGGCAGTTATGCTAACGGCGATATTCCGATCACTCAGTTGGAACATATTGAAAAAACCGCGATACCCGGTCCAGGTTCTTGTGGCGGTATGTATACGGCAAATACACTCGCCTCAGCGATTGAAGCTTTGGGTATGAGTATGCCCAATAGTTCGGCACAAAATGCAGTTTCAGATAACAAAAAACAAGACTGCGTTGATGCAGGAAAAGCGATTCTTTACTTACTCGAACATGATATTAAGCCGTCCGACATTATGACCAAAAAGGCCTTTGAGAATGCGATCACGATGGTCATTACCCTAGGAGGTTCCACCAATGCAGTACTGCATTTAATAGCCATGGCAGACGCAATTGGTGTAGAAGTGACATTGGATGATTTTGTGCGTATCGGTGATAAAACACCAGTGATAGCCGACTTGCGTCCAAGTGGTCAATATTTGATGTCCGAATTAATTGAGATCGGTGGCATTCAACCTCTGATGAAGCGTTTATTAGATGCGGGTATGTTGCACGGTGATTGCATGACTGTAACTGGCAAAACGATGGCTGAAAATTTGGCTGGGGTAGCAGATTATCCTGACGGACAGACTATTATTTTACCTTTGGATAAACCAATCAAAAAAGACAGTCATTTGGTCATACTTAATGGTAATTTAGCACCAGAGGGAGCCGTTTCAAAAATCACAGGAAAAGAGGGTTTAAGCTTCACTGGCGCAGCTAAAGTGTATGACTCTGAAGAGCAGGGTTTTGCCGCTATTATTGATGGCCAAGTGGTAGCAGGTGATGTGATTGTCATTCGCTATGAAGGCCCCAGAGGCGGTCCTGGTATGCGTGAAATGCTAAGCCCCACGTCCGCAATTATGGGCAAAGGCTTAGGCAATGATGTCGCGCTCATCACTGACGGTCGCTTTTCAGGCGGCAGTAGGGGCTTTGTGGTTGGGCATATCACGCCTGAAGCTTACGAGGGCGGGCCGATTGCGTTGATAGAAAATGGCGATAGCATTACAATTGATGCGCAAAATCGTGTCATGACGCTCAATATCAGTGATGCTGAGATGGCGAGCAGAAAGAACAATTGGCAACAGCCGGCAGCAAAATATACCAGAGGGCTGCTAGCAAAATATGCGAGAACAGTAAGCTCGGCCTCTACTGGAGCGGTCACTGATAAACCTGATTAAGCAATTCTAACTGGATCACCATCGCTGGTGATCCGGTTTAATCTTAGCTTCGCTTAATTTGTGCCTGCGCTAATTTTATAAATTCTTTAGCTGGAAGGGGTTTGGACCAATAGTAGCCTTGTCCATAAACACAGCCCTGAGCTTTCAGTATTGTGGCAGTTGCTTGGTCCTCGACTCCCTCTGCAACATTTTCTAATTCCATTACATGGCTCATTTTTATTATCGCATTTACAATGTGTTGTAGCTGTAAATTGCCCACCATATCTCGAACAAATGACATGTCTATTTTCAAAGTAGACGCATTAAATTTTGATAAATAGTTTAGGTTTGAGTATCCTGTTCCAAAATCATCAATGGCAAAATACACGCCACGCTCTACCATTAAGAAGATTTGTTGTTCTATATGTTGCGTATCCTCGATAAATAGTGACTCTGTAATTTCTAACTCCAATAAACTCGGATCCAGTCCAGCCTTTTGCAGGGCTCTGAAAACGTGGTTAGGTAAATTTCCGCGGTTAAATTGCACAGGTGACAAGTTGACGGCAACCGTCATTCCCTTTAACCCATTGCTCTGCCATTCTGCGCATTCTGCACAAGCAGTCTCGAGGGCCCAACGCCCAATTTCAACAATCAAACCAGACTCCTCAGCAACCGGAATGAATTCTGCCGGAGAAATAATGGTATCGCCCTTTCGCCAACGGATTAAGGCTTCTGCACCGACAAATTGATTAGTGGCTAAGTCGACCTTTGGCTGATAGTACAATTCGAACTGTTCTTCTTCTCTCGCTTTGTAAACCGCAAAGCTTGCTTTTCTATTTAATTGGTTAAAGGTGTCGCCATCAAATGGCGCAACAGAAACCCCTAGAGCACAACTCAATTCAAAGTTATATTCAGAAATAGACAGCGGTAATATACTGACACGAATAGCTTGGTGGCAGAAATCTTGTAAAGCTGCATAGTCAGGTACCCGTTTGACAAACGTAAATTCGATACCAGAAGTTCGATATACAAAAGTATGCTCATCTTGGAGTTTAACGAAGCGTTCAGCGAGATTATTTAAAACTTGATCACCAAACTTGTGCCCTAATGTGGAATTTATCCAATTAAAATTATTCATATGCAAGGTAATAAAACCAAGTATATAGTTATCTTTTGGTGTGTCGCTAAATAGCTCAACTAGATCTAGTTTGCATTTCTCGGCATTAGGTAGCTGAGTAAGATCATCATATAAAATCCGTTTTTCGGCGTTTTCCTTAATCACGTCATAACGCACTCTCTGCTCAGTTAATCGCAAAATAAGCGCTTTAATATAGCCTGATATAAGTATGATACCCATACCATAAACTGACAGAACTATCGCCATATCGGTTGCTTTTGCCCAGCTCGAATAGTTGGTAATTACTTTAGGTTCAACTAAATCAATGGAAATTGCATAAGCGAAGAAATAAAAGCTAATAAGCATATAGCAGGACAAAGGAATGATCATGGTTTTACCGCCAAGCAAGGATGCAAATATCAGCACACATGGATACAGCAGCAAAGAAGTGTCGTATAAACCGTCATAATAGAATGCTTTTGACGATGCAAAGATAATGACCGTCCAAAGTGTCATTCCGGCAACAATATTCCATGTGTCTGAGTTTAATAGTTTTAATAGACCAATAAAAAAAGCCACTACTACCAAGCCGTCAATTAACCATTTAGTATCGCCTTGCCACCAAGCAATTGCAGACATGATCAGAAACAGGCCGATAAATACACTAATAACCGACTGGACTTGGGCAACGCGCGACTTTATATTTTGTAACATAAGCCCTGGAGAAACCATGGGTGTTAATGCACTGCTACTTTCTTCAAACACGGATTATCTCTTGAGTGTCTAATTCATGGGCAAACTTTAGGGACTTTTCAGGATCTGTGTCTCTGTCGTTCTTTACGATGTACATGGCTTGGTCAGCGAGATTGATAATCTCTTGTATTTTTACGCCATTCTCCGGGTAGAAGGCAGCTCCTACACTGGCTCCAACAGCGACATTTTGGTTGAATTTACGCAAAAAGTAGGGCTTAGAAATTCGTTGCACCAAACGTGTAACAAGCTCTTTAGTAGTGGCTTCGTCGGCGCCGTCAAGTAACAAAACAAATTCATCTCCTCCCCATCGGCCACCAAAGTCTAGGGTCCTGAGGGTCTTTTTAATGCGGTCAGCGACAAAGATTAATATTTCGTCGCCCGACTCATGACCGTAAATATCGTTGATCCGCTTGAACCAGTTTAAGTCGATCAAAACGAGACAAAACGGGCGTTCCTGTTCAGCAAATACCTCAATCTCTTTTTCCAGACCTTGGCGATTATAAAGTTTGGTGAGCTTATCGTAATCGGCTTGATAAGCTAACGATTCTAATTCTTTCTTTCGTTTAGAAATATCATGCAGGGTAATTTGATAATATTCACGTAAGTCCTCGTTAACAACTGAGGTCACTACCACTTGCACCCAAACCGAAGCTGAGTCCTCGCAGGTCTGTAGCTTAAATTCTCCTGTTGCAATCTCATCATTCGCAAAAGCCAACTCCACAGAGCCTAAAAGCTTCTCAGGCTCTGCAAACAGATTTTCTAATAATGGTCCAAAGCTCTTTTTTAATTGCAGCTTAAGTTTTTCAAGGATCGTCTCAAAAGCGACATTAAACAGTATAATATTACCTCGAGGTTCGATTAATATAATGGGCGACATCGAATTTTCAAACAGCATCCTAAAGCGTTTTTCCAAAGCTTCAATTTCTTGTCTAAGCTTTCTCTCTCTAGTAAATTGTTGTTCGGTTTTATCAAGTAAAATATTGACGTCGTTGACCAATTCACCTAGTTCACTGTTTTGATGAAAATCAGGCACAGTCAAACGATTGCCTTCACCCGGAACGGTTTTGTGTAACTTACGGGCAATCTCGATCATGGGTCGGGTAATCAGGAAAAAGGCCACGGATATCGCCACAATTGTGACCACGAATGCTTGTAAAATCATGGCTTTAGAATTATCTAATGCTAATTGTCTAGCTCTTTCTTCAATGTATTGAATATTAGGTGCGATGACCAAGGTACCAATTGATTTATCTGCTTCAAATAAGGACTGAATAGGAAAAACCACTGGTTCAACAAAGGTATTTGTATTGCTGACCACTTCGATATTTTCAAAATTCATCTTAGCATTCAGCACGACTTCGTTAGTAGCAAGCCCATCGACCACTTCTTGAGCCAGATCTTTTTCCGCTAAATATGCAGCCGTTGCCGCAGTAGCCCCGATAGTTTTATATAAACTGCCAAGACTTTGCTGAGTGATTGCGACTTCTTGATTGAAGGTCAATTTGTAAAACAACTGTGATGAAAGAAAACCAATTGCAATAGATGCAAAACCAATGACTATTGCCAGTCGAATCAATAATGCACTTTTATTCATAAAAACGATAAACCACTTTGACATCCTCTGTCACACTACTTTCGTGAATATAGGCGATGGCATTTTCTGTTTGTTTTACAAAAACTAGAATCGCTTTTTCATCTTTTTGTTGGGTAGGAGGTCTAGCCCTCCCGGAAAATTTTACTTTTGACCAATAAGCATTAACGCGCGCCAAAGACATACCAACTAAAGAATCGTAAAACTTTGTTCTGACTTCTAGATCACCTTCAATATCAACAGGTACTGCTTTTGACCCATCGGGAAATGCCACATATTTGCCCATGTACAAGTCGATAACTTGAGAACGAGAAAGAATAGAAGTAGGATTATCCTTGTGCACAACTAACACTAATTCACTGCTGGTGACAAAGGTGGTGAAACTCAGTCCACCCATCAAGATCATTGTTTTAAGTAGGGTTAATTGTAACATCAGTACAAAAAGCTCACGTTGGCAAACAAAACGTTAACATGCCCTGTACGATCATTGTCAGGCATCTCATTCTCTGTAGGCGGTTGCCAAAAAGTGCTTGCTCCATCATCTATGCGGGTATGATCTAATTGAAGTTTGAATGACATGTTTTGGTCAAAATCCCAGCGCCAACCTATGGATACGGTTTTTTGATTAAGACTGTAATAATTAAGCAATAACTTTGATGCATTATAAGCTTCCATACCACTGGGTACTTGCTCGAGTGCAGGCAAGATAATACCGCTACTATCAAGATCAAACTTTTCCGACTGACTGAAGGCGATGGAGGCAAAGAAGTTATGTGCATTGGTGTGATAAATACCACTTAAATAGCCGCTTTTGAGGCCTTGAACAGATAAAGTGTCAGTCTTTATTTTGGCTAATTCAGAAATCAGCGTGACTTTGTTGAATCTATATTGGCCACTTAACGAGGTGTAGGTACCTTTTTTGTTGTCTAGGTCGGCAGCATTTGCGAAATCGACTGCGTTAGGCCAGATTACTGAAAAGTTAGGCACCAACGCATTGAGTTGTGTAAGGCCGGCAATCAGCGGTTTTATAGCCTTTGAATCGAACTTTAGCTGAGTATGATTAACCGCGATATCCCAATTAATAGATTGAAAATCTAAAGCTAAACCAACAATATTATCAAAACGAAATGGAGGAGCATCGGGCGAACTAAATGCTGTCACAGCAAATTCATTCTTGCCATAGAATAGCTTTGCTGAAAACGTTAAATCGCCCAGAGGTTTGCTGTAAGTTAAGTCAACCCCATCAAGATAGCGGTGAGGTAAGATACCATAAATTTCACTCGGTACATGTGCCCAAGTGTAAGCGTAGCCTATGTCTCTATATTCGGTTAATAAAAATAAATCATAAGCGGTGCGGCCAAATCTAAATGACCAATTGGCGTTTGGTGAGTATCTTATAAAGGCTAAATTCAGTGCAGACTTGAGATTAAGTTCTTGCTGGTCTCTGTAGATTGCTTGTACCACTATATCGATTTCATTAGTGGCTATAATATCGAATTGAATACCTAAATTTGTGCTCTCAGCAAAATCAAAGTCATTTTTGAATACACTACCGGTCTTCGAAAAATCGGCGCGATAGCCTAACTCATCAGAATCTGTGGTTACAACCCCTATGGTACCAAATCCAGATACACGCACATCTGGCGCTGCTAATACGAAGTTTGATACTAGCAGCAGCAGGAAAACACACTTTGTCATAATTAATAGAGCCTTAATACTTACACAATAAGCGAGGATTTACTCGCTTATTGTGTCTAGCCATTGCTTAATGTTACCCTAACTCTAATAACAGCATGCTCATTTCTGTAGCTTAGCATCATACCTGTGTATGCATTATTGATGCTGACGCGTTGGTGATGTTTAGTAAAGTCAAAGTTATTGCCTAACTTATTTATGTTTTATATTTTCGGTAATAAGCCTATATTTAGCGGTTATTAAAAAAAGGCAAGTAGTCTGTGAAATCAAAAATACGAAAGGCGTTGAATATTCATCACTTTAGAGTTGTCAAACAATTTGCAACCCTAAAGGAAGTCAAGATATGTGATATTGAAAGATACTTAGCCGCCTATGTATCAATGCCAACAGCGAGAAAGATAATTCACCAATTAGACGACTTAGAAATTATTACCTTTGACCAAAGCCAGAGCGACAAAAGAGTGAAAATAGTGCGATTTCTTCGAACCAATTTAGACGAATTTATATGACCCTATAAGACTCTTAAATTGTTCAGATATTTACTCGTTATTTGCTTTATCTGGCCTGCTTCTATAAAATATCTATGCGCATTCAATCCTATCTATCTAATCCAAAACCTTGCAAAAACCGATGCCATCGTGTTGTCAACGAAATAATTGTTTTATTTGTATGTCCATTTGTATGTCTATCGCTGCGATAGAGCTTTAATGATGTTCGTAAATTGGGAATGAGTATGAGCGTATTATGTTGGCATGGCAGAATTGTATTGATGCAACCAGCGTCATATAACACTCATTTTTTGCACCGCTCAGATTTAGTGTTTATTCTCAAGCCAATACATATATAGATAGTAGGCTTATCGCCTGCATTTTAATAAAAGATGTTTCAATAAAAGAGGTTTTAGTAAAAGATGTTTTAGTAACGGATATATGCAGTGGAGAGTGACGGATGACTGAAAAAATAGTGGATGTGCTGATTGCTGGAGCAGGTATTTCGGGGATTGGTATGGGCGTGCACCTCAAGCGCCAATGCTCTGCGCTTACCTTTACCATGCTAGAGCAGCGCGACGATATCGGCGGAACTTGGAGTCTATTTAATTACCCAGGTGTGCGCTCTGACAGCGATATGCACACCCTCGGTTTTGATTTTGAACCTTGGACAAACAAAAAAGCCATAGCTGATGGTCCATCTATTCTTGCATATATCACGCGCATTGTTGAAAAGTATAAGCTGAGCGAACATATTGCGTTTGGCCAAAAAATTGTTTCTGCTAGTTGGTCAAGCGATGAGGCTCTTTGGACTCTCACCATGGCGAATAAATTTGGCGAACAACATAAAAAACGTGGACGTTTCTTGTTTATGGGAACCGGATATTATGACTATGAGCAAGGTCATGATGCCGTATTCAAAGGGCGTGAGGAGTTTTCAGGTCAAATTGTTCATCCTCAATTTTGGCCTCAAGATTTAGATTATGCCAACAAAAAAGTAGTGATAATAGGCTCTGGCGCAACTGCGGTCACGCTTTTGCCCGCCATGGCAAAAACTGCTGAGCATGTCACTATGCTTCAGCGAACTCCTACTTGGTATGCCGTGCGTCCCTCGGAAGATAGGATTGCAAATGGTTTAGGTAAGATTATGCCTAGTCAATGGGCTTACAATATTATCCGTAAACGCAATGTGTGGTTGCAAAGCATATTTTATAAATATGCTCGCAGTCAGCCCAAACGGGTAATCAAATTGTTGATGAAAAATGTCCGCAAAGCATTAGGAAGTGAGCCTAATTCTACTGACTTCACACCTCCATATAATCCCTGGGAACAACGGCTTTGTTTAGTGCCTGACGCAGACATGTTCACTTCAATGCGCGAGGGTAAGGCGAGTATTGAAACCGATCAGATTAAGTATTTTACCAAAACCGGTATTCAACTGAGTTCAGGCAAACACCTAGACGCAGACATCATTATCACCGCTACGGGCTTAAAACTTGCGATGGCAGGAAAGGTATCCTTCACCGTCGACGATGCCAAAATAAACTTCGCCGAGCATTTTTATTACAAAGGCTGTATGTTTTCAAATGTACCAAACATGGCCATTGTATTTGGTTACTTAAATGCGTCTTGGACATTAAAAGCAGATATTGTGTCTCATTATGTGTGCCGGTTGCTTAACCATATGCAGCAGCACAATCTAATCATTGCTAATCCCCAGCTAGACGATCCTGATGCCCTTGAAGAAGAGGCCATGTTCGATTTTTCTTCAGGTTACGTGAAACGGGCTAGTAACATATTGCCTCGCCAAAGCACAACAATGCCATGGCGCATAACGCAAGACTATCGCTTTGAAAAAAACGTACTACTAAAAGAGCCTCTTAATGACGGTGTTTTGACATTTACTGAAGAGTATTCAAGCATTAGTTCGCCTCCGCTGAAAGATCAAGAAAGATAGCTAAGCCGACAACATGCAGGCTATCTATGTTTACATCATGACATTTTCTAAGTGGGTCGAGACTTTGTAAAAACCTCACCTAAGTTTGCATATTGACTCGCTCCTAGCCTCGCCAATGGATTTATTTTAAGTGCATCAATTTCAATACGATTATTGCTTTGATTAACCGCATTATCGTCCACAAACAATTCAATCGCCTCTACAAAAATGATTTGTTGTGGCGCGTTACCAATTTGTTGAGTGCTGTGTACTTTACATAAATAGGCTATAGGGCAACCTTCAATACGCTGCAAAGGCCAATCGGCATGGTCAATCAATTTCATTTGATTGGCTTTAATTTCACTTTCACCATAGTTCAAGCTAGCAGCGGTGGCAGTCACCATATCAGATTGTTGGGCGTGGGCAATATGAACAACACAATAAGCTTCTTCAATCAGGTTTGCGACAGTATCCTTGGTCGTTCCATTTGGTTTTTTGCCCATTGAAAGCATACATAATGGCGGATCGCTGCACACAGCATTAAAATAAGAAAACGGAGCAAGGTTAAGGGAGTCATCGCTATTGTTGGATAATACCCAAGCTATTGGACGAGGTATGATAGTTTGAGTCATTAAATGATAAATGGCGGTGCTCGGCATGTTGTTTAATTGTATATTCAATGGTGCTTCCTTTTTGTAACAGATTGTTGTTTTTCATCGTATTTTATAGGCTAAGAGTATACTATTTTGAACCACATATTGGCGTTTATCAATCGATAATATTTTATTGATTGGCTAAGTTAATAAATCAACAGTCACGTTGTTTAGAGTCTCATTAGATGCAGTCTAAACATCAGAAATATTGCGTTTTAGTGACTGATAGCTAGTGATTAAATGGCTAATAATTAGCAAAAATAGTAAAAAGAGACCACTATATGGAACTAGTTATCAGTCAGGTTAGTAAGACATACGCTAACGTAACCGCCATCAATAAATTATCATTTTCGGTTAGTCAGGGCGAGATTTTTGCACTACTCGGTCCAAATGGGGCTGGTAAGTCGCCTATTATCAGAATGATAACGGGTTTTACTCAGCCAGATTCGGGCAACATATCACTGAATATTGACGGCGAAGTGTTTGATGCCGGTCAAAATGTCTTTGGTAGATGTGCCCTTTTGGCAACCACTTATATCATTGGGACTCATGGCATTGGTGTGTTTATGGATTAGAGGCGCTGCAGGTAGATTGTTTAAAATGGGAATGATCATGTATGGAAAAGAGCCGACGATGAAGGGCATGCTCCTGTGGGCATTTAGGTCCAATTAAAAGATAGTCCTCTATAGTATTAGCACGATTATGCTAATCTTTAGTGTGCTATTATTTATTACGGTATTGAATCGTATCGATAAACAGACATCAATAACAAAATAGAAACATAGATTAGGATTTACTATGCACGTAGATAAAGCTAAAAAGCGAATTGCAAAACAATTGAAGAAAGGCTTTAAAGGTTATCCTCAAATTTCGATAGAATATTTTGGTACGGACCGCAGTTGCGCAACATTAGTCGTGGTTCAATTTACTTTAGAGGAGGCTAGTGAAGTTCAGGAGGAGCGTTTTGCAAGTCAATCTGATGCAAGGGAAGATGAAACTATCCAAACTGCATTGATTAAAATAATTGATCGCGCTAATGCTATTTCCGTTGTCCAAGTGCCGACTCTAACGTTAATTAAATAACGTTGTAGCTCACATTTTCTTATTGCTGTAAACTCTGAACGTCTGCAGTTTTTTCTGCGTTGTAAGCGCTAGATATTTTTTATACACAACACTTTCAGAAATCCGGTTATTAATAAATGAAATATTTTTCTTCTTTTTGTCTGTTTTTTTCGATTATCTTTCTCTTCTTTTTCAGCAGTCGCTTACAAGCGGCCCCAAACCAACATCATAGTTGTCAAATGACACTCTTGGTCGATCAACAGACTGTGATGGAAGTAGTACCACAACAGTCCGAAAAAGCCCTTATTCGACTGCCTTTAGGAAAAAGTGTTGTACGCTTAAAGTGTTCTTTAAGCCAGCAAGCGGTGTTTAGTTTTAATCGTGTTGAAATAGTTAACTTTACATGGGATGTTCAAGGCGGCTCAATCAGTCAGATTAGAGCAAGTAAACCTTCTTTTGTGTTGCCGGTTGGAGAATTTTCAGCAGACTTTGAGATTGTCAGTCATCATGAATATCTACAACAATTTGTTTGGCAAGATTTTGCTAGCTATGTAAACCAAAGTCTTATCAATAACATTACAATGGGTGCCTTTTACGGATTATGCCTAACGTTAATTCTCTACGTATTCTTTATGGGAAGAATTTTAAGCGATAAGCGCTTTGAACTTTACAGTCTTTATGTGTTCTGCGCAGCGACATTTTTTCTATTGCAAGAGGGTCAACTTAATCTATTTGTGCCTGAGCATGCTTTTGTTCTGAGTCATCAATTCTACCTAATTTTTGCTGGTCTCACGGTATTTACGGCGACTATATTCATTGTGCGACTCACTGACCTGCATTTAGCTTGGCCTAAAGTAAGCCGTTATGGATTACATGGGAGTGCAATACTAGTACTTTTAGCTTCTATTGCCATGTCATTTCTTGAGCATAATGCGGTCTCGTTTTGGCTGGGTAACGTGATGTCAAATCTAACTCTTATTATTATGTTGATCCTACTTTCTTTAGTCATTACGCAATCTTATAGAGGTGTAAGAATGGCGTGGTTAGTACTATTCAGCTTGTTGCTGATGTTAGTAGCCATGATTTTTCGTGTGGTTTTAACCGACTTGAGTCCTTTCTTAAATCGTTATGCCCTGATAATAGCCTTTGCTGTCGAAGCATTTATTTTGGCAGTAGCTGTGTCGTCACGAATTAAAGATCTTAAATTGGATAAAATAAAAGCACAAATCGATGCAAATACTGATGTGCTATGCAATGTACTAAATAGACGTGGTTGGGAAAATAAAGCACATGAATTGTTGCAGTATCAAAAACACAATAAAGGCGTTCTTAGTTTACTTTACATCGATATTAACGACTTCAAAGTGGTTAATGATACCCACGGACATGATTGTGGCGATCAGGTACTACAGATCATTGCTAAAATTATCCAAAATCAAATACGTACCAAGGATCTTATTGGTCGAGTTGGCGGCGACGAATTTGTAGCTTTAGGGCATTTTGACAAGCCATATGAAGCAAACCAATTTGCGTCAAGAATAAACCAGACGCTTCGAAAGTTATCTATTCGAATTGATGGACTAGACGATATCAAAATTAGTGCAAGCGTTGGACACGTTATTTTTGAATCGGCGCCTGATTCGGTTACCAACATGTTAAAATCAGCAGATAAATCAATGTATGATGCCAAACAAGGTAGCAAGCTCAATAAAAATTACTGATGACGGCTACCATCACCATTATATGAATTAGTCAAACAATGACATGCTATAAATCTAAATCAGCTAACGCTTCTTTCAATGTAGGAAAGGTAAACGCAAACCCTTCATCAAGTAAGCTTTTTGGAATTACTTTTTGACCATACAGCACAAGGTCCGATGATTCACCCATTAGCATTTTTATTACAAACGCAGGCACTCTAAAAATACAAGGTCGCTGCAGTCGTTTGGCAAGGGCTAAAGAGAAAAAGTGATTGGTATTAGGGTTTGGGGAGGTAAAGTTATAAACGCCATGCGCGTCGTCATTGCTTAGCAAGTGTTGAATACCATTGATCATATCCTGCATATGTATCCATGCCATAAACTGCTTACCCGAGCTTATAGGGCCGCCTAAACCTAAGCGAAATGGCATTAGCATCTTGGATAATGCACCGCCTTCATCTGATAACACGACACCCGTTCGCATTATACAAACTCTGGTGTTAGCTTGCAGCGCTATATTTTCCCACTTTTGGCATACGGCTCGACTGAATTCATCATGAAAATCGGTGAAGTCTTCGGTCACCACAGTGTCACCTTGACGTCCATAAACCCCAATCGCTGAACCACTGACAAATACACTTGGCACATTGCTTGATGTATTAATTAAGTCGACCAGTTGCTGGGTTATTTTCCAACGGCTATTACAAATTCGTTCTTTTTGAGCGTCAGACCAGCGTTTGTCTGCGATAGGTTCGCCGGCCAAATTAAGAATAGCATCAAACTTATCTACTGAGGTTAATTCCTCACTAGTAATGCAGTTTACTTGTTCGCCAAGCAAGCGCTTTGCTCTACTTGGATCGCGTGTTACCACCGTCATCGCATATTGTTTTTCTAGGGCAGTGACTAGTGTGCGACCGATTAAACCAGTGCCTCCGGTAATTAATATATGCTTTGACATGGTATTTATTCCTTAGTACAAGATAGAGATAGTGAAACTGAATCGGAGAAACGAAGCGCATGCGGTTTATCAACTTCCGCTTCTGCAAAAGTGACCCAAGGATGCTCCGCTGCAATGTTCAATATGTCGTGGGTTAATTTTTCCAGCAAATAAAAACGATTATCCTCTACAAGCCTAATAATCGCTTTGGTAATGGTTTTATAATTTAAGGCATGATCCATTAAATCTGAATCGGTTGCTTTTTTAGCGTCATAATGAATTTTGACGTTAATGACCACGTCTTGTTGATTTTTAATTTCATCATCGTTAATGCCAATATAGGTACGAAGTCGTAAATTTTTAATTCTTATTGTTGCTTGATTTAAATTCATTTATTCAATTTTTCCCTTTGTTCTTAATCGTCTAAAACTTTCTATGTGATTACTTTTAAAATTTGTCATACTAACCGAGTATGTCAACTAATTATCGACTAATTATCGACTAATTATCGACTAATTATCAACGATATCTATTTAGCTAAGAATGCTTATCCATATTAACAAGCAACTGAGTTAACGGTAGACAAATTTGTATCACTGGCAATTATTATTTTCGCAAAAGAGGCTATATGGATATTAAATCACCCATCGCAAAAGCTATGATTGTCATGGCTTGTGTCATTATTGTTCTTGCTGGTATTAAAGCAGCAAGCGCCATTATGGTGCCATTTCTCTTATCAGCTTTCGTCGCTATAGCCTGTAGCCCGCTGATTAATTGGGCTAGCCGATACAGAGTCCCTCGTTGGACATCCGTTGCCTTAGTTATACTGATAATACTGGTGATTGGTTTTATGTTAGCGGGCTTAATTACACAGTCATTGAGCGAATTTCAGCAAAACATGCCTGTTTATCGAGAACAACTGACGGGTGAATTTGCGTGGATAGTAAATAAACTCAAGGTGTTAAACATCAATATCGATAAAGATTTGTTTTTGACTTATCTCGATCCAGGTGCGGCAATGTCAGTCGCCACTGGTTTTTTAAGCGGCATGGGCAGCGTATTATCTAGTTTAGTGCTTATATTATTAACCGTTATCTTTATGCTATTTGAAGCTGAAAGTATGCCAAAACGCCTCCACGTCGCATTGTCAGACCCTGAAATGAAAATGACACATATAGACCGATTTCTACAATCGGTTAATAGCTACCTAGGTATTAAAATGTTAGTTAGTTTGGGTACCGGCATCTGCATTGGTAGTTGGCTGTATTTCCTTGAGATTGATCACTTTTTATTGTGGTCAGTGCTCGCCTTTATGTTTAATTTTATTCCTAACATTGGTTCAATCATCGCCGCTGTGCCCGCTGTATTGATGGCGTTTGTCGAATTCGGTTTTTACAAAGCAGGCTTGACAGGATTAGGCTTTGTGGTGGTAAATATGGTTATGGGCAACGTGATTGAACCGCGTTTTATGGGACGTGGTCTTGGCCTTTCTACCTTAGTGGTGTTTTTATCCCTAATATTCTGGGGTTGGTTATTGGGAAGCGTTGGTATGTTACTTTCGGTTCCATTGACAATGGTAGTAAAAATCGCTCTTGAATCAAGAGAGGAGACCAAGTGGATAGCAATATTGCTATCCAGTGACGAAACAGAAAGTGTTGCTACACGAGAGATGGCTACAAAAGCGATTGATGAAGAATCAAAAGAGACACAAAGCATCGATAAACAGGCATAGCATTTGCTGCATGTCGCTTAACAGCAGCCAAATAAATTGATGTAGTCTTGTTTTTAATTAATGAACTCTAGGAATGAATTGATGCCATCGGCTCGTAACAAGATTGCACAACAAATTATTTCACACAAACTTATTGCCATTGTTCGTCTGAATAACTCTGCTTCGGTGCAGGCGACGCTTAGCTGTCTTATGCAAGGCGGTGTTAAGGCATTGGAGATAACCTCTAATACGCCCGACTTCTGTCTGCATATTGAATTGGCAAGGCAACAGTTTCCAGCTGTTTTAGTCGGGGCTGGTACTATTTTGCATAGGGAGTTAGCCAAGCAAGCTATTGCAGCTGGTGCTCAGTTTTTAGTTACACCCAACGTCAACTCAGACGTGGTTGAAATAGCTCATGATAATAATATCCCGGTATTAGTGGGTGCGACTACGCCAACTGAAATTGCAAATGCGATTGCCTTTGGTGCCGACATCGTTAAGTTGTTTCCGGCAAACGCATTGTCTATCGATTATTACCAAGCAATAAAAGGTCCTTTTGCGGACACGCCAATGTTCGCTGTCGGTGGTATTAGTCCGAACAACGCCCACGCCTGGTTGCGTTCTGGAATACAAGGTGTTGGCGTTGGCAGTGAATTGGCGAAAGAAATAACCAGCGAAAATGCGATGACAGAGCATATTCGCTTTATACAACAGTTTATTGCTAGCATTTATTTATAATTTTATAAGTTATTTGACGCCATTGCTAAAGCGCTGAAGAGGTAATTGCATACAAAACCGGCTGCCTTTATCGGGTTCACTTTGTATCTGTAATTCGCCACCATAACTCTCTAGCATATCAACGACTAAGGCTAAGCCTAGGCCTTGACCTTCGGAGTAGGTGTCTAAACGACGACCACGTTGTGTAATTGCAGAAATTGCTAATTCAGATATGCCTTTTCCATCGTCTTCTACACAAACTAAAGTGGACGTTAGTTGTCTTTTATAGCTAACCTTGACTGTTGATTTAGCGGCTTTGCAGGCGTTATCCAGCAAGTTCCCGAGTATTTCCAGGTAGTCGGTTGGGTCAATTGAAAGAGATGCTGGTTCGGGCATTTCTAATGTCAGTGACAGTGCTTTTTGTTGGTGTATTTTTGTCATGGCATCAAGTAATGACTGCGTTAAGGGAGCTACGTCGATGCTCGGTAAAAACCCCACGACGTTAATAGTTGCTCGTTTTAGCTGGCGTTTAACAATATTATCAATATGTAGAACAGGCTCTTTAATGTCGTTACTTAAATCAGCTTGGCCGAGAATAATACTCAATGGTGTTTTTATACTATGCGCCAAATCGTCTAAACTTTTTTTATAGCGCTCTCTTTGCTGCTTCTCGCTATTAAGGAGTTTGTTAATGCTTTTTTGTAATGGTTGCAACTCGAGTGGATAATTGTCGCTGATTTGATCAATTTTACCTTCTTCAATTTCGCCAATACGAGCAATAATATTCTGCACTGGCATAAATACGCTGCGCAAGGATAAGGCAATTAAACCAAGTAAAACCACGCTTAAAACGACTATCCAGCCCCATAGGCGATTAATAAATGTGCTGAGTTCGCGTTGATAAGTATTTTTATTGTTGATAACTAAAAAGCTAACTTCCTCAAAATCACCATCTATCAGAAACTCGGCCTTTTTGGATAACGCAAAATGTGGATTTTCTTCATTGAAGTCTGATAAGAAAATGGTCTCTTCTGGCAAGTGCTCCTCAGTTTGCCTAAATAGCAGGTTAAACATATTGGCATTGATATCGTTATCAATAGACGATTGCGATTGCCAGACTTGCTGTTTTCTCCACTTTATTGTTGCTACTAAGTCGGAACCGGGCAGGTTTAAGTCCTCTACAAAGAGCCGAGAGGGCATAACGACTTCGCCGTCTTCAAATTCAAATTCGGAAATCATAGCGAAGGCTGTGGTGGATAGCTCTTCTTTTTTAGCTAGCGTTAAACTGCGTTCATACGAATTTTGCATTGAAAATATAATCGCTGGAAAAAAGATCGCAACAAACAAGATGCAAGTTAAGAATATGCGTCGTGTAATTGACCAGGTTCTCATTTTAACAAGGACTTACTGCAAGTTGACATTGAGTCGATAACCTCTACCACGCA
>Ga0307930_1000895_pt1 | contig 23946 bp, 24 predicted proteins | sample OrgLakmetageno46_FD_203161 | JGI IMG/M metagenome (GOLD analysis project Ga0307930, IMG submission 203161) | Saline water microbial communities from Organic Lake, Antarctica - #46 | ecosystem: Environmental > Aquatic > Non-marine Saline and Alkaline > Saline | place: Antarctica: Organic Lake...
CCGCCGGTGTCCTTCTAGCAGCGCCGCTTCAGTAGGCGCTCCTCTTCATTTTCAGACATTCAAGAAGGACAAGGATTTCTCGCACCTGTCGTAAAAACATGAATTCTCATTGAGAACGGTAATTTTTCGTGTTTCAACTTCTTCCCTAGCTACTACAGTCTGTAGTCTGTAGTAGCTAGTGGAGGCCTCCAAACCATGCAGTAATTCAATAGCAGTCAGTCTACAGAAAAGCACCTCAGAGCCTCAGAGCAACTTTTGCCTGACGAGGGTAAGTGATTACAATGGAATGGCTCTCACCAACTTCAATATTTCTTTACTGACTGACCTTTACTTATATCAGGTGATTATTTCGGAATGAGAACTGTCAGGTCTTGGTTTGAATCTAACCCCTCAAATGCCCACGGGTTTTGCTGGAACCTGGATCATTACGAGAATGGCCCAATGAACATTTGGGCTATCAGTGAGTTCAACTAGTTGCCCGCATTCTTACCAGTCCTCGAATTTGCGCTTAAGTTATAAATTTTTTTTACAGATGGGATGGCATTCTTCGTATCTTTTATGTTTCTCATGTCTTGGGCGCACTACCAAAGTGAGTCCTTCTTCAAAGTGCAAATTGAATCTTGCCCCTAGACAACGATAATACCTAATTTATCCATTCGTTTGATGTGCCTTTTCCCAGATACTCTTCGGACCAACGGCTACTTTACAAGCGCGAAGTTAATCATTTTCCCAGTACATTTGAATATCCTCATCCTCCTCGCTTTTACAGCACTGTTTCAGGCTGTTGGGCTTATGGCATTAAGTGTGATTGATTCCACTGAAGACGATGACAGCAACACAAAAATTGGAATTTTGTACGCTTTTGCTATTATACAAAGTATCTCGTTCGGTATAGCACACGCTGTTACAGGTGTGATACTTCATCTTTAGTCTACCAAGTTGTTATTCTCCTGACACTATTATAACTCAGCACATCTCTACAATTTTGAACGCAAACAGATGGCACGATGTGGCTACTCTGGTCAAATGGCATCGGCAAAAGATCTCTTCGCATTTCTACTGTAGTAGGCTTAATCTCAGGATCTATTGTAGGGTTTTGCGTCTTCGCAGTTAGCGTACAAGACCTCCCAGGTGCTGTGTTCAAGGACAAAGAAATGAACCAATTTTGTAATTATTTTTGGCAAGTCACAAATTTGGTGTACTACTTGGTGGTTTGGCTTATGCCATCGTGCGGATCTTTGGCCAGAGTCACGCGACGACCTGCATTGATATACTGGGCGCGATTTTGGAGTATGTTTCGGATTTTGATCATTGTCTCAAATGCCCTTATAGATTACAACATTGACTTCGGATACTGCATGAATATGGTTGCTGTACTAATCTTCTTCATAATTTTAAAATGTTGGGTGTGCTATCGAGTTTTTGTGCTCGAGGCAAACTGGTGGCATGGAGTTGCTGGCAGTGGAACTGTGATACCATGTTTCTGGTGCGCATCAACTAGTCATAACAATGGGTTTCTCGGTAATTTGCTGTCAGGTCAGGAGCGCCCCTCAAACTCAAGTTTTTCAAATGACCAGTCGAATAATTCTGGAGAAGAATCAAGTACAATCGTTGCACCTTTCTATGATATTGAACTCTCTGAACAAAGTGCCACGGCATTGTCAAATGCGATGGATCAAATGGGGCGCTTTAGAGGCGTTTCTCTTGAGCGCACCGAACCTGGTGAACTAACTACGGAGAAAGATCGACAAGCCTTTCGGTTCCCTGGATCAACGGGCTTGACGAGCAGCCTGAAAAGAGTTAGACTGAAAAAAAAAGTGCCACTTATTGACTTTTCGTGCTTAAAAATCGTACTTAAGAGGCTTTTGGGCGTGGGCTCGACAGCGCGAGTTTACGAAGGCAAGTGGTGCGGTCGCAAGGTTGCAGTCAAAGTCCTCTTCACTGTGGAAATTACTCCAGAAGAAATCCAGCGCACTTGCTCGGAAGCTTCACTTTTGCACAGCCTACAGAGTCCTTTCGTGGTACGCCTTCATGGTATTGCTGTGCTCCCTCCCTCGCTTTGCGCTGTCCTCGAAATGTGTTCCGAAGGCTCCCTGGGTGACGTTTTATACCAGAAAGAATTAAAGAACGAAGTGAGCAATTCATGGAGTATGCTAGGTCGCTTCAGTAATTCCGTGCGCGAAACTGTTGTTGATCGGCGCACCTTTACTGGGCGAGACAGTTTAAAAGACGGTAACAGAGCTTCAGGTGTCCACATAAATGGGTCCTCGAATCAATATGTTTATGCGCTACCGTGGGGCGAGCGCCTCGAATTGGCTGTCGGTGCAGCACAAGGGTTGACAGTACTCGTGACTGCATTCCCTGGTACTAGCCACAATGACATTAAGAGTGCTAATTATCTCGTCGATTGTCCAAACAAAGATGCATTTAGTACGCGCAGCGAGATTGTCGGCACTTATACAAATGATGCTCTGTTTGGGGAACCCCTAAATAATGACCCAACATCTAAAATGAAGTTTGTAGTGAAGTTAGCTGATGTCGAGTTTGCATCAACGGGTGCGACACCAGAGCACATGATTCGCGGTGACACGCCAAACTGGACTGCACCTGAAGTGCTTGCTGGCACGTCCGATGTCAGCCCTGCTTCTGACATTTACGCTCTCGCCAATGTTCTTTTCGAAATAGCTACGCGTGAGGCCCCTTTCGAGAAAACAAAATATCACAACGATGGTGATACTTCGATATCCATCAAGCAGGGAATCATTGAAGGCTGCCGCCCATTATTTCCTAAATCACAAGCGGCTGCTCAGTCCGAGCTTGCATGTGCGCAAGGGAACGAGGCTGAAGTGAATCGCTTGGCCATTGAACTTTCATCCAGGGCTAGTTTCGAAAAGCTTGTTGAGCGATCTTGGTCGCAAGATCCAGCTTCGCGGCCTGAGGCGGCTGTATTGCTTGCCGATCTAAAAGGGTTACATGTCGACTACTACGAACGCATCAAAGCTTGGAGCGACAATCGCCGTCGCGAAGGCGCACTGATCTATAAGGCATCATCTTCTGAAAATGGACGCCACGAAGATGACCGACTTAAAGCACATTCTCGACTCGACTTTGGCGTTATACTTAAGAAAAAAAGCAGCTCTATTGAAGTCTGATTGATATTTAATTCGGGTGTGCGAATGGAAATTCCTTGATTTCAAAAGGCAAGCGAGATGAAGTTTTTCTGAAGCGCCTGCAGCCCAATTCCTCGCTTTTTTGCATTTTTTTCGAGGAATTTGGTCAATTCACCCGCGATCTCACAACTTGTTTCGTAAGTTGTGAAGCTCTTGCTCCCGAGCAAGATGGTTTGCTACTTCGGCTACTCTGGCTGGTTCACTTCCCCTCAAAAAAAATTTCTTTTATGTTCCCTTCGGGAGGGTGGTTCACGCCCCAGCCTCGAGTCTCGAGGCAGGAAGCGAGCTTCCAACATGCATACATTTCCCCCAAATACCCATACTTGCCTGATTTACTGTGTTTAGTGATAGTTTATCTCAAGTGCAGCACCGGTTCGACTACTTGTGAGCCATAGGAGGCTTTGACGGGGCAGGAACTCCTTCCTCGTCCGCGGAGTGGCAGTGAATAGAAAAGCCCTCCCCTTAAAATACAAACAGAAACATTCAAGCGGCGGGCGGCGGGCCGCTTGTGGCCTAGCGGTCCCTCCCTATCATAGAGCTAAACCCATGCATCTTTCATCAAACGCCTCGGTCGCTACTCGTGGTCGTCCTCAAGCGTTTTTCGAAACCCTCGCAAGGCCCTCCACCTTAAGAGCAAGTCGTCTGCGTATACCCCGCATAGTTCAGGTTCCGCGCTAGTGATCGGCAAGATCGTGCTGACAATGCTTTTAGCTGCCGCCAAAACAAAACAATCCTTCATGGTGCCTGCCTTTGATCAAACGAGAGTCCCACGGATAATTCAAGTGCCAAGCGGTGCTGTGAATTCATAACGGAAAGTTTCATCATCTGTCGGTGGCCCGGAGTTCCTAGGAATCTGTTCCCTCCCCCGATGCCCACTGTGCATGGCTGAGTCACACAGATGGACCGTGGGATTTTAACGCCACTTTTGAAGTCCTATAATACGATTCTGGATTCACAGCCATGAGCTCCGGTGTCAGAGTTAGAGTTCCGTCGGAGTTTGCAGTCCATACTCTCCTCAAAATTATCCTGGACAACCACTCACAGACAAAGAATCGTGTACGGACTTATTTTAAACGTGTTAGCGGAAAGGCGTGCCGCGGATGCTTCGCCAAGAATTGGCGCCTCGGACGTGATGAGGAGATGAAAATTACACGACGGGTCGTTAACGACCGGCGATGCTCTAAACACCTTACCTCACTGAGTTTGAGATCCCGGTTGCACTCGAGGCGTTTATAGCTTCGAAGGAGGTGCTGGTCCGCCACCCAGCACCTCCCGGCATTCGCCCATTTTAAAGGAAATAAACGGTCAGTGCAGGTGGGAGGTGTTGGGTATCTCCCGGGCGACAAAAGGCTTAATAAAAAGCTTCTCCGAATGAGCCGCAAGAATACAGGCCAGTGCATTGGAGATATACTGATGATATTCCTCACCCATAACTGCATGCCAACGCCCCCGCCCCTTTCCTTACGGCTTCTGCGACTCAGGGGCCCTCAAAGGAGATTGAGACTTAGGTATAGTCGGAATCGGAAGTCGCCACATGAGGGGCATCTTACTGGGCAGAACATGCAGTACAGAAGCAGAAGAAGCCAATACATCAACACGCGCACGCCTTATACCGCTGCTACGCAACGAAGAAGGCCTACAACGACAGTGCCTTTCGCGGTGCCGCCATGTTTATTTCTTAAATTTCGGTGTGCTCACCTTGCCACCAAAGTTCGGCGTCCTTGCCACTTGCCACAACAGTTTAGATCTATTCGTGCGCGGCTTCCGCATTGGTAGCACTGACCATCGCTGCAAACGCGCCCTTTGCGGGGCCTATCTCCAGCAGTGCCTTGGGCGTGTCGAACTCCTTCACGCGGCCGTGCTCCAACACCAAGACGCGGTCCGAGTCCATGATGGTGTGCAAGCGGTGCGCAATGGTGAGCACCGTGGCGTCTTGAAACTCTTGCCGAATGCGCAACTGCACTGCGGCATCGGTGGCATTGTCAATGGAAGCGGTGGCTTCGTCGAGGACGAGCACTTTGGGTTTGCGCAACAAGGCACGGCCAATGCACAAGAGTTGCCGTTGCCCGACGCTGAAGTTCTCGCCCCCTTCGGCAACCATCTCGTGGAGCTGTCCTTCGAGAGCGCGCACGGCTGGACCCAACTCCACCTGTGATGTTACGAACCAAGAATTATTCAAACCAGAATAGAGGCAAAAGAGGCTGTTTAACTCCACAATCAGCAAACAGTGCATAGAACAAAAAGAGCTCACTGTGCAAACAATTATTCTTAATTTTCGGTGCGCTCACCTTGTCGATCACTTCCCAAAGTTCGGCATCCGTGTGCTGCTCGAAAGGGTCCAAGTTGAACCGTAAACTGGCGCTGAACATGACGGGGTCCTGCGGGATGATCGACAGGCTACTCCGGAGTTGACTCAGCCGCAAGCTCTTGATGTCTTGGCCGTCTACCGTGATGACACCGCTGCGCAGCTCCACGAAGCGAAAAAGGGACACCATGACGCTGGACTTGCCACTGCCCGTGCGGCCCACCACCCCCACTTTTTCGCCCTCCAAACACGCAAAGCTCAGCCCTTTCAGGACGTCAGGCAGGCCCGGCCGGTAGCCCATGACCACATTTTCAAAGCGCACCGCACCGCCGCGAGGCCACTTCGGTACCCACTCACTTGTGTCAACCACAACAGGCACAGCAGCTGCTCCACTCGTTTCAGAAGCACCACTGCGGCTGCTTTTGTTGGCCTTCTTCGTCAACGCAAGCGCGTTGTTTGCCTTGATTGCACGCTGTTGATCCGCTACAAGATGCTGAGGCTCCTCTGCGTCAAGACCGCTGGTGTACTGCGAAGGTGAAGAAGGTAAAGATAGAGAAAGGGTCGAGGATTAATCTTAATTGATTGAAAAGGTATTATTAAACACGAAATATCATTCGAAAAGAACGGGAAATTGCAGAAAGCACGCACCTGCATGAGTCGCTCCACGCTTGCCATTTGCCCTTCGGACTGAGCAAACATCCGCACGGCATGCTTGAGAAAGGTCGTCATTTCGACCGCAAAGCTCAAAGCAAGCCCAAGCCAGGCAGCTGGCACGAAGCCTTTGAACAGCACAGCTAGACCGACAATGAAAAAGAGGATAGAAGCACCTGGAATTTTGCAAGAAAAGACACGTAAGAAGGAGGATCATGAGCTATGTGATAAGTCAAACTTAGATCCTTGTTTATGTGTCACTCTTTCACATTCCTGCAAACACAAAGAATTTAAATGCCTTTCTCTAAAGTGGCCCTATAAAAGTTTTGAGACCGTCTTTGCATTAAAAAGTAGACCAAAATCAATTACCGATGGCGTCCAGGCGAATGCTAAGCCAAGAAAAGCACAATTGCACGGCCACTACGCAAGCATTATTGGTGTCCATCGCGGCTTCCGCGCGTGCTTTGAACCTCCCACCACAGGCGTAAGCTCGAATAGCGGGGGCCCCCGCAAGAGTCTGGGAAAAGTCGGCGAAAATCGGCGACCGGGAAATCTTGGAAAGGCGCTCGACCTAATATGATGTGACATCGATGACGAATAATAAGTACAAATCGCACGCGTGTCCATATATGACCACATGCAACCATGAAAGGTCCAACGCAAAAGTACAATTTAAGAATGAATGGAATAGGTACCCAAGATGAAGTCTCAACACGCAGAAATATGAAACGACGTAACAGAAAGTACACGAAGAGCACATCTGGGACCTCCCTCTGAGTTCCAAAAATAAAATAAAAGTAGCAAACGCTAAATTACTAACCTCAGTGGAAGTGAGCCGAAAAAGCCGTTGCACGCGAAAGTATAAGTACGCTAGCGGCACCAAAAGCAGCAAGAAGGTACCCTTGGTAGCGGCTGAAATCGCTACGAGTGCTCCAAGGCAATTCGTTAAAGAACCTACCAATTGAGACACCTGTGCGCAATGGTAGTGGTGGCGAAATTATATTCGGAAATTTTTAAGTATAGAAGGAGGAGCGCAAATTGTTGAAAAACATTTTGATAACAGCGTCATTGTGAGCGCCTTTCATGTGAGCAAAATGCACGAGTATTTACCGACTGGCTGATTTCGACATCCACGGTTTGTATATCTGCGGCAAAACGATTGAGAACTCGGCCCATAGGTGTCGTGTCAAAGAAGGCCACCGGCGCCCGCAGCACAGAGGCAACTAGCCTTTGGTGGATTTGTTGAGAAGCGCTTAATCGGTGAGTAGCCACACAGAGAGATCGGCAGGTGAGGCCTACGACACCCGCCAAACTCAAGAGGGCGTACCTGAGAAGAAGTGCATACGAGAGGGAAAAATGAAGTGAACTAGGATAATGGAAATAGATTACGACTACGCTCTACTAGCGCACAATATGAAGATAATGAATATGAATGGTGCATATAATGGCAGGAGAGAGCATCGGTAAAGTTTTAGGTGCTTTAAAAATGAGGACGAATTCTGCGCACATGTTCAAGAAGTAAGAGTTGCGCGATCGAGAAAGACCGTTCGAGGCTTCTGGGTCACTCCCTGATGACGCAAGCAGACAAAAAACAATCCGGAAGTATGATAGCAGACGTAGTGAAAAACCGCGAAGACGAGTATAACAAAGGACGAGAAACGGAACAAAAAGAATACAAAAAGACAGCGAACGAAGCAACATCTAGTGAACCATATGCGTTCACGAGTCGTGTGTGCGATCAAATATGAGTCCCTACTAACCATCAGCGTACGCGTTTGTCGCATCCAACGATTGTTCGGCCCAGTAGGCCAGCCAAAATGTGCTCCCAACTTCACAGCCGCGGCCACAGAGGGCAATCACCACCAAAGCAGCCACCCAGCGCCACCCCCCCGCACGAGCGTAGTACGCGTACGCTGCCAGCGGCACTGCCCCCACGGCGCGCTCTTCTTTGATGATTAAGTCACCATCTTTGCCTTGGCCGCCGTGCTTGTCTCCACTTATATTGGCGTTTTGGGCTTTCTTGTTCGAGTTGGAGGCGACAGTGGCAGTGCGCAGGGTGCCACTGCCATCTCCTCCACTGCCGCCGTCGCCACCCTCATCAGCTGCAGCAGCAGCTTCTTCTTCTGCTTCCTTCGCCGCCTCGCGCTCTTTCTCTGCTTGCACTACTTCCAGAACCTCAGGCACCTGAGTACATAATTATGTCATGCACGCACCAAAATTGACACAAGAATTAGGTAAACTACTGACTGGCACCATGATCACCCAAGCACCACCCTATATTGGCACATCTTACCACCTACTGCTTTGCTTTTTTTCCCGTAAGTATATCAACAACAACAACAATATGATCATGAAAGGGTGTACCTCAGCAGCGAGCAAGTCGTCGAAGGAGCCACTCGCCACCATTCGCCCATTAGCCAGCACAATGACTTGGTCGCAGCGCCGCAAGTACTGCACATGGTGCGTCACCAACAATCGAGTCTTCCCCGCCAGCAGCGGAGGGGGCAACTTCTCCTTCTTGGTGGTCACAGTTGTCGCGAAGATGTCCTTAGGGCTTCGCTCGTCGTTTTCTTCTGCTTCATTATCTTCTTCTTCCACAGTAGCATTCCCAATGCACCCTTCAAAGAGGGCCTGGCCTACATGTGCGTCGACAGCACTCAGTGGGTCGTCGAGCAAGAGCACTGAGGCGTCGCTGTACACCGCTCGTGCCAGAGCTACCCGCGCCTTTTGGCCCCCACTCAAGTTGATGCCCTTTTCCCCGATTTCCGTCATGTCCCCAGCAGGAAGTTGAGTGACGTCAGCATCAAGGCAGCACGCTCGCAGCACGTTGGCGTACCTATTTCGTGAGGAAAAGGCGAGAAAGATTAAGTAGGAAGCAAATAGAAGAGCATGGTCTCATGCATAGTCTATATTGAAGACTTCAGTAATATTTGATTGTCTGTCTCGTTCCATTTTTTCATCTCACAACACACACATTTGCATACCTGACGGCGTCAAAAGGGGCACCGAACACCACGTTTTCTCGCAGCGTCGAATTCACGACCCACGGCACTTGTGCTGCTAGTGCTACCGTCCCGGCACTTTTCGCCCTCGACACGGACCCACTCAAGAGCTGCATTTCCCCGGTTAACGCTGCCAGCAGGGAAGACTTGCCGCTCCCGACCGGCCCCACAATGGCTACCAGAGAGCCTTCTTCAATGCTGAAGGACAAGTCTTTCAAACACATCGGGTCCACGGGTGCTGGTGCTGCTGGAGGAGCAGCGGTGGTTTCCTCAGCTTTTTCGTTGGTGTTGCTGCCTTTGCCACCCTTGCCATCGCCCTTAACACCCTTGCCTTTCTTAGCGTCCTCGCTTTTGCTGCCTTTGCCACTGCCTTTACCACCTTTGCCACCTCCTTTGCCGCCTTTACCACCGCCGAATTTTGCGAATTTCTTGGCGGTTTTAGCGTCCATGAGTGGTTCCGCGACGCCCCACCCCAGGGATGCACCACGCACGGAAAACACTAACGATGACGATGATGGTGATTTCTCATTAATGTCTTTCTTGACAACAGCAGTGGTGGTTTCACTTGCCGAAGCTGGCAGGGCTGCTTGTGGTGGTGGAGTGACGTCATTGCTGACGTAGTCGTCTAGGGTCTTGCGCATCAAGAAGCGGCTCAAGCGCGCGGAGGCCACCTTGGTTGATGTTAAAATCGTCAACGAGAAATTACAGCAAAAGACAAATATTTGTTTTAAATGGGAGATTCTTAGCCAGTCAAAGATATGTGGTAAAGATGTTATGCAAATCACCGTGAATATTTCCAAGCGAGATCCTCTCATATTCCTTCCTCGTATTATCAAAGCGCTCACCTCTTTTGTTTTTCTCCTCGATAATACAATCAATCTTACCTGGCAAGACTGGTACTGGACGAAACCCATCGGCATGAAGGCAAAAGGAAACCGCATGAGGTTGAAGAGGGCAATGGTGGTAAATGCAGTTGCGGCGTCAAGTTGTTGATTCTCTCCACCCACGTAGGTCGCAAAGATCAACACCGGCTGAATCACGGGCGCCGACAACAGCACCAGGGAGAAGCCTATGGCAACTACGTACGCCAGCTTGGTTAAGACGACAATTTCATCGCGGCGCATGCCCGCAGCCAGCTTGGAAAACGCTTGCTCCCAGGCGTAAAACTTGACGATGCGAATGCCACTCAACAGTTCATTCATGAGCCCCACCCGCTTGTCCGTTAAGGTAATGAACTTGCGCTGAAGGACGAACAAGTTGGCGAAGACGAAGCCCTGGATTGGAATCAAGAAGATCATGAACCCAAGCCCAACGAACATCGCGTTGCCCACTTGTGTGTAAATGAGGTACAAGCACACGCCAATTTGCAGAGGCGCCACTGCCATGAACGCCAAAAACTTCATGAACAACTCCACCTGCGCAAGACATTTAAAGAATTCCGCATGATAAATTATGAACTTTTAAGAGGAAAATATGTGATCGAAAAGTTACAATACTTGAATGAATCTGCTCTGTCCTGTCTAGCTACTAGTAACTCAGGGTGGAACAGGAATAAATCAACTTGAACTTTATAAGTTCAACCTATGCAGGAGTCCCCAATTGTATCATCACATGTACTATCTGCTGCTATGAGCACAAACCACATTATGAAATACTAACCTTCAACGCGTCATTGCTGAAGAGGTTCACTACTTCGCCCGTGGAGACACCTTGCCGAGCAGCCGATGTCAAGTTGAGCGAGTGTCGATAAATGGCCACTGCCACAGCAGTGCGGGCCTGAAGGCCGTAGTGCACCATCAAAACGTCATGCCGCGTTTGGCACAAGCTTGCACACACCGGCAGAATCAGCAAGGCTACTGTCATTGCTCCCAGGGCGCCGTCGGAAAGAGTTTCGTAACCCGTGCCGCTGAAATGCTGCACCAACACATTCAACAAACCGATCGGCACGAACTGCAGTGCGGCTCCTGAGAAGTAAAAACCGAGCGCTTTAGCGAGATTGAGTTTGCCAACCATGCGGATCTGAGCGCGCATGACAGACGCTGGCCGCTTCTCCGTGCTGTGCTTTACTTCGTCCTTCCACACCTTTTGGTAGAGATGCCAAAAAAAAGAAGAAGGCCCCTCCGCCATGTGAGACTGTAAAGAAACAAAACAGTTCAGACTGTTGCGAACAATCCCTGCACAGACTTCATGAAAGAGTCAGCACGATAGCGCATTATGTATACATGAATGCTAATCTATTCATCAGCTTTGCATTATATTTCTTCAGTTCTTACCACGTCAAAGCGTTCGAAGCATGCTTCTGCCTTGTCAGTCGCTCGTGTCGTGCCCAAGTCCTCGGTCTGCAACGCAGTCGTGGTGCCCTTATGCAATAGCGGCGTCAAATAACCAAGCGTCATGAAAGTAAGCCAGCTTGCTCTATCTTCCCAGCTCTCATTGGATGCAATGAGCGGAGACTCTTTCCGAGGCGTAGCCAACTCAGTGCCCACGCGAATACTCCCTGACTTGATGCCGTCAAATTCATCTTGACTCTTCGCTACTGCAACAAGGCGCGGCATGATAAACGAATGATATGGGCAGGAAAGCTTTGTTCTAAATTTAATTTTCTCTTTAAAGTAAGTAAGTTGTACAAGGTCGAGCAACGCCGGGGGAGGTGTTATGAATGGAACACCGCCACAACAACTCTCTTGCAGTATTGTGAGTGAGTTTCTGAAATGAACCAAACCACAGATGCGCGTACGTTTCCACCACGTGTGTGACTGAGCGAGGTGTGTGATGAAGTGATGAATGATGAATGTCTGTGATTGACCAATGCACTAACATAATATGATACACAAATGACCTGAATTGTATGGGTTGCGCGGTTGCGTTGTCGGAGCGTCGGAGCTGCAACAGCACCTATAGCACTCTTGCCTTCCTTTAATCAGAATCCTTACACAAAATCCCACGAATAACCCAAGCAGCAAAAGGATTCGTGCGATGAGGAGCCCGGCGATGAATTTACGGCCATCACCAACTCACTAACGAAAACCATAATTTTAGGGGTTTCGTTATATTATTATAGAAACCTTTGCTTTAAACATGATAACAGCTCTCAGAGGAATAATCGAAAGACACAAAACTATACAATTGATATTACGAATCCCGTTGTAGGATTCTCTCTAAGGACTCCCCACGGCGGAAAGAGCTGCAGCTACAACTTGTTCAAGCACATCAGTTTCGTTTATCTTAACACCTCTCCGCAATGCCATCGTCGGAGCATGGAGCTTCCGGCCGACGGCTGAGGCGACAGCTTTAGTAGCTAAACTTCCCAGCGTTTGAACTTGAGCATGAGCAATAGCAGAATCCACTGCAACCCTTGCCTTTTCCCTCAATGCCACCACTGAGTTTCCTTGGTCTAGTGCGAGCAATTCAGCTTGAATGCGAGAAATAGTTGGATCAACAGCTTTTTGGACGGCTCCTTCAGCAGCAGCTGCTGCACTTGCCGCAGTAGCACTCCAAGTGAAACGGAGGGCATTGATCTCAGGAACGATGGAAGGGTCACGTGCAGCTTTGCCTGCTGATAGTGCTCCCCGAAAAAGTGTTCCGAGGCGAGCACGGCAAGGCGGCGGGAATCCAGATGGTGAAACAATGTTACTTGAATATTCCAAAACTCGTTTGAGCTGAAGTAGGATGTGCGCGTCACGCGATGAGAAAGGAGAAAAAGTGTTATAAGCCCTTCCTGTAGGCAGACCAACTGCAATCAAGGATAAATGTCGGGCAACATTTTCTGATCCTGAGATTGTGATTGCTGCGGCAGCTATTTGTGAACATTGAAAGGTCATATCTGCAATTAATTCTACGCCTCCAAATGGGATACTTGGCTCAGTGATCAATGAGGGTCTATCCATAAACGACAACAAAGCTCCTACGCCAACTTCACCACCTTGGTCTTGCCAAGAGCTCACTTGATCATCCAGAAAAGCTGCAGCACACGCCGCAACAACCTCTCCAGAAGCAGGAGACGCGACATAAATTTCAAGCCGTGCACAGTTTGCAAGCACTACCACTTCATCGACAACGCCTCCCCCAAATAAAGCAACAGTTTCTACTAGACGCCGTGTGGTCTTGGGCTTTGCTTCAAATTGATCGTGGCCAACGCCCATCACAGCCTCTTTCCATCGCCATACCCGCTTGTGTGAAGAACTAGCGGAAGCCTCAGCTGGCTTGGCAATAGAAAATACATGTAAATCCTGCAGGTTTGAGGCTGCTAATTTCTTTGAGTAGTCTCCTACGCGCCACATCTTGGCTGGCCCAGAAAGCCCCGAGGCTCCTAGTACCCATGCCAAACAGCAGGCGCGAATCCAAGACGCCACCATAGGCATCAAGGAAGTAATTGAATTCAGTACTGTATAAACGAAACGACGACGAGAAATTGAAGAACTTCACAACGGGATTACGTATTATTCAAAGGTCTCGCAGTGTACTGCGCAGCTGATTGAGCGCACTAGCTTATTTCTCTAATACGTCTTTATTTTTATTAAATCAAAAGGGCAATGTTGAACCAAAATGGTGAGTCACTATCTCGGGGAAGCTGTTAATTTTCTCAGCCAGACGTGGTATAAGTGCCATTCATCAAGATCGCTAATACTCCTGTAATAACTACATATCTCTATTTAGCTAGCTAGCTTTAGAAAATTTGAAGGCAAGCATAGCATACGCTATCACGCATCACGCATTTTTTACAAGCCCCATAGCCCAATAGATTATCCAAAAAGACGACAGAACAATCTCTGGTTTGCGTAAAAGTACGAAAGCGCGACGAAGAAGATTCCTCGTCCTTCGTCGAGGTTCACTTCATAACGTTCACCAGCTCTTTCAATTATTTGTTATCTTTCAAAATAGAAACCTTCCGGTAGACTACCCTTTCCTCTCCGAACGCCGACATTAAGATGAAAACATCACCGCTTTTGCTGTTCAGTCTATTCTCAAGCGCTGACGCATCGTTCATGAGGTATTTCTTTTTAGCTGTGAATAAATTAGCTTCATGTCTCCTCTCGACGCTTGACACGTGGAGAGCAGCGTTCTTCTACAGAAACATCTCAAGAACAAAGCTTGCAGCCTTATCAGTCTTCACAACTCATCATAATTCGTCTTGAATTTAATAAGGGTTATTCAAATAGATCCTGGCTAGCTGCGGCTCGCAACTTGTGAAGTATCTTTTTCCATTTTTTTTGAACTTCGACACACTGCTACCCTATAAACATCAACTTTGACTAAACTAACGAAACCGTGAAATTCCTTTGGCTCGTGACAGCTTTCTATGGGGAGCTGAACCATCGACAACGGCAACTATAACAGCAAAATCAACAAGTTCTAATGATGCCTTGCTCGACACATTAAAGGACGAGGACGTCGACGTTAAAGAAGAGGTTATCGACGGTGTAACGCGTGTGACACTCACAGTTAAATAGCTTACTAGCGTACTGAATCCTCAAGGAAAAGACTGTGAAGAAGTCTCAAATAAATAAAAATTGCGTAGTTGGTTTCATCGAGTGATAAACTTGCTGAATCAGCTTCCTTATCAATGCTATCTCGCACTCCTAATATATGTTCTTCTCGCTGTTCTCGCTTCTCGCACATATATCATATATTACAGAAACGCTATGTGTATTCTATAAAAAAGCCGGTGAAGCCCTATTAAATGAATCAATTATACTCCTTGCCAAGTGTAATGATTTTTTGAAGTTCGCAGCTCCAGTTCTTATAGATATAGATATACCTATACCTCATTTATGTTAATGCTACTTCCACACGAACACCAAGCACCAAGAAACTTCAAGCAAGGCACCATCTATATCATTTAAATTAATCGGTATAGGCTGTATACTTAATTATAATTTACATTTAGCTTTATGGTATTTGCGCACAAACGCAACGTCTAAAAACACGTATACAAGAAAAATGGAAGTCCGACCTCATAGCGATTTGCAGTGGTAGCACGCTCGAGGTAGGTATTCATTTAAATTTGGACGCGAATCCTCTTAAGCGCACTACGGCATCGCAGAAAAGATGGATTTGCCCGTCCATTCGGAGTAGGCAGGCGCTGGCCGTGCACCGCGCGGCGAGCGCGACCTCGGCTTCGGGACTTTGGCGGTCGTGCGAGGGGGGCGAAATGCCGGGCCGAAGCCTGAAGTGCTGCCACCGAGCCCGGCCGCTCGAGGAGAGGAAGCTCTAGGTGAGGAAGCTCTAGGCGAGGAAGCTCTAGGCGACGACACGCGATTAGCGGGTGTAAAGTTGCTTCTTTTTGGGCCACTCAGCCCGCGGCCATCCGCCCACTCCACGGCTTCCGCAGCTGCAGCTGCTTCTCGTGCCGCCGCGGCGGCCGCTAGGGCAGCAGCTGAGGGGGGTGGCCGCGTTGGGGGTTTGTCGTCAACCAGAGGTAGGCCGCTCAAAGGGTGGGGCGAGCGAAGCCCGCCGCCGCCAATCAACAGCTCCGCCATGGGTGAATGTGGCCGCGCTGCTGCTCGAGCAGCCGCGACACGCGCCGCGAGAAGAGAAGTAGCCGTGGCTGCAGCTGCTACAGCAGGCAATACGGGGGCTGGCGGAGCAGATGCTGCTGATCGATTGCTGCCTTTCGGGCCAGCTGAGCTGCTACTACTACTTGTACCTTCTCTTTTGCTGTTCGGAACAGGACTAGACAATGCTGTTGGTGCACTGAGCGGAGCATTGACAGGCGGCGCAGTCAGAACGCCTACTACGTCATCGCGGCGGTGCTGAATGGCAAAAGTGAGAGCAGTCGAACCGTCTACGAAATCTCGCAAATCTCGGTCTGCGCCGTGCGCAAGCAACACTGCGGTGGCCTCGGCAAAGCCCCGCATCGCACACTCCATCAGCGGGGTTAGGCCTTTCCGGCCACACCGCACGTTGGGGTCCATCCCTGCTGGTGTTTTGCTGCCAGACGAAGGAGGGCTCTTTGCACCATTACGAGGGATAGACGACGGTGACGACAGCGACGACGACGACGATGACGGTGGCGCTAATAACTTCTTCAGCTGAATAATGTCGTTGCTTCGTGCAGCACGATGCAGTTTGGTAGGCGGCATAGTAGGACTAGTCGTCGGACTCACGGCTCTGCGGCTATCGCTTTTGCTGCCACTCTTGCGGCTGCTGCTGACGTCACCACCTCGAGAGCTACTGCTGGTGGGTCCGTTGCTGCTGCTCTTGTCTACGTTCGCACTCCGGCTCTGGCTGTTGGCAGGCGTAGCTTTCGTCAGGTTCTTAGGCTTGCTCCTCGCTTGACTCTCAACTGGTGGTGGGTTGCTGCTTTTGCCATTGAAACTGGCCATGATTTGGTCCAGGAGCTCTTGTTCTTCTTCTGATTCGCTGCCTCTTTCGCTCCTGCCGCAGCTTACGTTAGGACTCATAATGCCATCCAGCGCGCTCCCCTGTGGAGCTTTAGGAGCGGCAGAAGACTTCGGTGGCAAGAAGGTCTCTGCTTTCGTTTCGTCGTCGTCATCGAAGAAATCGAGGCGCTTAGCCACCGGTGAGAAGGCACTTCCTTGCCCAAATGGCGCATGGTTGTTTTTGTCTCTGCTGTTGCCATCTCGGGGCGCAGAGGGCGGTGGCAAGGGGGTCGCTGGGTTGGCAGGTTTCTTCACAACAGCGTTTCCATTCTGCTGTTTGCTAGGATTCATTGGCTCAGTGGCCCCCGTACATCCCTTGGCTTCTACATGCACTGATTTCTTCCCCCCAGGCAAAAGCGCTGACACGCGGCAAGAACCCAGTCCAATCATGTCGAGGGTGCCCGCTAAACCTGACGAACTGGTGTCAACTGCCGCTGCCCGCACTTGTGAGAGCGCTGCAGCTGAGGGAAGGCCGTGCACGCACACCTGTTCAAGAGGCAGAAGGCACAGTGTGCATACATTAAGATCAGGATAGAAGAGAATACCGCCATCACAACTGAGGGCCTCAAACACACATGTAATGCAGACCTCATGAAATCAATCAAGAGTACAGTAAATGAGCTTTTCAAGTGAGGAAGAGAATGAGCCTCTCGGAAAAGCGCCATACAATGAAACGACCGACTTTCTCTCCCTAGCTATACAATACTTCCGTGGTACCTCGAGAGCTGCGACCCCACCCAAAGACAGTGACAAGCCATCGCTGTTGCTTGGTTGCAAGGATACATCATCGGGGTTCTCGATCGTGAGAGGCGGTCCGCAGGTTATTTGACCAATCTGAAAGTAGGTGATCCCCGAAAGTAATCGTAGAAGAATGAAAAAAGGATGTTCTTTGAGCTAGATAACGAAGGATATATGTAATTGAAAAATAGAGGTGTAGGATGAATCGCTCGCATAGACATGTGCCTGTACATCTGCGTCTTCCAGTTTTACAGGAAAAAGATGCAAGAGTAAGCACCCTGCCTCATACCACAATGACACTCACTTCTAAGCACATCGCGTCAGCGCAGGCTGCCCGCACTAGAAAGGGCGCATTGGCATCGCAAGCACCTTCGAGCAACAACACTTGAAGCTGCAATGTGTGCGCTCCGCCACCGCCACATGCTTTCGCCTTCGCGGCTGCTGCGGCCACCTCTGCTGCTGATGACGATGATGGATCTAACTGCGTTGCAAAGCTTGTGGCCGCATGAGCTATGGCTTCGCTTGCTTTTAAGGCCGTGCCCAAAAAATCTGGCGGCGCGCCTACCGGCTCAACAGGGCGCAGTTGATGCTCATTGGGTAAGGGCGTTACTTTAAACTTCTTCGATTTGGTTTTCTTTCTGAACTCGCGCTCATCCACTGCGTCAGACTCCAAGACGTTCATGCAATCGGAGTGGCCTCCAGCTTGGGCTTCTTGCAGAGGTGTTAATCCTGCAAAGATAAGTCATATTATAATTTATTCAAACCTGTACGTGCAAATGCTAATCATGCGTATGGTATAACTTATTTGGAGTGTATCCACAGGGCCACTCTCGACCCCAAATGGCACGAAGAGTGCACTTCAGCAATAAAAAGTCTAGCCAGCATTATAGATAAAGGTGTGAAAAATTGAGTGTAAGAATCATCATTTGAGCATCTACGAAAAAGAAAAAGCGTAGCAAGAATTGCAGGCCTCCTTACCATTCTCGTTTACAATGGTTTGATCCGCGCCCGCGGCAAGCAGATCGGAGCACACGTCAGCGTGACCTTCACGGCAAGCATCGTGCAGTGGGGTGTTGCCGCGGTAGTCTAACGGGTTCGGCCCATAAAGGCTGTCGTCATCGAATTGGCGGCTGTGCATGCCCTTATTACCACCACTACCACCACCACCACCACCTTTATTGCGCGATGCACTCTTCGACTTCCGATTCGAACCAGTCACCTTGTGTGAATATTTAGCAGCAGCCATGAGTAATTCGCGCGCGAGATCAATGTGCCCCTCTCGGCAAGCTTCGTGCAAAGGAGTCACTCCATCAGCGTAAGAGCGCGGCACGGGATTAGCACGCGCGCGCAACAACTCTATGACAATGTCGAGATGCCCTTCTCGCGATGCCTGATTCGCAGCGCAGTGCCATACAATCGTCAGTGCAACACTAAAAAGAAAAGAAAAGGGAAGTTCAACCTACGCAGATTACAAAAATCACAAACCCCTTTATTCTTATATCAACGGCCCCCATACATCTATGCACACACACACACATGTGCACACATTCAAAAGCAAATACACTCCTTACTTCGTGAAGCGCAGTAAAGCCAGCGTCATCGGTGGCGTCCACCCTCACGCTGGGCGCTGCCAGCAGCCACTCCACCACTTCCGTGTGGCCGTAGCGGCTTGCTGTTGCGAGAGGAGCCGTGCCTAGACTGTTGCCCAAATTTAAGTCCACGTCGTGTTCCACTAAGACCGCACACACGCCTGCGCTTCCGTGCCGCGCCTGGGAATGGTAACAGTGACCAGAAGCATGATTGGAAATACGCAGAATGGGACACAAGGGCAAGCACGGCGACCGTGTACGACTGCTGCGGTACTCGTATAGAAGAAAGCACAATTAAACGAAAAAAAAAACAGAAGACTTCTCAAAAACAACTACAATTCACTTGGCAATGGATGGTCCGACTCTGACTCAGGTTGGTTACCGCGAGGCTCAGGGGCGTGTTGTTGGATAAGTTTACGAGCGCATGGTTCGCGCCTGCCTCCAGGAGGCACCGCACCTAGTCGATTCGAAAAGGAAAGAATTAAAGTAGCTGGAAATTGGTCGAAGGTAGAGCGGTAATTTAGCACGGGAAGCTAGATGAGTGGTGTACTGCATGCGTGTGGCTCGCACCACATTGACGTGGCCTCGCATGCACGCAAAATGAAGAGCAGTGTTGCCAATGTAATTGCGCGCGTCGATAGGTGCTCCGCCTGCTAGCAGCACCTCCACTGCTTTCATATGCCCAGCTTTGGCAGCTTCTTCTAGAGGCAACGCGTTCATGGAGGAAAATACAGGCAGTTCATTGGCGTTACCACTTAGGTTATTGCTATTATAACGGTTGCGGCTTTTGCTGCTACCGCTGTTACCACTGCTTGTCGGCCCAACATTTGCACCTTTTATTAAGAGCTCCCGACAGCAGTCGGCGTGGCCTAATCTAGCAGCGATGAGCAGCGGCGTGGTGCCAGTTGCGTCTGCGGCGTTAGGATCGCAGCCAGGCTCAGCCAAAAGCTTACGCAGGCATTTCACGTCGTTCTGCGTGCAAGCTACGCGCATTGCGCTACTGTGCTGAGAAGCTCTCTGCTTAACGTGGGTGCCACTGCCTCTGCTGATGCTGCTGCCAAACACAGCGTTAAAAAAAATACGCGACCGAGAGCTCGACTCTCGCCCTTCCTTAGCACCAGTAAGTTGAGCCATGCTATTCTTTGAGCGCGTGCGCGACGCCATGGCAATGCAATGCTCCTTTATGTGCGTCTTTTGTGATGTCGCATCAGCAGTAGTAGAATGTTGTTCGTAGTCTTCGAGTAGCAGCTATGCTACTCTGCTTGTAAGAGCATTGTTTGCATCTTATCTTATAAACTGCTCCCTTATTATTGGTGCGAAGAAGGTGCAAACAGCAAACAGATTAGTTGTGTGTCGTGTTGCAGGACTTCACGCAACGACGAGCAACGACTGCCCCAGTACGCCAGTACCCATTACTGTAGTCACTGTAGTGATGTAGATGCCCTTCGTGATACAGTAGTAGTGAGCGAATTTCTAAATTCTGTACCCTCCGAGTCGAGGTACTCGCGTGGCTACCCGGGCATGTTTGGGTAGACAGAAATCCTACCCGAACGTATTCGGTGAATTCCGGGAATGGGAAGATGCTTAGTGTGGTGGAGCAGTGAATCGGTGACAGCGATCGGTGATTGCATCGATAGGGGAAGAAACTATACCAGGGAAAACTTCACCTATTGCAGTATTAATTCCCATGAAGCTGCCTACTGGCCCGCCTGCCTTGGGCTTCGATCCTTCGACTCCGCCGATGTCCATGACACTCCTGCGGCCTGCACTGTGCTCCTCCGGTAGAATATTTCTTCCCTGTAGGCGCGCTAGGCACCTGCCTGTACGCTCATTACTTCCTTTTTCAAAATTCATTCAAGGCGAGCTCATGTCATGAGCCATAAGCACGCCTTTTATGTATTCTTAACATGGCACAGTATAGCCTTCTACGCTAACGATTGTACGTGCATCTCACTTCACATCGACCACATTAAAAAATAGAATGGATAGCGCGATTCAGGGTTATGATGATATGATTTGAGATGACAAACATTGATCACGCACTCTTGTGTAGCCAACCAGCGACAGAGATCAGCTTTAAATTAGGGAAACGGCGATGGCGCCACTCTTGCAGTGTGCGCTGAAGTAGTTCGAGGGTCACGTCTTCCCAGCGACTCACTAAAAGTACCGGAAGGCCTTCGTACATAGCGTCAAAAGGACCAGACTTCTTCACTATAGGTATTGTGCCAAGCGCAAGAGCCTCCCATGTCCTGAAGCAGTCCAAACCATTACCACGAGGGCTCAACACGAAATGAGAGGAAGCTAAAATGTCGTAGTGGTGGTTCATCTGCAGCAGAGTGTCCGTGAAGTTAACATCGCCTTTGCTGGGTAGAATATTAGCAAAAGTCCATGGCTTAACACCATTTTCTGGGTCACCAAGAGCTGCCAATCTGTAGATTGCTTGACGTTCAGAGGAGGATGACCCAGAAGGCCCTCCAAAAGGTTTGAAATTTAGCAAGAGCATGTGTTTCTTTTTGTAGTCAGTTACTCGTTTTCGGATGCTGAGTCTACAGCGCTCGAGGGTACTATGAAAGTGATCTGGTGCACCCAGTGGAAGTGGAAATATCTTTGGGTGCCGAGCAAAGAGATTCGGAGTAAGAATTTCGAAATCAAGCCCCATAGACTCCCAAGATTTGAGACTTGTTGACCATTTCGGATCTGGTTTCATCAGACTTTCATTAACAGCAAATTCAAGCTCCAAAGTTTGCCAGTCAGAAAAGTTCGCCCAAGCGGCAGAAACAATTGAATCACGAGGTATATTAAAACGATCTTGCATATAACCCCGAGGAAACAATGGCTGTCCTTGAGGAGAGCGACTTGCGACCATGGGTTCCGCATCAGATGAGCCATAAAGTATAATTCTGATGCTACCAAGATTTTCCAGAGAGGAATGCAAACCATCATGTGAGTTCGCGGCTCCCCATTCTGCAAAGACATCGCTTAGTACCATCCGAGGGTGGGAACTCAAGTGATTCCTGACACACAGAGTAGTTGCACTGTAATTATTCGCAATTGACTTAGCCCGAGAACGTTCTAATATGTCAAGGTTCTTCTTTTTAATCTGATCCAAATTGTGTGCAGGATTATCCCAGGTGGTATCTAAAAAACTCAGCTCTCGCCCATTGCAAAGGTGCTTGTATATTTCTTTCTTTGAGATAGTTGTTTTCTCAGCGAGTGCATGATATGCCCAATCAAGCGGGCGAGGGTCCAGCGGCAACGCCTCAACATCTGGTCGGCAGGAAATTAAATCCTCATTTTTACTTACGCTGTCATAACATATTTGGCCGCTAAGTTGACGTAGTGCAACATGTGCTTCCTGATAGCGTCGCAGCGCAGGCGCTAATACTTCAATAGAGTAGTATCGGAGATTGTGTAACGATAAGAAATTGTGCGTCACTGTTTTCATTATTGGCTCGAGTTCTTCACGAATAACGTTGAATTGAAGCTCAGCATTTTTTCTGATCGAAGTAAGATTTGAGACTTGTGTGATTTGCTTTGCTGATGTGTATGGTAACATGGGATTGCAAGGAGGATAACATGAGTTGCTCTTCACGCTTGCAGTGAGTTGTCTGGAGGCCGCTCCAGTTTGAATAATGAACAAAAGAGAAGTGACCAATTTGCCGCGACGATGTGCTGGTAGTATGATCATCGATAGTGCTGGCAACTAACTCAGGGTAAATTTTGCTGATTGCCCTCTTGGTGTGAGCATGTACGGCGCTCTTTGCTTATCACAGTTGACGTGGTCGCCTTCCATCAAAAAGGGTCAAGTCACAGCCCCAAACCAATTTCTGAGCTCTGAAAAATTAGTTTTGTAGAATCAACTGTAGATCTGTAGATTGACAATGGGTCACTCGATCTACGGGGTTGATTTAGTAGACCTTCCATCCAATTCTTATTCTGTTGTTACCTCGCCTCGATTTGCACAAAGACCCAAGGCGACTTTTATTGCTATGAAGTTGAGAACTTACCGTGAGAACAACTCAGTGCAGAAGTAGCTTTGGATTTCTTGTCATGATGAAAGATCGCATAATAGATCATAAGTACTTCGAGCGTAAAGGTGACTTTAATTAGCTCTTACTCGACGCTATGAGCATCGATTGAGCTGTTCTTCGGCTTGCATTATAGGTAATTACCTTATCATACAGTAATTATGTGGTTTACCACTAATCTTTGAATCTAAGTAGTTGAGGTGCGAATGTTTGTCTCCGAGGGCCTTGATTTTCAGGAGGATCTGGCCAATGAAGGGACATTTTGTCATCGAAGGGCAATTTGAGTATTTAGATGAATGCGTTTATTATCGTACTGTGTGAACAAAGTGATTGATGAGTTTGTAAGAAGCCTGTCTTATTTTTTACTACGCGTGTAAAGCCGTAGTAATGGCATAGGATGTACTCGATTTACTGTCAAACAAAGTGAGTTGGTTTTTCGAGGTGCTCCACTATGATTTGTTGAAAGTCTGAATCAAATGAATCGATGAACCCGCTCTTTGCCTCATTTGATTTAAATTAAGCACTCTTGATGTGGTTTACCACTATCATGCTATAGTCTAGTTGAGGTATTGTTTTTGTCTTGACGATGGCCCCGATCCCCCCCCTTCACTCCTCAATTACAAGCATTCGACCTACAACTGAGAAACTGCAGGCTTAGAGCTTTTTTTTCGCTGTAACTTCCTGGGTGAGGCTTAAGTAATCACTGTGTTCCTCCTTTAGAGCACGAATTTTGAGCAGTCTGACTTATCGGATGTGCAAATGTCATTCCACAAAATTACAATGTTCCAAGTGATACTGCAAGAATACCGCCACAGAAAGCTTCAATCAAGCTCGGTTGTGTCAGAGGTGTCGAACGAGACTGTAGAAGTGCAATAGTATGGCGAAAGCTGCACCGTGATGGTCGAGGGGCTATCAAGAAATCAAGAATCATCACGAAGCTAGCTAGCGTTCATTCTTCATTTCACAATAAAAAAGAACAAGTTCAGGTGCCCGCGCAATGCGCGGTTTCGGAACAATGTGTTTGCTGCGGAGCAGTAGGTGCGTGTTCTTAGCACCTTAGTGCGCGGCCTTGAAATGCCCG
>Ga0307930_1000897_pt1 | contig 23934 bp, 23 predicted proteins | sample OrgLakmetageno46_FD_203161 | JGI IMG/M metagenome (GOLD analysis project Ga0307930, IMG submission 203161) | Saline water microbial communities from Organic Lake, Antarctica - #46 | ecosystem: Environmental > Aquatic > Non-marine Saline and Alkaline > Saline | place: Antarctica: Organic Lake...
TGATTGGGAACACGTTGCAACCCGGCTTCTACCCTAGCATGGGGCAGTCTGCTCTCATGGGGATGCCCAGTGGTGGGCTACCAGGTAGCAATGCAGCTTGGCTGCCGCCGCAACAACAGCAGCAATTTCTGCAGCAACAACAGCAGCAATTTCTGCAGCAACAACAGCAATTTCTGCTGCAGCAGCAGCAGCAGCAGCAGCCACAACAGCAACAGCTGCCGCCGCCTACCTCTGTAGCGTGCGCCCCGTGCAGTGCAGGGATTGGCGGCGACAATGAAGGAGCCATGGCCGCCCGGCAGCTTGCGTCTGCCTTGATTGTGCCTGGCGTTGACACCAATCTCGACTGCGAGCGGGGGGTAGGTTGAAGAAGGCTCGTTAGTTGAGTCCTCGAGAATAGACAAGGGATTGGTGTAGGCGAGAGCGCTATTTAGAATGAGGACAGGGAGGAAAAAAGCTTCATAAGAAAGGATATCAGCATTCCTAGCACATCAATTTGCCCTTTAAACTTCTTTCCCCCGCTTTTTGTTCGAAACTCGCGCTAGATAATGCGAGCCATGACGGAGCACGCGCCGTCGATGGCCAACATTCGAGTACCCATCGAGCTGCTTCGAGAGTGGACCCTGGTAGCAGTGCAAAGTCGAGACTGCGCCTTGCTCGGTCGTGCGATGACGCTGGCTTCAGCCGCTGGCCATTCTTTACAAGACGTAAATAAATGTGTATATTTACAACTAAGACAACAAAGAAACACTAGGACAGAAAGAGCGAGTGAGAAGTGTGTCGCGCTCAAGGGCGTGCTGCTCATCCGCGTGAGGCCGAGAGGCTCCCTGCATCTCCCTTCAAATAAAGTAGGCACACGTCGTTTTGCATCCTTTTCTTTATCTCCCTTCCCTTCTCTTCATTCTCGTGGCGTGGCGCAGGTGCTGGGGTCCCCAGGCTCCGTCGAAGCCGCGTTGCTTGAGATCACTGCCCTCTTTGCAGGCAACCCTAGCAGCAGCAGTGGAGGTGCAGCTGCTGCCACCGCCGCCGACTCCAACGCTAGTAGTAGTGGTGGAGTGAGCACCGAACTCACCGCGCCGCCCTCGGTGCCGGTGGTCAACTCCGGCGGGCCGCAAGGCTCCCTGTCGTCCCTCGCAGAGCTGCCCGAGTGCGCGAAATGGGTGCTCGAAGACCGGGACGCGCCGGGATCTCGCGGGACGCTCGCGCAGAGGCTGGTGCTGGAGAAGTGGGTGGTGAACGGGAAGGCGACGTTCTTGACCAACAAGGCCTTTGAAGTGCACATCATGTCGAGGGAAGCTCTTCAGGCGTCGTGGCAAGCTCGGCGGGCTCCCTCCACGGAGCTGTTCTTGCATCCGGACGACTCCGGCGGGGTGTGCTCGTTTGTCGGGCAGCTGTGGAAGTCATTAGCACCCGTTGAGAGTTTATCGAACGGTTCTTCTGACGGTTTTTCACATGATGCTGCTGCTGCTGCTTCTGCCTCCCGCGATTTGACTCTAGAGTCGACAGCTGACCAATCACCAACGCTGCCACCGTTCCCGGTAACAACGAGCTCCTCTGCAGCAGGCGCAGAATCTAATAGTGGTGGCACATGTACCAATGCCAACGAAAAGACTTGCATGCGTAACTTGCCGTCGTCGGTGCGCATTTGGGCCTCGTGGCCGAAGCGAGGCTATGTCCACTGCGATGGCCGTGTTCAGGTCTAGTATTTGATATCACATCTTGATGCAATCCTTCTTGCTGACAGTGCCTCTTCGCGCTTTCCGTATTTCTTCTTCGTCTTGTTCCCCTGTCGCTAACTGACTGCTGGTTATGGGAGATGCTCGATAATTTTCTAATAGCCTTTGAGTCGACAAACAACTTTTTGTTTCAGCTTCTTGCAGTTTCTTTCGCTTACTTCTTTGTCATGTCCTAACCAACTTGCTCTCTTTGTTTCTTTCAATTTGACCATTGTTCTCTTTTAACTTTATTCCAGCTCGTGGTTCGAACTACGAATACGGGTCAAACTTCTTTGCTCGTTTTCGCCTTTTGGGCAGCCACGAGCAGCAGCAACAGTCAGAGTCTTAGCCTGCAAACTACAAACTACTCAGCACCAGCACCAGCGCCTCCTCCAGCGGCCAATACCGCCGCTATTGTGACTCCTAAAACGAGCACTGCTACTGCTACCCTGGGAAACGCACAAGCGCAGGTGCCTGTTCAAGGAGGTGTCACGCAACAACAGCAGCAAGAGCAGCAACAGCAGCAGTCAATGCTTCAGCAACAGATTCAGCAGCAGCAACAGCAACAGCAGCAGCTTCAGCAACTCCAACAACAGCAGCAGCTTCAGCAGCAGCAGATCCAGCAGCAGCTTCAGCAGCAATGGGCGTTGCAATCACAATTCGCTCCTCCTGAGGGAGGGCCACAGCCAACGAGTAGCTTTCCTTCCGGAGTCCCACAGTCGAATGGCCCGAACGCGACATCTAATGGAATATATTCCAATCTTAACTCGAGCGCTTTTCCTTCGTCAGATCCTGGCTATCCAATAGCGAGCTCGATGCCACCGCAAGACACCTCAGTTGGAATACCTTCATCGACCACCCGAGCTGCCTACAGCAGCAACAGCAACAGTGACAGCAGTAACCAAAATACTAACCCCAGGCCTAACCCCAACAATAACAGTGGCAGAGGCACTTTTGTGGCGGCAGCCTCGATGTCTACAGGGGGTGCGTACAATAATCCCCTGGCGCCCCCCGCCGATGGGGACTTCTTCGACGATTTGGATGCGTTCTGGGACGTGGTCGGCACGGGCGGCGCTTCAGAGGTCGAGGAGGATGGCAGTGGCATGGATGCTTCAGCGCTCGATGCGCTTATGGGGTTGGCGACACCCACAGCTCTTTCGAGAAGCAGCAGCAGCAGCCCGCATAATGCTGACAATAGGAGTGGACCTTCGCCTTCAGCTGCGATCTAGAGTCCATTAATGATGATTTCGGAGAGCTGTATCTGGAGAAATGGAGTTGGAGTTGGGGGATGGTGAATCGGAGGAAGTTCTATGTGTAATCTTATGTAATTGGACATTGGACTCAGTCACTAGCGGACTAGCGCCGAGATGAAGTGGATGAGCCTCCGTTCTCTTTGTTTATTGCTTGGCTTCGGCTTCGGCACCTCGTACTTCGGTATTGGGATTGGGCTTAGAGCTAAAGATAATAGCTGTATATGTGTATAATCCGGAGCTGAATTCCGCATTGTACTTTTTTTTACGAAGAGGAATAAAGAGCGCAGTGCGATGGAATAATTTACTCTGCCCACAGCACTGGCTTCTGTGTCATTTGGGTTTGTATTAGGTCGAGTTCGATGAGTTACCTAGTAAGCTGGTAAGCTTATTAACGCACACGTCCTGAAGAGTGCTGCCCAAACGCAGAAAACGGGTGCAATGGACATCAAGCCTCATCCTGCTCTCAAATTCCGGGAACTATCCCGCTGTATAGAAGCCCGAGTGTAGCCCGAAGGGCACAAAAACCGAGCAGGTTCAGCTGCAGCGCGCAACGGCTTTCAAATATATTTGCTCAAGGCGCAGGTGGCGGGCGAATGCGCACTTCTTCTTCGCTCATGAGCCCGGACGACACCACGTGCGCGTTTCCACTGAACAGCCGGCACTCCCACGAGTTCAAGTCGAAAAACACGAACTGCGCCGCGGCGCGGTCAGCGTGCAAATGGGGCAAGTCCTGCTGGTTGGCACGGCGAAACCACAGCTTCAGCTCCGAATGGTAGCGCCACTCGCGCCCGTACAGCTCCGCAGCCGCGTAAGCCTGGAGCAAGTCTTTGGGCATGGCGTAGAAAATGTGGAACAGCGTTTCCAGCTGGAACTTTTGGAGGTGCGCGTGCTTCAGTGGGGGCGGCGCGGCCATCACGTAACAGGTGGGAAGAGTAAACTGCGGCTCGGTTTGCGCAGAGGGCTGCTCGGCCCACGGGCTCGCAAAGGTCGCGTACAAGCTTTTCGCGCTGTTCAAGTTGAGGCCTAGCGTGGTCAAGTCGGATCCGAGGGCTAGGGTGTTCAAGTCCGGGTCGGTCATGCGGACCACCGACAGGAGGCCGAGCAAGCCGTACTGCTGGGTGTCGTCGCTCCCGCCGGCGCTGCTCATTCCGCTGGTGTGGTCGCTGGCCCCTGAGCCACTGCCACCGCTCGAAGGCGCGCGGGGGCCGCCGGGCCCTCCAGCGCCCATGCCAAGGGCGGGAAACGCGTCCTGGTCGTGCACCAGCGGCCCCAAGTCCCGCCCGTGGTGGCTCAAGCTCATTCCCACGCCGTGCTCCCGCCCAAACCCACCGAAGGACCCCCCGCCGCCGCTGTTGCTCATGGCGCCGCCCGCGCCGCTGCCTCCTCCGCTGCTGCTCGCTCCTCCACTGCCGCTCCCGCCGGGTGCTCGTCCGGGGGCGCCGCCCAAGGCTGGAAACTCATTGATGTTAAACGGGGCTTCGCCCATGCCACCATTGCCGCCGTTTTGGCTTAAAGAACCGTTGCTCATGATGCTGCTATGGTGGGGGCCGGGCGCGCCCATGGACAGGGCATCCGGCGCATTACTCATCATGGACAGCGACGAAGGGTTGGAGGCACTATTGCTGAGGCCAGGCGCACCCGCTTTGTTCAATACCTGACATGTATATACACCGCACCACGCAACACGGGTCGCCTCGAAGGTGAAAATGACGTCGAAAGAGAATTCTCTACACAAAAAGAAAACTAATCTTCGAGGAGCATCCAATCGCAGGCAAAGTGGCAGATGATACTACTGGCGTACGCACACGAACGTGCTGATACAGAAAGCTTTAAGCTCTCAGAAGCTCAGGGGCCCTCCCTTTCAAGCTCATATACCGAGGTAGTACTTAAATATGATGCTCATATGTTGTCTGTCATGCTCACCGCGAAGAGGTCGCCTGCGGCACCGCTGCTGCCGCTACTGCTGAGGCTAGACGGGTCATTCGGCAGGCCACTACCGTAGCCCAGGGGCACAGACGACGCGCGGTGCAAGCTCCCAGCTCCCGGGTTGGGTATGCTTCCTCCGTACGCACCGCCCTCCAAACCAGCTGAGGTCGAAGTGCTCCGCCGCTGTAAAGCGCCCGGCATGCCTGTTCCAACGCCGCCGGGACCCATGGCACCCAGTCCTACGCTACCTGGCGAGCTGCCTAACCCGGGCGCCCCGCCACTGCCGCTAGGACCCCCACCACTGGACCCGAAAAATCCGCCACTCGGCATGCCTCCTGCTCCAAAGGTGCCGCCACTCCCGAACCCACCTCCTATCAAGCCTGCGTCGCCCATTGCGCTCATTGTGCTGCCGTCGCTCGGAGAACCTCCTGCTAGGAATGAAACAAGCGGGTGTAAGTTGAGGCATTTCGCGACATCACGGTATCCTTTCACTGTGACTATGGGTGTTGGGGTGGCATGGAGATCGTGGAGCAACGACTCCACTCAGTTCCATGCAAATGCTACAGCACGTCCCATCAAGGACTACTGTCCTGCAATTGATAATTCTGGCAACAATGTCGTTGCAGTTACCTGCGCTGCCATGGCGATTATAGTAATACTGACTGGCGTCAAAGTCATCCTCGTCTGTAGCTATGTTGTCTTTAAAGTAGGCCAACTATTTTGGGCCGAACACCAACCAAAGTTTACGAGGAAGACGTAGCAGTGGACACATACGTTCAATAATCAGTAAAGTATGAGTTGCATTTTAGCATCTTTATATCGAATAGAGTGCAATGTGGGGCACATGGGCAAGAGGAGGCAATGACTCCGTGAGATAACAAATGGTGAGCGCGGTCAAACACGGGGATAACAACCAAAAATATCCTTCAAAAATACGTGCTTTTATACAGCAGTAGCTTAACGTTCCTACGCACCTTCGATTTGGCTGGTTGTGACATGGTGCCTGTGCACCCAGCCGCCGTTTGCTCTTGTGGCGTATTGTGGGCAGTAGGCGGTCGAAAAGTCGACAGTCGACAGGTCAAAATGCTTTCCGCCGCCACCCCCTTGGTCAGTCGGTCAGGTGGGTGAGTACAAAATTTACGGATCTTCTGACCACTTTCAGGAAATTCTACATCGTAAATTCCTGCTTAGATCATAGTTACATCAGAATTCGTCGGCTCCTGTCGTCGAAAATGCTTCTCTGTCTCTCTTGAATCTACTGATTGATATCACAGCGCTGGCTAGCTAGAGGCAAAATCAGCCACAGCAATCAAGGCAGCGCTCAGCTTTTGGGCGTAAAGATGAGATTAAACTGGCTCAGAGTAGTCTAGCTTGCAGGTGACACGAGGGAAGGTTTGAGCCTCTAAACACTATCTCTGAGGCGATGCCGGAACTCGCTGGTGCATTGCCTGAATGCAGCCGCAGTAGCGATAATGGCGGCCCGAAAAATGGCGCGGCCTTCGGCGAGAGTAGCTCTTCAAATAATAGCTCGTCTGTGCATATCTCCTCTGGTGCTAAGCTGTCTAGTCTATCACTGCCTTTAGCTTCGACCACGTCAGATGGCGACACAACGAAACTCCCGAAGGCCGTTCGATGCGACGAACCTTTGAGCGAATGGGAAATGCAAGCTGCTGAGCTGCGCCGACTGCTAGGGTCTTCGCAGACTGTAGTAAGACAACGCTCACTCAAGGAGGCCTTGGAGCAGCTTGAGGAGCAGCGAGACCAAGCATCGACGCTTCCAGAGGACCAGCTAGCACTCAGCAGCGGCTTGAACGGTTTTCACAGTTTTGATAGCGGCTCTCATGACAGCTGCCGTAGCAGCAACCACGGGAGGAGCAGAAGTAGAAGTAGAAGTCCAATTAGTAGTCCGAGCACTGGTCGGAGATTGTCACCTCAGCGGGGTACAGCCCTTACGCCTTCACAGCGAGTCCGTCGTGTGTCCTCGTCTTCACTTGCTTCTCTGGGCGATGAAGACGACGATGACGACGATGACGACCGCAGCAGCGACGAAGAAATGATATTGAGAATCGGCCCTGACCTCAATAAAGATACCATTAGCAGAAGTGATCGCACGAGCAGCATCACCACCAACAGCGGCAGTAAGAATAGAGTGGATACCGACCCGCGCAATACTAGCGCAAGTCGATTACCAGTGGGTGACTTAGGGTTATCAGCGGCAGCTGCAGCAGTCATTCCTCGCATTGACCTTGGCCCTCGCATGGCTCAAGGCGGAAATTTAGTCATGCCGCGTGCACTCGCAGCTGCGTCGCCAGATCTCACCGACGCACCTCTATCAGGCCGAGGAGGAAGTAGTTTGAGCGCACGCCCTGGCGGGAGTGGGTTGACGTCACGGCCCATGTCAGCACGCTGGTCTGGCGCCACTTTACGTACCGTGCCCGAAAATGCACCCTTTGTGCGGCCTTTGTCTGGTGTGCACAAGGGTGCTGCTGCGGGCAGTTCAGCCGACTCAAGTAGCGGCCACAGCAGTGGCGGGACTCAGGCTGCACACGATACAGCGAACTCTAGCGTAGCTGACCCGGCGTCTATCGTTGGCCACATTCAACAGCAGTGGCCTCGTACTGCCGTGCGCGATGAACGGACAGGGGCAGCTCGTGCAGTAGTAATTAGTGGCATGGGAAGCAGCAGCAGCAGTAGCATGGCAAAAAGACCAGTGGTAAACACATCGCCTGCAGAGCTCGGCAGTGCTAGTATCGGTTCTGCGTTTGCGCCTTACCAAGGGCAGGAGCCCGCTAGCCCTTCAGGATCTCAATTGAAACCTTTGCCATTGTCAGAACAAACTCACGGCGCCACTAGAAGCTTCCTAGTCTCTTCTTATGCTCCGCCACCTGGCTCAGCTGTGGTTGAGCTCTTGCCTGCAGTCGCCTTGGGAGGTTTAGTTAGTACCGCATCTTCGTTGGGGCAAGTCAATGGTTTTAGCAGTATGCGTGCTTCGGAGACAGTTGATCGAAATTCTGACAATTCAGCGCGCGTCATTAATTCTTGCTGGGCATCTTGTGTAGATCCCAGATGGCCTCCAGCTTTTGCTCTCCATGCCCATGCAGCATTGAGAACAACGAAGCACTTAGGGCCGTCACATGCCCTCAATTGTGCCGCTACCAGCGGCACATCCAACAGCGGGCCTAATGGTGCCTCTAATGGTGCAGCTTCTATGACATTTGCCAGAAGTCAATGGGTTGCAACTGGTGGGTTTCCGCAGCGTTTACGGATTGACTTTGCCAAGCCCGTGCAATTAGCTCGCTTGCAACTCCTAGCCTCAGGCAGTCCAGTGCTTTCGGCACGACTGATAGCTCATAGCAAATCTACCTCTACCGTACCGATATTATCACAATCAAATCAGGAAATGCATAGCAATGAGAGATCTACTGCCAGCCACTCAGATTCAGTCGAGCTTCGCGGCCCTTCTCAATTTTCAACACAATTTTATGTTCTGGACTTGCCGTCAGCTGCAGCGGCTTCTACCCTTGAAATCGTTTTTGAAACTGCAGCAAGTCACTTTTGTGCTGTTTCTAACTTACAGCTTTGGGGTACGTGAAAAACTCATTTGCTGCTTTGTTTGTTTGGCTGTTGTGAGTGTGTTTGTTGCATGGGTGTTTATTTCTTTCTGCTTTACCGTCTCGCGTTGTTCTTCCTCAGGAGAAATTTAATGATCGATTCAGATTGTCCTTGATGAAATATCAAGGTATTACTAGTAATTCAACTGCGCAAAATTGCTGAAGTCATGAGCAACCATTCACCTTTGAGCCCACGAAGAGTGCACATATATTTAGCTACTCAATTCGTTTCAAGTATGGACCTGTCGAGTGGACTGGGCCGGATTGGAAGATTTCATCGGTTCGTAGATAGTAACTTGAATTGCTGAATTTACGTAGATCGCCCGAATTCCATTGATTTCTCAGAGCTAATGCCAACGAATTGCGGCTGTAGGAAGCGGCTGATTGAGTTCAAGGCGAGTTTAATTAACAGTCGCATGTGGCGAAATAAATTCGTACCCAAGTCGGGTAGATGGTAGATAACCAACTGACAACTGCCACTGCCATATGCCACTGGTGCTGTGTGCTGTATTTATGAATGTATATCCAAGTGAGGTAGATTAGAGAAAGGGTGGCCTTCCTCAGTAAAAAAACTTGGTAATATACCACTAAGCATATCGAATCCTAGAATTTATACATATAACGAAATTCGAAATCACCCTAAAGTACAAAAAATCGTACTGCCACTGCCCATTTTGACACAGGCCCCCAGGGGCCGGAATTAGAAGGCCAACAGGAGGAGGTAAAAACCAAAGCAGCTCAAACTAAAGCTAAGAAGCTAATCAGGCACACATGCCCGAATGGCCATGGAAGTGATGGAGCCATTTCTGAGCAAGGAGGTCCAAAATGAGGCTGAGGTTAGAGGAAGCATCCCCGTATCGGCCAATAACTGGGGCAAGAACACGGCCGCTTGGCCGTACTCGTTGAGTTCACTCTCTATTGGGCCTCTCTGATCTTCATGCGTGCCATGCAGCTCGAAGTCGAGCTTCCTTGTGCGATCGTGGTACTCTTCGGCAGTAATAGTAACTCACTCAAAAATAATCCCGTTTTCAGTCCGGCCCGTGGGATACTGTAGACTGCCCTGCAGACGCCGAATAAATGGCACCACCTCGGGAGACGATAATTTTTGAATCCAGCCCCACCTCAGGAGACTAAAAGAACTGCCTCGCTCGATCAGCCCATTAGGCCTTCGGCCCCGCGTCGGTGCCTCTCCTCCTGTGGGTGTGGGTCTGCCTTACGTGCATGTAGACCTTCTGGATTTGGGCTGAGAGGCGGTTTCGAATTATAGAATTCTAAAGTTAGCATGTGTGCCTCGCGTCATTCGGAATCCGCATGATGCATGTTGATTGATTAATCATGTCGCGCTGCCCTGATTCCAAAATTTAAGCTAGATATATCACCTCTGTAAGAATGCTTGTTGTCTTGTTGTGTGCACGCAATCAAATCATTCCATGTTATTTATGGTGTTCCCATAGAGACAGATAGTACATGTTATAGTGCCTTCGTTACACGAACGCTACAGATATGCAGCGCTAGATTTTAAGGCTATTCTTGGATTCGAGAAAATGAAGCTTTCGTCGAAATAATTTAATCTGATGCTAAGCTTCTCGTTGGCATCTGCAATTTGCAGCCAGTTTCAATATTACTAGGCGAGGAAACCAACCTATCTTATTCGGCTACTATGTTTAGCCGCAGTAGCACCGAGGTGTCATCAGCTACTCCATAGGCAGTACTATCTCGGGTGAGTCAGCACGTGCTTCGTGAAAAAAGTCTCGAACAATGGCAGCGCTTTATGACGGATAACGAAAGCGCATTCGACGTAGGCTCGCAAGCTAAATCCGAAGAGTATTCTCTTGATGCAACGGATGTGCATCAGCGATATCAGGTCCTGGTCGAGCAATCTCTGACAGAAGCTTTAGAGGACGTCGGTCTCTCATCATCCGCTTTCGCCCAACTGTGCTCCGAGCTCGACCATTCTGAGAGTCGACAAGGAGACGTTCAAGCTTTTCTAGAGCTTGTTTTAGGGGCTACAAATTTTGTTACCTTCGGTGACATTATGCGTGATAGAGCCAAGCGCAGTTATTACTTTCAGATTATGGGCATGTGGCGGCAGAGCATTACAGCACAAAATCAGAGCACTCATCGTGAGGCGAAGTGACGAGATTCAATCAGATAGCATCTCTAAAGTTTCTCTCCCTTATTGTGCCATTTACATGCAAGCATGTAAGTGAGTTGGGCATCTCCTGAGCAGGCAAGCCATGCTTCAATTTTCATACCGAACTGTTGACTACTTAAAGCTGATTTCGGCATCAAGGCAAATGGGATATTATATGTGTATATATGTATATTCGATGTAAGCCAAAGGAATGCATTATTGGAGCGGACCGCTATCATCTATCATAACTTCCACGGCCAGGGTCTAGCATGAATGCTTGATGAGCCTCTCTCCTCATATCAACTCCTTTTCTGCCCGTGTGGTTTTGGTATTTGGCCCACTTATCACTTATGCCTAATTCCACTTCCGGACCTGGCCCTTCGATGCCCACGTGTGTTTGTTAAATAAAGTTATGATTTCGCCATAGACGATAGACGCAACATTCGACTTTAACATTCAACAGGACAACAGGACAACAGGAAGCATCAGCCACTTTCAGTATAAGTATAAGTACGCACATCCGGATCTGAGACACAAAAAGCACATGCCTCGTGTTCATGTATGCGCGATTTCTACATGACATTTCTATGTCTTTCATTGCCCCATTTGGAATTGTAACTTGCTAATTTATAACGTATGCATGGTGCGCACCCGCGAGGAATTGATTCGAAAATAGCTATTAAGGGCGGATCAAGAAGGGCATCTTCAGGGCAGGTACTGCCTTGGCTGCGAGATGAACTCCTGTGTCGAATACTTGGCACTTCGGGTGGCGCCAGCCGACTTGGGCCTTTGCTTCTTAGTCGCGGAAACTTCCTTATAAGTAGCTCCCATCGGTGGATAAGCAGGCTGGGGCGCATTTGACGGGTGGCGTTGAGCTTTGGCCGTTTCTTGAGCACGAACAAGCGATTCCTTGGCAGCCTAATGAAGAGAGATAAGCAAAGACAAAGGAGGTATGAGCAGTGGAAGTTGAAGGGTTTATCATGCGAGCAACACTGAACGAGTAGATATACAGGAGGTTAAATTAGCCACGCTTTTAAAAAATAATCTATATCCTTTGCATATTCATTTTTAAGAATAGAAAGCATTAAACGAGCAAGTTGAGGCATTCGTACCTTGAGAGCATTGAGCCGTTTGGCTTGCGTGGCAATGAGCTCATCCTTGGCTTGCAGGCGGCTTTCTAAGGTGGCCAGGTAGTTGACCGTGTCTGACCCTTGCAGTTCAGCGAGCACCAGAGCGTCGACCTAATATATACACACAAAAAAAGAGAAGATGAGAAGCGTCCTTCCTAAACATGCGCCAAATACTAGGCGCTTCACGAATGAATAGAAATTCAAGAAAGTTAATCTTAGGGACTAAAGGAAGCAGGTCAGAAGGAAGATAAGCAATTTGACACTAAGCAATTTGACACTAGAGCATCTCTTCCAAGCTTCATTCTTTGACAACCTTGTGAGGAAGAGCGACGGCAAGGTAGCCTCGAACGAGGTCGAGTTCGTGGCGCAGCTGGGACTCCGGCAGCGATGCCAGAGTCGAAGGCTGCAGGCGAGCGCAGATTTCATCCACGTCCATTTCCAGCACCTGAGCCGTGAAGGCCGCAGGTGCAACGTTCGTAAACACATGCGAAAGAGAGACAGACGAGGGATTCAATCATCCAAGCACTTGGAAAACCAGGCAAAAGAAGATGGACGGTAAGGCAATAGTGAATGAGAAGAGGATATTGTACTTGATTGCCAGTGGTAGGCGTTCGGCGCCTCCTCGATGTTTCATCATCATCGCTCGTGAAGCTTTCGTCATTGTTCTCGCCAATAACTCCTTTGCTCGGTGCGTGGCCGCCACCACCCTGTAATCGACCTCGTGAGGCCCGTTGCTTGCTCGCGTCTTCAGTGCGGCGCGCGTCCGCTGCGAAATACGCCAACCCCTCCCTCGGGGGCGGTTCGAAGTCCATCACAGACGACGTAGCGCTAAAAGAGCCATCGTTGCGGTGCCACCGCGGTGGGTGTGCGGCAGCAGTCGTGGCGTACAAATTCGCACCCCCGCCACCGCCACCACCGCTGCTGCTGTGTCGGTCTCCCTGACGAAGGGCAGCTCCTGCACCTCCTTGTAATAACCGTTGCTGCTGCTGCTGCTGCCCGTCACTCACGCCGCCACCGCCATGCTTCTCGTTGCTAACTGCGCGCCGCGCGTGACTTGTCGCCAAGTGCTCAATGGCGACTCCTACAGCGGCTGCCTCCTGGGCTAAAGTCCCACTTTTCTGACGCCATTTCGCGCGTCGCGCCAGGGCTCTCCTTACCAGAGGCAGCCTTCGAGGGCACGGCAAACCATCTAACGCGTGCGCTTCAGCGGCGCTCGCGGCGTGGGCAGCTCGAGCGATCTCGCCAGCAGTGCCGTCAGCGCCCGGGTTGCCAGTTCCACGTTTATCGGGGGGCCGCTGGTCGTCCTCGAGGAGCTCTAACTCCACCTCAAAATTGGGAAATAGATCGAAGAGGGCGCAAAGAAGGCACCAAGTAAAAAAATGCAGAATCGCAAATACTTTTGCACATCTTTTTCTCCCTAAACATTCAACAAAATCCTGTAGTTCCCCCTCACCGGTCGGTCCTGCAGCGGAATACAGGGCACCACTACTCGACTGGAAGCGCCCCGCTGCCGCACCGCGTACTCGCCCTTCTCCACCCGCCTCACCACAGCTTCTAAGGCTTTGGCGTGGCTGAAGACCCGCAACAGCTCGCCTTCCAATGCCTGGTTTTTGGCCTTGGCTTCCTTGCGATAAGCGTTGAATTGCGCGACGAACGAGGCAGCGTCGTCGTCCCGCAGCTTCATCCTATACGAGGGAGATGCGTACGGTGGCAGCAGCGGTATTCGCACGCCCGTGTGTAGGTGCGAAGGTGTTGAAAGCAAACGATGAAAATCACCCCCATACACTCCAAGGCATGCACTTTTCGGTGGCACAAGCAATCATGCTATAAGAATATTGACAACTCTGCTCACAGCTACTCAAAAAGAAGTATTAAAAAATTGTCACTTGCACTTCCATCTAACACCCTCCACTTGCCCGCCCTCCGTTGTCTCTCCGCATCGTCTTACCAGTACTCGTACTGCTCTCTCAGCAGCACCAGCTCGGCTTTCCTGCTCGCTTCATGAGCGCCCAAGCTGGCGGCCATTTCTTTCTCCGACACTTTCCGCCCGGTGCCTGGGGGCCACGGCTGGTGGTGCTTGTCGCTAGCGTTCGCCATCATCGCAGCGGCGCGCGAAGCTGCCAATTCCGCCTGTTTGTAGAACATAATAAGAGCACATTGCGTGAAAAAGGAAAGACAGATTTCGTTCTTATTATTACACGAGTCTTTTCACTTTTTCGTGCTCGGCCTATTTCTCTTCTTTGCGTGTGCACAAGCATACGCGCCCTATTTATTAACTTCTTCACCTGTTCGGTTAAAAGTGCTTCCGAGCGTCCAGCCGCCTGTTTCAAATCCGCACTGTGCGCGGCTTCCAGAGTTGCTTGCGCGGCGGCTCCTGCTTCTCCGGTGGCTTTTGCCTGCCTTTTAAACTTCTTCGCCTCCAAGTGAGCCGCCGCAGCGTCGGCCCGCAAAGTGCGCTGTTGCTCGTCCATCGCCGCCTTTGCTTCTTTGGCTGCCGTGTCGCTCAGTGCTTTCACCTATACATGTGCACACACGCACAAGCACGCACATTTGCAGATTATTTGAGTCAAAGAACATGAGTGCACACAAAGAAGCATTGTGTGAAAAAAAAGAAGAAACAAAGAAGAAACAAAGAGGGAACTCAACTGCTTCACACTTCAAGAACAAGTTGTTTGACTATCTGCTTTCTCCTCGCTATCCCCGCGTGCACCTCTAATAGCCGTTGCCGTAAACCCGCGGCTTCGCGCTCCAGTTGCTTGATGCGTTTCACGTCTTGCTTCGAGCTTCCACCTTTCCCACTTCGACCGCCGCCCAATAAACCAGCCTCTAAACCATCACCGCCATCCTCACCGTCACTGTCGTTGGCGCTGTCGTTGCTGCCGCCTTCGCCACCGCTACCCCCACTTACTTGATGCCCCACAACTCGCCCATCTTCGAGGAGGACGCGGCCATCATCGCTCAGCTGACACGGAATTCCGAGCTCCGCTAACACCTTTAATCACATGGGCACATAAATTAGCACAATCTTCGACTGGCTAAACTTGGTTATAACATCGTAAAAGAAAAGTATCACAAACCCAAGGATGCAATTTGAGGTAACAAAAGAGGGGTACGTAATCATTGCAACAAGAGCCTTTGAAATTAAACGAATTTGTTATTGATTTCATAGGTTAAAAAACTACCTTGAGAATCATTTTGTTGGCAGCTTTGGCAATCATGTCCCTTTGCCTCGCCGCTTCGTGCCCTTTCCCTAGCAGACCTCTCGGCCCTCCACCTCCGCCTGCGCCCCCACCCATCCCCAGCATGTTCTCCAAAGGATCGTCTTCTTCGCCTGCGTCGCCTAAGCCAGCTGCCACTAAACGCTTTCGCAGCTGCTTGTTCTCTTCCGACAACGCCTTTTCGTATGCACATACACACACGTACATGCAAACGTGATGTGAACTCTTAAAAGAACAAATGCAAGGCAAAACGTGCGAAGCCATGGTTGAGTGTCTTATCTTCCCCTGGCCACACTCGCACTTACTTTGATGCGCTTGTCCTTCGCTTCGGGAGTTTCTTCCCCGGTGTAAGTGATTCTCGGCTGGTTTTGCACCACGCGGCACCGATTCGCAAACTGCAACGTAGAAAGACACTCCTCTAGGTACTCCTGTTCAAATAGAGTTAGAAATAGAGAGAATGAAGGTCAGGGCAGCATGAAGGGCGACGCGGTGCAACTCGAAGTGAGGAAATTGGCACGCCATGACAAGACTGATACAGTGCTCTTCCTTTGCGTTAGTATGCCCTTTTTCCAACGCACCCATTACACGCCACCACACTCCCAACGAACCTCTGCCGGATGAATGGTAGCGACGAGAGCCGTGTACGAGTTGCCGCCTAGAGAGCTCTGCAGAACCCGAGTCAGTTTGTCGTCCCGATAGGGCACGTGGCCCATGCCACCTCGGTTGTGAGGGTCGAGCGCCATCACAACTTTCCCTAGAGCGGTCAAGCTGGAGTTGATGAACAAGGCTTCCTTGAGGCGCATCCCTTGGGACTCGGACTTTTTGAGCCGCTCTGACCCTGCCAAATCCACGAGGTTGAGCCGAGCGCTGGTCTCCGTCCCAGTGGACTTGTCGGTTTGGTTCACGATTAAAGTCACCACGGAGTGCGAGCGGCTGCTGACGTCGTTCATTTTCGTTTCGTGGGTGGCCCGCAGCGCTAAGCCGTCGTAGACCACCCGCATGGCCTCTTCGAAATTACCGACCGGGACGCGCACCAGGTCTTTCACGTACACGTCACCGGCAGCGTCTTCGTGGATGGCCAAGTCCATGTCCAAGTAGCTATTATATGAAAAGGGAATGGCAATGGAGGAAAAGAGAGATGAGGGACCAATATAGATAATAAATTTGTATGAATAGGTTGTAGAATGGGTTTCCCTTTCAGGTATAGGAACGGAATACTTTGATGAGCATGACAATCAACACTATTGCATGAAAAGTTGCTAACTGCAGTCGCACCCCGTGTCGCTGCCAGAAATGCCGCCGATGGACGCCCTCCGCTGGTCGTACTTCTCCCCACCGTGGGCGCCGCCTCGCTGGAACGTCTCGGCACGGCGCGCTTCTTGTAGCAAGTACATGTCGGACGTCATTGCATCCGCATAAGGCGTGCGTAGGGTGCCTCCAGGCGAAGAAGGAACTGTTCCATTGGACGAACTCCGCTTCACTTGGGGAGTCGCCGGAGCGCTGCCAAGCCCACCTCCGTTGTTCGCACCGCCTTGGCTGCCTCGGCCGGCCTTGTCGCCAGCAGTCACGTCACCAGCTCCAGTAGTGGCACCAAGAGCTGCAGCCATACGGTCACGGTACGCGCGCCCGAGGTCACGAATTTTGCCGCAGTAAATCTCCAAAAACGACACTTCAACCTAGTGTAATGCGAGGTAGCATGGGACAACAGAGAACAAGAAGGTTGGGGGATTGTAATGAAGCATGAAGTTAAACCACTGAAAGCTTGAAGATGAAATAAATCGACGTGAAGTAGGCATAGAAATCAAGGTAAAGCTTAGCACCTTGACGTCTTTCAGTAACACCGCTTGTCTTGGTACTTGTGCGAAGAGATACTCGATTGTCCTGGGCACCAAGCCACGAATGTCTCCTTGCTTTTCGCCAAACATCGTGTGTGTTTTCCCACTGCCCGTTTGCCCATACGCAAATGTGCATGAATTATAGCCTTTCAAGCAGTGTTCAATGTGATTCTTGCAGACAGTGTTGAAAATTTCTTCTTGGGCAGTGTCAGTCCAGTAGACGCGATCAAACGAAAATGCGTGCTCTTTATCACCACCACCGCCGACCTCGCCGGTTCCACCAGGTCTCTTTACTTCGATTCGTTTGGGGTCTCGCTTTGAAATCCCGAAATGCTCTTCAAGCTCTTTTGGGCTCACGTTGGACAGCGCTGCAGATGGCGGCCGAGCTCGCACGTACACCTGCACATTGGTGTTGGTGCTCAGCCCTTGAGTGTAGTCAGACACTACCTTGTACGCCATGCTGGAGCCTTAAGCTTCGCAGTGTAGTATCTTCTATAGCTCTTATGCGCCCACGCCTTGTCGAGGAGCGTAGAGCACAGAATGTCGTCAACAAAGTGTAACGGCGGTACTGTTACTTTTTCTCAACTCAACGAGGTCGGTTTTGGGTTTTGGGTTTTGGGTTTTGGGGTTTTGGGCGTTTTGGGGGGTTAGGGGGATTGGGTTACTCACAAAAATAATTGTTGTTTCTCGTTGCTGCGCGCAGCGAGCTGCAAGCTGCAAGCTGCAAGCTAGCTGCAAGCTACGTAGCTGCAAGTAAGTAAAGTTGCTGCGTTGCAGCGTTGCTGGTTGCTGGTTAGCTTCAGGCTTCAAGCTTCTGTGTTGTGGCCTGTGCATAAAGCACTTCAGACTGTGTAGAGCCCAGCGAGCGAGCCTGCCTCGGGCATTCTATGGGCTACTCTTGGGCGTCAGTAGCTTTCCTAGCGTGGTGCTCGCAAGGGCATGGCCTTGTACTTGATGTCTCGGTATGTTTTGCAGCCTGAACAACCTAGCTATTATGCGTGGCATGGCCCATTCGAAGACTATTTGCTAGCTTGTAGGCTTCTTGAAATGGCAATTATCGGTCGACTTCTAGGTATTGAATGTATTAGTGACGCTTTTAAGCCTAGCTAGCAGATAAGGATGATAGACTCTGACAAGTCATGAAATCCTTGATCTTGAAACTAAATTACGACCTCGTTGCTCACCCCAATACACAGACACTACCTATCAGCCCGCCCGCTATGGTGCAACGATGTGTGACTAGTGTCCAGGCTGCACGCGATGACGGACGAACACGGCTTTTTGTTAACTTGATTGTCCCGCTGCTCCCTACCGCAAAACCATCTGACATTGATCCGTGGCCTGGAGGGCTGAAGCAACAGTTCGCAACGGTTGAGGGTCTGACCAAAAACATCCTAGGAGGCGTCGCAGGTTCCGATGCAGGCAAATGCTCAACACAGGTCCTCAGTGATGACGATGCTTGCGCGTTTGTGCTCCAGGAAGGTGCTACTTCAGCGGAAGACTGCGCGGCTATAATATTCCCTAGCGTCGATCAGCTAGAAGACCTTCAACGCATTGATAAAATGGTTCGTTCGCCATTGCTTTACGAGCTCACTTCTTCATCTCGCATCCCAATACACACGAATACTAGCTCAATCGATTCAATAATGTTCTAGGTTGGAGACAAGCGGATCTTACTCCTCATTAATGCTCAATTCAGAAGAGTCGAGGATTTTGGCTTCTGGAAGCGTGGTGTAGCTGAGGAGCGCGTCTTTGGGCGATATTCGCCTGGCTTTAGCTTCGAGGAATTCAGCTGCCGAGGCGAGGTAAAAGAAGCCCCGAAGATTTCTCAACGCACCTACTAGCTAGTAGTAGTCTACCTGCAACTCGTTTGGCTTGCCTCGACTTTGACGCTTCATTCATTGACTTCTCACAGGTAGTAAAGCTCACCTACGATGCACCGTCTGGATGGCGTGCCTACGCCGCGCTAGGCGAAGCACCCATGCAACAAACCAGCGACCTGGACCCGCTAAGCTTGTTGTCTGCGCCAATGCCGGTGAGGCCGAGCTATGAACTCCTGACGCAACGCATCAATGAGCTAGTTCCAGAACAATCATGGAAGCGCGCTATGAAGCAGAGAAACCAGTGAAATGAGGAACTTGAAACACCAATTTGATGCTATCCAAATGCTAGATGAAAGGCAATAGCACAACTAACCCACAATGGGCATTCAATGGGCTGCTCTATAATGCAGTATGGTATGTAAGTCCGGTTTCAAAATTATTTCATGAACAGTTTCCACTTTAGAGGGGGGTGGAAGTATTGTGCTTCCTGCCCTCTGCACACTATCCTCTTTGCGATTTTGACTTGCGCGCAACGCATGCGCGTACACTTCTTCCAGCAGCATTGGTTTCTGTGTCATTTGGGTTTGTATTAGTTCATTAGTTCGAGTTCGAGTTATTGTATGTAAGAGCTGAGCTCTGACTTAGACTAAGTTGTAAATCGAGAGCTGCGCATCCACTTAAAAGTTTATACCGAGGAAAGAGGACGCACAGCAGGCAAGTGTGGAACACTGAGGCCAGCATATAGGCGTAGTACCAGTACCTAGCGCTACATGCCATATGTGCGTATGTGCAAAACATATGTGCCATGACTAATTTCTACTTATATTAATATTTCTCTCTGGGCCTCTGGACCCGGCCTCGCAACTAGACATGTAAATTCGATGTTGCTATCGGAATTATAACACATAGAAGAAGTGTCTTCGATACGTTAGCACACACATACACAGGAAATTAGAAAGCAACATTGGCTTCTGTGTCATTTGGGTTTGTATTAGTTCGAGTTCGAGTTCGAGTTCGAGTTAGAAATGAAAGCACTATAGACGAGTTAGCAATTCTTTCAAACCAATTCGTTACCACTAACATTTTCGAAGATCCAGTCACCTGAAAAGTCCGTTATGCCGGGAGTTTCTTTGTGGATGTGCACGTAAGTGGAAAGGTGGCTCCGGGAGTCTTTGAAGACACCTTTGACAAGTTCACGGTGCACTTCAAGGTAGTAATTGCCTTCGTTGGGCGAATCGAGAACGCTCGTGACAAGGCGCAACTTCCAGCGCCCATCTTCCCCCGTGTGCTCGTCTGAGGGCTCCAACGCCCAAATGAACGAAGTGCAGGGCCCAAGAGTAGTGTCTTGGCTTTTCAAAGGCTGAACAAACGCCCACGTTGAATTCTCATCTCGTCGAAGGAACTTCGCTTCAGTTACGCCATTCGAGGGGACGTTCGCATCACAAGCAACTCCGCAGAGGTACCCGCCGTCGGGGCAGCCGTAATGGCCCGTCAGGCACTTCATCCGAAAGAAAGCTTGGGCTGGAACGCTGCCGGCTTTCATTGGGACCGCCCTTGCAGCTTCAAGCTCGCTTGGACTGAGCGCTTCTAAAAGCCAATTACCCCTCAAGCCTTGGCTACTGTACGTTGTTTTATTGAAGAAGTTCCACTGGGTGGACATTCCAGTTTTAGGCTTTTGCACCGCAGACTCCTCAGGAAGAGGCTGATCGTGGGCAAGGACAAACGTCGAGTCCATGGAGCGTTCGTCGCGCCGGAAACTGCGATGCGCGTCCAAATATGCGCCAGACCGACTGCCGTGGTTGCTTGAAATCAGCTTGATGTGGTAAATATTGCCCACGCTCGGTGGCTCAGGGCCCAGCCGAGGAGGCGGGCGAAGAAGTTTGGGGACTTTCACCTGAACCGCTTGGCGTGGCCTGATTCCCTCAGGAACCGTAATTCTAGCGTGCTGCCCGGTTTTCGTCACTTCGAAGGTAACGGTGTCGCCTGGCCTTGCCTTTCGCGGCAGACGCACCACCATCTCTTCCCACAGAGATTCCATAGCTTCCATGTCTTCGGTTGGCTTTGGACCTCCGGGAGGTTCGCAAAACGAAGGCGGGTGTGGTACTTTCACTTTGATTTTGCCGCCGAATTTGCTTTCGGGTGGCAGCGTTATTCGGGCTTTGTGACCGGTGCGTTTCACCTCAAACTCCACGATGTCCCCTGGCTTGGCGTTCTTCGGCATCCGCACGATCATGTCATCAAAGCGAAGCCCAAATACGGGTCGAAAAGGTTTCGAAGTGTCGTCAACCTCCCCTAAATCGTAGAGTTCGTTTGACACTGTACCTTTCGCTGACGCCGTCACTACAGTTCCTGCAGCTTCATCTGGAGGAGGCAGCACCGCTTCGCCCATCTCGGACACCATCCTACTGACTCGGTCGCTACGATGAGGAGTTTCTTCTTCCGCAGCAGTTGGTAATGCATCCAGCGAAGTGTGCCTTGGGCGTGAAAACCGGCCTCTGCTTTCTGCTGGATTGGAAGCTGGGGTTCGACCTCTGACGTCATCAGCCGTTTTGGGTAGAGCTTGAGGGCTTTTAAACCAGCCACGTCTACCTTCAAGAGGTGGTTTGACGTTCCGAAATCTCTTCAGTGGAAGTTTCTTGGCAGTTTTTTTCTGAACTTCTCGAGCGAATGCTCTCTTTGTAACCCAGTCGAATTGCTGAAATACCATCATTGGAACGCAGACGCCGTTCTGAGTGTAGCCAGTCCTTCTTGCATGTGTAACGATGACAGACCAAGGCGGAAGGCTCGCGAATAAAAATGGCACCGTGCATAACGAATAGCCAATTTGAGCAGCCACGAATGTCGACCGGTACTGCCACTGGCGCTTCAGAGAGCCGTCCGAATGAGAATAAACCAAGAATGCCAGCGCCAGCGCGCACACAATCACAAAGCACGCCAGGTCGTAGAATAAAAGGTGGCGTAACGGACTCAACTCTCCAGCAACGTAATATTTCAACTGGTGCAGTGGCACCTGAACCGTCATATTTTCGCGGTCTCCGCGTTTGCGGCCAACTCCAGAAATGAGCTCCACGGTGTGGAGACCTGTCTTGCGATCGTACGCAATCACCGTACCAGTGTGTTTGATTTGCCATTGTTTCTTAGGATCTGGGTGGTCTTCCTTCCATTGCACAGTATCACCAAGAAGTCGCTCCCCTTGGCGGACTGTCCCGCCCTTGGATATGCTGTACTGAAGTAAGTAAAGCGCAATCCAAACGAGGATGATTTGCAATACAAAGCCAACAAAAGAGGGGAGAAACAACACATTTGGCCCTAAGCCTGGACCGATCGAATAATTTCCAGGGCCATGCTTGCCACAGCCGTCGGTTTCATTTCGAATAACACAAAAAGAATAGTGGGCCGAAAAGTAGCACAGCATCAAAATGCCGTTGATGATAAACTGGTACTTTTTGAAATCCAATATAAACTGAACCAGCTGAAAGTGGTCGTGCCGGTCAATCATCAACAATGTCACTGCGAATGACATTGAATTGATTCCCAAAGTAGGGAAAGCTCTGAAGCAAAACAAAACCCACCACATTGGGTTCTGAATCATTCCCCACGGCGTCTTGTCATACGGATAATACCTGAAGAAGGATGAGGTTCCCGGAGGAGAGGTCATCATCAGTAGTAAAAGTAAGAACGCATATATCTCGAGATGGGATCGCTAACATAAAAATGTCCATGACTTACGCGTAGAGAATTGAATTGCGGATTCGATCGCCCATTAACCATCCCGATCGGAGCACAGTAGGCCACTTCTGAAGGTTGGCAGCGTGCTTGTTGAGCCAATCAATTTCCTGGTCGAGCGTCTCTCGCCTCTTTTGCCTCAACCCGATCTCTTCCTCGATGACGGCGATGTACTATGAAAGCAAGCCAGAAGAACAGCATGTCACACCAGATAAGTACAAGGCTTTTTGTCAACTTAAGTGCTATACCTCATTTCGGACGTGAGGTGAAAGGTAATCCCAAGCTGCCTGCACAGGCCTTCGAACACAGCGTGGAATTGCAGGATCTTCACAATAGAAATCACCTGATAGAGAGAAAATAATAAAAGTATGCGAAAAAAACATCGCATTTTGAGCACCTAGAGCGTCTAACCTAGGCAGACAAGGGTTAAAATGGGCTGTTTTAAGTTGCCAATACGTATGTCCAACCAGAGCACTTACGATATTTTTCGAAGTACACGTCGTATTGAACGAGTAGTTCGTCAGCAATTCTCCCCTTGGCACGACTCATTAAGTGAGCGCGATATGTGCCTTTCGCTCCGTTTGCTTCCCTCTTTGGCGTAGATTCCGTAGACGGTCCTCGAGATCGCGAAAAGCGCTGCTCAACTTTGGGAACTGGGTCAGTGAAAGCTGTTGCTGGCTCGTCAATTGCTTCATCATCAAGTTTTTCTCCTCGTAGTGCAGTCGCTTTCTCCTTCTGTTTCGTACCGACCGACTGCTTTCGGCTATCGCCCGTTTCGTCGACGCCGTGTTGACTGAGCTTTCCGCCTAGCCTATCTCTGCCAGTTAATTTGAACTTATCAGCTCTCTTATTTCCAATACGCATGCGATTTTGTTTTTCAGCACTGGTCGGTGGCGATGCTTTTTGGTCTTGCGAGCTTGGTGTTGGAGACGTTGATGCCCTTGGAGCCTGCGGCGGTACTCGCCGTGTCATCGAGTATGAAAAGCGACTCGGCCTTTCGCTTGGCCTCCCATTTGCAGCATTCTTGCCATCCCTTGGCTTTTTGTCAACACCGGGTGACTTCCGTGTGTCAACAGTAGATTCGCCGACAGGCTCTTTTTGCCTTTGACTCCTCTTTTCATCGCTTGGTTGACCCACATGCTCAAAATTATTTTCGCCTGTAGGCTTCTCCTCGTCTTTTTCACCGTTGGATTCCTTCGATGGTGACGCCCTTGAATTCTCAAGTGTTCCTAATGGAGCCTTCACTTCATCGGTTTGTCTCCCATACGCTGTTGTGCTATCCTGCATTGTGCTACTAGTGGGTTGCTCGCTAGCAAGGTCCCGAATTCGAACTCTAGTAAGTAAGTTACGGCATTTTTGATGGCCAAAAAGCTTCTAGATACCCCCAACCGGGGGAAATTGAATTATTATGGATCAATTCCCGATGAACTGGACCCTGCTGACTGCTTACAGATCTGCACTCCCATGGACGCGCAGAACCGCGAAGGTTCTCATTGGACTTGGTAGCGCCGAGGCGCAAGAGGTGCGTCTGTACGTGACATAATTCCGTGTAGCCCGTGGCTTTAC
>Ga0307930_1000898_pt1 | contig 23929 bp, 25 predicted proteins | sample OrgLakmetageno46_FD_203161 | JGI IMG/M metagenome (GOLD analysis project Ga0307930, IMG submission 203161) | Saline water microbial communities from Organic Lake, Antarctica - #46 | ecosystem: Environmental > Aquatic > Non-marine Saline and Alkaline > Saline | place: Antarctica: Organic Lake...
TTACTTCATCCCCAGGTATTGGTATACTACTAAATTTACCTCTAACATACCCTAACATTTCTTTACATAATGCCAAAGTATATTCAAATATCCACCTGCGACCTATAGAATTTATCCTATTATATTCAGGATTTTTAAAAGGGCTATTAGAGATATTTGAAACCACATTATTACCTGATATACTGCTGCTCGACCTCTCATCCGTATAAATGTATTCTATAAACATAGATGATCCCTGTATCGTTGGTATAGGAAATATTTGTAACTTATTATTTATTAATCTGAAAGTAAATGATGGTCCTCTTACTTGTCTACTTATTTCAGTTAAATTTAAACTCATTAAATCTAAAGAAACAGGTCGCATTAAGTATGATACTCCTGGAATCGCAACTCCCCCACCTAAATTACTTATCATCCCTTGAAAACCAAAACCTGATCCTGAATAGGGGTCTAATAATCTAGTTATTGCTGGGGATTGTTGGTAATAAACTCTTTTAATTTCAATACTACGAGTATTTTGATCCTCAACATTTATAAGAGATTGTACATCATAGGTTTGTTGGTTATAATTTAGGGGCACTTCAAACCTTCTCCAATCAACAAACCCTCCAGATCCTGATTCACTACCATACTGTTTAGATATTGATATTACAGAATTTTGGTTAGGTGTATAATTTCGGTCATTTAAATAGGTATTGTTACCATTTTCATCTTTAAAGATGTCTAAACTTGTTCCTTCTAAATCTAATTGGTTATCACGAGTTTTAAATGAATAAACTTCATTACCATATGTTGTTATTGCAGACTCAAATGCAGTAAAAAAATTAGTCTTTCCTAATTCAACCCCCATTACAGGATAACCCAACCTTGAGGCACAATATTTTATTAACTTTTCTCCATCTGATTTAAATTCATCATCATCATCATAAAAACCAAAAGCCGTTAAATCTATTTCATATGTGTTATCACCACTATAATAATTTTTATCTAAGTTATCGAATGTGTCCATTTATAGTATTTTATTATAAATATAAATTTGAATTGAAAATAGATGTAGAATGTTATATTGAAAATTAGGGTTTTAACATAATACAAAACTGTTTTAATAATGGCATGTGTTATATTTTTAATAACGTTATAACCCCGATATTTATGTTATTAAAATGTGGGATTTATCTAAATTATATATGCTTGTTAATGTAAGAACAAAAAAACGGGAAACATAAGTTTCCCGTTAATTTTATTTAAATAACCTTTCAGTATATTATATGGTCTCTAACCCACTTACAAAAAGTCTAGCATAGAATTCTGGTCTTATCATTTTCTTAGCGAATCTGGTAAGTAATCCTTTACTAGGTGTGAATGTTTCTGGATCGTACACTAAAGGTGTCATAATTAATGGAATATATGGTGCAAATACCGCCCCAGCTTCTAAGAATTGATTACCTCTATATCCTAATAGGATTGTGTTCTCAGTCATAAATGGGTTTTTAAATACTTTGTACCTACCATTTAATTGACCTGTCTTTTGTACACCAAAAGCATATGAATTTTTACTCACATCACCATCTGAACTAGATGAGAAACCTGGGATTGATTCAATAATTGTTGCTACACTTGGAGAAACCACCATGAAGTTAGCTCCACCTCTAAAGGTTTTCTGGTGTATACCGTTACTTAATTTTTGTAATTTAGTACCGATAGTTTGGAACCATCCACCTTGTGTGTTATAAAAACCACCTGTATTAACATCTTCTGATACGAAATCAGCTCCTGAGAAGAAAGTGTTATTTTTAGCTGACCAATATTCATCACCACCTTTGGCTCCTTGAATAAGCATATCTAACATTTCTAAGTCAATTTCCATAGATACGTGGTCAGTCATCATATCACTGATTTCTGCCTCAGCATCAACGTTTTGATATTTGTCAATGTCAGTTGCGAATTCTTGAGTCCAAGATGCTTTTAACTTTCTTGTTTTCGCAGTAATTGATTCACTTCTCATTTGAAGCTTTAACTCAGGTATTTTAATACCATCTGCGTTATCGGGAACCAATGATCCATTTTGATCTTCAAAATCACCTCTTGCGTTATCTTTAGTTTGTAAAGCTTGCTCTACTATAACATCTACACTTGTAGGAGTACCTGCACCTGGGTCTGCACCTGCTGGAAATACACTTTTATCTACAATAAAAATAACATTGTCCCCATCTACACGAGTAAACTCTGGGAAAATAGATACTTCTGGGATAGTTACAGGTGTACCGGGATTTGTTGAATCTTCTTTTAATCTGAAACCTCTTACAGCTTCTAAATCAACAGCCGCATTTAAATCAGCTTTTGGTACAGTTACTCTAACTAAATCTTCAGCTGCTACGGCAGCATATAATCTAGAATCGAATCTAATGTCCTGCTTTGTAGCTGTTGCTAAGGCAATACCTTCTGAAGTTGATTCTACAGTATTAATAGAGTAGCTAAATCTACCTGCCCCATAAAAACCACCACTTGCTTCGTTTCCGAAAGGCTTGTTATCTCCAGTGTTACCATAAAGTGAATCACCTTTCTTGAAAGGTCCTTTATCAGTACCATATTGAAAATCTAGGAAGAATACTAATCCCGATGGTAAGTTTAATGGTTGAACAGATACAAATTCTTTAGATGAAATTTGACCAAAAATCTTTCTTACCATTGGTAATGCGATTCCGGCCCATTGCTCACCTACTCCAGATGTGAATGTACCACCAGCTTGTCCACCTCCGGAAAGAGATGTTTCTACTACTAATTGTTTTGTTTGGTTTTCGAGAATCATACTCATGTTGTTTTTCTCAACATCATTACTTAAATTCTCTAGCAAACCCGTTTGCTCCCATTTGTTACTCAACCTTTGAGCTTTTTGTTGGATAGATTTATAAGGGTTTGAACTTTCTAATAATTGTTTTAATTCCATTTTTTTTGTTTTTCTTTTCTTTTATTTTTTAATACCTGCAATTCGTTGCCATCTAGCAGTCATACCATTGTCTTCATTTATGGGTTGAGATGCTTTTTTGTTTTCAACGATTTGTGTTGTTTTGGAGGCAAAAGGTTTGTGTTTAGTATTTAAAGGCTTTGAGACCAATGAATCTTTTAACATTTCATAAATCAATTTAGATTCTTTTATAGAAGTTGCATTATCAAATGTTTTTACTACGTATAATTTTTTAGATTCTGTCAAACTCTTTTCTTTAAGAATTCTATTAGAATATAAAAGTTTTGAATTTAATAAATTTAATTGCTTATTAGACTCATTTAACTTTTTTAAAGTTTTTTCAACTAAACTCTGATCTCTCTTTGCTTTATTAGAATTTTCTTTAAGGAACTTTAATTTTCTTTTTAGAGATTTATTCTCTTTAATTGCACTATCGTATCTTTTAAATTTATTCATCTCTAACATGCCATCATCATCGGAATCATCATCCATAATGTCATCTTCTAAATCAGTAGCGTCTAATTCACCTTCGTCTATCATATCTTGGATTACTCCTTCTATGAATTCTTCAAGTTCATCTTCAGTCATACTTGAAATATCAACTTCTGAATCATCATCCATGTCTAAATCATCACCCATGTCTAAATCATCACCCATGTCTAAATCATCATCACTATCGATATCTTCCATATCATCATCTGCTTCTTCACTTAGATTTTCATCTAATTCATCGGAAGAGTTGTCTAACTCAGATAATAATTCGTCTAAATTTATATCATCCATATCATCCATATCATCATTGTCATCATCATCAGATGAATTCATTTCTAATATTCTTTTAGATAACATAGATTTCATTTTGGGGCTGAAATTTTCTTCAAGTGATACCTTGGCATTTTCTAAAGCTAACTCTTTGATGCTTTTAACATCTAGGATTGCCTCCTGTAATAATCTTTTATTCTTACTCATAAAAATTTGTTTTTGTGAAATACGTTTATTAAAAACGTAATGGAAAGTCTTGTATGATTGGTGTTATATTGAAGTTAATAACACATCGATGCTTATACATACCAGGAAAGACAAAAAAAAACCAAATCTTTATATGATTTGGTTATCTTTTTTTAAATATAATAAAATGTTTTTATAAAGGACAAGTACCATGTAAACATATTAACTCTCTAACAATATTATTAAAATTGCTATATTTACTAGGTTCGGATTTTATACTCTCATTCAAACTACCTTCTGAACTATTGTCTATATGATATGTTGAATTAGAATTAGAAGGATCAGATACAAAATCCCAACATAATAATTCAAAATCATTTTGTACCTCTAATATACCTCCTACTTCTACAAGACTACCCATCCCCCTTGAAGATACACCTACAGTAATTCTATTTTCTAATAAAGCCCTAAGTATGTTTCCTGATGGGGTGGGTAGAATTTCTATTTCACCATGTAAATTATCCCCAACCCACCAAAATTTAGTGATATTATGGGATACATTTTTTAAATTTATTATTTGTGATTCGGGATGATCAAGCTCACCTAGGGCACACCTTTTATTTACTTTTTGGAGATATAAATCCATCTCTCTTTCCCATAATTCCTTTGAGTAATACCGACCATTCCCATTTTTTAATTCAGCTGTCGCTAATACTCCTTGAACTAATAAATTTCCTCTATCAGATTTAGTAGATTCATATATAGAGTTTTTAGAAGTAGGGGTAAAATATATGGTTTCTATTAATAATTGCTTCTTCATATTTATGGGATTGTTTTTTATTATAAATACACCCATATATTAAAAAAATTAGTTTTTTAAGAATCTCTCATGTTTTCAGCTAATGTCTTTTTAGATACTTGACTACAAGCATATATCTCATTTTTATATAAGGATAAGTCTGAGGGGATTTTGTTCGTTCCAGATATAAAGATATCTTCGCTTATTTCAATATTGTCTACCCTCCTCATTCCATTAAAACTTCTAAATGTATTCCGTGTTGTTCTATACCAACTATTTAAATTTGTTAGGTATATCTCTAAGTAGCCATTTTTATCAAAATTATATTTTAAACTATTTTTACCCATAACTAATTTTATTGTTATTATATGTAAATATACGAACCCCAAATGGTAATACCAAATGGGATTCTTATTATATTAAAATCAAATATTTGTTAAAAAGATATATTTTCTAATGCTTTATAAACTTTGTCTATTTTATTTTTATTTATTTTATTTTCTCCTAAAATATTATTTACAAGGGTATTTCTTTTATTAGAATCTACCATCACATCATAAAACTCACTTAGTGAATCAAAGTTACTTTCTATATATTTAGATGTCATCTCTTCTTCTTCATCATTTTCATTCATATCATCATTATTACTAACGCCCTCAAAAGTAACATCTATTCCGTAATCAATAAATATTTCGTTGAGTTCAAGTTCCAATTGATCTATATTATTACTTTCAGGAAAGAAAAAATAAGCTTCTGGTGAATACCCATTGTTCTTCTTAGGGGTTATTAGTTCACCATAATAATCTAAATCGTCTAAAATATCTAGTAACAAGTTAAAATCCTTTCCTGATGATGGTATTACATCTAACCCTTCCTCTGAATCTTCTTTTTCTACAGCATCTAAATCTTCGTTTAAATCTTTTGAGTGTAGTGGTAAATCAATCCTCTTTCCATCAAACATATAATTGTATTCAAACCCCTTTGAAAATAAAAATTCATCGAGCATTTTTATCACCATAAAAGCATCGTCCCTATCCTCTACTTTTAAACATAATGTTCTTTTGTTTTTTAACTCCAAATCAATGGGAAAACCCTCATCCAATTCGGCAACAGCTTCTTCAAAGTCTGATTTAAATGTTATGCATAATTCGAATATGTCTTCGGATTCATACAGGTTTTCTTTAATTTTCCTCTTTGTCATTCTCCTCTCTTTTAAAATATTACTATTTTTGGGAGTGTACTCTTCCATACCTGAAGATTTGTAATTTCCTTTAACTTCTTCTGTTTCTTTAGATGTTTCATACCCAATACCCTTTATCCCAAATGCAGAATTTTTAGTATAATAACTAACATCATCAGATAAATTTTTAGCAACTATTTTTTGAATTTCAGCTACACTTTTACCTTGATTTTCCACACTATTCATTTCAGCATAAAACCCCTTATAAAATCTAGAACCATTATTCATGGCATCACTAACTTCCTCTCCATGTTCACTACCTTTATTAACATATTCCTTAAACTTTTCAAAAAAGTTCACATTAATTATATCCTTTTTTACTTCATTAATGGTATTATTACTCTTTAATGAATGTATCATTTCACTTAGAGAATTAAGGTTTGTGAATTTACCAGGGAAGGTATTTTGGATTTGTTTTTTAAAATTAAAAGGAGAAACCTCCCCTTTCTTAAATAATTTATAATTTTCTTGTATGGTTTTCATTTATTTTATGTATTTATTTTTCGAACAATTTAATTTTTTTGATTAATTTAGATTTAAAGTTCTTTGGTAACTTATACCCTTTAGGCACTTTCTTAGAATTCCCTTGTAGTGCTACCCCCCCATCAGATGTAACCATGGTTTCATTTAATTTATTATATCTATCAGGATAATTTTTTCTAAAAAATGTTCTAGTTTTATTCCTTAAATCACGATGTTCCTTGTAAAGAGATTGAATACCGTCATCCCCAGTAGTTGTATAAAGTTTTTGAATATCATTTATAACTCTATTAAAGTCTTTTACTATCCTATTAACATTAGGGGCATATACAACATCCCAGGTTTGTTTTCCAGTATCTTTGTCTTTATCTACTAGTTTAGTACTAAATCCTTCTTTCATGTTATATTAAGTTTTCAATTTCATCAATTAATTCCTCACATAATAAAAGTTCTAAGAGAACATCATCAGTTACATTTTGGGATTTATCAAATACTTTTATATTATTGCTTATTTCTTCTAATTTTATCTTTACAATTTTATCTTCAGATTTTTTAGTATTTTCTAATAATCTACCCTTAATTTCCCCAACTTTTTTATTATAAAATTCCCTTAATTTACTTGAGGAACCCATACAATTAATATATTGAGATAATATGTTTTTTTGGTTTTCGTTTAATTCCTTATATTTTTCATTGAACTTTTTAGATAAGATTTGAAATGTTAATAATTTCGTTTCTTTATCTAAACCTTGTATTTCTTTTAAATCCTCATTTATCTCTTCAGTTTTAATACTGTTAGGGGACATATATTCCAAAATTGTTTTTTTATCCTCTAGCGCATCAGGTATATTATGGGCTATTTTATTTTTATGATGTTCCAATAATTTATAAATAGAGGCGTATTCTTTATAATCTTTAATTTTATAAGAAAATATTTCATCTACGTCATAGTACTTCTTAATTTCCTTAATTAAGTTATATTTTTCCCTATTTAAAGTTTTATACTTAAAATTACTATGGATATCTATTAATTCAGATAAAAATTCTTTCCCTTTAACATCATCAAAAGATCCCTTACTCTCTATAATAGTATTGTATAAAGAGTATTCCTTATTGATTTCTCCTTTGGTGTAAAATTCTTTAAGGATTCCAACTGCTTTGGAATTTTTATTTTTTAAGGTATCGGAGGTTACTTGTCTTATTAAAAATTCAAATAGTAGCCCGGTATTTTTATATTTGGAATGTTTTAAACCCATTTATATGTATTTTTATTATAAATATTAATCTTCCAACTTAGAATCGTCTAGCATAGTATTTTTATAATCATCTTTTTTTTCATCTTCTGTGATTATTAATTTAGTTGATTTCCCTGGTTGGTATCTCTCTAGAGATTTTTCTAGGGAGTGGTTTAATATGGGTTTCTTAGAATTGTTTTTTTTCTTAATTTCATTAGCATTTTTTACATCCTTCATTCCTTTAACACCTAACCTATCTTTACCCAAATTATCTTCTTGTTTATTTCTTTTAGTTGTTTTATCAAGTGGTCGACCTAGTGTTAAGTCATCACCATACCCTTCGGGGACATTACTTGGATCTGATGTAGTTCTTCCCTTACCATATAATGAGGCTAAATCATGAGGCGTACCATAAGATTTACCAGATTCAAAGGGATCATTTCCTTCTTCTCCTACTTGTGTTAATCTAAATTCTTCTTTAGCATCATATAAAAGTTGGTTTCTATATGAGTTTACTTGTTCTTCACTAAAATTAAATATATTCTCGTATATCCAAGATTTAGGTACTATTTTATTAGTTAATAGGGACTCAGCGGCTTCACTTTTGGCCTTAAATAATTCAATTTTTTCCTGCTCATATATAATAGAAGGAGTTGTTAATTTTAGATCAAAATTAACTAAATCCTCATCTCTAAATCCTAATGAATAAAGGTGGACTATTGCTATTTTATTAAGTTCAGAAGTTAATATCCTTTGGATTCTATCTATTGTTCTACCGAACCTTATATCTTCAGAAGCTAGTGTAGCTTTACCCTCTAAGTCGGCTTCAAATCCCAAAAATGCTTTGGGTACCTTTAAAGCCGCAAACAAATGGTCTCTTAAATACTCAACGTCTTTGATACCATCATATTGTAAACCAGGGGCTGTGTCTACTTTAGTATGTTGACCATCTCCTCTAGTAGGTATATACATGTCTTCTAACATGTTAGCTAAATTATATCTTAAATTATATTGTCCTGTTTTTGGGTCTTGATGAGGATCTCTTTTCAATCTGCTCATTGTATCCTGCATGAAACCTTCAATTTCATCAGCTGGTATGCCTGCTACATTTACATAATATATTCTTTTTTCGGGGGCTCTTGTTATTCTATGAACTAACATGGCTTCTTCCATTAAAGAATATTGTTTATATAATGTACGTGCGGGTTCAAGATAACTACGACCGTATGGAAGATAGCTAACATCAGCAATTAACCTGAAATGAGCCATCTCATAATTTTTAAAACTTACTTGACCCTCTCTCCCATTGGAGATTCCATCACCCCCAACAATACCATTTGGGTGGTAATCGAATTTTACACTGTGTGGGTTTTCTTCATCAAACCCCTCATGTCTTGATATATTATAAGAAGTATATGGTATTACGTTATAAACCCCAAATTTTTCTGCTATTTCCAGTTTTAAGAAAAAATCACCATATTTACACATTTGTCTACTCCATGCCCACAAATTAAACTCTATGTTTAATACATCATAAAATAAATTTTCTAAATGTTCATAAATTTCTTCATTACTTGATTGAACAGTTAATACTTTATCCATTTCATTTTTTAAGGAGCATTCGTCTGCTATTATATCTAAAGCTGATGCTATAATGGGATTTGTATCCATTAAGTCATATTCTGAATATAGTTGAGGTCTTAAGTATTGAAATTGTTGTTGTAGGTGCCTTCCATATAAAGAGCTATTATTCATAGACATATTGTTATATCTACCTACTAACGAATTTGTTCTTATATTTTGACTGTTTTGTATTTTATTTATATCAACAGTATTAATTTTATTCCCCCCAACATTTCTAATTATAACATCAGTAGAAAATACTCTGTTTAACCTTTGAAATAAACCTGTTTTAACTTTATTTGCCATTATGCATTTTTAATTATCTATTATTTTTTACTCACCCAACTAAAGTCTATAGCACCATGTTTAGTATGTTGTATAAATGCTTCATGGGTGTTTCTATGTCTATTATACGAATTCTGGGTGGGGATTACAACGTCCCTTTCGTATTGATGTTTATTTGTTTTAATATGGTTTAACAACATTCTTGACTCGTCTTGTCCTAAGTTTTTAAATTTAATGGCGGTTTCCCTTACGAAACACCCTATGCCTAAAGCCATAATTAAATCATCATTAAACCCATGTTGGGCCTGTGCCTTACCATTCTTCCATATAAAAACTTCACTCTCATTTATTGTCCTTTGTGAGTGAATTATTATCCCTAAATCCTTAAAGTTTTCCCTTAGCTTACCTATAACCATGGGCCTCGTTTTACTACTCATAGTAAAACCAGGAACCATTTCTTTTTGGTTTTGATATCCACTAGAATATTTGTCTAGATTGAAAGTCCCCCCCTTAGTTGAATAAAATAAATTTTTATAGTTAAGATCTATGGGTACTTGAAGTGTATTCCATCCTACGTTTGCATTCTCTATTACTAAAAGGGCGTTATTGTATTCTGTAGATACGTTTACTAATAAATGTCCAAAATTTTTTGTTCCTATTTTACCCTTAAACTCAGCCACTTGTTCATTAGCTTCTATATCCATAATATGAAAGGCTGAGTAGTCAGCAGCATCTCCTCGTGCTACATCAGCAACCACCATATAAGTTCTAGTATAATCGGGTCTTTTAAAAATCCACATCTCTTTTGCATCCCCCCTTTTTTCAATGGGTGTCATTATATTTTTATCGTGGTCCTCCATATATTCATTATTGAATACATTCCCCCCCGATGCTAAAAATGAGCAATCACATTCTTGTTTTGCTAAATCTTCATCACCTAAAATAATATCTTGTTCATCTCTCCAGGATTGGTTTCTTTCTGGATGAACTGTCCAAGGTAATTTTATAGGGAGAAAACCATTTTCTTGAGCTTGTGCTTTAGACCATGTTCTGTGAAACCAATTACCTTTACCATTGGGAGTTGATAAGACAATGGCTTTCCCCCCAGTAGCTAAAGTTTGTTGAGCTGCACCCCAAATAGTATCTATGTTTCCAATAAAAGCACCCTCATCAATTATTAATAAAGAAACGGCCTCAGATCTACCAGCATCAGATGATGAAGGAGTTGCTTTCATTTGAGAATCGTTTTTTAATTTAAGGGTTAATGCACTTTTTTCTAAAGGTCTTCCTAAGGCTAACCAATTAGGTAAATTATCGTACATGTATTTTACCTTTGTTATCATGTTCTTAGCGGTATCCTGCTTAGTCGCTATACAAAGTATATTCTTACTCTCATTAAATATCATCATGTGGAGAGCATACCCGGCACACAATGTAGAAATACCTAATTGTCTTGATTTTAAAATTATTGAATAGTCATGTTTCTCAAAAAGTTTTTGAACTTTTTTTTGAAATGGGAATAGGTGGAATGGCAGTTTACCCTTATCAGGGTGTTGTATGTAACAGTATTTAACCATAAAATATATGGGGTCCTGACTACATTTTATGTATTCCTGTTTAATTATGTCTTTTATACTAGTATCCATAGGTTTTTAAAATTTTAAAAACTGGGGTGTATAATTTACCCCTATCAATAAATATGGACGATATAGGTTATTGCTACTATCTGGGATTAAGTTGAAACCGAATGATAACCCTAACCCAAAGTTTTGTTTTTTAGTACCACTGCGTGTTTTTTGGTCTATTAATATTGAATTTCCATTACTAAATTTAACATTTGGGTTATCAGTTTGTAAGTTTAAAAACAGCTCATTTTTTTCATTTTTAAATAATGTATTATTAATCCACAAATTATTAGTAGATTTATATTGTGAAAGCCCTACACTTAGGGTACCATTTGTTATAGTATAGGGGGTTTTAATAGATAAAGACTGTTTACTTTTTCCCCAATCCCAAATTTTGTTTAATTTAATACTATCTTTCGTTACTACGTTTTCAATTTCATCTTCTATTTCCGTACTTGATATGTATTCTATAATAACTACGGGTTCCTGATTTTTGAATAAATTTAAACTATCCTTATACTTTTTATTAATTTTCTCATATTCTTCTAGTGTAAAAATTAAACTTCTCATATTTCCTAAAACATTACCATTTTTTAATATTAAATTTTCAATAGTATCGTTTTTGGCTTCAAAATTATTTCTTACTCTTTCAATCTCATACTCCTTTTCTTCAAGTTTATTATAGGATGATTGTAAAAATATACCTAATATAACAATAATCCCAATTAAAATAAATTTAAAATTTTTCGGATTAGTTATCCAACTAAGTATGTTTTTTACTACTAACACGATGAACAAATTATATTTATAATAACATCTCCTTCAATAAATAACAAAAATTCTTCCATTGTGTCAACCGAAGAAGAAACATCTAAAGTATCATTATTATCTATTAACACAAAATCATTCCCCAATGCTATACAACCCAAAAGTTGGTAATGGAAATTCGCTGGATGGATTAATATCTCAGATCTACCATCAACGTCCTGTATCCATATGGTTCTCCCAAATTTAGGAGAGTCATGGAGTATTCCTTTATATTCACCCAAGGGTATACAACTAATATGAGTTTTGTTGTTTAACCAGGGCAATTCTAACGTTTTACAAGTAAAAAGTACCCCATTGTTTTTATCTAGGACATAAAGAACCCCAAGAGTCTGATTTTCTTCAGAGGGGTACCTGTCAATTAATATTTTAACCATGATATAAAATTTTATTCTATGCCTGCATCATCTTTAGCTTGTTTTAGATCATTTACGGCGGTAGTTAATTCTTTAGTTTGCTCAATATCTTCTTCAGAAACTTCATTCATACCCTTGAAAACATCAAATTGATACATCCCCAATTTTCCATCATCAAATTGAACTGTTATTATTTCATTATCTAAATCACTTGATTTTACAAGTCCAGTTTCACCCTGTTTATTAATAGGATCCGAGGTAAGATTAGAAGGTATTCTTACTTTTGTATTTAAGGGGAATTTGTTTTCACTTAGTCTCCTTCTAAATACTTTAGATATTTCACTTATCGTATTCATATTTTTTTATTATACATATACTAACTAGTTATCTCGTTTAAAACTATACTAATCCTATCTTCCATGTTTGTAGTATCTATTAATGTATGTGGAACACTATATTCTTTTAAGATATTAAGTATGGTTTTATCTATTAAAGTCCTATAAACGGAATTGATTTCTCTAACACCATTATCTTCAATGTTCACCCCCTTAGTAGAAATGTAAAAAATGTGGTCATATTCAAGAATAATATGTTTAGCGTATTCTTCAAAGATTATCTTTTTCACTACTCTCATACTTTTAGACTGTCTAGTAAATGCCATTACATCTATTATAGTTCGGTCCGTCAGTAAATTATCATAAAGTAATTCAGATGCTCTTTCTGCTAAAAAAACGGTTTGACCCAAAAATGTTGAATCAGTATTTAAAGGTATTCCCAAACTTTTTAAATATCCACTCCTTTCTGTTGCCAATAAGTAACCCTCAAATTCTGGTAACTTACCTAATTCCTTTACTAAAGTGGTTTTACCCACACTCATACTTCCACAAATTCCTATTTTTGACATATTTATTATTTTTAGTTTCTAAAATCACTTAAACTATTTTTCATCGATTGGTTTTTGTAATATGGGACCCCTGTTCTTTGAGATCGAATTTCTCTCCATTCTTTTTCTTCATACTCTATACCATAAAGAAAGTATTGACATTTATTCTTCTCGCCTCCAGGTATCAAAGCGGGTCCATCCCAATTATGTAGAACACCGTCCCAACTATAAGCTAAAGTACCATCTTCTTTTTTTAACTTTCTACTTTTTGCAAACTCTGTTTTCATATTATTTTATGTTTTGACTAAATATACGAATAATTGTTAAATGACACTAGCTATTTTATATTTCTAAACACTACAAATTACGCATTTGATAATATACCTTATTAATAATGGGGAATGTGGTGTTCATATTGTAATATGTCTGTAATCATGAGATTTTTGCGAATATTGATGAATATCTTGTACATGAACTGGCATATGATATTATGTCTGAAAGGACATATTCTATCTTGTTCTTATTTGACTCCAATATTGATAAAAATTGTAAGGATAAATATTTTGATACTATATAGTTTTTACCTTTATTTTGTAATATTTCATCAAATTGTTTCCTATTTTCCCCATCAGTATATTTACACCATAGTAGGAACAACTTATCCTGAAAGGGGGCATCATTTGATTGGTTTTTTATTTCTTGGGCACTTGGTAATGTTTTGTAACCATTATCACTTAAAAATGTGTTTATAACACCTATTCCTATTTTACCATGGGCAGCATGTTCCCCTAAAATTTCACCAGCAAAATTGGTTGCATAATTGAAAGTTCTAAGAGTCATAGAAGAGTTATTATATTTTATAGACACGTTGTTTGATTTATAAGTAGAATTATAACCCTTGTAGTTTACAACAGAACATTTCTTATCTACCCCATTAATTATCTCAATTTTAATGTCATTTCCAGTTTTTTTAAGGGACACCCCAATCAATTTATTATCTTCAAATAATTCAAAAAGATAAAGATTTAATTCTTCTAAATTATTGGGAAAACTAAATATGTTTGATTCATCAATTAACCATATATCGGAGGCATTCCATTTATCGGAGTTAATGGTTATCCCCATTTTCTTTTTAGCGATTTTATATTTATTATATAAACCCTTTATAAATTTACTATCTCTGTGATGTATGTATTCTACACCCCCATATTTACTAAACAAGAGGTTTGAAACTAATATCATACTATTTAACCATATTTCATCTTTATGCAAAAACGAAACAACGTCGTTAAACTTACTTTTTAAATCTACAAACTCATAGGCTTTTTGTAAATTAAAGTTTTGTATATCCTCAATGCTTACTTCTCTTTTTAAAACATTAAAGGAAAGGGCATTTATTAAACACTGAGATGATTCTTGTAAAGCTGTATTCTTGCTTCCCGCCCTACCAGCAGATGATCCAAACTCTTTATTTTTCTTAAATTTAGATAAAGTTACACTATCACCCCCAACATCATAAAAGGCCGTTTTATTATATTTTAATTTATCGTACTCTCGATTGCACAATATAGTTATCCCTTCTTTAGATAAATCCTTATCTAGAACTATAAAAGTATTATCGTTTAATTCAATACTTTCCCCTTTAGAAATTTTATCTAACAACAAATCCCCTCTAAATTTATATTTAGTGTGAAATTTATGATTTCCGTAAAAAGGTTTATCTAGGTCAACAGTTTTTAAACTTGCCATATTCTTATAAATTTTTATATATTGGTGAGGATAACATAACCCTATGCGCAAGGCCAGGGTTATGTGTTAAAATTTTAAGTTTTAATTATTATTTTGTATTTATTCCATATCTAGATCATCAATCTCATCCATACCTTCACTATCATTTATATTATCGGGATTAATGGGTGCAAATTGTAATATTCTCGATATACTTTTTGATGCCCTATCAGATTGATTAATATTGGATAAATTATAAAGTTTACCTTCTACTTCAGCTGTCCAAAATGTCTTATTATAAATCAAGTTAAAATATTGGTTATTTTTAAGACTAACTCTAAATGTAGATGGTTTAGGAGCCATCAAGTCTATTGATTTAACAAATAAACCAAAATCAATAGTTAACAAGTCAACTAAAACTTCCCTTAATTCTGGAAATTTATATACTGTATCAAAACCCAATTTTTTAAAATTTTTATTTTTAATATTTTGATAAATTTTTGGGCCTCGATTTCGAATAAATTTTTTAATAGACTCTAAATCCATTTGTTTACTTTAAGATATTATTTCTAGTATAGAATGTAATTGTATTACCAATTTGAGTAATAAGCTTTTCATCTCCTAATTCTTTGGCTAACTCTAAAGCTTGTTGTAGATGTAATGATAATTCTTGACCATCCTCAGCATCAGCTTCGAAACCCGATAATTCATCATCATCTAAATCATCTATACCACCACCATCTTTATCTTCTTCGTTTTCATTTAATGTAACGTTGGCGTCCCATCTAATATCACCATTACGTACTAATTTTAAATTAATATCGGGATTACCTTCTAATGTTTCTTCACCTCCAACATTTTTTAAATAATCTATTAATTCCAAAAATGTTTCAGATTCATAATAATCGGAAGTTCCATATTCTGATTTTTTCCATACTCCCGATTGTATACCACCTTCTTCTGATACGCTGTCATTAAATAATCCAGTAATATAATCTTCAAAAACATTTCCTTGAAGAGACCCTTCTTCATTTTCATTTAGGTTTGATTCCTCTAAATTCATTTTATCTTTGATTAATTTTAATGCTTCTTTACTTAACTCCCCACCTTTCATTTTGAGTTGTTTTAACATTCTAATTATTTCATCTAATCCTGCATCAGCGGAGTGGCCCCTATCTCTAGCGGGACCCCCCATTCCATCATCATATTCATCTAAGCTTTCCATATCAAAAGACTCTTCTTCAAAATCATCCCCTAATTCTACTTCCCTTGATATTTTTTCATAATCTTCACCATCTACAAATTCCATGAAGTCTTCTTCAATTTCTTCTTCATCCATGTCACTCATAGAACACTGAGATTCTACTAAATATCTTCTATAAAACTCTACTTCTTTTTTAGTTCCTATTTTGGATAAAAAATTTGTAGGTCTTCTAACACCTTCTCTTAATCTTCTATGTTTGTTTTCTAATAGACCCATTTCTTCCATGTCTTCCATATCATCTACTGATGATAAAATATCTGTAGAAACACCTCCCTCTTCATAATTTGGGTGGTCTTCAATTTCTTCCATCGTAGAGTCTAAAGCCTCTCTTACTTTGGCATCTAATGATAATGGTGCTTTAAAACTTAAGGCAAAATCCCTTGTTTTTGTACCAATGTCAGTACCAGCATCATCATCTAACTCTTCTATTTCCCCTTCTGAGAATTCGGATAAAAATTGAGATTTAATTTCTGCTTCAAAAAATTTTCCTTTATAACTAGGGTCAAATTGGTATTCCCCAAATATACGTACTACCAGAAATTCTTTGTTTTCTCTAAGGGATTTTCTACGTCTACTTTCTCTTAAAGTTCTTAGTTTTGAACTACCTCTTTTATTTTTTCTACGTCTGTTTTCTCTTAAAGTTCTTAGTTTTGAACTACCTCTTTTATTTTTTCTACGTCTGTTTTCTCTTAAAGTTCTTAGTTTTGAACTACCTCTTTTATTTTTTCTACGTCTGTTTTCTTTTAAATCAGATATAACTTTTCCTCCAACTTTTGGCAGACCATCTAGGGATGTTAAGTTGTTATTACTACATTCTAAATCACCTACTATTTTTTTAGGTCCACCTTCTAATGATGTTAATTCATTATCGGAACAATCAAAATCCCCACCTATTAATTTTGGACTACCTTTCAAAGATTTCATTCCATTACCACCACATGAAAAATACCCTCCCACTTCTTCTTGAGGGGCACCTTCTAATGATTCTAATTGGTTATTCCTACAGTCATAATCCTCCTCTACTGTTTGTGGTCCACCTTTTAAGGAAGTTAAATTATTATCAGTGCATGAAAAGTCATCTGTTCTATCTGGACAACCTTCTAATGATGTTAAATTATTTTCAGAACAATTAAATATCCCCGTTACAGAATTAAATTTTACAGGAATAAAATCTAGATCCCGGGCTGCTATATCAACGTGACCCTCTACATCGATACTCATATCATTGTTAATGGTATAACCACGTATTCTAAGCTTTTTACATATTGCATCGACCTCTTCCTTTGATTTTGGAAAAATACCTTGACCCTCGTTTGCTTCACCTAAGGATTGACGTGGTCCTCTATATAAAGGAGATTGCCCCAATCTATTTTCTTTTAAATACTTTCTTAAATTGAATTCACTCATTATCTTTGTTTTTTATTATACATATGTTGTTTTATTTACTTAAATATTCACCTATAATAGTACCTAATGATACTTTTTGTTCTCTTAAAACATCCAATTCATCCTTACTTAAATTTTTAATATTATTACAATATTCTACACCTAATGTTCCTATAAAATCCCCTTGGATACTTTTTAATGCAAACATATATGAGGATTTTGTTTTATAGGCATCAAAAAAAGTATGCAACCCATACCCTAGAGTCTCAGCGTAATTAGGTAAAAGGATTTCTCCCTCTCTATATAAAAAAGAAAGTGATTTGGAAAATAATGTTACAGGAATGTTTACGAAATTGTCTTTCAAGATGGTTGAGCCCGGTAAAGCTTCTTCATAAGTAACCGAAAATTTAGCTATGCTTTTTCCAGTTGGGTAAAAACTCCCCCCATTATGAAATTGTGTTACCCAAACTCTGTCAGCTTTAGTGTTGTTTTTTATTGATATTAATATCTCATCTATTTTCATACTTGCTTCCAAAGAATCTATAATATATCCCTTCTTATTTTGAACCTCCCAATGTTTTTTTACTAATGCTAGCAACATCGGTCCTACAACTGCTATTATGATGGCAGCTATTATTTCTATTTGCATCCGTTATCTTTTTAAACTATTTAAATATTCTATAACTTGATCTTTGTTTTTTTCTATAGATTCGATATTATCACCACCTACCCAATTTTCAACATCCCCATCTTCCGTTACGTAATCCTGTTTATTGTTTTTCGCGTCTTCTACCCAATTAAGAAATTCGGTTATTTTGTTTTCTATATCTTCGTTGTGTATCTTATTTTCGTATTCGGACCACTTTCCTGATAATTTTATATCATGTTCCTTCTTAATGACACAATTGAAACAAGTTTTATGAAGTCTATAATATTCACTGTCTATTTTTTTTTTCATTATAGAAGTACAGTTAGGACAAAAAAGAGGGATTTTCACCTCATCTTTAATTTCTTTATTTTTTATTATGTTTTGCCGTAAACCATCTATGATAGTCCACTGTTTACCAAATTCGCTCCAAATTTCTCCCTCTGTTCTCTCTACAAATAACTTGTTGTATCCTGCTTGTTCATGAGTTTTATCTTCTCCCTTGCCTGAGATTAGGTTTCTTAATCTTTGTACCTTATTTTTGGTAAATTCTTTTTGTAATAGACTATCGCCCATAAATGTTTTTTATTATAAATATTAAATTCCTAAACTAGATAATTGAGAAAGAGTATTATCGATATCAGTATGATGTATACCAATACCACCACGCCCCACCCAATCTTTGATAATATGTATATTATCATCGATTAATATAGAATTGGGACCCCACAATTCTTTTTTTTGATTCTTAAATTTAAAACATATTTCAGGCTTATTTTTAAATAGCGAACCAGTTTTTTCTTTAACCCATATTTTCTTCCCCACTCTTGATATATTGTTTCTTGATGGGGAAGTTAATATTTGATAATGATAATTTTTTATCTTATCCATTAATTTATGGGCACCCTCCATAATAGGTAGATTTTTCCAAAAATTCAGCCCGTGGATTATGTCTATTAGAACCCAAAACTTTACAACTCCATGTTTATTTATATAAGATTGGGGGTTTTCTCCCGATATGTCAATAAAATGTTGTTCGAAATCTGCTAAAACCCCATCTAAATCTAAGTAGAACTTGTAATCTTTCATAATTTTTTATTAAAATTTTATACTTAGACCCTTACCATATGACCTCCAAGTTTCTATAATATATTGGGAATCCTTCCCATTAATATTATTTTTCATTAAATATTCTTTCATTAATGTTAATAGGGGTCTTTTTTGTTTTTTTGCTCTAAAATACAACCCCTGTATATTAGCATCTATTTCTTTGGGTAATAAAAAATAAGATTTACTATCGTTTACAACTTCCATGATATCTCTTAAATGTTTATCATTTCCCTTAAGTTTACTAGGGATAATATTCACAGAATTTTCGCTATGTGTAGTATGTTCTATTTCGTGTCTTACTATGTCTTTTAGTTCAAATGAAAGATTTTCCCAATTTTTTGGGAACATATCTATAGATGCATAACATATAATTTCTATTAAATTTTCATCAACAAAAAACCCACCATCGGTTTCCATCTCATTATACTCATCAGAGAGATATAAAGTGGCTTCAACATCAATGTCTATGTCATTATTTATAAAATTGTTTGAAAATTCAATTTCTTGATTGGGGGTATTATTTAAATTATCTTTCCAATAATTAAATATAGAAGAGGATATTTCATTACTTATTTTATCATATCTCCCTTCATTCACATTAAATCTTTTTTCAATGCTATTACCATTTTGTTTTATATTGTCCTTATAACTTCTTAATAGTAACCCCCCATCTCGATAAGCCTCGCTTTCTAATTCTTTCAAAACACGGTCTTCTTCTATATTATCTGTTTTTATACCCCCCAACTTTCCTTGTAATTCTTGCCTCCAATGGATTAGTTCATGACAATACGTGCTTATTATATCTCGGAGGTGCCTTCCATCTGTATATAAAGTTATTATCCTAACACCTGGTTTATAATGACCAGTGTACCCATTAAACCAGTCACCACTATTTTCTTTATTATTATCCATAATTTCTAAAATAGGGGGGTCAGATTTTATACCATTTTTTTCAATAAAAAATTGGTTTATGTCTTCTATAATTTCTGTTAAATTATCAGTCATATATTATTTTATTATGCTAATTAACCGTTTTAAATCTCCATTACTTATTGTGGGAAGGTATTTTTTTAGCTCTATATAATTCTTGTCCATTATACATATTCTAGTATTGGTACCACTTATATTCTGATTTGTAGTTTTTATAATGTGAGTTTTTAGATTAGGATACTTGTTATATACGGATTTAACTCTAGATGTGGAATTATTTTTATCTTCTTCTACTCCTTCTCTTTCTCCTAAAACAAATCCAATTTCATTCAACTCTTTATTATTTTTTACAAATCTTACCATAGAACCTATTGGGGCGGTGGAGGCCACTATTTTAATTTTATTACTTAAATAGGGTTTATAAATTTCCCACACACCCATTGATTGTTCTTGTGTGATACCCCCTCTCTCTTTAGCACCAACATAAATAATAAATTTATCTATATCTGGTACTTCTTCTAATGTTTGTTTTACAACATTAAAATGACCAATGTGGGGTATTTTAAAACCCCCTCCATATAAATATATTTTTTTCAACTTTTTTTAAATTTTTCTAATTTATTTGCTAAGTCTGTAAGTGTATCAAATTCTTGTTTTTTATGAGATAATTTTATTATGTTATTAAGATCTTTTAATTTTTGAAAATTTCTTTTAATTTCTTCTTTGGTGGTTTTTGGTTTAGATTTAATATTTACATCTTTATATTTTAATAAATCATTTATAGTAAATAACTTATCGGGTATGCCACTCATATTTATTAAACTAAAATTTTGTTTGAATAATTTTTTATACTGAGGTATTAAGCCTACATAATCCGCCCAAGTTCTATTGATTATAGATGATAAAAGTCTTCTGTCTCTATTTTGATTTCTTTTTAATGTTATTAATGGGTGACTATATACCCCTATCATGAATATATCGTACCCTTGCTCTTCTAATTTTTTATATAATTTTAAAGTAATATTAAAACTTCCGGATGTGGTATCTATTATTATATTTTGAAAATTTGATATTAATAAATCCCTTTCTTCCTTATTAGCTTTGTGGGCTTTACCCATTAATTTCCCACCTAGTGATCTCTCTTGAGGCGTCCATTTAGTATGGTCGGGATTAAGACCCTCTTCACTTATAAACACTTCATAATATTTATCCACATTAAGGATTTTATAACCTTCTAAAACTGTGGGTAATTTTTTGATTAGTGTGGATTTTCCACTAGCAGCGGGACCTCCCAATATTATGGCTTTGGGGCGCCCACTTTTTAATATGTTTACCATTTTTTTCATAACAATATATTTTAATTTGTATGAATATACGAATCATAAATACAATACAAAAATTATTTTAATTTTAAAGATGTTGGAAGTGTTGAAAATATAGGCTTTTCATATGGGTTTTCAATTTTATAGATGTCTAAAACGTTTTTGAAAATTTTTAAATTGTCCTCATATGATCTTGAGGATTGAAACATTTCCCAACCCTTACCTTGCATTTTTTCTTTATTGAATTTCCTTTTAGAAGATTTTAACCACAATATACCAACTTCGTCTATTTTTACACCAAAACATTCCTCATAACATTTTCTGTATATTGCAGTTTGTAATTCATACGATGTATGTAAATAATTGGATGTTTTAAAATCTATAATCCACACCTTCCCATCTATTTTACAAACCAAATCACAGGTTCCGGCTACTTTTATTTCGTCTGAAAATAAATATACTTCAGCTTCTAAGAGTTCGGGTTTATAGGTTTCCCAAAATTCTACAAATCTCATTACCATATTCCACACTAAAGTAGAATATTTAGGGGCTCCTTTATGATCTAAATATAATAATTCCTTACCTCCTAGAAAGTCCTCTATTAGACCATGTACAAGATTACCATCATCCGCTGCTTTTTTTACTATAAATTTTGAGGAATATCCTACTTTCATTAACCAATCTTCAAAATGTTTACCCTTGGGATATGACCCCAAAACATGTGTTATGGAAGGATAATAATTTTTATTCCTTCTATAGAATCTTGAATCCGATAAAGTTATTTGGGAGTGGTCTTCTGATATTTTTAAGTTTCTTTTAAAATCTGTCATTTTTTATTTTATTTTATATCTCATTATTTTTTCCAAATCCAACGGAGGTGAATTATATATAATTTTATTTATATTATTAAACCCTATTTCATTAGGGTCAAGGTTATCTAATTCTACTAAATGGGGGATAAACCCATCATTAAGAAGATTTTGGCTAAATCTTAGGGCTTCATTTTTTGCGTCTGGGTCTAGTACTATATAAAAGTGTTTGTTTTGACTCTTTTGTATTATTGTTTCATATATTACAGGTTGAAAATCCTTCCCCAATAATGGAATACAATTTCTTTTTATACTAAAATAATCAAATATTCCCTCACATAATACTATGGGTAACCACCAATTAATATCTAATTCATTGGCTATTAAGTTCCTTGATACTTTTGGGTTTTTGTAACCATTGGGGTGACCTTGAAAACTTCTTGCACTAAAGAATATTAAATCCCCAGTATTATCATATATTGGGATTATTAGGTACCCAGAATATTTACCAGATTCACAATACCCTATTTTGTATTTAATAATCTCTTTATAAGATAACCCTCTACTTAAAACATAACTAAGGGCATGTTTTCCCTCTATGTCAAACAAACTTAAATTTTCAAAATATTTTGTCTCCTTAGGTAGACTAATATCATCTACTGGGGGTGTGTGGTTATCACTAGAATCGTTATTGTAATGGGAGGGTATTATATTTTTTAATTCCTCAAAATACCTTGAGTTTAATCTAAGTGTTTTAAATAAAGATTGTATACTCTTTCCCTTTAACCCTAATTTTTTACTCCCACAAACCCAACATTGATATTGAAATGTTTTTAAATTTACTTCTAATTTATTTTTTGTTGGGTGGCAATTATTAGGACAAGAAAAGGCGTGGTTTTCATGTGCTGTAGTATAACTGTTTCCTAGGACTCTTTCTAACAAATCCAACAACATTTTGGGGTTATAATTCATATTGTATTTTGGTCTAATATAATGTAAACTTATTAAACTAACAACCTATACCATCACGTCTTTTATAAAAAATTTCCCTAGAATATTTGCATTATAATACAATTCGGGGTTTTCCAATACTTTATTCTCAAACTGATTTTGAGTTTCTCTATAAGTTAATTGTTTACTGTTAAACGCAAAACTAATAATTTCTTTTTTTATTTTATCTTCAGGAAGTTTATGTAACTCATCTAATTGTTTATTTGAATTAGTACCTCTATAGTTTTTCCAACTTGATTCTTTTACCACTAACTTTTTAGTGGGTAATTTTCCCCTAGTTTTATTTTTTTTTCTTTCTTCCTTAATATTTTCTAACTCTTTTTTCCCTAATTTTTTATTTTGTTTAGAATATAGGTTTTTTTTACCTATATATTTTTTATTGTTTTCTAAATTGGTTAAAACATAAACAAAACCAAAACAACCTTCTGGAAAGTCATTTATATCTTTTATAATTTTTTC
>Ga0307930_1000902_pt1 | contig 23870 bp, 25 predicted proteins | sample OrgLakmetageno46_FD_203161 | JGI IMG/M metagenome (GOLD analysis project Ga0307930, IMG submission 203161) | Saline water microbial communities from Organic Lake, Antarctica - #46 | ecosystem: Environmental > Aquatic > Non-marine Saline and Alkaline > Saline | place: Antarctica: Organic Lake...
ACTGGAGCGGTAATTCAGGTAAATTATATTTTAAGTTAGTTTGGGTAGGTATTATTTTATCTGGTGTATTTTTCTCAAGCTTAGGAATTAAGCCCTTGGAATTGATACAGACGGCACAAATAAGTAACGCAATTGTATTGCCTTTTGCAGCAATTTTCTTATTTATAATAGTGAATAATAAAAAATGGATGGGGGAGTACAAAAATAATATTTGGCAATCTGCTCTCGGACTGCTCATTTTGATTTTTACCTTATTTTTGGGTGTTAAAAGTCTATTTCAATTTTTTACATAAATGAAAAAAAGCATAAATTTAAATTGCGATTTAGGAGAAGGAGGTGCTTATGATAGTGAGATTATGCCGCTTATTTCCAGTTGTAATATAGCTTGTGGTGGCCATGTAGGTGATCAAAATAGGATCTTTACAGCGCTAAAATTAGCTGTAGAACATAAGGTTCTGGTTGGAGCACATCCTTCTTTTCCAGATTTAATCAACTTTGGTAGGGTAAAATTGCAAATGAGTAAATCAGATTTAAAGGAAAGTTTACATCAACAATTAAGTGATTTTTTTAGGATAGCAAAAGATTTACAAGTACCTGTTCACCACGTCAAACCCCATGGTGCTTTGTATCATGAGGTGGCTTCAAATCCTGAAATAGCAGAATTGTTTCTACATGTGGTAAATGGTTTTTCTGATGAAATTGTCCTGTACACCGCACCAAATTCAGAACTTACAAAATTAAACATACCAACTATCCGCATTTACAAGGAAGTGTTTGCAGATAGGGCTTACCATAAAAACGGTTCACTTGTAAGCAGGACTCAAAAAGTAGCTGTATTGTCTGATAAAGAACAGGTTAATGAGCAAGTGCTTCATTTGGCTAAAGATAAACAAGTAAAATCGATTGAAGGAAGTTGGATTAAGCTGGATTTTGATACCATATGTTTTCATAGCGACTCTCCAAATGCCTTGGAAAACTTGAAAGCGGTAAAACAAATGTTGAAAGAAAATCAAATTCAAATTCAAAAGGCAAATGCTTGACATCAAACGTATTTTTGAATTGGGTAAACAAGTAATTCTAGTAGAATTTGACTTGAAAGTGAATCCATCTTCCTTGGAAAAATTACTCAAAATAAAATCGGTATTGCAAAATGCATATTCAGAAAATGAGGTAGAAATTACTAACACCTATCATTGTTTAGCATTGCGATTTAATTCTTTATATAATTTAGATATAAGTATTGAAAAACAGAAAGTTAAAGAGATTATGTCAAGTATAAGTTCAATAGATATTAATGGTAAAATAACAACAAAATTGCATGAAATACCGGTTTGTTATGAAGATGAATTTTCCCCTGATTTAGACTATTTATCAACGGAATTGAAAGTGCCAAAACAAGAGCTAATCAAGTTACATTCTGAGCCAACATATCATATTTACTTTCTTGGTTTCCTTCCTGGTTTTCTTTATCTAGGAGGTTTAAATGAAGCGATTCATTTTCCAAGAAAAAAAACACCTCGATTGAAAATCCCAAAAGGAAGTGTTGGAATTGGAGGAAGTCAAACAGGAATCTATCCAAGCGAAAGCCCAGGAGGTTGGCAATTGATAGGCAATTGCCCATTAAACCTGTTTAATGTAAATGCAAATCCACCAAGCAAATTTCAGGCAGGTGACCAGATTCAATTTAAAGTTGTTACTAAGAAAGAACATGAGCAAATAAAAAAACAAGTATTGGACTCAGATTATCAACATCTAATTAAAGTCAATGATTAAAGTTTTACATCCAGGATTAATGACAAGTATCCAAGATATGGGTAGGAAAGGTGTGGCTAAATATGGTGTTCCAGAATCTGGTGTAATGGATGAATATTCAGCTAATTATGCTAATTTATTGCTTCAAAATGAACAGCAAACTAATCTTATTGAAATTACGCTGCAAGGACCTAAATTACAATTTGAAAGTGATGCGGTATTAGTTTGTAGTGGTCTCGATGCAAAAATAGTACTCAATTCCGAACTTGTTTCTATGCATACTGTTTTTGGAACCAAAAAAGGTGATGTATTGCATATTCAACAAGTTACCAAAGGAAATTATGTTTATCTAGGATGCAAAGGTGGATTTGAGACCGAAACTATTTTAGGTTCTACTAGTTTTTACGCTGGTATTACAAAACAAACTCAATTACAAAAAGGTGATTTTCTGAATATCAATTCAATCACTTCAACTGAAGTGAACGCTTCAACAGAAACTCATTCAAATTTAAAGTACAAAAAAGGATTTTTTGATAATGATAGCATAGAAGTATATAAAGGTCCAGAATTCAATCAACTAACCCAAAAGCAGCAAAAGCAATTGTTCCAATCCGTTTTTCATCTTTCAAAAAACTATAACCGAATGGCTTTTCAGTTGGAAGAAAGCTTTGATAATGAATTGAGTTCCATCATGACATCTCCTGTTATTCCGGGGACAGTACAATTAACTCCTGATGGAAAATTAATCATCTTGATGAAGGATGCACAAACTACTGGCGGTTATCCACGGGTTTTACAATTAACTAAAGAAGCTATTTCTAAATTAGCACAGAAAAGGCAACAACAAAACATTCAATTTCAACAAGTTGCTGATGTTGATTCCTAAATATCTTCAAAAAAAGGCCTGAATTTAAATAGTATATGAAAGCTATAGCCAAACACACCAAAATACTTTCTTACGGAAAATAAGCGTACAATTATTTTGTTTAGTACGTCATTTAAACGTACATTTGGTTTCGTAAATTAATAATTATGGCAACAAAAGAAATCAAACAGAAAAAAGCGAGATTTGACACACGTTTATCAGAAGAACAAAAAATATTTTTTGAAAGAGCTGCTCGAGTTGGTGGATATAGAAGTTTAACCGATTTTGTGGTATTGACAGTTCAAGAAAAAGCCAAAGAAATCATTTCAGAAAAAGAGCAAATTATTGCTTCAGAAAGAGATAGTGAAATATTTTTTGATGCAATCACTAATGCACCTAAAGCAAATAATAATCTTTTAAATGCGGTTAATGAATATAAATCTCTTTTGGATTAATGATTGATTTTACTGAAAATTTAAATTCAGCCCATAGAAAAAAAGAATTTTCATGCGGAAAAGAAATGCTAGATGATTATCTGTATAAACAAGCTAATCAAGACATCAAAAGAAAATTATCTGCTTGTTTCGTTCTGAATGACAAAGAAACGAATTTATTGAAAGGTTATTACACTTTATCAAACAGTAGTATAGCTCAAGAACTAATTCCAAGCAAATTTCAAAAAAAACTACCAAATTCATATACAACAATTCCTACAACACTCCTTGGTCGTTTGGCTATAGATCATAGATTTCAAAAGCAAGGAGTAGGAAAACTATTGCTAATAGATGCTTTAAAAAGGAGTTACGAAATCTCAAAAGAAATTGCCTCATTTGCTGTTGTAATTGACCCAATTGATGAAGAAGCGGAAAGGTTTTATGATAAATATGGCTTTATTAAATTACCAGATAGCAAAAAAATGTTTCTTCCAATGAACACTATAAAGGGATTATTCGAGTGAAAATACCCTGACTAAGATTGTATTTGCTAAATAGGCGAAACAGTATTGAAATTAAGGGTTTTAGCTCTTTTCAATCCTTATATTTTAACCGAAAGTTAAGCGTTTCGGAATCGCCTTTTTTCTATAAATTAACCAATCCAAACAAGAACTGCTAAAAACTTAAAATACCATTTGCATTAATAATAAGTGTCTTTAAAAATTATCATCTTTGCGTATACTATTTCTTAGCAGTGAATTGAATCTTACCGCAAAGCACACAGAAAATTCGATTTAAATAGATCTAATTTACTTAAAAAAAGAAATTACCTGAAAACAATTATGGCTTGAAAATTTATCGAGTTGAAATAAAATATAAACCCTATGCTTATTTTTTCTGATGGCATTAAATGTAATAATTATACACTTTATTCTTGCCTACAATTGGTTAGGATTTGCTTGAATATGCTTAAATTCAGATGGCAACATTGGATTCTCTAAGACAAATAACTTTCGTTTGGAAAGTTGTAATTGAGAATTGATATCACCAAAGTGTTTTTGGTAGATTTTCTCTAATTTACCAGAATCAATGATATTATCTAAACCTTCAACAATTCGTTCGGCCAACTTTGGCTGAGTAGGATTAACATAAAATACGAGTGGAAAAGGGTAGAAGAGTAGAATGTTTTTTTCAATAACAAGGCCCTTTTGTTTCAAATCACGTTCTCTGTATAGTTCTAAAATTTCATTTGCACCAAATGCTGTATAATCAAATAACTTGATTGATAAGCGTTCAAAAATATCATCAAAATCGCCATCTTCAAGGACATTGTAACTGTTGTGTTTGAAAATTTCCACATCTGTCCAAGTTTTTGGAATGCCGTGCATCATTTTTTGGATATCTCCTGTTTCATGAATGTTGTTGAATCGATTTTCATCTTCTTTTCTTATGATTGGAATTTGATAACCTAACAAGTTCTTCATCAATGGGATAGGAATCATAATAACTTCATCTTTATTGAATTTTTGATTTCCAGCAATGGTTATCAATACATCATCATTTTTTTCAGAAAAAGCAAGTGATTCCATTTTGCCCGGATAATCTTCGATATTTTCGTTGATTTTGTAATCTCCCCATTCCTCTTTAGTGGCCTCTAAAACAGCATACAACACTTCTCGTTCATACACTTGACGCGGAGCCGAACGGTTTCCATTCCAAAAATTGATGCTTGTTGTTTTTTGCATTTGTATTCTTTTTAGCAATTAGTCGAATGTGTGTCCGCTTTAGTCCAAAATGATTCTTATATTGAAAACCATATAGTACATCCCTCTAAATCTCCCCTCAATGGGAGACCTTTAACTCCTTCCCCTTGCCTGTGCTGAATTCATTTCAGTAATAAGAGGGCTGTATATCTGTATTTTAAATTTTAAAATACTCAGATTTTAGTAACTTTACTACTTACGGATAAACAAATTAGTCGATTATCAATTCGTCTGTTTATTATAATTCGTTATCTAATTTACAATTTTACAATTTCAAAAGGAAACCTGCTCTATTAAGTCTAAGCAAATCTATTTATTTCATTAAAGTCCTTATAAAATGTTGTTTGCTGATAAGTATTTCCACTACTTTTACTTCAAAAAAGATGAAAAATATATTTTTAGTATTGAGTATTACTTTTCTTAGTCTTTCTTGTGCAGAAGCTCAAATTCCTCAACCCAATTTAAAAAACCAAGACGTGAATCCAATTGAAGTCCCTTCAGAGAATGGTCTTGAGAAGGCTTATTTTGCGAGTGGATGTTTTTGGTGTGTAGAAGCTGTTTATGAAAGTGTAAAAGGAGTAAAAGAGTCTATATCTGGTTATGCTGGAGGTCATACTGAAAATCCAACTTATGAGGCTAGTAATACGGGGAGAACAGGACATGCTGAAGCGGTAGAAATAATTTACGATCCAGAAGTAATCAGTTTTGAAACTTTGGTAGATGTCTATTTTGGTTCTCAAAACATTACCCAAGTGAATGGACAAGGACCTGACCGAGGTTCTCAATACAGATCGATTATCTTTTATCAAAATGATATGCAAAAGCAGATTATCTTAGCTAAAATAGAAGAGTTAATGAAAGATTATTCACCTGTTGCAGCTGAAGTTATGCCTTTTGAAAAATTTTGGGTAGCAGAAAATTATCACCAAGATTACAAAAAATACAATCCTAATAATCCGTATATCAGAGGAGTTTCAAAACCTAGATTTGATAAATTCAAGGCAAAGTTTCCTGACCTTATAAAAGAAAATAAATAAGCAGATTTTTAATAAATTGAAAGGCTTTTTCTTCTAAATGAAGCATCTTTGTTTAAAATATAGTGCAATTTGGAAAAATGGGGAATCGTTTATAAGTCTACAGGAAGTTGGTACACTGTAAAAGGTGACGATGGTAAAATATATCTTTCCCGCATCAAGGGAAAATTCAGAATCCAAGGCATTAAAAGTACTAATCCTGTTGCCGTTGGGGACAGGGTTTTACTTAAGGTAGAAACAAAAGGAGACGAAGAAGTTGGAGTAATTCAAGAAATCGAAAATCGAAAGAATTACATCATAAGAAAGTCAGTGAATTTATCTAAACAAACTCACATCCTAGCTGCGAATATTGATTTGGCTTTTTTAATGGTTACGTATAATAATCCAACTACGTCTACCACTTTTATAGACCGTTTTTTAGTTACGGCAGAAGCTTATCACATTCCTGTGGTATTACTATTCAATAAAGTAGATGCCTATAGTTTAGAGGAGTTTGCAGAATTAAAGTTTTTAGCAGAATTATATCGAAATATTGGCTACACCTGTATAGGTATTTCAGCAGAAACTGGTAAGAATATTGAGGAAGTAAAAGAATTAATGAAAGGTAAAAAAGTACTTTTATCAGGTCATTCTGGGGTAGGTAAGTCTACTTTAGCCAATGCGCTTCAACCGGGCTTGAACTTAAAAACTTCTTCTATTTCTTTACAACATCAACAAGGGCAACACACTACAACTTTTGCAGAAATGTACGATTTAGATTTTGGTGCTCAATTAATTGATACGCCCGGAATCCGTGGTTTTGGAGTTGTAGATATAGATGAAAATGAATTGGGGAACTATTTTCCTGAGTTTTTTAAACGAAAACAAGATTGTAAATTTCATAACTGCAAGCATATTGAAGAACCTAAATGCGCCATAAAAGCAGCTCTTGAAAACGATGAAATAGCGTATTCACGTTACAAAAGTTATTTGCAAATCATCAATAATGAAGATGAACAATACCGAACAGATGTATACGGAGAAAAATAAATCATGCGCAGTATTATACAACGAGTAACTGAAGCAACAGTAGAAGTAGACCAAAATGTAGTGGGCAGTATTAAACATGGCTTACTGGTTTTATTGGGCATAGAAGATGAGGACAACCAAGAAGATATCGATTGGTTAGCTAGAAAAATTGTCCAAATGCGCATTTTTGCAGATGAAACTTCCAATATGAATTTAAGCTGCCTGGATGTTCGAGGTGAAATTTTAGTAGTAAGTCAGTTTACATTACACGCATCTACCAAAAAAGGAAACCGACCTAGTTTTATTAAATCAGCATCACCTGAAAAGGCAAAAAAGGATTACATCCAATTTGTTGAGCATATTAAACAAACATATCCCGTTAAAGTTGAAACTGGTGTGTTTGGTGCAGATATGAAAGTCAGTTTGGTAAATGATGGTCCGGTTACTATATTTATAGATTCAAAAAATAAAGAATAATGAATATTTCAGACGCCCAAAAAGAAGTAGATGAATGGATAAAAGCACATGGTGTTCGTTACTTTAACGAATTGACCAATATGGCTCAACTTACAGAAGAAGTAGGAGAAGTAGCGAGAATAATCGCACGAAGATATGGTGAGCAAAGTGAAAAAGAAAGCGATAAAAATAAAGATTTAGGTGAAGAATTAGCAGATGTTGTTTTTGTAGTTTTGTGTCTTGCTAATCAAACTGGAATTGATTTGCAACAAGCATTTGACAAAAAATTAGACTTGAAAACAAAACGGGATCACGATAGGCATCAAAATAACGAAAAATTGAAATAATGTTTCTAAAAGTAATATATACCCAAGGATTTGCTAAATCTGTTTTTTATTTATCTATCGGATTTATTGTCATTTACAATTTAGTGGATATCGGTTGGAAATTCGATTTTGATTTTCCTTTATACCTACAAAAACGATTTGCATCAGATAATTTGCTTCGTTTTTTTGTTGCGAATATAGGTAGTGGCTTGGTGTACGGATTTATCATTACATATTTCAAATTTAGCGCTAAAGTAAAAAAAGAACAATAATGCCACTACATCTTGATTGTACTTCAAATTTAATTGATTCAAGTTTATCCATTTCAGGCTCAAAAAGCGAATCAAATAGACTGCTTTTACTTCAAAAACTTTTTGGAAACATACAACTTAGTAACATTTCTGATGCACATGATGTAGAAGTCATGCAAAAAGCTTTGCAAACTAGTTTAAATAAAGTAGACATCCATCATGCTGGAACTGCAATGCGCTTTCTCACTGCTTATTTTGCTGTTGCAGAAAAGAAAGAAGTTTTGCTTACAGGAAGCGAACGAATGCAAAATAGACCGATTCAAATTTTGGTTGAAGCTTTACAAAGTTTAGGTGCTGATATTCAGTATGTAAATAAAACAGGTTTTCCTCCTTTACTAATCAAAGGTAAAGAAATCACCAAAAATGAAATTGAATTAAGTGCCAACGTAAGCAGTCAGTACATCAGCGCTTTATTGCTTGTGGCACCAAAATTAGCAAAAGGCTTGAAATTGAAACTGAAAGGCGAAATTACTTCTTTACCTTATTTAAAAATGACATTGAATCTCTTAGCGCAAATCGGAGTGAAGTATACTTTTGAAAATCAGCTTATTGCGGTTTTTCCAAAAGAAAAAATTAAACCATTTCAATTTACAATAGAATCTGATTGGAGTTCAGCATCTTATCATTTCAGCTTGGTAGCTATAGCTGAAAATTTAAAACTCAATTTGAAACATTTCAAAAATGATTCCTTACAAGGAGATTCAAGATTAGTCAAAATTTATCAGCATTTTGGTGTTGAAGCACTACTAGAAAATGGAGTGTTGAAGTTGCGAAAAAAGCCAGGATTTATTTTACCAAAAAGCGTAGAATTGAATTTAATTGAACAACCAGATTTAGCGCAAACCATTGCAGTTACTTGTTTAGGCTTAGGAATAGGTTGCAAATTAACAGGCTTACATACCCTAAAAATCAAAGAAACCGATCGTTTACAAGCTTTAAAAAATGAGTTGGAAAAATTTGGTGCTCAAGTTGAAATAGATGATAAAAGCTTAGTCTTAAAAAGTCCCAAAAAGTTAAATCACAACGTTAGCATTAAAACTTACCAAGATCATCGTATGGCAATGGCATTTGCTCCGCTAGCCATCAAAATAGCCTTATCTATTGAAAATCATGAGGTTGTTGAAAAATCCTATCCTAAATTTTGGGATGATTTAAAAAAGATAGGAATTGATTGTAATTTTTGATTCCTTCATAAGTATAATGTCGTTTCGATCCTTCGAAATTTTTTATTGATGTTAATAGTTTCTAACATTTACAGAGATAAATTTAAATTTAAAAAACAAGTTCCCTTCCCTGCCTGCATCTGGCAGGCATTGAGAAAAGAGCTAGGGTTGGGTGTTTTTCAATGTATTGAAATTTATGATTTTATTCAAAAACGTCAATGATGGGACAAGAGGAATCTCGACACACTAAAAATAAAGAAATCTCTCAACAAACAACACTACAGATTCTACAATGCATTAATAATGATAAGTAGAATTTCATTCCTAATATTGGAAGAATCTCTACTTTATTAGACTTCAACTAAGTTTTAGAATTCAAAACAATAGAAAATCGTTTGTAATACTTCGGTGGGTTTTTTGGAATAGTTCGTTTCTTTTTCATTTCAGAAAAATGCTTGTAAAAACTGAAATGAGCATTCAATACGGCATTAAAATGGCTAAACTGAAACTTGAACAAAAAGAAAAAAGCAGCCACACCATCCAATAACATACGCATAAACAATTTGGCATAAATGTTTTTTGAAGGTGCATTTTTAAGTAGATTAAATAAAGAATTTCTGAAATTCAAAAAGGTTTTTTTTGGATTTTGACTAGCCAAGGTACCAGCACCTAAATGAAAAACTTCTGCTTTGCCAGTATAATAGACTTCATGTCCTAAATTTTGCAATCGCCAGCATAAATCGATTTCTTCCATGTGTGCGAAATATACTTTATCAAAGCCACCAGCTTCAAAAAATGCAGTAACTCGAATTCCCAAACATGCACCACTTGCCCAAAAAATGGGCATTTCATCGTTATACTGACCTTCATCTTTTTCAATTTTTGAAAAAATACGTCCACGGCAAAATGGGTAAGCAAACCAATCTAAATATCCACCAGCTGCTCCTGCATATTCAAAATAATCTGGTTTTTTGTAGTTTAAAATTTTAGGTTGAACGGCTGCTATTTTTGGGTTAGATTCAAAAAGTTTCAGCATCGGCATAACTACATCACTTTCAAAGGCAACATCATTATTGAGCAATATGGCATAAGGTTCTTTTATTTGTTTTAAAACCTGATTATAACCCTCAGCATACCCATAGTTTTTAGCTAGTTCAATCCAACCTACAGAGGCAAAATTTTCTTTTACAAATTCAAAAGAATCGTCTGAAGAAGCATTATCAGCTACATAAATTTGTGCGGTTTCCTTAGAGTATTCAACAATACTTGGTAAAAATTGTTCTAGTAATTTTTTACCATTCCAATTAAGTATAACAATAGCTACTTTCATTTTGAAGAGTATTCAGGTAAATCTTTTAAAAAGCGGTAACTTTTTTGCTCATAATCCATTTGGCAAAAGTAATGATTCAAACCATTGGTCAGCATTAAATAGTCGGCTTTTAAGCTCAAGTTGTATCGTGCAATCTGATCGAATGTACTTTGGGTTATTTCTACTTTTGGGGCTTTGCATTCAACAATTAAGTGAATGCTACCGTTGGAGTTAAACCCTAAAATATCATAGCGTTTTGGCATCCCATTTACTTCAACTTTCTTTTCCTCATTTAGTAAGACCTTAGGATATTTTTTTTCATGTATTAAAAATTGAACACAATGTTGCCTTACCCATTCTTCTGGAGTAAGTAAAATAAATTTTTTACGTAAAGGAGCAAAAATTCCGATTTTATTTTCTGTATTTTTGAACCTAAATTGATAGTGAGGAAAATTTAATTTTTGCATGTTTCAAAGAAACGAAAAACTTTAATTTTTTCTCCATTTTCACAAGTATTTCATGAAAGCAGCCCAAAAAATATTATCAGATTTAGCCAAAAAAAAATACGTCCCCATTTATTTTTTAGTAGGAGAAAAAGAAACTTTTTTTGTTGATCAAATTGCAGATTATATTGATAAAAACGTGTTAAGCGAAGATGAAAAAGGCTTCAATCACCAAATTATGTATGGTAAAGATGTAACTATGGAAGATGTGGTGGGAAGTGCAAAACGCTTTCCTATGATGGCATCTCATCAAGTCATAATTGTTCGTGAAGCACAAGCACTAATTAAAAATTTAGATGATTTAGTTCACTATGCAAAAAAACCTCAACATTCCACCATTTTGGTTTTTTGTTGTAAGTATAAAAAACCTGATGCTAGAAAAGCAGCTATTAAAGAAATTAAAAAAAACGGTGTATACTACCAAACTGCTGCTATTTATGAAAATCAAGTATTGGATTGGATTCCTGCGCATTTAGCGACAAAACAATTCAGCATAGACACCAAAGCATCAAAAATGTTAATCGATTTTATTGGTGCAGATTTATCTAAATTGAATAAAGAGCTAGAAAAATTAATGCAAATCCTTCCATTGGGAAGCAGAATTACCCCTGATGCTGTAGAAGAAAATATAGGCATTAGTAAAGATTTCAATAACTTTGAATTGATTAATGCTATTGTAGATAAAAACGAATTTAAAGCCCAACAAATAGTTGAATATTTTCATCAAAATCCGAAAGGAAATCCATTGATTGTTACGGTATATCAATTGTTTGGATTCTTTACTAAATTGATGATTTATCATTCCTTATCAGATAAATCTAACCCTAGTGCTTCAAAAGAATTGGGCATCAATAGTTATTTCGTAAAAGATTATGTAAAGGCAAGTAAAGTTTACCCAATGAAAAAAGTGAGTAAGATTTTAGTTTATTTGCGTGAATTAGACATCAAAAGCAAAGGGGTAGATACAGGGAAATTTTCAAATGAAGGGATTCTCAAAGAATTCTTGGTAAAAACCATACGCTAATAATCTACAGCCTGAGTTTTTTGCTTGGAATATAATGGAATTAAATACCGAATGGAGTAACCAAAACCTGCACCAATACTAGAATCTGTATAAGTCCGATTAAATCCAGGAATATTCAGATTTTCAAAATTGGGAAGACTGGATTGGGTAATCATAACCTTCAATTCAACATGAGCACCAAGAAATACATTTTTAAGTACCTCTACCCGTATTCCTCCTTGAACCTCTGCCCAAACAGCAGATAAACCGGTAAAGTTTCTATTTACTTGCCTGATGTCAGGGGCAAAATAATTGTCTCTAACGGTAATTCGATATTCATTTAAATCTTGTGAAAAACTTGCAAAACCTAATCGAAATCCACCGTAAAGCAAATTATCCATTCCAATCCAATTGTCATAAAAATTATAAATTCCACCGAATTTAAGGTAACTACCTGAGGTGTTTACATCCATAAAATCCTCATCAAATTTCAGTTCTTCGTATCCTAATTCAGCTGAAAACCAAATCTTTTGAGTAAATCTAAAATCTCCATTCACTTCAAAACCAGTGTACTCATCATCATAAAAACTACGCGAAAGTTTATACAAATCTGTTCCCAGCATTAAGCCATAACGTTCTTTGTAAAAAATACTATCTCTCTTTTTGGTCTCTTTTTGTTCTTGTGCAAATAAGCCAGAACAACAAAAAAAGCAACTAATGAAAAATATAAAGATGTGTTTCTTCTTGATCATTGTCAATAAAAGTTTGTTGAACATTAAGGCTTCTCAACCAATTGTTGGCTGCATCTGTTTCAATTATACGTATAGCTTGAAAATCTACAAATTCAGTTTTATACCCGCAGGCTCTGTTTACATAAATATCCTGGGTTGTATACGTGAAATTAATTTCATCTAAATTGCTTAAAATCTCATTATCAGATTGAGATATAAAGCCGTATCGTGTGGATTGTTGATTGGTTCGCAATGGAATTTCAATTCGGTTGGTGTTCCCAATTTCTATTGTATCTTCTTCGCCTAAGGCAAAAACACTTAAACCAACAACATTTTTCAAGACATCTGTTTCATTGATGTCATAAAACTCAATGATTAATCTTGGTGTTACTTGAAAAGCAGAAGAACAAATGTCATCTCGTTCACATCCCATAAATAGGTAGCAAATAATTGATAAAGTAGAAACTACAATTAGATTTTTCATTTACATTTTCTTTTCTAAACAAACCACGTTTTCAACATGATGCGTTTGTGGAAACATGTCTACCGCTTGTGACTTTTTAATGTCATAATGAGTGCTTAGCATTTGCAAATCGCGTGCTTGTGTTGCGGAATTGCAGCTTACGTAAACAATTCTTTTAGGCAAAACTTGCAGGATTTGTGCAACTACATCTTTGTGCATGCCGTCTCTTGGTGGGTCAGTGATAATTACATCTGGTTTTCCGTTTTTAGCAATAAAATCTTCAGTAAAAATCTTTTTCATATCACCTGCAAAAAAACTAACATTCTTAATATGATTATTAGCAGCGTTGGTTTTAGCATCTGCAATAGCTTCAGGAACAGACTCAATACCAACCACATGCTTAGCGTTTTTTGCTACAAATTGTGCAATAGTTCCAGTTCCGGTGTATAAATCGTATACCAATTCATCTCCTATTAAATCTGCGAAACTTCGAGTTAACTTGTATAATTCATGAGCTTGAGCAGAATTGGTTTGGTAAAATGATTTAGCATTGATTTTAAATTCTAAACCTTCCATTTCTTCAATTATAAAACTTTTTCCTGCATAGCAAATGACTTCCTGATCATAGATAGTATCGTTTGCTTTTGAATTGATTACATATTGTAATGAAGTAATCTGTGGAAAGGTATGCTGAATGTGATTTAATAGTAATTCACGTTGTTCTTTTATTTCTTTAAAGAATTGAATCAATACCATAATTTGCCCTGTTGAAGCTGTCCGAATCATTAAAGTCCGTAACAAACCTTCTTGTTTTTTCGGATTGAAAAATTCAAATTCATTTTGGTTGGCAAAAGCTTTTATTTCATTCCGAATGGCATTACTCGGGTCTTCCTGTAAATGACATTTTTCAATATCTAAAATCTTGTCCCACATTCCAGGAATATGGAAACCTAAAGCATTTTTATCATTGATATCTTTTTCTGAATCAATTTCATCTTGTGTTAACCAACGTTGACTGCTAAAAGAAAACTCCATTTTATTTCTGTAAAAGTAGATTTCTGGTGCAGCTAAAATAGGGTAGGTGTTTTCAATTTCTACCTTACCAATGCGCTTTAAGTTTTCGAGTACTTCTTTTTCTTTGTAAAATAATTGATGTTGGTATTCCATGTTTTGCCACTTGCACCCACCACAAACTCCAAAATGCTGACAAACAGGCGTTGTTCTTTTTGAAGATAATTCCTTGTTATGGATTACTTTAGCTTGAAAATACCCTTTTCTTTTTTTGTAGGTTTGTACATCTACCACATCTCCAGGAACGGCATTGTCTATAAAAATGACTTGGCCATCTGGCGATTTACCTACCGCTTTTCCTTTTGCGCCAGCGTCAATAACTTCTACGTTTTCGAACACTTTTCTTCTTCGGTTGCTTTTACTCATGCCGCAAAAATAAACTAATGATTTGGCTTAACTAAAAATGACTTCATTTTTTTATAGAAACCTAGATTTATATTAATTCCTTTCTTCAATAATGAAAATTAGATAAATCAAATGAGGTGTGTTATGCAGGTTTTAATTGAATTATAGATGCATATTTTGTTTGTTCCTGCTTAAAATCTCTTTTCTATGCACTATAATTAACCATTGCTTTAGTTTAAAAACAAAATTAAAGGTTGGGTTAGTCAAGAAATAAAGAATCTGACTCTTAAATTATTTCATATTTAGCAAAACGAATTATCCCACTATTACATAAGTTTTTCAGAAGACTACAAATAACAAATAAATTTCTAAATTAGTCGATTATTACATTTAAAGACGTTAAGAGAATTTTATCCAAAGCATCTACATCTTCCATATATGATTAAGAAAATTACCTTTCTTATATTTTTGAGTTTTCATATTTCAAAAGGGCAAGAAAAAAACACTTCAATTTTTAGCATCAACCCTGAAATTCTATTAGGTGTTTCAGGAACTCCAAATACTAACTTTCCTGATAGAAGACTTCAAAAGCAAGTCTTTTTAAACTTTGGTTGGCACCACAGTATTCATCGGCAAAAATGGCTTTCCTTTTTAAAAACAAGAAAGGCAGGAGTCAGTTTAGGATATACTGATTTGGGTAATCAACATAAATTAGGAGACGTATTTACTATTCAAACCTTTTTGGAGTTCAATGCATTTAGATCCGAAGACATAAATATTCATCTAGGCATAGGAACTTCTTATTTTACTGAAAAATACCACTCTATAACAAATGAATTTAATAAAGCGGTTTCTACAAATTTAACCTGGTCATTCAGAATGTTTATGTTCTATAACTTGATAAAATCGAATCAATTTAATTGGCGGGTAGGAGTAGGCTATACCCATCATTCCAACGGCCATACTAGTTTTCCCAATCAGGGTTACAATTCTTTTCTACTTAGTGTTGGAACTGAAATTAAGACAACAAAAGAAGCGGTATCAGATACAATTTTTGTACACAAACCTAAAAAGTTTAATTCAAAATATTACTCAATTCGGTCTGGTTTAGGTGTGCACGTATTATCTGAAGCCTTTAATGAAATGAAAAATGTATATATTGTGTCAGGTGAATATGGCAAAATTTACAACAATACATTCAAACTAGGATTTGGTGCGTATTTTAGGTTTTATGAATCTTATTACGACTATATTTTAAATAATGAATCGCTAGTTCAGGAAGGTAGAGAATTTTCAGATTTACAATCGAATCCATTTATGAATTCTTTAAATGTGGGGATTACAGCCAACACTGAATTTTTATTAAATCATTTTGGAATTGATATACAGATAGGTGTAAATCTATTTAAGCCTGCCTATAAAATTGATGCCCGTATAAATCAAGGTTGGGGATTTGTACCTAGAACTATACCAGAAGAAGGAGGTTTTTTTAGACTTGGCGATTTAAGCGAAACCTACTATACGCTTAAATACAGGTTTTCAGGAAGACTTGGCCTTAAATACTATTTCATTGGAACCTCAGAAAAGCCTATTCATAATTTCTTTGTTGGCGCTTTCATCAATTCTAATCTTGGTCAAGCCGACTTTACTGAAATAGCCATAGGATATACAAAACAGCTTACTGCTAGAAGCAAATAAATCAACTTTGTTACCACGAATGCACCAATATTTTATTCGTGTATTCGTAGCATAGAATTTATTCATTAGTTCTCTTTTTGTATTTTAATCTAATCCAGAAGTCTTAAAAGTAAACCCAAAAGTTAAAATAGTATCTTCTTGTTTTTGGTTTTCTATGACAATGCTCTCAAATGTATGTACATAATTGATTTTGAAATTCAAAAATTTATAAAGAGGTAATTCTAAGGCAAGGTCGGTTTGCCATCTAAAATTATTGCTTTCTTCTAGAGAAGGTTGAAAGTAAAATTCATGTTTGATGATTACTTTCTTTTTAAATAAATTGTATTTGCCATTTACCCAAACAGTACCTCGAAATGTGTTTATGGATTTATCTCCATCATATTCAGAACGATTGAAGTTGGTTTCATTAAAATCAGTTTGTTCAAATTCACTGGATAGAGCCAATTTAAGCCAATTCTTATTTTTATTTAGGAGCTGAAATGTAACTCCAGCACCAAAAAGCGAACGTAAAGCAATCTCTCTTCTGTAATTCGTGCTTACAAAGCCTAAAGCTAGTGGGTAAACTTTTCGCTCTGGATTAAAATACAAAAAGTTAAGACTCAGGATATCTTCATCTGCTTTTACCTTTCCAAATTCTTGGTATACATACGAGTTTTGGGTTTTAAACACCCATTTTTTTAATGGCTTAAAACTGAAATCAGATTTTGCTCTAAAAATAAAAGTCTCTACATTTCCACCTTGATAAAACCCAGTTAAAGATAAATTTGCTTTGATGCTAAGCGTATCACTTTCATTAATCTGGGCATGAAGTAAAATAGGAAATAACAAAAAGCTGTATAAAAATATTTTCATTCTAATGAGCTGTATTATTGTTTTTTAAAAGATTGCCAATATACTTATTTATCAATAATTAACTTAAAATATTTGACTAGATTTGGATATTATAGATTTATACAATCATAATTTCCTTACTCAAACATTTTAGTGAATCTAACTAACCTATGAATAACAAAGAAGAGAAAATACTTCAACTCAATGAAAAGCTGAATGCTTTATCCAAAAAACAGGAAGCTTTTTCAAAGGAAATCAATTCTATCCGTTTGGCTTTGTTTGAACTCAAAAGTGCTGAATTAAACTCCAATGATGATTTTGAAACTGAGAAAGCACGAGAGAAGAGTTTAATAACAACGGAAAAGGTTGATGTTGTAAATGAAAAAGATGAAATAGAAGAAGCACCAATTTCAGAAAAAAGCCAAACAAAAGTTTTTGAAACTTCAGCTGATGAAACAAACAAGCCACCTAAAGTTACGCTTACAAAAATAGAGGAAACACCAACAATAAAAAGAGATCTCGAAAAATTTATCGGCGAAAATCTTATCAACAAAATAGGAATAGCCATCACGGTAATTGGAGTGGCAATTGGAGCTAAATATTCAATAGAAAACGACTTAATTAGTCCGTTAACGAGAATCATTTTAGGGTATTTAGCAGGAATTGGACTCTTGGGATTTGGTATTAAACTTAAAAAAAAATACGAAAGTTACAGTGCTGTTTTAGTTAGTGGTGCCATTTCAGTTTTGTATTTTATTACTTTTTCTGCTTATAGTTTTTATGGACTTTTCCCTCAGTCCATTGCATTTTTACTAATGTTTGTCTTTACTGCATTTGCAGTAGTTGCTGCCATAAATTACAGCCGCCAAGTAATAGCTCATATTGGTTTAGTGGGTGCTTATGCTATTCCTTTTTTGTTGAGCGAGGGCTCTGGTAAAGTTGCGGTCTTATTTACCTACATGGCAATAATAAATACTGGTGTGTTGATAATTTCTTTTAAAAAATACTGGAAACCATTGTTTTATTCTTCTTTTGTACTCACTTGGTTAATTTACTTTTTTTGGTACAATTCAAAATACAATATCGATGAGCATTTCAGCTTAGCTTTGCTTTTTCTTGCTATATTCTTTATTCTGTTTTATGTGACTTTCCTTGCTTACAAAGTACTTAAAAGAGAACAATTTAAAATTGATGATGTCATCTTATTGCTACTTAACTCCTTTGTGTTTTTTGGTTTAGGCTATGTAATTTTGAACGAACATGAAGTTGGAGAAGACCTACCAGGCTTATTTGCTTTAGGTAATGCAATAGTTCACTTTATAGTAAGTGCAATTATTTTTAGAAAAAAATTAGCCGATAAAAATATATTCTATTTGGTGTCGGGTTTAGTTTTAGTCTTTATCAGTTTGGCTATACCCATTCAATTAGATGGAAATTGGGTAACATTATTGTGGACTGGTGAAGCCGCATTATTGTTTTGGATTGGTAGAACAAAAAAAGTAAAAGTCTACGAAAATCTCTCTTATATTCTAATGTGCATAGCTTTTTTAAGCATCATTGAGGATTGGACAAACAATTACAATCATTATTACGTTGATTATGGAATTGATAATACATCTACTGAGCTGACGCCATTATTCAACATAAATTTTTTGTCTTCAGTATTGTTTGTTCTGGCTTTTGGCTTTATTCAGTATATACAGAAAAAAGAAAAATACTTAGCTGAACTTACTACCAAAATGTGGTATACTAAAGTATTTTCTTTTTTTATTCCAGCAGTTCTTGTTTTGAGTATCTATTATGCCTTCCGGCTTGAAATTGCGAACTATTGGAATCAATTATTTGCAAATTCAAAGATTCAACAAATAGGGGAGGTTAGTGGTTATTATGATTATGTAATGAATTATGATTTATTACATTTCAAAACCATTTGGATTATCAATTACAGCCTTTTATTTCTAGCTATCTTATCATTTATCAATATCAAAAAAATTAAAAGAGAACGGCTTGGTTTGTTTAATCTAGGATTAAATACCCTAGCTGTCGTTTTCTTTTTAACTCAAGGACTCTATGAGCTAAGTGAACTAAGAGAAAGTTACTTAGAGCAAAACCTGTCTGAATATTATGAAATTGGAATGTTTAATTTGCTCATTCGTTATCTTTCAATAGGCTTTTTTGTCTTGTGTATTTTGGCGTGCTATCAATATTTGAGACAAGAATTTATGACTTGGAAACTGCACATTGCTTTCGATTTGCTTCTGCATATTTCCATAGTCTGGATACTCAGTAGCGAATTAATTCATTGGTTAGACATCGCCGAATCTTCACAATCTTACAAATTAGGTTTAAGTATACTTTGGGGTGTTTATGCCTTGTTTATTATTGGTTTAGGAATTTGGAAAAAGAAAAAACACCTTCGTATTTCTGCAATATCTTTATTTGGAATTACACTCATTAAGCTTTTCTTTTACGATATTTCCCATTTAGATACCATTTCAAAAACCATAGTTTTTGTGTCTTTGGGGATTTTATTATTAATTATTTCATTTTTATACAACAAGTACAAACAACTTATTGCAGATGAAGAAGACAATTAATCAACTATCTTACTTACTTTTTTTAGGGTGTTCATTTTCTTATGGACAAATGGAAAAGTATGACTATAAGCGAGAAATACATGGCATTACTGAACCATGGCATCAAATAGATATTCCTACTGAAGTTTTTTCTACCATCAATCAGAACGCTTCAGATATTAGGATATTTGGTATAACTAAGGAGAACGATACTATTGAAGCAGCTTACTTTATCAGAAAAGCAAAAGAAAAAAGTACAAGTAAAGAAGTGCCTTTCAAAATTTTGAATACTTCATATACCGATGAAGGATATTTTTATACGTTTGAAAATACAAGTCAATCTGCAGTCAACCAAATAGAATTGGATTTCGAAGTTAAGAATTTCGATTGGCGGCTAGAATTGAAAGGAAGTCAAAACCAAAACGATTGGTTTACAATTACAGAAAATCAACGAATTCTTTCCATAAAAAACCAAAAAACAGATTTTAAATTCACCACGCTTAGCTTTCCAAGTGCTCAATACACATATTTTAGACTTCGGGTAAATAGCAAGGAAAATCCAAACTTGTTGAATGCAAAAGTAAAACAACGAGAAACCATAAAAGGAGACTATAGAGAATTTTCTGTTGAAGGAATCAATACAAAGGAGGATAAGTCTGAAAAACAAACTGAAATTACAATCAACTTAGAAGAAGCTGCACCCGTAAGCAAAATCAACATTGATGTTCTAGATACTTTTGATTATTACAGACCCATTGTCATTAAATACCTCAAGGACAGTATTCAAACCGAAAAGGGATATATTTATAATTATCAGGAACTTTCTAGAAGAACTTTAAATTCTATGAGCGACAATGAATTTAATTTCAACTCCACCACATTGCAAGAATTAAAAATACTGGTTCAAAATCAAGATAATCAAGCATTGAATTTTGGAGATGTAAAAGTGAAAGGCTTCTTATATCAAATCATAGCTCGATTTACAAAAAAAGCAACATATTTTTTAGTCTATGGTAATCCTAAAGTTAGTTTTCCCGATTATGACATAAAGCAGTTTGAAAGTAAAATTCCCAAAGATTTAATTCATTTGAATCTAGGTAAAGAACAATCTATTGACAAACCAGACAAACAAAAAACAGCAGCCCTTTTTGAAAATAAAACTTGGCTTTGGTTAGTTATCATACTTATAATTGGAATTTTAGGTTGGTTTTCAATACAAATGATGCGAAAACAAGGCTAAGTTTTCATAAATAAGAACTGAATAAATGTGCTCTCTCACTTATCTCAATTAAAAGCAATACAGGAATTTTAAATCTTTATTACCAGTAACTTACATTTATAGTTAACCCTATGAAAGTAGAAAAAAACTAATTCTATTTTTAAAAATAATAGTCTATATTTACCATTACGTAAAATAGAATCATGTTATTTTTATCTTGTGAAGCCTTGTACTCACTATGATTTTAACCTGTTTTTAAAAAGCTCATTACTTAATTAAATGAAAAAAATCACACTAATTCTAAGTTTGTTCGCCTTTTCTGTAGGCTTTTTTCAAAGCTTACCTTTCAATTTTGAAGGTGACATCATAACATCAGACTTTGTCGATTTTGATGGAGGAATCGCAATTGTAACAAACAGTCCAGATGTTTCAGGAATAAACACAAGCGCAAACTTAGCTCGTATTGTTAGAGATGGAGGAGCTATTTTTGGGGGAAGTAAAATTTTATTGGAGGATAACCTGGATTTTTCAGTACTAACGAAAATTACGATGAATGTGTATACTACTGCACCAGTTGGAACTACGGTAAAATTCAAATTAGAAGGTGAAGGAGGAGCAACCAGCGTAACTATTGATTTGAATGGCATAAGTGCAGATGTTTATTTGGTATAAGTAAAAGAAACAAAAGCACAGGTTGTAAAAAAATTAATTAAACATGAAAATAAAAGTAGAGGTATAGACTTGATTTGATGTTAAGCCTTAACTTAAAATATTAAAAAACTAAATAGAAACAAGATGAATAAGAAAATAATATTACTTATGTTATTAGCATCAACTGTATCTTTTACTTTTGCTCAAATACCTGCTCCAAAAAATGATGGAAATCCACCCAATGGAATTTGTGATACAGGAGAAGATTCAAGTAGTCTTGATTGTAACGGTGTTTGCGATGAATTTGATAGTCCAGGTAGTCCTGATTGCAATGGAATTTGCGATGTAGGGGAAAATTCTAGTAGCTCGGATTGTAATGGTATTTGCGATGTAGGAGAAAGTTCTAGTAGTTCAGATTGTAATGGTGTTTGTGATGCAGGAGAAAGTTCTAGTAGTTCAGATTGTAATGGTATTTGTAGTCCTGGAGAAACTGGATCTGATTGTGATGGAATTTGTGATCAATTTGATAATCCGGGTAGTCCTGATTGTAATGGAATTTGCGATGTAGGGGAAAGTTCTAGTAGCGCAGATTGTAATGGCAATTGTGAGCCTGGTGAAGTTTCAAATAGTCCAGATTGTTTTGGAGATTGCAATCCTTCCACTCTATTCTTATCTACAAACGCAGCTTGTGAGCTGTCAAGATCTGGCTCTACATTTTCAGCTACAAATAGGCCAGGTGATTTCTGTAACACATCTTCAGCACAAGCAGGCTATTTTGAGTTTACTGCTACTGAAAGTACAAGTTATACTATTGAAATAAGAAATGCAGCAGAGGTGCATAGCCTATCAGTATTTGATGATTGTGGACTAGCTAGTTCTCTAGCTTGTGGTGTTAGTACTGTAGATGTAGCTCTTGTTCAAGGTTCAACCTACGTTATAGCTGCTTACATTGATGGGGTTTATGTGCCAACTACATTTGAAATCTGTATTTACATACCTGCTGATTACAGCTCTGGCAACGTGGGCATACTTACAAAGACCCCCCAAACTAGGTTAGATGTAAATGGAGGTATAAAGCCAGGATTTACAAACAATGCTGTACCAGGTAATATAAGGTGGAATCAAGACCTAGAAGTATATAATGGTACAGAATGGAAATCTATTACAAGTTGGGATCATATCGCAACACAAAATATTGATATGCAAGGAAATAGTATAACAAACCTATCTACTCCTGTACTTCCTTCTGATGCAGTTACCAAAGATTATGTAGATAATAGTGGTGATGCTGATAGCGACCCAAATAATGAGTTCTAGACTTTAAATCAAAATAGCAATCTAGTAACGCTATCTAATGGTGGAGGCACGGTTAATGTAGGCGATATTGATAATGCAAATGAAATACAAACGCTTAGTCAATCAGGCAATACGATTACTTTATCCCAAAGTGGAGGTTCATTTAGTATTTCAGATGGGGATAATGACGATAGCAACGAATTCCAGACTTTAACACAAACTGGAAATCAAGTAATGCTCTCAAACGGTGGAGGTATAGTTAATGTAGGCGATATTGATAATGCAAATGAAATACAAACGCTTAGTCAATCAGGCAATACCATTACTTTATCCCAAAGTGGAGGTTCATTTAGTATTTCAGATGGGGATGATGACGATAGCAACGAGTTTCAGACTTTAAATCAAAACAGCAATCTCGTAACGCTTTCTAATGGTGGAGGTACGGTTAATGTCGGCGATATTGATAACACAAATGAAATACAAACGCTTAGTCAAAATGGAAATCAAGTAACACTCTCAGGTGCGGGGGGTACAATTAATATTAATGATGCAGATGCAGATAGTGATAATGAAACAATATCGTCTGCTAATTTATTTGGAACTACGCTGAGAATAATTGAAGCGGGAAGTACTTTTGATGTTGGATTATCTAATATAGCCACTCAATGGAGTAATAATGGATCTGAAATTTATTACAATGCGGCTGTAGGTATTGGTACATCAGACCCAACAGAGCGTTTGGATGTAAGAGGTACTACTCAAATAAGAATGAACTCTAGTGGCACTTCACCACAACTTCAATTGGTAGAAACTGGTGCATCAGATGGAGCTAGAATAGATTTCCAAAGCTCTCTAGAGACTAATAATACATGGACACTATTTGGGCGATCAGATAATACTTTGGCAAATAATTCGTTCAATTTGTTTCATACTGGTTCTGGAAATATTTTACAGGTAAGAGGCAACGGGGATGTAGGTATTAATGGAAGCCCAGATTCAGAACTACATATTTTTCATGGCAATAGTGGTACTTCTGATGGTTTAATACTAGAAAATACTGGG
>Ga0307930_1000903_pt1 | contig 23862 bp, 27 predicted proteins | sample OrgLakmetageno46_FD_203161 | JGI IMG/M metagenome (GOLD analysis project Ga0307930, IMG submission 203161) | Saline water microbial communities from Organic Lake, Antarctica - #46 | ecosystem: Environmental > Aquatic > Non-marine Saline and Alkaline > Saline | place: Antarctica: Organic Lake...
AGAAACTGAGGGGTCCATGCGCGAAATCCTAAGAAACTACCTAAGAAACAAGGGGGTCGGCCGGTTTCCTGCTTTCTTATCACCCGCAACTGGCTGTATTCCACGTCAGACTTCACGTGTCACGAAGTCACAAACAATGCAAGTGGGAAGGCACGTAGTGCTTTGGGAACAAGAATAAGCCAGCGCACCTTTACTCTATTAGAAGAAAATGTACTAGTGCTACGAAGTCTTGGTTCCAATAAGCAGGGCACCTATTTTACTTCTAGCTTTTCTTGTATTTCCGTATCCTATTTCTTTCCTCAGCTCCAGTTAGATTACCGTACGTAATTTGAATTCAAGATGCGTTTTCCTTGGATTGGATTAGCTCTAATTGCAGAATGTACAAATGCGTTCACGCCAATCTCCCGGATACATGGTATAGTTGCACACAAGCCTAATTTAAAGCGAGCTCGCAAGACTCCAACAACACAGTCCAAGAGCTTACGCAGGATACAGACTAATGTGCAAAAGACTCCCATCGATGACGGGCCTGAGGGAGCTCCAACTCCATCGGGCTCTGCTGCAGCGTGGCTACAAACCGAAGTGCTCGGCGGAATCGAGCCTTCGTTTGAAGTCGCTGCCATCTGCACGGTATACTTCGTGCAAGGTGCGCTCGGCATAGCCTCTCTAGCCACTGCTTTCTTCTTGAAAAACGAGCTCGGTTTGGGGCCAGCGGAGTCCGCCGCGCTGTTGGGCGTTACCACAACTCCGTGGGTTATCAAGCCGGTGTACGGCTTCTTGTCCGATGCAGTGCCCCTGTTTGGGTACCGACGGCGATCGTATTTGGCGCTTGCTGGACTAGTGGGGAGCGCCTCGTGGGCTACGATGGGCCTAGCATCGAACACGCCAACGCAGGCGTGCGTAGCACTCACTCTTGCGTCCCTGGGTACGGCCGTGGCTGACGTGGTGGTAGACTCCATTGTCGTGGAGCGAGCTCGTGACAGTTGCAGCGGAAGTAGTGACACGGCCAGCGATGCTAGCAGCTACACACATGACGGCGAGGCTGACAACGACACCGACGAAGGCGCTGCAGGAGCTTTGCAGAGCTTGTGTTGGGGTTCCGCGTCACTGGGGAGTGTGGCGTCCGCGTACGCGTCTGGGGCTTTGTTGACGGTGGTGCCACCACGAACGGTGTTTGAAGGGGCAGCATTCTTTCCCTTGCTCGTCGCTGCCATTTCTCTCGTCCTAGAGGAAGAGCGCGTCGACAGTGCTAGAGGAAGCACAGTCTCTGAAAGCACCTCAAATACCGCAAGCGGAAACCTAGCTGATGGAACAACTGCCGTAGCAGAAATCTCATCGCTTTCAGTAAAGGTAGATACCAATGAAGTTACATGGCAAGCAGTTCTCCGTGATCGGACTTCGTTGATCTGGTCTGCGCTCTCCCAAAAGTCGGTGTGGGTGCCAGTCCTCTTTTTGTTTTGCTGGAAAGCAACTCCCAGCGCGGGCGACGCTTTCTTTTACTTCCTCACGGGCCCTACGGAGGCGGGAGCACTGGGATTTGGCCCGGAATTCATGGGTCGCGTGAGCTTGGCTGGCGCGCTGGCTTCCCTGGGTGGCGTGGTGCTTTACCAGCGCTTTCTGCGCACTTTGCCGCCGCAAGTGGTGCTGCAGTGGACGGCCCTCGCTGCCCTCCCCTTTGGCCTGGCCCAAGTGGTGCTCGCGCTGCATTGGAACCGCGCCTGGGGTTTGCCCGACGAGTGGCTGGCGGTTGGCGATGACGTTGCCTTGAGCGTGCTGGGCCAAGTGGGTTTCATGCCGACGCTGGTGCTGGCGGCGAAGCTCTGCCCACCCGGGGTGGAAGGCACCCTGTTTGCGCTCCTCATGTCCACCTACAACGGGGCGGGAATCCTGGGGCGTGAACTCGGCGCGGGGCTCACGAGCGTGGCAGGCGTGGACTCGTCGCATTTCGACGCGCTACCCCAACTGCTCGGGGCGTGCGCACTGACGTCGCTTTTGCCGCTGCCCTTTCTCAGCATCCTGGACGCCACCACAGCCGAGGATGATGATTCACCTGTGGAATGAAATAATTTCAAGAATAGCATTGAGATAGGTCTGTATATGATTCACCCGCCAATCACCTCTCCTGATATGGGTTCCGTATTTGCGTGTTCAGATTGTTAAAATAATAGATTCTTCTTCACGCGCCAACGCGCCAATGTGAAATGGAGATCCACTTTATACCCACTAGCCACTAGAGTTCAAGAGAGGCGGAGTCTAGAGTTAGGCGCGATAATCCGCCTCTACAACTAAAACTTCCTTGGTGCTATGTAGTATCAAGTCGGCTTGGCGCGGCCCCCAGCTTGGAGCCCGGCGTGTAGGGAATTGGACATGGGCTCGGAGGGGCTTGCTTTGAGGATATGAGGAAATCGTTCTCATGCAGTTACGAGAAAGTTATATGGATTTGTAAGCTCAGTGCGAGATTCGAGATGTTTGGGCTGTTGTATGCTCCTAGCGCACTTCCTAGCCCTCCAATCGAGACCTATGTCCATGTCGTGGCAAAGACCTGCTGGAGCTTGGTTCATTCTATCAATTCACCTGCGGATGGCGGATCATTGCGCGCTTCGTCTAATCTCAGCCTCGTTTCTTTCGAGAGCAACAAGAGCGTCATCGATAGCTCGTAAGGCTTCAAGCACAGGCTGCATAATGCTCACCACACGCACCCGTTCGTCGTCCTGCAATTCCTTGTCTCGCCGGTCCAGTAGTGGATAAGCTTCGTTGATGCGCACTAGAGTCACGCTCGCGTTTCCCTTACTCACTGAGCTGTGGTCGCTGCTGCTGCTGCTGCTGCTGCTGCATTCATTGACTGCACTGGTGCCTTCACTGCCTGCATTGATGAAGTCACGCAAGAAGGCTTCGCTTTCGCGGCGCACTGTGACCCACGGTGCATGAGCCGAAATTGCACGCGCTGTCGACGATTTCCTTCCTGCTTTGGCATCAACCCCAACAGCTGTTCTTGCTTTGGCACCTTCTTCACCCACTTCCGTTTCTTCTTTCGTTTCAAACTCCGAAGATGTTTGGCAGGGAGTGCATGCATGAAAAGCGCCAATCTCAAGAAGCACGACCCGCCCGCTGTCCTGGCCCCCTGATGCTTGCGCTGCTGCTCGAGCTACCGCAAGCTTACGCCACGCCTGGTAGCGCACTCGGCGATCGTCGAGGTCGGCCCATGCCCAGTCAGCTGCAATTCTGCCACCTCCGTCTGAGGTGGAGGCAGTGATCTCATTGACACTCACCCCACCCGCAGGTTCAACTGGTGCCTCCTTTTCCGAATCGTTCTCCGCATCGCCAGCTGTTTGGTTTTCATCGCTGTTCACGTGTCCACTGGCGTCGCTGCTACCTTCACGGTGGTTGCTATTGCTTCCGCCTCTGCTGCCGCTGCTGCCGCTAGCGCAGCCTAAGGCCAAGGGCATGGCAGGCCTACTGGGAGCGCTTCCGCAACTGCGGCACTTCGGGTGGTTAGTGCGAAAAGCCTGCGCGACCGAGAGGGCCCGGCCCATGCAGCTGCCGTGGTGCATGGGGACGACGTGGAAGGGCGGCGTCGACTTGGGCAGACCGGGTGGCGCCACCGTCGCCGTGTTGTTGCTCGCTTGCTGGCTGTGCGACGGTGTACAACAATCTGGACTACGACTAGCAGCGGTGCTAGTGCGAAAGAAGAAGCCGTCGGGCGCTTCCCATGCGTCGCTGTCTCGGCAAGGCCCGCTTGTGGCACCGCACTGCCAAAGCTGCAAGCTGCCGCGGCATTCGCGCACGCAGTGAGCACCAAACAACTTGCTGGCGTGGCCTGGAGAAGATGGCAAAGAAAAGAGGGTTGAGTCGAAGATAGTGAAGTTAAGTCAAATCAAAATAAAGAGCTCTTTGAAGTAGACACGTCTTGTCGACAACAACGCCGCCAAGGCAAGAGTGTACTACCCCAAACTTTGATTGCTCGCACCATCAGCCACGGAGGTGAAAACATGAAAGGCACCCGGCATATTTGGCGCGTGAGCATCAAAAGGCCGGTTCGCTGCTGCGTCATCGTCGCTGTCACTGCTGTCGCTGTCGTTGGCACTACCACTCTCATCTGCCTTGCCAGCGGTGTCATCACCATCGCCCTTGTCGCCATCATCATCGTCCGCAATTTGAGTAAGATCGAGCTGTCCCGCAGGACCTGCCTGCCCCCAAGCACACAACACGGACTGCGCCTGCCAACCCGTCGCCTGCGCACTAGGCGCCGCTTCTGCCGGGGTGTGAGGTGCTTCGCTTAGTGATGGCATATTTTGGGACGTCTCCTCCAAAGCAGCAGTATCAGTTGCCATAGCAGATGCTACAGCATCTTGTTGCAGTGGCGAACGAAGAGCGTCTTTCATCGCCGTTTGCATGGCTACGTCTGCAGCGGTTCCTGTGAAGCGACGATCCACCCAGTGCTGCACAATGTCATACGCGGGATTCGGTGGCGTCTCTCGTGAGCGGTTAAATTCATCCCCATAGAAACCATAAAATGCCTCTGGCTCTAAATGTGGGTTCAGATGGGAAAGCTCATTGCCGCCACCACCCTTTAGCCTACTAACAGATGAATCGTTCGATGGTTCTAGCTGCGGCTGCGGCTGCGGCGAAACACCGCAAGTGGCGCATAGGTTCGTGGCGCATACGCTGTCACCCACCAGTAACAACAACACGTCAGCATTGAATAGAGCTGCTGCCGCCTCTGCCACTGCATCCTGTTTACTAGCTTTCAGCTCTGCTGCTTGTGCAACCGTGGGCTGGGATGGAGCTTGTCCCATAATCAAACCGCCAGCTTGAGGTACAGACTGCCAAGGTCGTGGAGCTTGAGATCTGGCTGCGGATGTCGAGACCAAGTCACAGAACTCGTTTAAAATTGAAAATCGATCTACTACGCAAACACTGAAGCTAGCTATCGCTACTGTTGCTAGATGCCAATCAAGGCTACAGTGAAGTACTCAAATTGATCGGGAATTACGTGCAGCTTCAGTTTAGTGTGGAGCTACTGGACTATTGTACCACTATGATGCCCCTCTTGCACTTCTTCCTCTTTGTCTCTCGCGCTGTCGCACTAACTACTCGCACTCTTGTACTCTTCGAGGGCCCAGTCGCCGGTCGTTCCTAGTGCTCCTCTCTTTGTCTCGTCTCTCCTGCTAGGCTGAGCTCAGAGCTCTCTCTGAGCTCCTGACTCTCCTGACAGACGAGAGAGCTGATGAGCTGACGAGTTGATGAGTTCCTGATCTGAATCACCAAATATCATATTAGTTCAACAACTGTGCAACGTCGCCATCGGCCCACCGGCCCACCGACCATTGAAGCCAACGGTCGCCATGGTGCTCACTCCGCTTGCTCCTTTGGCCTAGTCGTCTCGCTAACGCATTACTATTCGGTGGAGAAATAGTAAGTAGACCATGCATAATTGCGTCAGATACCAGCAATTGAATTCGTAGTGCATAGAGTTTTATCTGTCCCATTACGCGATTAGAAGCGGTCTTGAGTAAACGTATCCGAGCGCAACTCCAACGATGAACGAACTTAACCTAAGCAAGTGCAACCTAGCACAAACTGCCACTGTAAGCCACACGCACACGCTAGGAGTTTTTCCACCGGGCAAGAAGAAGCGGCAGCGCTTTGTGGTTGGCGATGACGCCGGCGCAGTTACGTGCTTCGAGATGAAACGAGGAGAGGCAGTAGTAGCATTCGCGTATGCGACTCCTTCCGGCGAACCGATTCAAAACCTCACTCTAAATCGGAACCCGGAGAAACGTGACCGTCTTTTTGCATCTCAGGTACCTTATGGTGGCGAGTACGAGATGGGAGTGTTGTGTAACTTGAACTTTAGCGTAGGCTATTGCAGTCTTTTGCGTTCTAAAGAGTCCTCGGCTTTTGAGGTTCATTTATTTGTAACAAAGAAGGACACAAAGAAGGACAATTGCATAACTTTATCGGACTAATCTTTGTTGCTGGATGCAGGGACAAGGAGTGTTTGGAGTCTCAAAGAAGGGCAACGAAGTCTTTCGCTTAGTGGCGCCTTCTACCGAGCCCGTGCACCACCTCGTAGTCGACGAAACGCACCTGTACACCGCCGGTGAATTCAGCTTTCAGCTCTACACCAACGCCAAGGACGCTGGGTTTTACACCGCCAACGATCACATTCTAGCGTTAGCAGTCTTGCCATCGGAAGGACGGTATTTGTCTCCGTCTTCCGATCCGAGGGCCCCTGATGCCATTCTCGCCTGCGGCGACCGAAAACTGCACGTGGTATTATGAATAGATACATAGAAGTGAAAGCACCCGAATTTTTGCTTGTTTTTGACTTTCTGCCAGCCAAGCATCAGCGCATCCTCTGCTCCTTCCAATTGCATCGTACTATGATGGCTCGCCTTGCTAGGGCAGCGTTCACTCGATGCTTTCTCAAAATATGCCTTTTCTTTTTGCACGTTTTGAAATCGCGCGCTCGCATTTACTCCTATAGGTGCGACCGCGCTCGGGGGCCAATCGCGTTGATTTAAGCTTCGAAGCTAAAGTTGAAGCTGCAGTCACTGCGCTGTGTCCACTGGAGCTATCAACAAACAGTGACACCTCAGGAGGAGCAGGAATTGCATCCTCGACTGTGCCGCGAGTAGCGTACGGCACTGCCGGGGGCGGCGTCGGTCTATTGGCAGTGCACGAGGATCGCGTAGAGGAGCTCTTTGAGATTGGCGGTAGCGTAGAAAATGGAGGAAGTTTATCGGCTGGAGTGGCTTTGATACACGCGTATGATTTAACGGGGGATGGAGTACCCGAATTGTGCGTGGCTCGAACCGACGGCACGGTGCAAGTGTACCGGCTCGGGAATTCTTCAAAAGGAAGTGCCAACGACGACGACGACGAGTACGACGTCCATGGCACTTTCGGCAATGACTTCATGGCAAACAGTGGTAGTAGCCTTAGCCAGAATAAAAGCAGGAGCAGCAGAATTGGTGAGCAAAGCTTCACAAGTGCGCGCGAAGTGTTTCGTAGCCATTTAGGAGAATCAGTGCGCGGCCTCGCCGGAGGCCAGGTGTCCACTGCTGGATTTGAAGAGCTCCTGTGTTTGACTTACAGCGGCAAAGTAGTCAGTTTTACGACCGAGCCATTGAGCGGGCAAGTCAACGACCTCGATGCCAATGCTAGCGGCGGTGGTGATGTCGACGGTACGAACGGCACCCCTGACAATAGCAGTAGCAACTTGGGCACCCTAGGGGACGTACGAGCTGACGATCATTTTCGAGCCTTGCAGGCCGACCTTTCGGTGCTGAAAAGCCAACTGGCTGACAGCAAAGCAGCCCTGGCTGAAGATCAACGCAACGCTGCTTTGCCTCAGGGCTACGTGGGGAGTGCGAAACCATTGCCTTCTAAATCTTCGTCGTCGTCGTCTTCTTCTTCTTCCGCGCTGGCAGCCTCTGACCTAGTAGGCAAGCAGCGCTTTGAAGTGTCCGTAGGGGTAGAGCTGGACCGCAAACACTTGTGCCACTGCGTAACCATTGAAGGGCCCCACCCGTTTGAACTCATTACGCTGTCGTCCACTGTAAGGCTCGACCTGTTGCGCAACCCAAAGAAGGCCACATGGGCCACAACCACCACCGGGAAAGACACCACACCTCAGGCAGCAGTCCACACCGCTGCAATTGGCGCCGCTGTCGACGGCGAAAACCCAGCCCTGGTGAGCAGTGGGTGTTTGTATGTGTTGGCTGTGGAAGAAAAAGGGTAGGCTTTGACAGCTTGATGACAAACAAGGCTTATTCGAAGTTTATTTTCTCTTTTTCACTTGGTTTTTCTCGTTCCACTGTCTTGTCTAATCTGCACACATGTGAATGCGTGGTTGAAATACCCTCCTTCTCACTCATCATTTCCCTCTGTTTCACTCTGGGTCAGGTGGGGTTAACGCCATCGGACGGCCGTTGCGCGCTCTTGGCCACTTACCGTTTCCCCCAGGACGACGCGGCCCCCTGCGCCAAAGCTTGCTTGCGGTTTCGGGCCAACGAAGGCGAAGCAGGAGAAGTGACGGCGTCCATCGTGAGCCGAACGTCCCCGAGAGCTGCGCAAGTAGTGAAGTTTCAGGTGTGCTGTGTGCTCCCCCCACCCCCCCCTTTCTTATTCCATTAGAGAGTAATGATTTAAGTTGGTAGCGATATTTTGTTGTGTTCAGAAGTAGCAGTGGTATCGTGAGCGCATCAAGTGTTGTAAGCGTATTCTGGATTCCACGTCTATAAGTTGATACTGACTCAAACTCAGCCTCAAGTACTTCATTGGGTCGTAGGTAAAACCTTTGAACCTGCACCATCGAGTCCACGATTTGCCGTCTATTCTAAATCTCGACACGCAGAAGGCCCGCGCCAGTGCTCAGGCTCAAGCCGCACGCCAACTCGCTGATCGAGCGGACAACCCTAATGTAACCGACACGAATAACATCGCTCAGTCCTCCATTAGTGAAGGCAAGGACAGTGCGCAGGACGAAGGCATTAATAGCAACAACAACGATGCCAAAGCAACAACACCAGCTAGTAGCAACCACCAGGATTCAGGCAGTATGCTAACAGCATCTCCAGCCGTGGGTGCTGGAGCTTCCCTCGACGAGTTCTCTGCCGCTGCCGCTGCTCTGACCCAGAACAGCACTACAGGCAGCCACAGCAGTGGTAGCAGTGCTGCTGCCGCAGCCGCCGCCGCCCAGGCAGCAGCCCTTGCCGAAGCCGCAGTAGCGCAGTGGCGGCTCGCGGCAGCCGCGCGCCACGAGCAGTGGTTGACGCTCGACTGCCGGGGCAGTTTCTCGGCGCGGATGGCCCACGACTGGGTGACCGCGTGCTTGCCGGACGTGCCGCCTCGTTTCGCTCCCACCAACAACAGTAGTAAGGTTAGCGTAGTAGCCGCAGGAGGGGCGGCGCCTGCGAAGGAAGAGAAAGAGAATGACGCTGGCGCGGACAGTAGCAGCAGCAGCTTTTTAGGGAGCAGCAGCAGCAGCGATGGCCTCGCAACGCTTTACTTTTTGAACGCGTACACGGGAGCTGAGTTGTGCGTGGAGTACGGAGAAGACATCATTCGGGCTAAAGCAGATTCAGCTTCTGCGGTAGGATAGGGCTTGCAGTAGATTTTTTTTTCTCGCGATGACGTACGAGTTTATTGGCGCGCGTTGTTGTTTCGGTACGGTATTCAATTACGGGGATGCTCTGCTTAACCTAACCTTGAACTTGATCATCGACACCAGGCGGCCATTTTGCGTGACGTGGTGACTTCCAAAGCGCGCGATTGTCGCGTGGAAGTGCAGTGCCGTTTCAGCGACCGCCCTTCCCACGCCGGCTGCCGGGCGATGCTCTGCAAGCTTGACCCACTCTTGCAGCACCAGGTGAGTTTGAGGCAGAGAAGAGGTGAACTTGCGGGAAAAAGAGGTCAGGCGTAAAGTAAGCACTTTGTGTAGGAATTTTTACACTTTATTTCGTTATTTCGTACCATTCAATTTTCTTCATTTGTCTCTTGCGTTTTTCTATTTTAAAGCTTGGCATAGCGGCACGTTGCGACCTTGCAGCAGCAGTGCAAGAAGTTGTGGCCGCAGAAGCTGACCCGAATGCAACTTTAACGGCGTCGCACCATGTCGCAAACGGGGCCACTGGAACAACAACTACAGCTCCTGCGCCGCCCTGGCTCTCGTCCGAGTTAAGGGACGTGTACGATGGCGCAGCGTCCGCCACCGCTGAATTGGCCGCTCAGCCCAAGCAATTGCAGTACATCAGTGGGGTTTTGACAGACTTGTTTGTGGATTGGCGCAAATTAGCAGCCAACGAAGACGCACGGTCCAAGATTCCAGCGCTGCACCATTTATTGGCGCACGACTATTCTCTCGACCATTTAGAGCACATGTTTGGGTTGTAGGAACTGTACCGAACACATTTTTGAAAAGAATTATTGCCTGCTCTTAAGTCGTTTACTTGTGTAACGTGCTTTGCACAACAAGGACCTTGATCACTCTACCTCCAATTTTGTCCTTTATCTGGCTTGTGTAATTCCCAGTCCTGCAATCGCAAACTGGGTTAGGATTTACATGCGCAGCATACCGCTCCTATTTCACTCCATCAACAATCAATGAGGATTATTTCTGATTAAAATTAAAATCTGGTGTGGTCGTTGATCATTGATCATTGTCCGATCGCTGATCTGGTCGGCTAATCATAATACAAATATGGATCATAGAAATTTTTAGCACACCGCGCCATTAGGAAGTTACACAAAGCACACAGAAAAAAATCGTTGAAATGGCAATTGCACCCGCACCCGGCCGGCGTGCCCAAGCGTCCTTGCCTCTGGTCTGGTCTTTGTGTATTGGCATTGGCAACTCTAGTTTTTCAGAGAAAGCGGAGATCCCTGTTCTTTTGTTGTTGCTCCTCGCTGCCGCTGCCTACTTCTCTATCTCCATGTCGATCTCATACAATCCTTTGAACGCTATGCCGCTCTAAATTCTAGATCCGACGCTTTGCACATCAACACGCGCCTCCTGAATCAACCGGTTACGAGGTTTGCGGCACATGCCTCACTTGAGGTTTTTGCAGGCGAACAGAAGGAGGGCAATGAGGCCGAAGAATTCGCCACACCATCGCAGTGGACCCAATGTACGAAGGGCAGTTCCGCCTTCTTCTCGCTCTGGTTCGCCTCCCAAACCCATGAGGCCGTCCACCTGAATCGTGAATGAGCAATAAGCAGACACACGCATGCGTAGACACGTACCATGTAACAACTCTTGCAACCAGCGAAAATAAAACCTACTCCTGAATTTCTAACAAGTTTTTATTTTACACAAGCAAAGAGTGCGCTCCGCAAAAGAGCACGTATCATTCACGAGTTATTCTCCTTGACATTGGGCTTACCGTTTTGTAAAACAGCACAGTGTAGCAGAGGATAATGATTGGCAGCATGGCAAGGGCCTTCAACACTTTGAACGGCGACTTCTTGGCCTCGGCAGAAGTGGCAGTCTTGGTCTCCGCCGCGTCTTGAAGGTCTTTGGAGACGTTCGAGCGGTGCGCCTGCGCTTTCAAGCACCACTGAAGGGCTTTGGCCGCAGTGGGCTCGGCGTGGAGAACGGCTTCTGGGGCTTTGAACAAGAGCTTGTTTGCCTATATGGTAGTAGTAGATGCAGCGTGCCGATTGACAGCCATCACATGCGTATAAGAAAATGCAAAAAATACGGAGGAACGAGAAGCGGGGAGTAACAGCAGCATGTTAGAGGAAAAGATGCTCGCAAGATTTCATGAGTTTGGTTAGAGCCCACATAGGGGCAACAAGCTAGTTCTTGCAGGCTTGTCACCTTTGCTTCACGAAGCATGTCAAGGAGGGAGTCGTAGTAGCCATTCACATTCACCAAACAAATTGGGATATCCTAGCGGGCAGACAGGGTGGAGGCATGCCACACGAGAAGGTGTTACATGAGAGAGTTGTGTAGGTGAGGCACGCGAATATAGGCTTTTTAATAATAAAAAGAATGATAAAAGCGCACTTACGGTACTCATGCCAATTTGCTTCAGGCACGAAGCTTCGAGAAGTTCGTCTAGCGTGCCCAAACCGCCGGGCAGACCAATAATAGCATCCGCGCCGAGAAGCAACTGCCGTTTACGCTCTGCTAGGTCGGGCCCCTAAAGAAGAAAATTGAGGAGTGACACAGAGAGAAAGAAGAAAGTAATTCAAAAGAGCTTGTTTCTGGATGCTGCTGGCAGCCTATGAAAAGGCTAAGAATGAGCATGAGAATGAGCAACAACACAATTCGTGGACAACTCACGCCAACGACAATGCTTTCGACGCTAGAGTGCTCGAAATCTTCTCCGTCGATAACCCAACGCTCGTGAATGACGCACACGACCTGTACGATGCCCACAGCGCGAAGGAGACGGCTTAAAACGCTGATTCGTGCAGTTACAATGCAGTACTTCTTGATACCAGTATATCAATAATGATAACGATTACACTGATCACTAGAACGCTTGTTGCAAGGCTAATTTCCTGCCCTACCTTGCCGCCGTGCTCGGTGCAAGCAGCGTTGAGCGCCCCCATTCCGCCCATGTTGCCACCACCGTTAACGCACACATGACGCTGCCCCATTAGAAAACAGCAACAGATAAAATTTAAAGCGCCGCTTATAATTTTCTAAAATCTTTCTCTGCATTTACAAGGCTTGTCGCTTACCCCTTGAGCTAACAATTTCCCAAGCTCCCCGGCCTGCTCCAAGAAGGACGCGGGCGTTTCCGAAGATGCTGATGCATACACGACGACTCGCATATTTGTACTACAGATAAAACGCTAAGGAATACTTAGAGGGAAAGTGGAAATGAAGGTAGTTGCTCAAGGGACGTTAAAGCCGCAGTAGCTACAATGATATGTTGGCTAATGGCTAATGGCTATGGCTACGGTAGTATCTGTACAATAGCCCGTATCGTAGTCGTCCTCAGTTTTGTTTCTCGCTTTTTGTCGGTTCCTCCTCATGTGTGTACTATCTGTACAGTATGGTTGAAGTTCTTCTTGTTTCACCAGGTGTCAAGGGCAGAGAGCGAGGTACTGGGTAGTCCACGTGACCTAGCTTTGTGCAAGCAAGCTAAGCATATTACGCAGCGAAGAGAAATCAAAAGTACCGCATCGCTAGAGCACTTTTAGCAAGCCATTGCAAGGCTACCATATAGTATATCTGCGATGCTGAAGCGACACCTCATCTTAGTGTTGGCCTCTCTCGGCTTAGTTGAGGCTTTCACCCATGGTCGCCTTGCGTGGCACCCCGTTACTAGAAATGGAGTGGCGTCCCGACCCTCCAATACGAATGCGTTGTGCGCGGGCGCCCTCTTTACAGACTTGTTACCCCTCCATGAAGCGCCGCATCTTGCTGCTGCACTCGCTGAACGGCAGATCATCACAGCCACACCAATCCAAGAAGCTGCCGTAGGCTTCGTGCACAAGGGCACATCTTTGACGCTCCACAGCGAAACGGGCAGCGGTAAAACGTTGGCTCTCTTAGCACCGCTGCTGTTGCGGCTGCAAGGCCGCGCAGTCCGAGACAACCGGCGTGTGCTCGTGCTCGCGCCGTCACGAGAGCTGGCCGCCCAACTCGCCTCCGAAGCCAAGAAGTTGCTCGGGCCCGACGAAGGTAGCGTCAAACTGGTGTGCCTCGGCGAGAAGTACGTGCCGACGGTGGAGTCTTTGGAAGGCGCAGCGGTGCTGGTGGCAACCCCAGCGGAGCTCGCGGCGGCGCTGTGGGACGACAAAGAGCTTCGCGAGTGGCTCCCGACCAAGCTGGGCGCGCTGGTGCTCGACGAAGTGGACGCGCTGATTCCGAGCCGCAAGTTTACGGGCCAGCGCATACTGTACATGGACGAAGGCATGCACCCTGCAGAGGGCATCGTGAAGTTGGTGGCACGCCGCTGCGAAGGGCCAGACTTTCAGGTACCACAGGGGCTTGCGGCCCTTACTATACAAGCTTAAATGAACGATCGTGTCGTCGTGTCCCGTGTCCCAATTAATCGATGCAGTATCTTCCACTTCATCATTATTATTTTCACAATTACGAAAAGGTGACTGTCTACTCGCTCTGAAGTTTTTATTCCGTATGTACACTTGCACGGTAGGTCCTCGCCGCGAGTGCCACTCTAGACCAAGCCACGCAGCGCAAACTCACACGGCTGTTGCGGGCTTCTCCTGCGCTGCGCCAATCCTCCGTCTTTCCTTTGCCAATCTGCCGCCCAGGCAGCAGCAGTCTCTCAAGCGACGGTAAAAGCACCGCTGCTTCTTCATCACATGCAATTAGCAGCAGCAGCAGTGATGCTGGAAACGGTGCCTCAGTAGGAACAGCAAGCGAAGGTTCGCGGTCGACGCTCGTCCCCACGGGCATCAAACACTACACAGTAAGTATGGACAAAAGCCAGACGACAGTTGACCCGCTCAAACTGCTTCGAGCAGCCGCCAAGAAGTTGCTGGCCACATCACCATCATCCTCAGCGGCTGCTGCTGCACCAGGCATTGGCCTCGTAGTGCTCTGCTCGTCGCTCCCCCTGAAAGTGCGCGTCGTGAGCCGAGAGCTGAGCTTGCTGGGGTTCGAATGCGTAGGTTTAAGCGACGCCCTTTGGCCGGAGTCGACGCGCAGCTTGAAAGGAAAGTCGCGTGCGTTCAAGGCCAAAGCGCCACGAAAAGAGGGCGAAGATAGTGACACCGATGACGACGACAGTGAGGCGGACGACGACGAGCTGGTGACGTTAGATCGCCGTGAAGCACTTTGCTCGAGTTTGGCTGCTTCCTCTTCTTCTTCTTCGTCGGAGCCCTCAACTGATACATCACCTCCTCCTATTTCGAAGGCGCCGCTCATGAAGCTGGTGGTCACCGACCAAGCCCGGGTGCGAGGCCTTCATTTGGACGACGTCAGCACCGTGTTTGTGCTGGGAGGCGCCGCTAACGCCGACACGTACTTGCACCTGGCCGGCCGCACAGGCCGCATGCGTCCACGCACAGAAAGGGCAGGGGAAGGTACTGTATCTGCTGCTGTTGATTCGAGGGACTTGCTCAGCGCGTGCGTCACTATCGCGCCGCCCACGGAAGTGAAGCGCGTTCGTGCCTGGGCTGCGGAGTTAGGTGGAGTTGAGTTTAAAACGTTGGCCCTCGGAAAGAACGAAGAGAAATAAATTCATGGCGATCTAGGTTCTTTGCTGTTCGCATGCAAATCATTTCTGTAGCGATGGCCGTCTGCTAATAGCCGTAGCCACAACTTTATAATCCATAAAGGGCGATTGGGAGAGTTGGCGAATGGCCAACTGGCAGCTAAAAGGAGGTCACTTCTGAAGAACCTCCCTTTTTGGCCATAGCAAACGCAAATCGCAACGGGATTCCCCCTAACCGAGCTCATAGGGCCAGGGCCCCGGGCCCCGAAATTTTGACCGCATCGATGGGGAACAGGGAACAGGGGGAACCCCCCTACGAATAACCACGATATTACATTGAATATAGGGCCTAGAATTGGCCAAAATCGCTTGAAAATTCTAGTTTTCTAGTGCAGCAGAGCTGCATTTGCCGTGTGAAAAGAGCTCCGAAATCCAAAGTATCATATCAAACAGATAATTTTTCGTGGATTTACGGCACAGGATCACTCCATGAATGGCATATGGGGTTCGCGCATACGTCTTAGTAAAACGTTTTAGAGTGATTGTGACATGTTTTCGCTGCGTAAGAGCCGAAAAGGCTTAAAGTTGCCGCTTTTGCGAAAAGTGACTCCCCTTTAGCTGCAAATCACGCAATCACGCGCAAGTAAGTCGGGGAAGTAGTTTCACCAAAAATTCGACATATATTACGTCATGTAGATCGGGACATACTATAGTGACGTCAGCCGAAGCCAAAGACCAGGCGGCAGGCGGATATCCGAGAGGAAATCTTTATCAACACGAACTGCATCTCCAACACAGGAAAAAATGAGACGCCGCGAGATCCAGTCCGTGATAACATGATACGGGGAGTATGGGGCTAAGAAGCAGAAAAAAATGCTTTTCTTGTTTGGTAAAGCCGTTTTTTAAAGAAATACTGTATATAAATTCCGGACCCCGGAGCAAGTGTGCTACTGTTATTGTAATTTAAACGAAAGTATTAAAGCACAAACCCTGCGAAGGAAGGAACTAGGAACTCAAGAGCACTAAATTTCCACGATCGTCATATTAGAGCGAGCTATCTGACTCACACAGGCCCCGAGGGGCCGTAATTAGAAGGCTAACAGGTAGAGATAAAAAAGGAAAGCAGCACGAACGAAAACGAAGAAGCTAATCAGGCGCAAGATCAGATGCCTTGATTTCTGCAGGATCGGTTTGTACGAATTGAATGATTAGATTTGATTAGATTATACTCCCCAATTGCAAAGATGCATTAACAAATAGCATAAGGCTGCGTTTTGGTGAATCCTCCAGAACAAGTCTGACTGGACTGAGTGTCCTTTTGCGTGATACATTGTTCATCTTTACTCCCATGAACCCTGTAGGATCAATTCTCGGAAGGAGGCATAGGTTTCGAGTACGTCCGCGATCTCCATTTCGACCTATCGTCTACTATGGCACGCCATTCCTTGATTCATTGACGTTGACCGGAAAGCCCTTTGCACTTAAGAGCCTTCTTTAGTGTCCGACCCCATGTCATCTCAGGGCATCCATTCGGCCTTGGGTGTTCTACCCAACCAATAAGCAACTGCCGTGGCGCCCGAGTCATAAGCATCCGAGCAACGTGGCCTGCCCAACGAAGAATCCGATTGTGTTAGTAGCTATCAAGGTCCATGAAATCCAAGAGACCAGAACAACAAGTACAAACACGTGATCGATCTGCAGATTGTCCGTTCAGACGTTTTGGGCATGGTTCCTCTCGGGCATGTGTAACTGATTAGTCCGTTTTCTAGGATTATCCTTATGAACTCTCCTTGTGTGTGCTGCTTTGCTTTATATTTCTGCCTGTTAGTAATCTAATTCCGGCCCTTCGGGGCCTGAGTCATGATAAATTACTTGGACAGAGGTATCAAATTCATTGATTTGGTAAGAGAAGCCCCGATCTCGGATATTCCTGCACAGAACAAAGGCAAAGGCAAAGAAGTAATAGGGAGTTCAAGCAGGTTCCTTGTACTAGTAGGATGTAGAATTATTCCAGTGCTAGCCGATTGATGTGCATTGCCGGTGTTTCGAATCTTGGCTAGATGTACAGAAGGCGCCCACTCGGGTCGAAGGAACTCCAAACCAAAAATCCTAATGTTCTTGCCCCAGTCATTGGCCGATACGGGGGTGCTTCCTCTGACCTGATCCTCATCTTGGACCTCGTCGCTCGGGAAATGGCTCGTAAACACACGGCATCCTACAACATTGGTTTTTCGGAAGCCAAAGCCTTGTTCAGACAGAAGCTTACACGCAAATGGGGTCACGCAATTGCTCGGGGATGGGCGACTCTTCTTCTGGATCGCCTGAGGGACTTCGTTTCAGTCCCCTCCTCTGCGGGAAGAAAATCTCCTTTTGAGCTGCACTCTCAGAGCACGGAGGAGCGTGCCGCTTTGGACCACTATCATCAATTCCAAGGCCACTCGGGCATGTGAGCCTGATTAACTTCTTAGGTTTAGTTTGCGCTGCTTTGCTTTTCTTCTCTACTCGTAGCCTTCTAATTCCGGCCCCTCGGGGCCTGTCTCAAAAATCCCAAGTGAAAGCAAAGACAATTACTTGAGGGCATTTAGCGGGAATTCGAGCGCGAGGCTGGGCAGGCTACAGGGGAGAAAGCTGTACAGAACCGTATTTCATGTATTTGGCTGTTTCTGTTTCAATTGTTGGCGCTGTTCACACCGAATCTTTGTTGCCGATACGTGAATCTCTCAAATGCTGATTCTAATCCCCACGAATAGAAAAAGTCATCGGGCTGAGCGAGGTATCAAACTATTTTTCATAACGTCAGCCCAAAAGTTGTTTGAAGTTTGTCTTATAAGTTATAACATGAATAGCTTCTGCAGCTCTGTGATTTCATACAAGTTCATGTTGTACATCTCCTTCATCTAACAGGTCTTTCTTCAAGATATCCTGGAGATTCGCTACGGAGGTTGCAGTCGTTTCTCCAACAAAAGATGGATGAAAATAGAGATGGTGTTCCGGCGATGCGGATGCTCGGAGACATTCGACATGAAGAGCTCATTCGGGGCGCCGAAGTTGCCGCAATTATTAAATTCGATCATCTTACGGAATTGCTGCCATCCCGTGGGAGAGCTGAATGCATAGTCAGGACGGACGATAGGACCTCTCTGTCATACGATATGATTCACCAGTTCATCGCCGTCGACTTTCCTAAGCTGCTGCATGTAGTTTGTCCAAAGGTTGGCCGTTGCCGAATCTCTCCCGTGTTACCGAATGGACCCGAAGCGGCTGTATGCCTTCTTGCCTGCGTGGGTGCTGCGTGCTGCGCTCCTATCAACCATAACAACACGGAGAAAGAGGTCTCAGAGGAGTTGAAGAGCTTCAAGTCCGATTTAGTCTTCGTCCTTGATGGCCATGACAACGACCATGTACTCGCTGCATCTACTGCTGTTGGCGTTCCAGTGGTTGTTCTTGCTCCTAGCCTAACACATTGCGGGCTCTTCTCGCTACTGAAGCGAGTCCCGCCGGCACCGCCGCCAAGCTCCGCAGAGGAAAGCAATAGCACTACATCATCACGCTTCGACACCGTTCTCGTGCTGCACACAAGTGGCACTTCAGGCAATAAGAAGCGAGTGCCTTACACGCTTGAGTCACTTGTTGTTGGCGCGGCAGTGGTGGCGTTGAGTTGGCACCTGACGCCTCGCGACGTATGCTGCAACATGATGCCTCTGTTTCACGTGGGTGGGATCGCGCGGAACATCTTTGCGCCTGTGCTTTCGGGGGGCAGCGTGGTATGTTTAGCCGCCTTCGATGCAGCCACATTCTGGAGCGCCCTCGAAGACAAGGGAGTGACGTGGTGAGCTGCGTTGCATTGTTACTTCTTCCTAAACATGGGTGTACTACTAACATCACTCCTATTTTTGTATCACAGCACATTACAAACTTTTGTCGCCTTTTCTCTTTTCAAAGGTACTACGCAGGCCCCACGATGCACCAGCAAATTCTCCAGGCCCGTGAAGAAGGTTCCACTGCGGCGGCAGGGCACCTGCGGATGATCGCGAACGCAGCAGGCGGTTTATTGCCAAGCTTAGCGCGTGAGCTCATGACTTGCTTCCCGTCGGCAGCAATATTGCCCTCCTACGGCATGACTGAGTGTATGCCCATCAGCACTCCTCCGCAAGACTACAAGCTCGATCGCCCAGGCACCAGCGGCCTAGCGGTGGGGCCAGAGCTGGCCATTTACGGCGACGAGCACCCAGTTCCTACTGGGACTGTGGGGAGAATCATGGTCCGCGGTTTACCTCTTTTCAATGGCTACGAAGATAACCCAAAAGCAAATGCGGAAGCTTTCAATGATGCGGGCTTCTTTGACACTGGCGACCTCGGATATGTCGATAAAGACGGCTACCTTTATATCACGGGCCGCTCTAAGGAGGTCATCAACCGAGGAGGAGAGTTGATTAGCCCATTCGAAGTCGAAGAAGTGTATCAGCAACACCCAAGTCTGTCTCAGGTGCTTGCCATCAGTGTCCCACACGACACGCTCCAAGAAGTTGTGGGACTCATCGTCGTTCCGAAAGAAGGGGTTGGCTGGCCCACGGATCTTCCTCTGCTTCACAAGTTCGCCGCTGGTAAATTGCATCCGGCTAAATGGCCACAACTCTTGATTGTTATGAAGACTGATGTGCCCAAGGGTCCAACTGGAAAAGCTCAGCGCATCAATTTCTCGAAGAGAGCCAATCTTGAAACATTGAGGGACAACACTCCAGCATGGTCTAGGTAAGAGTACTTTTGCTTCCTATTTCTCTGTCCTTTTAAGTATTTGATTCTTCCTTTTTTGTGACATGCATTTACTTTTGTGTGCAGGCTCCTTCAAGCAGACTGTCCGCCGCGCGGGGGGCTAGAGCAGCCTGTTCAAGTTAGAAACGTCGCGTGGAACTTACAACCGGTTTTGACAGCGGTCCTTGATTACTTCAAGATTGTCGACCCTCTCGCGAAGTCTTCGCCCGAGCTTTGCTTAGTTCGTCGTCTGTCGAAAAAGGGAGTCAGTACTCTAACTTTGTACGTGACACCTGCTAACTTGTTGAATGGTTCAAAGAGCATTGAAGATGTGCTGGCACATCTAAAGCTGAAACATCCACTTCACATGGTACCTTCCACTGTGGTTGCCCTAGACCTTGAGTCTTTCCCACTCAAACTCCTACCTCGCCCACTCCGCCTTGATAAGCAATACTCTCGAGAAAGCGATAAATCGGACGATGACTTCAGTGCAGAGCGCGGAAAAGTTGTTACCTCCTGGTCGCTTCCTTCGGGCCACAGCATTGATCTTGACGCTTTAGCTGGGTCTACGAACACGTCTAAATCTCTGAGTGGTGCAACTACCTCCACGTCAACGGACATCATTCGCAGAATATGGAATTATGTCCTTGACGAGGAAGAAGAATACTTCAACGATGAGGCAGATTTCTTTGAATCGGGCGGGAGTTCTCTTCTCGCGGGAAAGCTCGTCGCGGCTATCCGCAAAGAAACTGGTGCTATCTTGTCAGCAGCAGCAGTATTTTCACATCGCACCATCAAGTCAATGGCTGAGCTCGTCGAAGCACCCACAACGCGCAGGTCTGCTGCACCATCCAAGAAAGCTGTTCAACCCACAGTCGGCACTTCTGATGCCGCTCGTTCACCTGAGAATACCTTCAATGCGCGGTTTCTGCAATTAATTCCCTTGGCGGTCATCTACCCGGTTAAGCGGATCGTTTCATGGACGTCTTTTGTGTGCTTGTGGCTTTACTTCCAACAAGTGAACGCATTCAATCGCTTCCAAGGCCTCATTGTCAGCGTGGCCGTAATTAAATTTGCCACTCAAATAATTATGCCCCTCGTGGCAGTCGGAGCGAAGCGTGCCATCATTGGAAAGTACAAAGCTGGGAAGTTCGAACCGTGGAGTTCTATGTACTTGCGGTGGTGGCTCGTCGATCAAATCATGTTCATATGCGGCCGTGGCATTTTCTTGTATGACAATGCATCATTGGCCTTTTACTACCGTATGCTGGGAGCAAGGATTGGTGTGGGGGCTATTATATCGAAAGATGCAGTCCTTCGCGAGTACGATTTAATTACCATCGGGGCCGGGGCGGCAATCGATACTGCCCTTGTGCGAGCTTTTGCTGTCGACGATGGTGGATTCATCTTGAAACCCATTGCAGTGGGCGATGGTGCGTGCATTGGTCCTAAGAGCATTGTAGCCCCGGGAACATCAGTGGCTGCTCATGCTTGCATGGGACCTTTGTCATCGTCATACGAAGCAGAGGACACTGATTCATCTTATCGGCGGTATTGTACTCCCACTTTTCCATCCCCCACATGCTGGCGCCGCTATGTCATCGGCTGGCCTTGCCTCATGGTTGTCAAGCTCTCAGGCCTCATCCCCATTCTTTACCTGCTTTACCAATTTGTGCACGACGTAAAAATTTCGAACGGACCAGGTAAGCACATTCATTTCTTATAGTTCACTCATCCGATTCGAAGATCTTTAACGTGGTGCCCTTTCTAGGTATCTTTGAGGACGACGTCAGCTTCGATGATGCTAAAGTCGAACACAAGTACCATAACCAATTGAATGAATTTCGGGACGCAATCCGATGGTTTACCCGTTACGACCGAATCGGCGTGTACCTTTTGATTCGTTTCTTTCAGGCAACATTGGTGCCATTTTTGGAGCTCGCGACAGCGGTAATTCTGAAACTTCTCGTTGTGGGGACGATTCAGCCTGGGCCACGACCAACGTCGGGACGTGCTGCATTCGACTTGTGGCTAGTGAAGGAGCTTGTTCCTGGGAAAGGTCTGAGGGGTGTAGCTAACCTTGTTGGTACTCACTACGAAATGATCAGCATCATTTATCGTTTGCTGGGTGCCAAAGTTGGATCGCGCGTTTACTGGCCAGGAAGTGGAATCGACTTGGGCGGTTGTTTTGACCTATTTGAAGTGGGAGACGATGTCACCTTTGGAAGCCGTTCAATCATCATGCCTGCAGATGCTTTTGAGCTTTCCAAGGTCGTGATCGGAGACGGAGCCATGGTTGCGGACCGCTGCGTGCTTTTACCGGGTACGATTGTTGGGCGCCGTGCTACGGTCGGGAGCGGCAGTCTGGCTGCCCGGGGGTTCACGTTTCCTCCTGGCAGTGCCTACGTGGGCTCCCGCAACGGAGGTGCTGTAGAGCTACAAGGCAAGGCGGAGGAGTCTCAGGATACTTCATTGATTGCACCATTTGGTCGTGCATTCTATTTTAAAGAAGCTCCATACAGAGTGATCACACAAGCAGAAATATTCATTTTCAACACAGTTGTCGCCGGCTTCTCCAAAGCTCTTCATGCATTCCCACTTCCAGTTGCATTGATGCTCAGTGCGCTGGCAGACCGTGCTCCAGCAGAATACGGCGGCGGAGGAGGCGGTGGTGGTGGCGGCTGGTACACGGAATCAGCACCCAGGTTTCTGATTGTGCTCATACCGAGCTTTGTGCTTACATTCACTGTCAATGCGCTACTTTGCCTCATGTTGGACGTGGGCTCGAAATGGGTTCTCTTGGGGCGCAGGACTGCAGGGCCGCATCCTTGGGACCAAGACTCTTATTGCCAGCGTTGGCAACTTTATTTGACATTCAGTTCGAATGTACGAAGCGACATTGGCGGAGGCCGCGGTGTCTTGGACTTCATTCGTGGTTCGGGGTATCTGCTGACATATTTCAGATCTCTTGGGGCAAAGATTGACGTAAGCTTTCATACTCATGCTTGTTGTATTTATTGCCTCTGCATCATAGCCCAACGTGTACTTTTTTTTCCTTTTAGGATCGTGTCCTACTGTACCCAACCGGTGGTGACCCGATGATGACTGAGCCCGATCTCGTGACGATAAAGGAAGGCGCTGCAATCGACGAAGCAAGCCTGATTTGCCATATCAACTCGCGGGGCCACTTCGCATTGAATGAATTGACGGTGGGTGCTGGTGCTACCATGCGCTCCGGGTCGCGCCTCCTCTCGGGGGCATCGATGGAGCCACTGTCCACTGTGCTCGAGCATACGCTTGTGTTCGGCGGTGACGTGGTGCCCGAAGGCTCTACGATGCAGGTAAAAAGGTATTTCTTTCGTGCGTGGTTTACTTCTTTACTTATTTTCTCGATTTCTTGCATCCCAGGGTTGGCCATCCAAGTATGACGATTCTTGGAAAAACGCCATTAATGAAGATTGCGGAGAAGCTTCTGATCTGAATACTGGTACCTGGAGTAGCTTGTTTCAGTCGTCTGACTCGCGTGCGTCGTATGCGCCGTTGACGAGTGTTCAACTGCCATCGTACAATTCAACCGATTCGCACTCCATCAAAATTGAGCTGGTATAGACTTTCGTCTTCAAGCTAATCAGCGATGCCCAAGTCAATTACTCAACAAATCATCAGAGATAAACGTGAAAGGATCGTGCAAGTCGTGCAAGGGCAATGCGGATCATGGATTTTCATTGCCTAAATGGTAAGTGCTCTTAGAAGAGCAGCAGTGCCGCTAAATGCTGGCACCGAATTCAATACTGTGAGGAGCACCAAAACTGAAGTTAAGAGAGAATTGCGTGAGCAAATGAACGCGCACATCGATTTGAGTTTGGGATGTGTTATCTCCATGTGGTTTTGATCAATAACCCCGAGTGGAATGCAATAGATTAGTCAATTAGGGGCTGGACTAAGGAACATTAGATTTGATTAGTTTATCCTTCCAAGCCAGTTCTCAATTTCGAAGACGCACCGACTCGCGCCCCGACTATCAACAAACAACAGACAGAGAAGAGCTTTAAGGGACGTGCGCATCGCAGCGCTCATCGGAGAAGTGTAGTTACGGCACGAGCCGCGTTTTTTTTAATACCTTTGCTACTAAAAATTAATGAGAGGTAAGGAGGTCCTTGGAGATGGGGGATTTCGGATAACCACGCGTTGTCGCCGTCCAGGCTTGCGGGACGATAACTATAGTTATCGTCCCGCAAGCCTGGACGGCGACAGGCGGTGCGATTTAATACCAAAGCAACCATAACTAAGGCGGAATTAATACCAATAGCAACCATAACCAGCATAATAATCGAACATGTCATATATATATATATTCTTCAATATCATAAGCACAAAAGCACAGTAAGAGATAGCACAAAAGCACACAAAGAAATAAGCGGGCTATATAACCCCAAGGTCGGCACCCCTTCCGGAGGAAGAA
>Ga0307930_1000908_pt1 | contig 23825 bp, 23 predicted proteins | sample OrgLakmetageno46_FD_203161 | JGI IMG/M metagenome (GOLD analysis project Ga0307930, IMG submission 203161) | Saline water microbial communities from Organic Lake, Antarctica - #46 | ecosystem: Environmental > Aquatic > Non-marine Saline and Alkaline > Saline | place: Antarctica: Organic Lake...
CTGTCTGTAGTAGTAATAGGTGTACTTCTACGTTATTAACTTCTGTGCATTTTTGTGCAAAACTAAACGCAACATCTCGCGCCAAATCGACTGTATTTTCACTACAGGGAGGGACTGCGGCCTGAATTCCTATAATATAATTCTGAGAATTCACGGGGGTTTCTGCTCAAAGTATTATTGCACGGGGGTTTCTGCTTTAACCCCCACAAAAATCTCAAAAAAAAATGGTATCTTTCGGACCGTCACACCGTATGACACCATCACACCATCACCAAGAGTTTTTAGGCGAAGCGTGAAGAGTTTAGCACCAAAACTTCTTGAATTAGAAGAAGGTTGGGACTTCAATATCAAACTCATCAAACATAGGTGGATTTTGTAGTCAACAGGTATGAATCGTGGGTTCCATCGTAGAACTTTATCCCCAGGCATAAATGCAGGTCATCAAAACTGTGATGCGTGCGCCAACAGCAAGGTGGCTCAACGAATCGCCAGCTTGGTATCTGCGATGTTTGCCACCGTGGCCATGTTCTGCGCTATTGCATCATGGGGAAAATCACTTGCCCTCAGCTCATTCTTCAATCCCGCCAGCGCGTACGGCACAATGAATACTCTGGGATCGATCATGGCGACTACCTTTGGATTGGTGAAATTGGTACACGTGTATGTTATCTACCGCCTCCAAACTTCGGAGTTTGCAGCAAACGTCGAGCAGCCGGTGCAGCCTACGCAAATTTGTCATGGTATCATGAAGAAAGCCTCGACTGAAAACGGCATGGTATATTTCGTTACTGCGTATAACTTTTGTGCTATTATGTGCTACTCTTTCGACTTCTTTGGAGGAGATTGCCAAGTGACTACGTGTCAGAATGGCTGGCCCAACGATGATGGCTGCGTCACGACTGGTTGCATTACATCTATCAATGCAGTCAACGAATTCAAGGCGACGTGCGAACGTGAGCGAGATCATGCAACGTTTGACTGTGACTATTCGTCGCCATCGTTGTGGGTAGCCACCATGGTTTTCCTGTGCTTTGCAATGGCAGTAAATTCCATCTTACTTGCGAGTATCTTACTTGCGCCTCGCCACGATCTTCAATCTGGGGAAACTGGAGTGGTTGAAGTTACTAAGCATAATAACTACGTTGTTACCGCGCCTGCCATGGTTCAGGAGGCAGAGTTCATGAACAATTATTCCACGAGTGCAGGAGTCGAAGGCGCCAAATATTCTAAAGAAGGTGAAGTTGAAGTCCCCTTTGCCACCGTTATATCAATTACACCGACCTAAGAAATTTCTGGCATTGCCGCGTCAGAAGAAATTCTTCGGTGGAACACCACTAACATTTGGAATGACGCAATTTCAAACGACACAGAAGACGATTGTGCTGAAGTCTTAGCACAATTACTTAATCGTGAACGTGCATGTAATGCGAAAAAGTCGGCGCCGCCAGGAGAAAGAGAGAAAGGATTTGTAAGATATCAGTAATGATATAATTCAATATTCTTAGAATAAGTCAATAACAGCAGAATAGTATCGTTGCGCAGTGATTTTAATGAAAGAAGAGCTGATGTGTCATCTAATCTAGTTGGGGTTACTTTATGAGCTCTTTAGTAGAACGGCAGCGAGTTGAGGCGAATTACGGCTGTTCTTCCCGCGGGCGCGTGCTTTGTTTCGTGTCAATACAACTTTTAATTTAGGAACATTTTCTTCCTTTTTATAAACCCTAGAAGTTAGAAGCAGAGGGCCATCAGCAATTCAGCATATCAAGAAAATGTACTTAATTTTTATACTGTTCTCTATTCTGGTCCTGATTGCCAGGTATAATCGCAGTGAAATATCCGCCGTCAATTCTTGAAGGAAATACAAATCCTTTCTTTACTTCTTACTAGATAAACTTCGGTGCCCTTGTTTTATTTCTTCGTATTTAAACTTTCAAGCCACAGTATTAAGCCCGGCCCCATTACCTGATTTTAGATTTTCCGCGTTTCGTTTTAGGCATCAATATCAATAAAGAAATCAGATCGCAGAATCATAACATTGAGAATTAGGTGAAAAAACAATCACGTTGCTTGCTCAAACTTTGTTCCTTGGTGTTCGCAGTGTTATATGCTTAACTATCGTCCACCGCCTCGGTACAATTCATCAGGTTCTGGCTCGACGCGGCTAGCACTCTTTCGGGGTTTATGTGGCATGGCTGCAGTGGGGTCCCTCCTTTTTACATCGAATGGAGTACTTGAGAGGTGCGGTCTATCTTTTCCTCCTACGCTCTTGAAGACATCGATGCTCAATTCCTGGGAGTCAAAGGGATTGGCGTAGTCCTCAAGTGCAGTGTCTGCTTCTACTGCTACTGCCGCCGTTGGCGTCATCGCGCCAGAGCTACCTTTTCCTCGAGGATACTGGTTCAAGTTGTTAGTGGTTAAAGTTAGAGCAGTTTCTCGAGCACTTGAAGAAGCCCCTGAAGCTAAAGCTTCAGCCTGATCTTGTGCCCACGTAGCAGCAAAAGCCGCCATTGATGGCGGTGACAACGGTAAAGGCATCTGCTCTTGGCCTGCTTCATCTCCGTCAAGCCCTTGTCGTGCACCTCTTCCGTCTTCTCCTAAACCTTCAGCTTCTCTTTCAGTGCTTGCTGCGTTAGCAAGCGCACCATTTTCGACATTGCCATCTACGGTAGTGCCTTTCTCTGGCGCCAGGTCTTCTCGGGGTGCACTCTTAGTTCCACTGCCCTGGATTGGTAAAGCGCGCAGCGCTACCGCGCAGTCGGCGTGGCTGAAGTTGAGAAAGGATTGGGGCACTCGAGCGCGCCCTACAGCATGCGCCGCAGCTACCCGCTCCACGCAATCGGCAGCGTGCTGCGGCGTAGACGCGTCTCCGAAGTGATTGGCATCGGCTATACTTGAGCCACCCCTACTGCCGTCTGTGGTAGTGGTGGTGCTACCTCTGTTGCTGCTGCTGCTGCTGCTGCTGCTGCTGCTGCTGTCTCCGTCGTCGATGGAGTTCGCAGAGGACTCCTGTGTTGATTTTTCAGAGCCTAGGGCGACGCTGCTACTAATTCTTCTTCTTCTACTACTACTACTACTAGTGCACACTTCTCGAATGGCCATGAAATCGCACACCGTCGCCACGTGCGTGTAAAGCTGGCATTCTGCGCCCAAGCTTTCCCAATTCTGCTGCAAGCAGGCCTGCAGATCCGCGTAGGTACCAGCCGCTGCGAGCACCGCATGGCAAAGCGTTGCTGCTTCTTGCGTGCACGGTGGCGCACTACCCTGAGACGAAGTTACCTGCTTTATGCTACTGTCCTCCACATTGGTATCGTTGTTGGTGGTGCTACGAAGCACTTTGATGGAAGGCAGCCGCGTCGAATTTTTACTAGGAGCAGCGTTGGCAACAGGGCCAGATTCTGTTTTGCTCGAAGGACTTTCTGGAGGATCTTTGCTCGTCGTTTGAGGCTTCGGTGGGGGTTTTGGTTTGCGCTTGTCTGCCAGAGGGTTAAACGGTGGCACAACATCAGCATCTCCAAAACTCGCCAGGAAGCCCAGAAACAAACTTGCAATTAACTTTCGGCACATCCCTTTGCGTTCTAAGGAAAACTTCTTCCCGCAATACTCGGCTGCTATAAAGTGTCGCTACATCCTTGGTCGACCGTCATCGAACACCCGTTCCAGCTAGCGTTCTATCCCTAGGTTCGACAGTTATAATTAACCGCCGGAAATGCTCTGTGCGTATCGTTCACAAGAATCGGTCAATAGTAGCTAGAGTTTCATGCTTGAGGATAAAAATTCAGTCGTCAAATCCTTAGGTCCTTGTGAGCCACACTATTAGTGACCTTTTCTACAAGCGCTTGCTAGCGTGCAAGGGCCGGGGAGTAATGAGTAGGCTAACTAGCTAGCTTCTAAGGCTTTCTGTACAGAGAGTACATGTAGCCCCTCCTTCTGCAGCGCCGGGTCCGTCGTCTGTCTGCTTTCTATCTTTTTGTACTTGAAATAATTTGCAACTTGGAATGATGCTCCTCACCCCAAGCCTCACCCTGTAAAACTTTTTAAAATTTTATTCGACGCTGTGCTTGCTGTGGAGACGAGAGGTGGAGCATAGCAGGCGGTGTAGCAGTGCAGTTGAGGATTAGCAAGGAATACGAAGTTGGTGCATAGGCATGGTGGTAGTTTATGAACGGCCACTTCTAGTGCGCTTTACGGCCTCTCGAATTTCCAGCGCCTACTGTTTATTCCTCGTCGTGGCCGGGGTCATCGTCATACTTCCGTTCTTCATTGCGTGAGTGTTTAACCGTTTCCGTTACGCGCAAAATCTAGCTATGAACAAACGTGCACCTAAGCAACGGCACCTGACCAACGAAGTTCGTGACATACGCAGTACATAGTTATGCAAATATCAAATTTGTTGACTCGACTGGTCTGCAGCTCGCTTGCAATCAATCTAGCCTATTTTTTCCATCACCAGGTATGCTGCTTCTGGTCCAAGTTTTTGGGCAAAGGAAGCTGTTTACTGGGAGCAGCCTCTCGTGCAATATGAGTACAAGTGCGCATTTTCACTTTAGGTTTTATGCGAGATGACTGTGGTGCTAGGCATGGTTTCAATTCAATCGTTACTGGGTTAGCCCTGACACGGAGTGCCTCGCTATTGATAGCTTGACGCTTCAAACGACTTGATTTGTCTCGAAAGCATTAGATGTGCTTCCTGAATGTTGGCTGCACCAGCAGCACACTAATTTCATAATTGTATTGTTTCACATGCACACTCATGTGTGCAATCACATATGCAATCGCTTGTGCAATCACCTGTGCAATGACGATGTCTGTCATAGGTACGTGTTACTCTTGGAAGGAGTTGCCTCGGATGGAGCCTCGCCGCTTGCGCTGATGTCTACTTCCGTGGCGCACTTGGCCACTGCATGGGGCTCGAACGGCAACAGCGGGACAACTCGCTTGCGCGTTCCTGTGGTAAGTGCTTGCGGCAGAGTGTGGATAGAGTATGTTGTGCTACGTTAGTAAATCAAGATGTCAATGGACTAGTTGCTTGCAAAGGTGCGTACGTTAGCATGAACTAATCAAATGACGCGAGGAAAAATGAGTGCATTAGGAGAGAAGATGTACCCATCGAGTTGTACGAATACGTGCGATGTAATAAATGGACGTCAATTTACGCTTTGCCTCACGAGAGTATATTCATAGCTCTTTCTTCTCTTTCTTTCTTTTTCTGAATGAACGCTAGGTTCGATCGCGAGAAGTCGATGACGACATGGACGGCAAACCTGACCAACTGGCATTTTCAGCTCAGGTACCACCTGCGAACAATACGTGTGCATGCCTAGGTAGCACTTCCCTGCACGAAATGTAGCATTGTCTTCTGCGCGCTTTTAAGAGAGCCCGTGCCTTGCACAATTAACTATCTTGTGGTGTACTTGAGGTAATTCACATGTATCGTTCTGCTGCTGTAGTTGTTGTTGTTGTTGTTGCTGATGCTTTTATACACTGGGCTTGGGCATTGGTTGCTTGCATTTGTTCTTTTAACAGGTGCCCTTAGCAAATGGAGAAGCCGTGCATTCCGCAACGCTGCTGGTATTCTTCACAGTGACCTTATCGCACTGGGCGAGAATGGTCATCCCCGTGCAGGTATTATTAATTCTTGAGACCAAAGTATGCACGTGAAGCTTGTGTAAGAACCCAAACTTCTAGTTGATTCAGAGGAGTGTAATGAACTAGTAGCAGTTGGATTTAGTCAAAATAGTGAAATCACCTCTGGCGGCACCTTCGTCTGAGTTACTCACGTTCGAATTGGTGTATTCAAGAACTATTCATGTCTTGTTAGGCACATATTTTGTCGATGTTTTCTTCTCTTGGTGTTCAATAAAATGTTTTGGTCTTCTTTTTTCTCTATTCTCGCAGGCTTTGGCAACCCACACGAGCCCGCTGCCAGGCTCAGCTCTTTACCTTGACGCCGACTTGGTGCTTCGCCAGGTAATCACAAGAAAAGAAAGGGATAGCGAGAAGAACGAAACCATGTACGTTGCTATTTGCATCTTTCTTCTAATAAACTTATTTTGGCGTTTCCTGTCCTTGCTCGGCTCATTTTCCTTCTGGTCTCCACCATTTGCTCTTGCTTGTTTGCTCGTGTTGTTCCTTTTCTTATTGAACACAGCGCAAACCGTTTCCCGCGCGAGGGGGCTATTCGCCATCGGGCGGAAGTTTGCTTGACGATTCCAGCTTCCTGCCATGGACGGGTGGCAACCGATCGATGCAGGTATATCCGGATGAATGAAGTCGGCACTTTCAGCTTTTTCTCGCTACTCTTCTACTACAAATTTTGCAGAGGAGTGTTGGACTTTTGAAACGTTTACGCATAATCTTCACTTCCTGTCTCTTTCCCCCTGCGATCGTGGCGGATACGGGCATGGCTTCTCTCTGTCTCGTCCTCAGGACTTCCTGCCGCAATTAATCAAAGCAGACCGCGACCGCTTGTACGGCGCCGACTTGAGTTCAGGCAGCAGCAGTGGAGGCAGTGGCGCAGCCCTCTGGGTCGGCGGTGCCCCCTCAGGGGGGAAATCGTGGGCCAACGGCGGTGGGTCAAAAAGCCCGGGCAGCACTTTTAACTTGACGGCGACCATGCGGTTCCCCAGCCAGCCGGTCACCTATGTGCCCGGCATCTCCGAAGTGCTGCTGCAAGCGTGGATGCCGTACTTGGCGTTAGCACTGGTGGTAGGGTGGCTCCTGGACCGCTGTTTCTTGGGGTTTGTGTTCCGCCACCGCCTCGTCGATTGCTTGGAACAGTCGGAGTGCCCGCCCCTAGTCCCGGGAGCGAAATCGGCCTGGGGCCAGCCACGCCTGAAGGCCTATTGAAGGAACTTAAGAGTACTTTACAACCCCAATTGCAAATGCCCCTTGTCATTTCTTGTCTGGCTTGCTAATTGGACCTTATCTTGCATAATTCGTACAGCTATTGTAAGAACTGTGAACTCGGTCTTTTTATGATTCCTCTCATATATAATTTTTACGTAACCGCGGCCGACGATTTGTTCGGAGGAAAGAGGAAAGACGCCAGTTGGAGACTACATTGGCCGTCTAGGGTGAATTTACTATTGCTAGCGCACAAGCAGGTCAAGTGTGTTTCAGATATTCTTCTCTGAAGTGGCTGCTGTTTTCTGTTTACTTGCCTTTCTTTGGATTAGATTAGATTAGATTAGATTAGATGAGATGAGATGTGAATAAAACGATTTAGATGAGTAAATGAATAGAATAAGCAACACCGCCAACAAAAATTTGATTTCCATGGTGCATACAGCGCATTTAATTTTTATTACTATAGAGTAACATCAAGCGACGAGGGCGACGTGGGGCCATTGCGACCTGAAGACGTGCGCCCATTCCCATTTTCGAAGCGGCCAGGGCTGGCCCATCCGGAAGGCGCGCTGTCTCCAAGACCAGCATTAGCTGAAGTGTTCATGGCCGAGCTACCGGGGGTTGACCATACACTTGACTCATCTCGTAACTCTCCTCGGGGCTCGGCTCTCGAGGACAACGACCTGTCCGCGGGGCCAAGATGCGAAGAGCCGTCGAAGCGTTCGTTGAGGCCGCTCAAAGACAGGGGGGCACAGTCCAAGGCAGCAGCTTCCAGCAACGCATCTGTCGCGGACGACGAGGACGGTGACTGAGCGCCCTTTTCGGGGGTAGGGCGGTCGAGGCTGCTGCTCGTGTTGCCTTTCCTCCGAGACCCGGGCGCCGCAACGCGCGGTGGAGGAGGGCGGTTGCGCGCCGAGGACGGGCTCTTGTGACGAGGAGGTTGGCGTCTCTTCGCAGGCTCTGCGCCGACCCGTGGGGCAGGTGAACTGTTGGCAGAGCTACCGTTCACGGAACTGCTGTCAGCACGACTGCTCAGGTCGCTGCTGGAGCCGCTTTCGGAGCTGTCGCTTATGGCCGTCACGGTCGCGAACCAGTCGGCAGCCGCGTCTGGCGCGGGCAGAGGTGGCGGTTTCACAAACACATATCCAGGGCATCTGGGCAGCGTTGGATCGCTTGTGTCGTCAATGCCTTCGTCGTCGACTTCATTTCCAAATTCACCCATTTCCGTAGGAGAAAGTCTTCTTTCCGGTGCAATCGATGGCCCTTCGAAAGTGTAGCCACGGCACCTCGGCAAAGTAGGATCACTTCTCACGTACCTATTGGGGTCTTCACGTCGACGTATTTCCGCCAACGATTGAGTTCCTTTGCTTGGTGGCCTTAAGGAAGTTTGCTGCCTTTGTCGATAAGCGCGTGCAGCCGCGGCGAGAAGGCGCGCATCTGCTTGAAGAGCTTCTCGCCTCGTCATGAGCAATCCTGCACCTGAATTACCACTAGAGCTGTCACTGTTGGCGCTACTGGTTTCAGGCGTGTGAGGAAAGAGAGTGCGCATCATACAAGACACTCCAGCGCCGCAGGATGACCCACCACCGCTACGTGCAGCACGCTTGGCAGGCTGCACGTGCCGCGTAGTGGCGTGAAGGCAAGCCAGGGCGAAGGCCCGCGCGTGACGTTTGTCGAGGCCGAGGAGCACTTCATCAACAGCACCCTGTAGGAAAAGAACATCATGGGGGTTGAAAAAGCAACACATGAAGTGTGCACTTAAGAACGGTTAATCGTTGAACCACTGAACTTTCTTGTGCTAGGCATCAGCGGTACGAAATAGAGCAAGCAGGAGTAGGTCTAAATTTCAGTGAAGAGAAAACGAAGTCCGTCGGAGCATCTCGGCTGCGATTGTGCACAGCGATGAAATGAACACAGCTACGAATACAAGCGCGCGAAGAGCAGATAGCTTGCGACTTACTCGCTTGCGTGCTTGATAAGCTTTGGCTGTTGCACGAAGAGTGGCCATGTCCTCATGCCGAGCCAACGCAGAGGCGCTCTTCTTGGAAGGATCGGTATGCACTGTGCGGTGAAGGACACATAGAGCATCGTTCCGTGCGGCTCGTGCAGCCAAGACATAGGCGTCGTTCTGAGCAGAAAATAAAGCCAGCATTAGAGACAGAGGACCGCTCCTTAAAAGATGACGGATAGCGCTACAGTACAGATGAAAATGCCGAAAGCGAAGAACGAACCATGATGGAGACGTTTCGATCTCGAAGACTATTGTAAGATTCTGCTCCGCCACTGTAAAGCGCTACAGCCTATCAGGCGACCGAGAAGATGATTGGCTCAGTCAAGTGCGCGAGAGCAACTAATAATAGATTCTACCTAACAAACGCGGGAATATATTATGACATTTTGGTAAATAATTGACGACTCGACGACGATACGACCACGGCTGAATGTTTTTTAAAATCCTCTTTCTCTTCCTCCTCCCCCCCCTCGGGGGCTACGACATGCTTCGAATGTTTGCTCCTGCACACCATCACCGTCATAAAACATAAGTAAACTTGTCGACAAAACACCCCGTGCACCCTTTGGGCACGACGAATAGGGCGCCTCAAGAGCCATATCAAACACGTGCCCGGCATTCAGTCCAGCCCGTAGGGCTCTTCAGACGCCGACTAGAACTGGACTCCTGATGCCTGATGCTGATAACCGAAGGGAACCTCGAGAGTAAGTGATTGCAGTTTCCCTTTGCAGAAGGGCAGTAAGCCCAGCCAGGCTTGTTCTGGAGGCTTGGCCAAGAAACTAGCTCACGGCCTGCGCCTCTCAATGGCCGGCCTGCCTCGGCCCCCATCCCTCCCCGAAGTAAAAAATAAACAATACAGACGGAAGTCGGTTACCGGCACCATAAGACCGGTTTGCTGAGTGCGGGATGTATCTCGTTTCTGGGTGCGGGATGTATCTCGTGTCTCTGGCATCTCTATTAAATTAGCCACCAATGAAGTATTCGCTCCACTGTTGCGTCACCACAACCACCGCCGTGATCTGTGCTGAAGTTTCCCCTAGCGGCACATACCTATACCATGTAGTCAAATATGTTTTGTTATTAAACCTTTGCCGGTCCCCTCTTATTTTTCCGTTTCCTTCACTTATTTGTTTCGATGGCGCTTCGAGGTGAGCTTTCTCGGAACAACAGCAGCACGACGATACGGAGCTACTTTTAATGCACATCCGCGCGCCCTTTTATTTTTAGCAAAGCGCCAAGCTGCGCGCACTCAGACATGGTCGCGGAAGCCACTTCAACCGATTGAACTGTATTCAAACTCGGGCCTGGAATTCAGTCCAGCCCGTAGGGCTCTTCAGACGCCGACTAGACTCCTGATTCCAGATGCATGATGCTGATGACCGCTGACTCACTCCATTCCCAAACCTCCTGATGCCTGAAGGACACCTCGAGAGAAAATGTTTACAATTTCATTACGCAAAAGGGCACTCAGCCCAGTCAGACTTGTTCTGAAGGTTACATTTTTCTGTTGCTATTTGCCACAGTGGTGTTTCTTTGTATTTTGGGGAGTATTAACTAGACTAGACTAGACTAGATGACCGAAGGAAACCTCGAGAGTAAGTGATTGCAGTCTCCCTTTGCAGAAAGGCAGTACTTGTTCTGGAGGCCTGATCAAGACACTTACTCACACCCTGTGCCTCTTGATGGCCGGCCTGCCTCAGCCCCCTTTCCTCCCCGAAGTGAAAAATAATAGGTTTAGTTTGCGCTGCTTTGCTTGCCTTCTGATTCCGGCCCTTCGGGATCTGTCTCAAAAATAAGCAATATAGACGAAATTGGTTACAGCTCTTCGTCAGAACGCCAGAAAATCAGCGAATTTCCTTTACGAGTTCGTTTTCTTTTCTGATGCCCAATCAGCCCTAGATATGAAATTTGAAGCCTATCACTAATTACTATTACCTATTACGAGAAGCCAAATGAGATAGGTATTTTACGCCTCTTGGATTTGCTGGTACTGCGGCAGTAATTAAATCGAATTGCTGGGTGCGGGGTGTATCTCGTGTCTCTGGTATCACGACTAATATAGCCTCCAACGAACTATTAGCTCCAATGTTGCGTTACCACAGCCATCGCCATTATCATATCCGCTACTGCCGTCGCGTCTACTATGCTGAAGTCCCCCCTTGCGGCAAATGCCTATACCCAGTAGTCAAAAATCTTTTGCTAGTATTCCTTTGCCGGTCTCCTCTGGTATTCCGTTTCCTTCACTTATTTGTTTTGATGGCGCTTCGAGGTGGGCCTTCTCGGAACAACGGCAGCACGACGACACGGAGCTTCATTTACTGCACATCCGCGCGCCCTTTTGTTTGGTAAAGTGTCAAGCTGTGCGCAACCTGACATGGTAGCAGAAGCCAATTCAACTGATTTCACTGTATTTTCAGGGAAATTGAGTTGTTTCTCGTGTTGGCGCGCCCATTCGTCATAAGCACGAGCTGCGGCGATATCTGTGTCGTAGTAGCCAATATGAATCAGCTTTCCATTTGCACGTCCTCTAACTCGCCATCTACATGAATCCTTATTCCAGGCCACCCCCGTGTAAATGGATGACTTCATGGCTTGGTCGCGGCCCGCAGCAAGTTCTGCTGACGTTAATGCGAAGTTTAATGGTTTGTTGGTCAGACCATGCGCGCGCACCTGACATGAAAGGAAGTAATTGAAGAGGATCAGCAAGATGGTGGAATAAATGTGACTTTTGCATGCTTGCTTACCAATTCATCGTACTTTTTGCCCGCCGCAATTTCATCGTCAAATTGCAGTCTGCACCTCTTTCCGCCGGGCATACATAGTTGAATTCTCCACTTATTTGTCATTTCGCACCAGCACACCCCGTAATACTGCAACCAAGCGGAAAGTACATGTAAGCCAAGTTAAATGAAATTTTCGTGTCTATTTCATCAATCCTAGCTATTTGATGTCCTACTTAGTGTTTCAACCCCGTTCCTTTCTTCGTTCAACGTACCTTCCAAATTGTAGTACTGACCTTGCTTGAAGTCTTAGCTTGGTTCTGGTGGCTGCTCATGGTAGGAGTGGGCTCGCTAGTGCTGAAATTACAAGAAGTAAGATTAGCCACCGGGGCAGAGCGCAACGCAATAATGCAGATACTCCAATCAAATCAGCATGAAACACAGCGAGATTATTAAAGGTACCCTAGGGTGCTCCTTTTTGCAAGTATACACCTCAGTCGTTCCCTTGTACCTTCCTCCAACCATCTTTACTCATTCTGATATCTCTCTATCGAAACTTATCTCAAGCAGCCTCTTCCAGTAACTTTGCAGTATAATTCGACCTCCAAGAGTAAACTTGATAAAAGCACAACGACATCGAAAGATAAAATAACGACTCCAATCACCTTACAGCCTCAGTAGCCTTGATTCTCTTTGGCCATCTTCGGCAGCTCCATTCGAATAACTCAGTAGCTTCGGTGTTCTGCAATAATCTCTCGCTGCTTCCTTCTGCGATAGCAGGATTGCTCCTGCTAACGAGCTCGTCCGTTGCGTTCTTCAATATGGCTGACTGCTCTTGAAGCTGCTGTTGTAGCTGGCTGACAACCTCATCGTGGGTTGCTGCAACTGCATGCCTCTGCTTCATCAGTAGCCCGATTTTGATTGATGCCATGGCGGCACTCGCGGTCATGTTCGCCACCTGCCCCTTGGCTTTCTTAAGCTCGTCTTCAAGCTCTTTGGTGCGCGCAGCCGCAGAGGCGCTGCTAGCCACAGCTGAACTATTTTGAATTCTAGCATGTGCCCTCATGGCTCACAAGTCTGCCCTAGCTATAGTACTCAGTAGCAGGTGCCTTCTTCACAGAAGATGTTGTCAGGAAGCGAAGGACAGCGAGACAACGCACAACGAACGCGAAGCGAGAAGTGCGAATAATGAGAAGCAAGAACAGCAACAAAAGAATTCTTGATGGAGTTCGTCGGTACTCTGTACAGATATGTACAGATAAAGAATGAAGAAAGTTTGTCGGTAGTGGTCAAAACCGTGCCACTTCAAGACGACCGCAATCATCTCGGACCTCGTCGATCGGTAAATGACTCGCAAACACACGGAACCCTACAACGCTGGCTTTTCGGAAGCCTAAGCCCTATTTAGACATAACCTCGCACGCTAATGTGGTCATGTAATCGCTCGGGGATGGGCGACTCTACTTCTGGATCGCCTGAGAAGAGTTTCCGCCCTCAGAGGATGCCACTAGCTTCTTAGGGAAGCGGAGCAAATAAACGCACGTGCAGAAGGAAAATATTCCCAAGAAGCCACTCGCTTTTTAGGGAAGCAAATTACGACAAGCCAATTATAAGGCGCTTCCCTCCAGGGTTAATCGGGAGTTGATATCTGAGAAATTTTGCGCTCTAACGCCTGGTCTAGTCTAGTCTAGTCTAGTCTAGTTAATAATCCCCAAAAATACAAAGAAACACAACCCTGGCATATAGCAACAGAAAAATGTAACTTTCAGAACAAATCTGACTGGGCTGAATGTCCTTTTGCGTAATGCAGTTGTAATCCATTACTCTCGAGGTGTCCTTCAGCCATCGGGCATCGGGAGGTTTAGGAAAGGAGTGAGTCAGCTGTTTCCACTTCGACCTGTCCTTGGCAATGGCGATCCACTCCTCGAATTCCTTCGAAATGCCCTTACTTTTGAGCGCGCTCTCCAATGTCCTACCCCAGGTCATCCGTGGACAACCAAATGGTCGAGAATGCGATACCCAGCCAGTTAGTAACTGCCGTGGCGCCGTGGCGCCCGGCTCATGGGCATACGTGCGACGTGGCCAGCCCAACGAAGAATCCGATTATGTAAGTAACTGTCGATGTCGAGAATTCCCAAGCAACTGAAGAAGGGACTCGCGGAAGTTATATGGTGGGGGAAGGTATGATGGAGGTTCACACGGCACATGCTACGAGCACACCTGTTATGGAAACTTCGAAGGCGCTTAAATAAATCTTCACACAAGGACCGAACTTCGTAACCTCGAAGTGAAGTAGGCAAGATAAGCGCCTTGTACGAGCTTGTTGCTCAGTGGTTGGTTGACGACGTCGGCCGCAATAAGGAATCGCATTCCGACAACTTCACCCTTAAGTTCCTCCGAAAGATACTTGTCAGCACCTGGCACCTCGGAAGTTCGGAAGACTCACCCTTCGCGCAAGCGCAAGCTGACAATAACGCGAGCGGGATTCAAAAGATCAGAGATCATTACACTTTACCATACAGATAACACTTTTTGAGCAGCACTCTCAGAGCATGGAAAAGCGTGCCACTTCGGACCGCTGTCATCGCTACCATGGCCACTCGGACATATTTGCCTGACTAGCTTCATAGTTTGAGGTGCTTCGCTTTTTATCTCTGTCTGCTGGCCTACTAAATCTGGCCCCTCGGGGCCTGTGTCATAAAATTAGACTAGATTAGATCATAATCCCTGGTGCTTCGCTTTATATCTCTGTCTGCTGGCCTTCTATTTCTGGCCCCACGGGGCCTGTGTCATGAAATTAGACTAAATTAGATGATATTCCCCATTGCAATAAAACATCTACCGGGTATGTGAGCTTAGAATTCTGACCTGATTAAAATTGAACCTCGCAGTTAATTGGACTTCCGCCGCCTTGCTAAGCGGCCCCTCTTATGTCTAAGATGGGACAAAGTACTCGCTATATGCAACGCACCGAATAAATAGATTAGCCCCCCAAATTCACGATTCTCAATAGGAGTGCGGACATCTTTCATCGCTTTTGATAAACCAAAAAGTGTTGTGTCACTGTCTTCACTCAACCACCCACGCCATCGTTGTCATCACGATGTTTCTCCTCTCGCACAATTTCGGTGAGATAAAGCATAAGACATCTACTTCTTTGCCGGCAAACTGGACAGCTGACTCACTCCTTTTCCAAACCTCCTGATGCCTGATGGCTGAAGGACACTTCGGGAGTAAATGATTACAACTGCATTGCGCAAAAGGACACTCAGCCCAGTCAGACTTGTTCTGAAGGTTACATTGTTCTGTTGCTATATGCCAGGGTGGTGTTTCTTTGTATTTTTGGGGAGTATTAACTAGACTAGACTAGACTAGACTAGACTCATGCTCTTTTAGTTCCCTTGCTCATTTGCTTAGTTCCAGAATTTTGAGTGCGCATATCGGTAGCTTTACTCTACAAGTGTGCGCCCCCTCAGACTCTGGCCAACCCCCAAGCCGTGACCTGGCATGGCACAGCTTCAGAGAATCACATCAAATGGTTCATTTTTTCCATCTGTCGGAATATTCAGGCGTTTCCCATGTTGCCGAGCCCATTGATCGTAGACATGCGCTGCCTCAACCTCGGAGCTGCAATCACCGAGGGACACCTTCCTTCCGTTTAGTCTCCCCTGCACCTGCCACTTGCCTTTGCTCTTCGACCAGCATACCCCCGTGTAAACGGACGTCGTCTTCGCGACTGTCTGGCGGCCTGCGGCAAGTTCCTCCGGTGTGACGAAATTCAAAGGTTTACTTTTCAAACGATGCGCACGCACCTGCAGCAACACACGGAGCATGCCAAACAAGGAACAGTACGATGGAGACGTTTAGAAAAAGGACTCCGGTGGAATACCCAAAATGAAAGGAAGGCGAAAGAAAAGTGCTGGCGAAAAAAAAAAAAATAGCATTGTAAACGAAGGAAATCAAAGAGAAAGGTGGAGATCATATTTTGCATTGAAGGTGAGCTAGGATGCAAGCACAAATAAGCAATCAATGAAGATATTTGGTGTTTAAACAAGATGAGCACTTGTTACATACTCAAGCCATATTTCTTATTATTGCTCTCTTTACCAATTCATCGTATTTTTTGCCAGCTGCAATTTCGTCGTCAAATGAAAAAAAGGAAACTTTTCCTCCGGGCATACGTATTTGAGTCCTCCACTTGTTAGTCGTCTTACACCAGTGCACGCCATGGTACTGCCACCAAAATATTTTTTTTTTAAATTGAGAAGGGCCAGGTATCTTTGATAAGTAATTGTGTGATCATATAATCATGTCATCCTTCATAGATCACCAATTGTAGAAATATCTCATTCATACATAACGATGCTTAAGCTGTCTATTTCTTTGAAGTTCCTTCAACTCAAGTGCTTACTTTGCTTGTTTTAATGTGGTCATTGGTGATGATGATGGTAGCGGAGAAATGATCGCTGGTGCTGCGATTGCAAATATTGGATGTGAATTAGACTCAGGGCTTACTGCGATGATGAAAATACGTTTGCATTGAACGAGTTTAATACAACAGCAGGATAAATAAAAAAAACTTCAATTCTGTCTAATCGCTAATGCAGTCATTGACAACCATGCGAATGTAATAGACCTTTGCTCTCTCTGACATGTTCCCATTTTTTTCTCGTGAAGCTTTCTTTCATCGTCACGCAAATAAATTCCGCTATATTCCAACCGCTACTATCCAAAACTAAATTGATCATATAGACAGTGGAAAATAATATAGGTATCAATTGCAGTTACCTTGATGCCTCAGCAGACTTAATCCTCTTCGATGAAGCTTCGCCGGTGCCTTCTGATAATGCAACTTCATCAGCCCTTTTAAATGATCCTTGACGGCTAACTTCTAAGGGTTCCATAGCAACCTCAGTTCTCTTCTCCGATGACCTCCTACTGTTGCTTTCTGTTATCGCAGCGGTCTTGCTGAAGCTAGCGAGCTCCCCCCGTACACTCTCCAACTTGCCTGACTGCTCTCGAAGCTGCTGTTGTAGCTGGCTGACAATCTCATCATTGGTTGCTGCAACTGCATGCTTCTGCCGCATCAGTAGTTCGATTTTGGTTGATGCCCTGGCGGCACTCGCGGTCATGTTTGCAACATGCTCGTTGGCTTTCTTAAGCTCGTCTTCAAGCTTTTTGTTGCGCACAGCCGAGGCGCTGCTGCTGGTTATAGCTGAACTATTTTGAATTCTAGCATGCTTTGAGTTTGTCCTCATGGCTCACAAGACTGCTCTGCTTCGTTGATGCTAGCTCCACAGATGATGTCAAGCTCAAGGACTGCCTGCGAGGCTCGTTGAAAGGTAGAAATTATAATTACCACTCCTCATAATTCGTATTCGTAAACCTACGTCGCAAGCTTTCTCAGGTTTACGAATACGAATGATGAGGAGTGAGAAATTACAGAACTCAGCAAACAGGAACGGAAGACGCGACGACGCGACGGAGCAAAGCAAGAGGCGAGCAAAAAACATTTGACCAATCAATGTGAGAGGGCCATTTTCCAGAGAGATGCTCCGATTCCGACCCCCCCTACTAGGCTATCTGTAGTACCTCGCCTGGTCTGGTGGTGGGTAGTCCCTATAAACGGGAATGCTCGATAGCCGATCCCCCCTCTGGTGTGAGCATGAAAGTAACCTTACGGCCGGACGGCCAGAAAGCCTTTCTTTACGGCCGGGCGGCTAGACCCGCCTACCCACTCGAACTCGAACTCGAACTACTGTAATACAAACCCAAATGACACAGAAGCCAATGCTGCGGGCAGAAGTGTACGCGCGTGCGTTGCGCACGCCGCGCCAGGAACCTCTGCTTCTCCTCTGGTGTAACTCTAGTGTCGCACCGAGGTGGCCGCAGCTGCGGTTTTCCAATGTTGAAAGGCGCTTCCGTAACGAGCTTTAGCCAGCCAGCGCGGTCCTGCGCCAGGGTGGCCCATTCCGAAAAAGTGATCGCTTTACCGCCGTCGTCCAAGAGGCCGAAGTACTTCAGATGCCGTTCTAGAGATCTGCCATAAGTCAACTCTTGACCGCCCGCTACCCTCGGCTCCTGTACCCACGAAAGGATGGGCCTTTTGGGTAGCCGACTCTTAGGAATACGTGCGACGTGGCCAGCCCTGAGGAGAGTGCGGCTTGCGAGGTAGTACTCAATCGCTCAATCGAGAAGACACCCGTGCGCTTCTGTAAGCTCGCTGAAGATATTTGGTGGACAAACGATTGACGCATGAAAGCAGAAAGCAACCCCTTTCTTTATGACCATAGCGCGAATTTTTCCATTGATAAGGTTCTGCACCATCGCTAGGGCTAGGGTTGGTTTTTCGCCCTCAGCGGCCGTAGGAGGCCCAGTGTTGGCGATGGTGTTGGAGTTGGCGACGGTGTTGGTAAAATGGTCGGGTATGGCAGCGTCGCCGGTGGTTCCGGCCGCTGCCGCTGCATCGGGGAAGTGCACCGGGCGGCATTGCTCAACCTTCGATGTGAATTGTAGATATTTTTTTTCACCGCGCTGCGCAGAAGATACCGTAGAAGATGGTCTTCTACTCACGAGTTTGCTTTTATGAGAGAGAGATGGCCGAGAGGAAAGGGCGGGGTATTCTTGGCGACCCTAATGCAGTACGGAGAACGCCAGTCGCCGCCCCGTTCTTGACCGCTGGTCGTCTCCTCGGGACTCGCGCACCACGTTGACAAGTGCCATCAGAGGGTCGTTCAAACCAGCTGCCTCGCTGCCTCCCATCGTTGACTCCTTGCCCGCATAGTACGCTCTGGCGCACTCAGGAATAAAAGAGCAAGAAAAGACACAAAAAAAGCTGCAAATGAAGATGGATTTAAAGGACCAAGAAACCCTAGCGAGGAAGAACTGAAGAAGAAAAAGTATCAGTAGGATGATAAAATCTTATGTCTTGTTGCTCTCAAGGTGGAGGGCCTTGCGAGGGTTTCGAAACACGCTGGAGGACGACCACGACTAGCGCCCGTGGCGTTTGATGGAAGATATATGGGTGTAGCTCTACGATAGGGAGGGACTGCTCGGCCACAAGCGGCCCGCTTGAATATTATTGTTTGTATTTGAGGGGGGCTTTTCTATTCACTGCCACTCCGCGGACGAGGAATGATTTCCTGTCCCGTCGAAGCCTCTTATGGCTCAGGGGCAGAACAATAGGCACCTTTCGCGCTGCAAGGCACACTTTGACCTCTGCCGAGTGGACCTCGTGTTCCGCATGTCACGAGCTTCTTTGCTCGCGCGCCTTCCACTTTATTGTTCTGCGGAGTGCGCAACACCCACATATACCTCGTATTTTGCAAATTTTCCAAGGAATATGGCCAACGCCCCTCTCCCTCCTGAATCGTTCCGCACTTTCTTTGTTTGCGCAACGCACGCGCATTCCCACTTCTGCCCGAAGCATTGGCTGCTGCGTCATTTGGGTTTGTATACCTGTAGGCTATGAGGCGCCAGACCAAGAAAACCGGAGAGGCTGCTGGGTTATCCTTTTGTGATTTTATGATTTATATGATCTGCTGCCGAACTGAAGTGGGCAAAACCCCGGAAAGCCCGCGGCTTTCTTGGTTACTGCGCTAGAGGCCCCCTCCCTCTTTCGGCTTTGGAGTCCATTTTTAATTATAAATCCAATTTCGATCCCCACCATTAGCTATTCTTGTATCTAATAAATAATAAGAGAAGCCCTTAGTCCTCATAGCCCTTGTGTATCTTGTATCTGCATCTGGGAGAGCCCTATTGTAACTTAGGAAGTAATTCGTGCACCATCACAATTCCCTCCTCGGTGGGGGTTAGGAGGGGGGGGGCGATTCGTGAATTGAATGAGAACGGCCATATCACATTAATTTCTTCGTTCTCTGCATGCCCTACTTCCGGACCACCGGCCGTGCACTTGTAGAGCTGCGAGGAGTGTTTCCAGTGCGGCCTGCTACCCCAGATGCGTAGCTGCCGTATGCCGCTGCCCGTTCGCGCGCCGACGCTCCTCCACGCGCTGCACCACCACCAGCTGAGGTTGACAACGACGACGACGACGACGAAGGAAAGGAAGGGCGAGTGAGCGAAGCTGCACGAGGCGTGCTTCCGGACCGAACGCCGCTGCTCCCGCACTCTTCGTTGCTCCCACCACCACCAGAATTCGAACTGTTGCTGAGCTTCCTGAATAAGGTGTTTCCGGTCCGGCCGGAAGGTGCGCTACTGCTGCCACTGCTGCTGGAGGAGCCTGAGGACTGACGGTCTCGTGATGAACTTCCGCCACCACCGCTGCCGCTGCCGCTCACTGAATTGCTCCGAGGAGCACGCACGCTCGGGCCTGCTGATGACGACGACGACGAAGATGGAGCGCCGTGAGGGTCACTCGAACTCGATCGCTGGTTCGACGACGACGACGACGCAGATAACGCAGACTGACCCTGAGAAGATGACGAAGATGACGAGCGGGTGTCAGCTGCCGCTGCGGTTGCGGCGGCATTGTTAGCGGCAGCGGTAGCCGCGTGGGCATCCAGCTCTCGGGGAGCAGTGGCCAAGAAATTCAGATTGCGCATCAAGTCGGCCGCGTTCGCTGCTACCAAAGTTTGTTGCCCGCTGCTCAAGTGGTCAAAGGCCACGGTCATGGCCCGCAAAGCATTCAACAAGCGGGTCCTTAGCGGGTGGTCCGGCGGGTGTCGACTCAGCGCCGCCAAAGTGCCCATCCAGTCCCCTTTGCTCCCGGTCACGTCGGCGGATGCACTCCCGTCGGGAAGATTGCCCTGGTCCGACGCCGCAATCGCCTTGAGCACGGCCTTCAGCTCTACGTGGGATTCTTTGAAGGCGGTAATGGAGGCCTTGGCGTCGGTGCACTTCTTCAAGGTGCGGGTGACGGACCCGTTGAGTTCGGCTGACGTCACCACCAACACCTGCCCCTTGGTGGTCGTGAGGGCCTGTCTCAACAGTGCTACTAACAGCGTCTTGTGCTCGTCGCGGGCTTCTCGCGTGCGGGGGTCGGTGCTCTTGCTGCTTCCCCCTGCTCCACTGCTGCTTGCGTCTAGGGCCGCGAGAGCCGCCGACACTCGTTTCGCTTCGTCGCCGCGTATCTGAACAGGAGATATATTTATAAAGAGCGAGAGTGCGAGTAAAATATTGCACGAGCGAATTCCGAATATGAGACAAGCATACACATAAATGTATAACATATGAACCCTGTACCTGCGCCGCTTTGTCAGCCAAGAACGAGCCCCGGAACCCTAACGGCATTTTGCTCGCTTCGTCCGCTGCGCCGCCTTCGCCACTGCCACCACTCGTAGTGCTCACGCTGCTGGCGTTGTTATTGTTCCTGTCTCCATTTTCAACTCCACTTCCATTTTCTTGGCGTGCGGCTTGCAAAGCTCGTTGGTGACTTTCTCCCTGTGCAGTGGCTTCCCTCTTCATGGTCGCTACCTTGTCGTTCGCCTCTTCTAACTTCACTTCCAAGTCGAACACCAAATCTTGCAGCTGCAATTTCTCCTCCACCAGTGCTGCCATCGCCACGGGATCATGCCCATTCTCATTTCCACTACCATTGCCACCGCTGCCAGCGCCATTCGTGCCGCCCGCGGATGATGACGACGACGCTACCATGCCATTTTGTTGGTTCGCTTGCTCAGCCCGTTCGGCCAGGGTTTGTGCATGGGCTTTTTCCGCCCGTCGCGCGACTCGCACTTCCGCTTTCAAGCCTCGCACTTCTTCGTCGCGCTGTTTGAGCGTCGTCGTCAGTTTGTCGATCTGAGTGCGCAACGCTCTGCTAGCGACGGCAGACGCATCGGAGGCCTCTGCACAGCGGGATAGGAGTTACAGAGAGAGGCAAAATGAGAGAAGGATCAGAAATTTCCGGGGGGGGGGGCAGGCACATATTCAGATATTTGATTTTACAAAAAAAAAACGTTCAAATTGGATTCTCTGAGAAAGACCAAGGGCATATTACAATTTCTTTCTGAATTAATCTTCTTTTTCTCTGTACGAGTGCCCGTCAAGGATTATCTCCCACACTTTCTTACCAGTGGCCATCACCAAGTCTCGGACTTGCATCGCGTACTGCTCGCTGTCGCCCGCTAGTTTCGCTTTCTGGGCCGACAACAGCTCGACTTCTTCGTTGAGTTGAGCCAAAGTCTCCCCTAAGCTGCTGATTTTGTCGTTGGCTTCTTCCAACTGCTGCTGCAACTTCGCGCAAGCTTCGGCGGAATCCGCAATCACGCCGAGCTGCACGTCTTGCCTGCTCTCGTAGACACTCAGTTTGGACACTAGCTTTGCAGCCTCTCGTTCGGCGGACGCTTCAACTTCTTTGCCGCGGCGCACTTCTTCCTGAGCAGAGCTGAGAGCAGCCGCCAACTCTTTCAAAGCTTTGGCGTGCTCTCGTCCCGCTTGTTTGTGCGCTTCGGCGCTCGCTGCCTGGGCCTCACGCGCTCCCAACAACTCGAGCTCCAGTCTCTCACAAGCTTCGTGAGCTTCCTGGAGTAGTTCCTGCGCTTCGTGCTGGTTCCCTCCACTTATACCACCACCACTGCTGCTGTTGTCATCGCGGCGGGACCGAGCGCCAAAGACGGAAGACGTAGAAGAAGCAGTTTTCTTGCCACTGTTGCTGCTTTTGTCACTGCCACTGTTGTTGTTGCTGACTTGGTGCATTTTCACGATGCGGTCCAAAGCATCCGCTCGTCGCCGCTGCGATTCCGCTTCGGAGCGTGCTTCTTCTAGCTCGCTCTCGAGCTCTTCTTGCTTGTGCTCTGAGTCTTCGAGGTGCTGCTTGAACCACTCCAGAGCTGTGCCCACGCCGTCAGCTAAAGTGGCTGCCTCCTCAGCCACCTATTTTTATTGCAGAAGAAAAAATTGTAAAAGATGCGAAGACATGCATAATGAACGTAATCATTAATTGAAGCAGAAAGCACACCCTTCTCATAGGCAAGATTCCATCATCTTTGTAGTCGTGCAATAAGGAAGGGTATTGTGCGCCAAAAGAAAGCGCTATTTCTTGTAGCAAGCAGTGTCTCACATTAAAACAGTAAATGGGGAAGGAAAGGGGTCATACGCAGAAGAGAAGAGTGCAGGCAGGAGAACAGTGATGCAATTGTTGTTGTTGTTGTTCGTACCAGTGGGATAGCCGCTACCGCAGAAGTCGCCGCAGGGCCATAACCCACCGTCAACTCTTGTACCGCGCCAGCAGCGCCGCCAATCGTCAGATTGCCCCTGTAGCCGTGCTTGCCATTCACCCCCGCAGAGGAGGAGGCATCGGCCTCGCTGCCCAGCAGGGGCACCGCGGTAACCCCCCCACTGTACTGCGCCTGCTGCAGCGCATGCTGTGCGGCCGTTTCGAGGGGTACCGCCCCCATCGGCTGCGCTGTCTGGAGCAAGAGCTGGTGCAGCGAGGGGTGCTTGTTCCGCAAGTCGTCCATGCACCCGCTCAGCTTGTCGCGGATGCGCTTGCCCAAAACGTCGTGCCGCTGCTGGTCCGACTCCAAGCGCGGCATTTGCATCAGCAAATCGGGCAATTCTCCAAACCTCACCTGTGGTTAAAAATGAAGGAGACGACGCAACAAGGAGACAAAAAACAAAACGAAGGTTATATTAATGAAAGTAAGGATCAATGCAAAAAAAGGAAGCCTACGATGACGAAACTGTAGAGGAGTGCATAATTCTATCAGACTTTACGGGCGGAATTCGTAATTCACACAAAGCACACATCGCTCTTTCTCTCAAACTCTCTTACCGACGCCACCGCGACCAGCAATCGCCCATTTGGCGCCACGGTGCGCGACTGCCACTCATCTGCGTGACTGCTTCGGCCAGCCAGACCTGCTAGCCCTTTCAGCCACCCACTTCCGCCGCCGCTGCCGCTGCTGCTGCTGCTGCCACTGCCGCTGCCACTGTGGTGGCCCTTGGTGATTTTGGTGCGGCTCAGCTCGTCCATCGACGCTGGCGACAAACTCATCCATTGGTAGCCGCACACAGCAGTGCTCTTGCGCTTCGAGCTGGGCAAATTGTTAGCACCACTGCTGCCAGCGCCCTGGGCCTCTAAAGCTTGTTCCATGGCCCATTCTTTGAATTCTCGTAAGTCGATGCGGGCCACTCCGAGGGTAGCGCCTCCTCCGTTGTTGCTCCTTTTCATGGGGTTACGGAGGTAGGAAAACATTGCATCGAGGCCAAAGGAAAGTGGAGAACAGCAGAATAGCGAGGCAGCATGCAGCGAGAGGATAAGGAAGATGAACTATGCAATCGAAAAGTTG
>Ga0307930_1000912_pt1 | contig 23756 bp, 31 predicted proteins | sample OrgLakmetageno46_FD_203161 | JGI IMG/M metagenome (GOLD analysis project Ga0307930, IMG submission 203161) | Saline water microbial communities from Organic Lake, Antarctica - #46 | ecosystem: Environmental > Aquatic > Non-marine Saline and Alkaline > Saline | place: Antarctica: Organic Lake...
AAAAGTCCGTGTTTCGTTTCTTCCAATTTTTCGTGTTTCAAATTCTTCCCTAACAAAAAAGGGTTTCAAACAAATTCAAACAATACTACAGAAGTACCTGTAGTACTCATTGTTACCAAGGGTACCCCTGTTAGTACTGCCCACTCTTAATCAAGGGTCGGGGCATGCGGGCAAAATGGACGCTCTACACTGTGAAGTTTGCGATAATTTTGGACCCACAACTAAAGTTCAGAGGACATCACAAGGTGATTCGTATTCATTTCTCCAATAGTTTCTATGGACAGCATCCACTCTCCTGTAAATTAATTTTTCTTTTAACATTGTGAAACATCCCTTATTAAGAATGTACTTTTTATTCAATTGACTCCCCGATAAAAAGTAGGCCATGACTCACTTTCATCGGAAAATGCACTCGAGGAAGGTCGTAACGAGTCTTTGAAACTGCGTGAAACGACGTCGGCCTCCTTGCCGTTTGCTGGTACACCTCGGGCGTCCATGAACTCGACGCAATGGAAAAAAGACGTTCGGAATCTTTGGAAGAAACCCCTAGGCGTGCAAGAAGAGAAGGAACTTTTGACTGAGGGCGAACTTACTCTGGCCCGCAATGTAAATAGAAAAGAATTTCTTGATTCGTTTGATCACGAGGATGACGACTTCGCGAGAGGAATAGAGTGGCGCGCGGTCGACGATACCGATTCTGATGTCGGGGACATTATTCTTATCAGAATTCCGAACGCCCCACACGAGAGAACAGCTGCAGCACTTATTCAAGCCGTGCAAAGCTTCATCGCACGGAATACACCAAATCTCTCAATTGCCGGTGCCATCATGCCGACGGGTTCAACGCGGTGCTCTGGTGGATCTCGGTCATCTGAGTCTGACGGTGGATTTTGCCCCGAAGCTCGCCCCGGGAATCGCACTTCTGGTGAAGGTGAATCGAATGTAAACTTTGAACTTCTCGGATTATTCCCATTTCTGCAGATAATCCTTTTATTTGTTGACTCATTCGGAGTATACTTGCATATCTTACTTTATGTTTACTGCCGTTGTATGTGAACGCCTGCAGCCATTCCCACACTGGTTTTTGAGGTTTCCTACTCGCAGTCTGTAAGAAATTTGCGAAACAAGGTGAAATGGTGGTTTGAAACCTTCAACGAAGTGCGGCATGTAATTGCTGTTTGGGTGCGGCCCGAACGGTACGGCTCAAGGGGACACCACGGAGTCGGTCCCTTCGAACGCCCCGTGCTTGTGTGGCACTACGCTCGCACAATTATTGGAGCCATCCAAGCCGTGGAGGACCTTTACCATCTCGTGTTTCCACCAGGAGCACCTCCATGTCCGGATTGTGCGGAAGATCGCGAGCACCTCGACATTGGAAGCTCCTGGGATGCGTCGGCAGAGGATGGTGGTGGATATGGTGTGAAAACGCTCACTATCCCCTCCGCTGACCTCTTCCACACAGTTGGCGGTGCACCTACGGGATTCCCTGAAAACGTAATCGTTGATTTGTACTTCGTTCGCCGCACTCTTGAATCGATCCACAGTCCAGCCTTCCAGTGGTAGGTTGAATTGATAATAATATGCAATGGTCAATGCCTATTTATATTCTTTACAACTACTAAATATGGGATCGAACTAATCAACTCAAATAAAAGATTATTCAAGTATGATTTAGCGTGGGAGAAACACAATTCTGTTGGTTTTTAAGTCGAAATAAAATGCCTTTATGAAGTCATGAAATAATTGGAAATGATTTATATATTTGATAATGGAAATTTAGATGATATTAATATTGAATTCGATTTAGAATTAGGAGAATATGCTAAGAAAAGCTTAAATTTTAGAGGTAAGACATCAAAGCAAATAGAACGAGAATCATGACACAGAAACGCTGATTATTTTCTTCAGAGAGTGTCTACCTCTCAGTTTTCATTACCTATTAATTCAACGTATGATAAATTGATTGATAAATGCAATATAAATGAAATGGAAGGCTCCATAAAATACGGAGATTTAAGAAGCAAAAATATATCATCACAATTTATTTTTAATCCTTAAAAAGTTGTAAAAAAGCCTTAAAAAGTACCTGAAGGAAGAAAAATATATAGCACTATGTCTATAGAGATAAGATTTTAAGTAGTAAAAGAGACAACACGAACACAAGCGAAATTTTTTCAAAGAGCGTTTTACATGTCATAAAAATGGCGATAAATCGCACCCTGCACAGAAGGTTTTAGAATTATGCGAATACTTAATAAAGACTTTTCAATGAAGGAGATAACGACACAGTTGGCTTGAAAGAATGCCAGTAGAAGATTAGATTAGGTTAGATCATACTCCCCAATTGCAAAGAAACAACAACAAACAGAATAAAGCTGAATTTTGATAAATCCTCCAGAACAAGTCTGACTGGGCTGAGTGTCCTTTTGCGTAATGCAGTCTAGTCTAATCTAGTTAATACTCTCCCAAAACCAAAGAAAGACAAGTACACAGTAGTCACAGAGGCACATAAAGAATGTACTTGAGCTGCATATGTTATGCTAGCAAATTCGCTGCAGAAGGTCAATTAAGGCTATCCTATCTTCATCTATACTCTCATGAACCCAGTAGGGTCAATTCTCGGAAGGAGGCATAGGTGTATAGTTTAGTCTAGTCTAGTTAGTACTCTCCAAAAACAAAGAAAGGCAAGTACACAGCAGTCACTGAGAGGCGCATAAAGAATGCACTTGAGCTGCATATGCGCTAGAAAATTCGCTCAAGAAGGCCAATTAAGGCTCCAACAGGCGCCTTTCTTCCGAACAAATAATGGGTAATACAATTCTGAATTCTCATAATTCTACAGGACGTAGTTTGGATACGTAGATACAGTACGTAAAAGAAATTGAGAATATGCACAAGCACAGGCACGGAAATTTACACCCATTATTTACGGAATCAGTTTGCTTAAATCCGAGTATTTTCTAACAAATTAGAACGAAATGAGCTCATATATTCAAGCAAAGTGATCAAATTTGTGCGGTGCTCAATATTACCCCGTGATTAGATTTGAACCTGTGCTCATTTTTGAGCAGTCACCCAGTCACCCACATGCCATTGCCACCACTAACGCCAGCACGTCTTCTCCGTGAAGGCGGCCCGTGTGTGCTTTCGTGAAGGAGGAAGGTGACCACAAAGAAAAGGCCACTTAAATAAACACTTGAACTATTCATGCCTCTCAAATAGCGGGCTTTCTGCTTTCTAAAAAAATCGAATTAAATCCCTGAAAGAATTAAAACGAGCCGGGCTTTCAGTCTGAAATTAAAAACTAGCTTTTTTTTTTTTTTTTCCAGGAGAATTGTGGGGAAAGAATCAAAGATAAAACCCAGCCACTTAGATAATTCAAACATGGGGCCTTTTCAAAAAATGTCAAAAAAATCCTCAGCCTCCAGCCTTCTAGTTACTAGTTCCAGTCCCCCTCGGGGGGAGGGGCTCAGAGAAGTACCTTGTCTCAAAAATCATGCGCGCCATAGCTTAAGCTGCCCATCGAGCGCAGCTGAAGCAACGAGGTTTCGGTGCGGGTGGTGCACTAAAGACAGCACTTCACACGACGATGCTCCTGAGGCAGCAACCTTGGCCTTCTTGGCAGCGGGCTGATCGCCACTCGAGTCACCACCAGCTGCACCTGCTGCTGGGCCAGCTCCGTTAACAGCCGCAAAGGTTTGCTCGAGCTGAGAAGTAACCAAATCGAAGCAGTACACTTTGCTGTCTTCAGCGGCAAGGTAAGCGAGCTTTCCCGCCGGGGAAAGGGCAGCCTATACACGGAGAGAGCATCAAAAAGATGATAGGACAAAGATAAGAAAGTCAGGTTGGAAAAATACTTTGAATAGCAATCATACGGGAAGGACCGCAGATTAGAGAGCCCGCGATTGTGGAAATAGAAAAGGTGCTCGTGCTAACCATGTTGGCTCAAAAGAGATTATTTTACACATTTTTTTATTTCTCACCTTCACGAAGCAATTGCCTTGCGGGCCGCCTGGCGTTGGGGCAGCAATGCCCGTGCTGAGGGTGCGCACGACGCGGCCGGTGATGTCAACTACGTGGGCTGAATGCCAGCGCCTGGGGTACAGTGCGTATAACGGCGAAGAAAAGTGAAAATAACAAAGAAGTCGCAATGCTCGTTAAACGATCACTTGATAATGACAACAAAAGTCCAAACATTCAATTTCTGTTTTTCAATTGTTCTCTTCCATGGAAAAGTATTCATTCCTTACCCGCACGCTAGGAAAAGAGGGCCAGCCTTCTTCTCTGCTTCCTTTGTTACATTTGGTGCAGCGAGACCACTCGAATCGCTAGGAGCAGCTTCCAGGAGTTTAGCTGCAGCGGCATCGGGGATTTTCAAGAGGGACACCACCGCCGTGTCAGGAGGCGAAAGGCCAAGGGCAAAAGTGGACAAGCAAGCTCCACTGCGCGCGTCCCAAACCTATGAAGTAACCAAGGTAAATGGTGAAATTAAGGAAAGGCAACGTTGCTCAGATCTCAATCAGGCTAACATGGAATCCACATCTCGTTTACATCTTGATCTTTTTTAATATCTTCATCCTTTCTCTGTGTTCTGTTGCTCACGCACCTTCACAGTGCCATCGGCAGACCCCGTCAGGCACGTGTGGCACTCTTTGTCGGCGAATAACGCTGCGTGCACGAAGCTCGAGTGGCCCCGAAATTCGCGTAAAGTGGACCCAGACTTGAGGCCAAGCAGCTTGGCGGTGCCGTCCAAACTGGCAAAAGAGAAGTACGTAAGTTAGCGGGCACGTATGCGTTCAGCGCAGTGTGATGTCAGTGTGACCGAAGGCCTACGTGAATAGGATTCAAGTTTTTATAAGAAGAGAAAAAGGCAAATAGCGCTATTCACCTGCCTCTTCTCAACAATTAGAATACCTTGCAGTGAGAAGCTGGCCATTGTCGTTGGAAAACGCTAAGCTGGTCACCGGAGACTGATGGGCTGCATCGAACAATTTGTTGCGCTTTCCCGTGGACATTCGCCACACTTTGATCTGTAAAGTACAAAATAACAACAGTGGGAGAAAGTACTTATGCGAGAAGTTGTCAAGAAAGTGAATTACAAAAGATATTTGGCAAAATTGAAGAAGAAAAGCTCGGAGAGAGCGGGTGCCGAAGAAAAGTGCACCTTTCCATCCGCTGCGGCACTTGCTAAAAGTTCGCCGTCTTTGGTGAAGGCTAGGGCATGGATAGCGCCATCGTGCGCCATAAACCGCTCTTCGTCGACCACTGCTTGGTACGGCAAGTCCCGGCGAAGCTTGCAGGTCAACGGGTCCCACACCTAATGTAGGAAGTTAGAAAAATAACAGCTAGAAATAAGTGGAGAAAATGGAGACAGGAGTATGAGAAAAGCTGGTTTGTTGTGAGGTACCGCGTTGATCTCTAAGAATGCTCAGATGATTTCAACAGCACACTTACTTCCACAAGCCCGTCCACGGAGCCGCTCACGAGAGACGCGCCGTCCGGCGCCCACACCGCGCACTCCGCATGGCACCCGCTGCCAAACCGCACGCTGCCGGCTAGCCGACGCACCGCCCGCTCGCTGCCACTGCCTCCGTGCAAGCCGCCGTCCTTGCCGCTGCTGCTGCCGAGGCTCGCAATGGCGCGCGCGGCCCCGCGGAACAAGTCGTACTGGCCGGTGCGCGGCAAGCTGGTCAAGCCGTTCGACTCTTGCCACTTCAAGGCTTGCCCCACCAGGGCTAGCAAGCGCGCTGGCGGAGCTTGACTCACGTGAGGGAGCAAAGCATCTGCTAGTGCTGCACGCCGCCGCTCTTTGCCTGCTTTCTTGCCCACGACTCCGCCGGCTCCGTCCGCGCTGCTGCTGTCTTTGCCAGCTTGGCCATACGCGACAGCAGCATCGAACGCAGGGCGGCCACAGAGTTGGTCGAGGGCTACGAACCTGCGGAAAATCAAAGCCAAGACTGAGGACAATGCTGGGCTGATTGGGTTAATAGCAGGAGCGCTTTCGCATAGCAAAGACCGGTGCCTAGGTTGAAGGCGATGCAACCTAATAACCGAAAATCGAACTCTACACCCTAGCTAGAGCGTGCATCGTACCGTTCTGGGTCTGAAGCCCGCAAAAGCTGCAGGGGCGGTGCTGCGCGCAGCATCTCTCTAGCCAATTCCACTTCGCGGCACTCAAGCAGCTCGACCACCACTTGTTCATAAAGAGCGCTCATCACCGATGCTGGTAGCTTCATGCGCCCCACTGCTGGCAGTACCACTTCCCATCGCCCGTGCCGGATGTCCTAAAAATTACACATGTGAAACATGAGAGTACACGAGAGCACACACAATGCAAGGCGATTAGTTCGAACAATTAGTATTCTAAACTAAAGATGTATTCGTATCGGCTAGTAGCGAAATTAGGCACGTACAGCAGCGAAGCTCTCCTTGTTGTCCACCACATTGAGAGCCACTCCGGACTCAGCCTGCAGCGCACCCGCAGCCTTGCTCAAGCCTTGTTCATGCAAAAATTGCAGCACCAGCTTCACGACATCACTGCCTTCCACTTCAAAACCATGGCTGCCCGTGGGCAGCGGGGCGAAAGACACCGAGGCCATAGCTCTTCCTGTGTGCCTGCCTGTTTGTAAGTTTGTAAGTACTATAGTAGCACTGTAAGTATGAAGCACCGGAAGTTGACCTTTTTGTCTACTTTCCAAACAGGGAGGTTTGTTTTCGCAACTGGATTTTTGCTGACACAAGTTCAGGTGCCCGCGCAATGCGCGGTTTAGGGCATTCTATGACTTCGCAGCAGCACACAGGAGGTGTGTTGTTTGTATCTCGGCGCGCGTCCATCTCGTGGTGCCCGTGCCCGTGCCCGTGCCCGTGCTTGTGCCCGTGGTCCTCCTCGCCTCGTTGGTGTGCGACAGCACGAACAGAGCAGAAAACACTCCCCCCTCATATACGGGTCCGTCCAAAAATATACGTCGGACACCAACGAACGAACCACGAACGAAATTCCATTTAATAGAAAGGATTAAGCTAGCCGTATTGCCGACTTTAATCTGCCACGTAAATATCAAGAAGCCTCTTACTCTGCCAAGTAAGCAAGGTTGTGTATTCTACTGATAACAAGTCCCTCGAGCCCTTGCAAAGATGATACTGAAAGAAACGCTCCAAGCACGCTCGCTCGCGCTCCGCAAAATTCAAAAAAAAAGTTCTTGAATTATTTTGACCGCTCGTCCGCTCTCCCGTCATCAAAATCTCAGAAGGAAAATAATGGTATCTTTTCTTTCTTCCACCACTTTCGTTGCTCCTCTTCGGTCCTCGGTCCTCGGTCCTCGGGTCACCTACATATTATCTGCTCGTACATTTCGTAGTATAAGGGTTACGTGCATACTTTTTAGTAGCAAAAGACGACTGCGCAGTCATGCGATTTTAGTCTCCAGCTGTTAGTTTGCTCTCCGGAGCCAGCATTCTAGCCTGAACTAGGTTGACTTGTGCACCGGACAATACGCTATCCCACAGTTGCTGTCTTCTTAGGTCTCAAACATGACCGACAGCTTTATGTGGGCCCTTGTTGGGCTCTCCTTCGCCTGCACTACGATCATAACAGCAATTATTTTTTTCGGCCACATTCGTGGAGCCATCGTGACCGCTTCCACTGCTGGCAGTGCGTCTGCTTGGCGATCACAGCGTTTGTTTTTGCGAATCGGCCTCTCTGCACCTCTGCTTGCGCTCATCTCTGCAGTGGCCCTACTAGTAAAAGGCTCTACACTCGAGTGCGAGCTCGTGCAGAGTTTGTACGAAGGCTACACCCTTTATGTCTTCTTCGCCCTGCTTTTACTCCATTTTGGTGGCGAGGTATGATATGATCGACAGATATCTGCAGTAGTAAACTTTTTGTTCATTGCATGGGTAAATCGCTATCCATTAGAGATGTGGAGAGTACTTCTCAACATTTTGACTTGACTGTGGATCAACCCTAGCTGTAAGAGGCTTAAAAATATTTTTTGAAAATAAACATCCAATCCCATCATTGTGTGCTTTCTTTTAAAACACGTTTTCTTGGGGCGTGTTTAGGCCGCTGCTGCCGACTATTTGCTAGAACCGTGGCGTGAGAAAGATGCTCCACCTTCCGTGCTGGAGTGGCGCGTCTGCGGCTGCCTGGTGCTGGCGCGCAGCAATGCCAAACAGTTTCTGCGCGTGCTGGGGTTCGCCGTTCAGCAGTATGCTGTGGTGAAAGCGATCAGTTTGTTGGTGTTGCTGGCAGCCGTGCATCTGCTAGGGCCGGAGACTTCCCTGCGGCCGGTGCTAGTCCTCACCAAGGCGGCAAGCCTTACCTCTTTGGTGAATAGAAAGCTTCTGTTTCCCTTTCTTACTTTCTTCATGGCTCGTTCCTTTCTTCTTCACTTTGTCTTCTCTCGGGTGCTTCCTTCTTTGACGCTGGACTTTTAGACGACCTGAAGCATTATAGCCTGCACGACTACTATCACTTTTGGTGCAAATATTGTTTTCGTATTTTTATCTGCGTGCCAATCTTTACAAAAGGTGGTGGCGTTGGGAGCTCTCTTGCAGACTTACCATCGCTTGTGCAAAGGGCTCGCGGGATTTCCGCACCTGTGGCCGCGCTTCCTCACCGTGAAACTCCTCGTCTTTCTCGTTACGGTGAGTGCTGTTCTCACCCCACCACGCCCTATCACCTCCAGAGGGAATTTCCAATGAAACTCGCCATGCATTGTATTGCCTTCGAAGTTTTCGCCCATTCCAAGCACGACAAAATGAAACATTAGGTCCAGAAGCTCGCCTTCGCGCTGCTCTACGGTGAATTTCCAGCCGATCCTCGAGCTGTTGGCACGCAGGCGGAGAAGGCTTATTTGACGACACTGCTGATCGAAGCGCCTCTTTAGTAAGTCTATTTTTCAATTTCACTCATGTCGCCTCGCAATTTGTATTTCTGTAGATGCATCGTATCCGTTGCTCGATGTCCTTTGCTTGTGCTTGCTGTTTTTATGCAGAACGTCATACTTATAATTTTTCTTCGTTAACTTCTCGCCTCGAACGGCAGTACATTTTGGATTATTTTTGTGTCCCTATGCAAAATCTTTGGTAATGAATTTATTCATTTCTACTTTTTTTATTGCGTGCTAATTCTCCCCCGTAATTTGGTTTACCAGCGCGTGCGTGATATGGCGTTACTTTGGCCATTTCGAGGGGCGCAATCTGTACAGCGGCTGCACCACCATGGAAGCCCCAGCAGACGACCAACCAGGAAGTGAAGATGGCAGCAGCAGCAGCGGTGGTGCTCGGTCAACGAGCCCTGCCAGTAGTAACAAGGCGAAAGCGTCACCCATGCACCATTTGAGCAGCAGTGGCTTTGGTGATGAGGATAAACCCGAGGCTGCTGCTACTACTACGAGTAGTGCTGCTGCTGCTCACCAGCCTCTGCCTACTAGCGGCTCACCTTCAAGCAGCATTAAAATGGCGCAGCAAACTCCGCGCGTTGAGCGTGCTGTGTCCAGTGATGCTGAAACCGCAATCTTGTCGGAAACAACTCCTGTCGCCGTTGGCAGCAGCATCACTCGTAGCACAAGCAGTAGCGGAAATAATCATATTCCTCTTCAGACCATCGTAAAGTTCCTGTGTGATGTCTTTCGGCTCTGGGATGTGCTCTCCGCAACGAACGAATCAGGCGCCACGGATTTGGAAGGTCCAGCAGCGAACAATGGGTGCACACTTGAGTCTTTTGAAGGGAGTCGGGGGGACATGGAAATGGCACCTGTTGCTGATGGCGGGCTCCGTGTTGAGGCAACGCACATATAATTCAAAAATAGCCCCTCTTCTGGTATATGCTTCTTTTCTTTGCGTTTCTGCCCATCTAATTCCGGCCCCCAGCCCGAGGGCCTGCGTCAAAATGATTGCGCTCCTCCTATTCAATTCCTATATTCTTCCTTTCGAGTAGTAGTGAACAATTCCCCATCGGTTATCGGAATATCAGGCGGATAGTGGATACAGCTGCTAGATTAGATTGAATTATACGCCCGATTTATAAAGAAACATCATCAAATAACAGGAAGCTGCGTATTGATGAATCTTCCAGGACAAGCCTGAGTCCACATTACTATACTTGTTGAGACAGGCCCAGGCCCCAAGGCCCAAGGGGCCAGATCTAGAAGGCCAACAAGTGGAGATAAAGAGGAATATGGCGCTGAATATATTTAAGAACATAATCAGGCGCACATGCCCGAGTGTTGAAATGATGATAGCGGTCGAAAGTGGCGCGTCCCACCGTGCTCTGAGAGTGCTGGTTATGTATATTTAACTCAGTAAAGCTAACTAACCCTAAAATTGAAAGAATTTCCTGGCATTTATCTAATTCTACCTCCTAGCCCACTCTTCCTGTTCGCCCACTGACCTCGAACCTCGAAATTTGAACTCGGAGCTCAGCCCCCTGGCCCCTCCTCTCCTCGGGAACCAGTGGCTAGCTAGCTAGTGGCAGTGGCTGTGGCAGAAAATCCACGTCAAATCCACGTCACTCTTTTTTTCGAGCTCAGAAATCCACCAAGTTATAACCGAAGCTTCGACACCAAACATTGCTAGCGAAGTTAAGCGAAGCAGCGAAGCCCATCATAAGCACTTAGACCTGAATTGCTTCTAAGGCTTGTTTCTAGCTAGCATGGACCCGTTTTTGAGCTTTGTAATGTCTGCGTTAGCCTACGCCGCAGCCTGGCATCTCACCTACTGGATTTCGCACTTTGTGTGCGTCGCATTGGTCCCTTGGTACCAAACTGTAAGCCAAGGCAATTTGGTGTACTACGCGAAGAAGCTGAAAGTACGACCCAAGAGCCAGTCGTCGGAGCCACTCACTCCAACGCAAATCACTGCCGTTACTGCTTACTTTCGGAACTATACGATCACTTCCTTGTTGGCGGCGCTACATGTGCGTATCTTGCGCTTCCGTGCTGTCCACTCAGGCTACTGCTTTCGGCGTTTGGCTATCTTGTTTTTACCTCGTTAAGTTATTGAGAGTTCTAAATTGTCTTATGCCGTAGCTAAACTGATACATTTTACACTTTGGCATTGTTCACTTCAATAATGAAACTTTTTTTTCTCTTTAGGGCCTCTTGTTGGGCTCGTTACTTGTGCCCTTTGTGCTGGAGCGAGCAGACTTCATGCAAACGGCAGTCATTGCGTCGTCTTCAGGCGATCCTCGAGGTGCCCTAAACTGCGCACTAGTAGAAATGATTCAGGCTTTAACTTGTAAACCTTGTATTATTTGCACTACTGTGTTTACTGATGAACTACGTAACTTTTCGTATTGTGACCGCACATGTGAACTTACCAGTGTACAAGGCAAATTTGATATTCATTGGGTATCTCTTGAACGACTTCAGCTTCGTCTTTCCCTTCGCGCTCAAGTAAACAATTGCTCTTCCTCCATCTCCTTTACTTGGAAATATTTGTCATTCGAGTGTGTGTTCTAAGCTGTTATTCAAACAGCCCTTGATGAGCTGCGTAGCTCGTATTTCGCCTCCTCCTGTTTTCTATCTTTCTCCTACGCTATGCTCTACATATTTCTGTGTGCCCTCTATTATCACAGTTTGAAAAGGTCAAGCCCCTGCTTCTAATTCCTCTCTTCGTGTCATGTTGTTTCAGGCACCGCGTCGCTGACGACCTCACCTTCGTAGTGCACCACGTGACTCTAATCATCACCTGGAGCCTGTTCACCGTCGAAGGCTGGGGCGACGTGTTTGGAGTGCCCACCATGCTCACCGAGCTCACCGCGCCCTTCTTTTTTGTCCGTTGGGTCCTGGCCGAATGCCACATGAGCGGCTCAATGCTGGCACTGATCAACGGCCTCTGCATTATCTTCTCATGGTATCAAAAGAACACAGAAGTAGTTGCACATGAGAGAGAAAGCTATCGAATATAACTCAGATAGATAGGTTCTTGTTTTTATCCACTTCAAATCCGTACTCTAGAATGGACTTCCGTTGTTGCATTACGTAGGTTTATTGCTGCATCTTTCATTTCTTGTGACGTGCAGGTACGTTTTGCGGATCGGCGGCTACGTCGGGTTCTTAACGTGGCGGCTCGTAAATTTACGAGAAGAGCTCTTTGCACCGAAGACCCTGAGCCGTTACCTCCCCGTGCTGTTCTTCCACTTGCTAGGGTGTGCCATGCAGGTAAAAGGAATACAGAACAATATTTCAAAGTCCACCTCGTCATACATGCTCCCTTTCCTTGCCCAGCGTTTGCAGCTTAGTTTTAGGCGTCTTGTAGCTTCGATAAGAACCGATTGGCATCTTAGATTGAAATTCATTCTTGAAAACTCTTTAAGAATTGCTGTGTGCCGCTTGAAATACCTTTTTTGCTACTCATATAAATCCGCCTTGCCTTGCGTTTCTTTCTATCAATCATCTTTGCCTCTACTGTTTCCTTTCGCTGCCACCTTCACATGCGCTCTCATTCAGTTGCACTGGGGCCGTCTTTTAACCAACGGGGCCATCAAAATCTTGTTTTCTTCGAAGCAAGAAGCTTCCAAGACCGCCAAGGTCAACTAGATTAATGCACAAATGCGCTTCTCTTGCAGCTTTTATAGCGATAGAGCAATGCAGCCCACTTAGCTCCTTGCACTTGTGGTGCAGGCTCTGAAGGCCCGGATGGAACGGTCTAAGGGCTAAATGTGCCATCACAAGTCCCAAAGTTCGCATTGATTGCCTTATTTCCGTGTTGTTTCTGTTATTCAACTCGACTTGAGGTTAAATTAAATGGCGAGTGGCACAAAAGCAAAAGCAAAGTTGTAAGTTATAAGTTAAAGAAGCGAATGTGGCCTTAAGAAGGATTGCGAGATATTGCTCTTCGCAATAACTAATATCCAGCAGGTTCGCCTTCTCAGGCGAATTCACACCAAAATAGGAATGGGAGGTGCATCGCCTGCTCGCCGCATCCTCGATCCTTTTCCTCCTCCTCCTCTCCAGCCTGCAGAACAGATTTGGAGCGAGAAAACACGAAAACACCCTCTTTGTGGGGAGGTAAGAAAAGGTTCAGACAGAAATCGATCCAACTGGACAATGGCAGAAGTGAAGAAAAAAGAGGCCCCGATTGACCATTATGCTGCACTTGGGGTGGAAAAGACTGCTTCTGCCCAGGAGATCACGGTAATTTCCATTGGTAGCATTTGCTAATGAACTTATGGCCTTTTCACTAGAGTGCCGGCCGTAGGGATATTTTTTAAATCCCCAAAGCTCGAGGCTTAGGCTTGCTTTAGCAGCTCATAGAAACACACCTCTACGATGTCTCCACGTTTAGGTGGCCTACCGTAAGCTTGCACTGAAGTGGCATCCTGACCGCAACCGTGGCGAGAAGCAGGAGATGGCTACTGAGAAGTTCAAGGCCGTGTCGGAAGCGTAAGAGGAAGGCTTTGTGTTGTGCCCACACGCCTACTAGTTTTTAATATTATGAGTGAGGGCCTAGGAGCCAGCGAGTTGATGTATGACTAGTTTATGATGGTGCATAATGTATGGGAGAGACGCTCACGGTAGAAATAGAGTTAGTTGCGTTTTTAATCGCTATTCTCTGTAACGCTGCGTGAGAGCGGTGATAAAATTCGCAATATTTTTTTTGCCACTGCATGCCCATTTCAGGTATGCGGTAGTTGGAGACGTCACTAAGCGCAGGCAGTACGACCTTCACGGTAACCAATATTGGTGACATACTTATTCAAATAGCTGGAAGCAGCGCGCATACAACTTTTCTAGAATTTGGAAGTTTTCTCTTAGATTCATCTACAGATTTGTTTCCTCTTGTGAACGAGCTACTGTTGATGGCATTTTCTTCTCCGTTCTATCTGCGCGTTTCTACACGTGCGTTTCAATTCATAATTTACATTCGTGCTTTTTAACTGACTTTTCGCTCTCGTTCACTCTAACTCTTCTTCTACAGGGACCAGCGAAGAGGGCAGCAAAATGGACATGGAAGCTGTGGAAGTCGAAAACGTCGGGTGGGTGGGGCGGTTCTTAGCGGCGCAAGTCGCCAAGTTTGGCATCCCGATCCCAACCACCGTGTCGCCTGACGTGCTGGGCAAAGCCAAAGATTTGGCGGCGGCCGAGTCCACGGCGCAGACTACAGGGGGAGGTCGAGTTGAAGGCGACGGCTGCCGCACCATGCCAGCGGGTGTGGTGGTGGAAGGCAAGCTGGCGATTACGTCGGCCGAGTTCTTCACTTTGGATGTACGACCTTTATTTTTTTTTTCGTTTTTTCCAACTTGTTCTTCTTTGTCCCTTGCTTCATTCCTTCTTCGTTACCTTCCTTGCCTGTGGCCATTGGCCATGCATATTAGCAGCACCAAATTCTGCTTTGTTCTTTTCCTCAGCTCGTCTTTTCTCGTTGCGTATGATCACAACGGCATGCAGATTACTGCGGAAATGGCCTTAAATGGAGTCGTGATTGCCGCAAAAACCAAACGCAAGAATGACCGCTTTCGTGTGCTTGTCTTTGACTCTCGTGGCGACGTGCGCTACCAAGTAAGCAATTATTCTTTCCTGCTTCAACGCATTACAAAATCTCTTCATGGAAAGATAGGTGGTCGAATTTTCTATTTTGGTTTGATTTGAGTCCATTTTCTCTCTTTTTATTGTTTGATATTACCTGCAAATTTGTTTTCAATTCCCTTGAGTTGCCGAATCCTTTGTCACCTTGAATTCCACTACACCATATACTTTTGATAGGCGGAAGCATCCCCGTCCCTCGAAGGATCAAGCGGCGGCGGAAGCAACAGTGCTGCAGCCAAGTCGATTGCTCGCTGCCGCTTGTTCCTGGCGCCCTACAACACCTTGAGCGTGGGGGCTCCTTTCCCTTCTCTGGATGACACCCCTCCCATTTGCCACTCGCTCGACACGCTGGAAGAGCGGGGCCCCTGCGCCCTTTCTGCGGGCACGCACTTGTGCGCCATCTACAACGACAATTTCTTGTCCAGCATTGGTAAGCAATAGATACTATACTTGTGTTGATGGTGGAGTGATTTAGTTGAGGACTTGTTTGAACTTGCATCAGATGGGAATGATTTAGAAGTTGATGGAATTGCATAGGATATTCACGGTTTGATATGATTGTTAATTTGTATGCAAATTGTTCTCCTAGCTAGTAGGTTTGATCTCATGTTTTCCCGAATGCGTTTTTACTCCTCTTTATGTACATGTATGAATCAGACTACACCGTGGCGCTAGTGCCGTTGGAGGCAAGCGACGAGAACCAGGACGGCGCTCGGGACCGCGTGCAGCACATGGAAGAGGTGGCCACCAAACTCAAGGACAAGCAACAGAGCTTGAACAACTTGGCGGAAGCCATCGTGAACCGGCGCGAAGCCCTCGCGAAAGCCCAAGTGAGTACCTACGTAGGTTAGCACGTGTACGATGCGCAAGCGATACAAGACGAGCATTGGCAGCATTTCTATCGAAGAAATTATGGCGTATGCTCTTCTTTCCTCGCTTGATATCATTGCAACATTCCGTTTTCGTTCTTTTTTTCGACCTCAGCTTCTTCGTCCTATCAGACTGTTTACTTCTTTCTATCAGGCATTCTTCCGTGGTTCTAAATTTGCGCTCTTTTTATGTGTATACCCAATGGTTTAAACTTGGTAGGAAGCCTACAAGGCCTCGTTGGAGGAAGCGAAGAGCGAGGAGGCGGTGGTGGCGTCATTGCTGCGGACCCTCGCCGAGTGCCAGCAGGTCTCGGTAGCCATGAGCCATGCCAAGGCTACAGGGAGCCCCCTGCCGATGCCACCAACCAGGCGAAGCTCAAGTGCTGCTGCTGACGGCGGCGGCGGCGGTGGCGGAAACCTCTCAGCAGTCGAAGATGCGCTTGACCAAGACGACGACGACGCTTCAAGCCAGGCACGTTAGATATAGATCTTTCTGTCGAAAAGGAATACAACGCGTAAACCGAATTCATCATGGATGAGATGTGCTGTTACATTATATTGCTTTACTTTTCTTATTTCCAATATCACTCATCAGGCCTTTTTCCCTTTTTTTTGTGCGCTTTTCTTGGTCAGGCGTCAGGAGGGCTGCGCGGCAGCAAAATTGGTAACTTTTTCGGGCGCTTAACGAGCCGAAACAACGTGGGCGAAAACGAGAAAAGGGCCAATGTGTTGTGACTGCGAGGGCCGATGTCAGTGCTCGTGGCGTGAGCTCGCTGATAGTGCAGTTCGTCTCCTGCTCTATGACGCGGCGCGCGCAAAAGAAGGATGCTGAGATTTTCTCATTTCAGCCTCTGTTGATCAACCAGCCCGTGCAGCTACGTAGTTACGAGCTCTCTGCTAGAAGGGATCAAACGTCGAGATGAAAAGTACTGCGGATCTCCGTTTGAATTGATATCGAAGCCCTCTTAATGACATGTGGCTATCCTACTTGCTGTGCTTCTAATGGCCTGTTCGCTGTCCATTCCCTCGGTAACATATCCGCGGTAACATGGCGGTCGGTTATGCTTGTCCTTAGAATCCGGCTTAATTGCGCCTCCATGGATCATGGAAGTATCCGTGTATCCAGCTTTCATTTCGCCAACCGCCAATTTCAAAAAAAAAAAAAAGCATCAATGTGTGTATAAGTGTGTTCGAGAAGCAAGGAATGCGGAAGGCCAACTAGCAACTAAAGGCGGCTGGAGGCCTGGAGGCTACGGATAGCGGCTAGCGAGTAGCTAGCTCGGGCGTACGGGCGCACCACACCACAGCAGGAGCAGGCAGCAGGCAGCACGCCAAAAAAACAGTAGGTAATATCACATTAGTGCAACAAAGATCGCCTCTTCCTGCTGCCCCTCTTTTTGGTGAACTGTCGACTGTCGAAGTCGAAGTGCGAGGTAAAGCCAAGCATCCTACAACATCGTCGCCACTGTCGCCACCGTCTAGTAGTGCATCGGCTGCCGCGCCTTAGTAACGTTTGCAGAGCTCTCGCGCTTTGCGGAGGTCTAGATACTTGTAGACGAACATGTCGGATGATGAGAGCACTCGCGGCCCTAAGAGTCGGCGAGGGAAGACTCGACGAGGCATGAGTACATGGGTACAAGAATCTGCTTTCGCGTGCTGCTGCGTAGGGTTTTTGAATCCGCGCGGTGAAGGGAGCAAGGCTTATTACACGCTGCTCGGGCTCCCTAAGAATGCGACGCTCGCAGACGTGAAGAAGGCGTACAAGAAGTTGAGTTTGGCGCATCATCCAGACAAATTGGCGCAGCGAGGTCAAACGCTCACCGAGGAAATGCAGGAGGAATTTCGAAAGATCAAACAAGCGTACGAAGTGCTTTCAGACCCTCCGCGGCGGCGCACTTACGACCGATTTGGTGAAAACGGCCTGCTTCTTATGGAAGATGGCCCTGGAGCTTTTTTGGGATCACCTACGAAAATGCAGGAGATACTCCGGGCCGCGGATACTCGCGCGCACTGCGTAGTGCTGTCCGTGTTTTTACTGGTTTTGAGCTACATCGTGGCAGTGCCTGTGCTCTTTGGGCTGAGAGTCGATGGGCACCTCGGCAGTGCGCCTTTTGGTGAGACAGCAAAACAGAGACGAGAAGTTGCTGCGTTGACATATACCATTTAGTTAATCTCTAAAATGCACACCTGCACACCCATGAACATCTATTTGCCTTGCACACTATCAAGGGCGCCCTTGTAATGCTATTTGAATACCCACAGGTTGCTGTGCTTAGTTGCTGAATTATTCTGCCTTTGAGTGCTCAAACATTACTGGCTTTTTATCTTGCTGCAATTTGCAGCTTTGATATTTCTGCCACTCTGGCTGGTGGAAGCGCTGATGCTGGCAGCCATGACCACGTCAGTCGCGCAAGGGCCCTCGGTGCGCCCTCCAGAGCTCAAGGAAGACGAAAAATGGGAAGACGAAGACCCCCTGTATTTGCGCCAAATGTCCCTTGCCATCTTCAGCATTTACCTCCTAGCTCAGGTTGCTCCACTTCTGTCACTTGCTTTGGCGATGCCTGTATTATTTGTTGGCGTGGGTATTCGTTCTCCCAAAAGAGCTATATTTTGAGTGATTTTTAGGCGTTCTTTTATTAAAATGCACTCCTTGTTCGCCGCTCTTCTGAATGCGACGTGAATTTGAGTCTATCACACTCACTCGTTGGGTTTCTCTAAACCATTCACACACCCCTTCAGGCGGTGGTCGTGGCGAAGCTCGACAATGGCCTTGGCGATGCTCCCTGGCTCGTTGTGCTCGTTCCGTACTACTTCTACGAAGGCGCCTTGGTGATGAATTGTGGACTCGCATATCGAAGAGACCCTAATGAGCTTCGTAGTGTGTTGCCTCTTTGTTTTTGCCCCAATACGTTCACGCATTTCTTCTTCTTGATCCTTTTCAACTTCCTCCTCTCTGCTCTAGTTTTGTTCCTTAACAACCATGTGTGCTGTAATGGCGTTAGTGCTCATTCTTCACAAACTTTATACTCCTTTCTTTTTTGCATGCACATGTAACATGCCATTCTTTCTCAGCTCGCGTCGATGTGGCATGCCAAGAAAGAAGCCAACCGAGCTGCGGCAACCTTGCAAGAAGAAGCGGCTCAGAAAGCCAGCAAGTCAATCAAGGGCGGCGACGGCGACGACAGCGACGATGAAGAGGCCGCGTACAACCGCCCTGACGAAATGGGCTTCGAAGAGTTGATGGGCGCCGAAGAAAAGCGACAAGAAGCGGCCTCCATCGTAAGAAGAACCATCATCCTTGTGTGATTTTTTGGTGCCGATTGTTTTATAGTTTGCAGAAGGAAATAGATAAAGACTTTTTTAAAACATATGCATGATGCATAGAGGTGCTTATAATTAATTTTCATGTAACTTTTGATGGCCAAATTCTTTCTCGGTCAATATCTCTAAACCCTCCCTTTTTTTCCTCTTTCTTCTCTTTTATTTTTCAAGGTGCCCACGATGTTCTATCACGGGGTTAGGCTTTTGCAAGTGTTTCTGATCGCGCTGCAGGTGGATGGATGGCTACTGCCTCAAGACATGAACGGTGCCTGGTAATACATTCTTAATGACATTCTTTTGTGCTCTCTTCTCGCTGGGACCATGGTTGTATTTATCGTTTCACAGCTAAATAATTTCGTGTTTTATTCTCGTCCTAACGCTAATCATACTACGGCTACCAGTAGTGTTTATTACAGCTTTGTTTTAATTGTTTCCTTGCTCGTGAACCACGCTTCATTTTGGCCTCCTTCATTTGCCTTTCAAGGTGGGTGGTGCTCTTGCCGGCCCTGCAGTACGCTACGTCGCAGTTTTTCGGGTGCTACATTAGCACCAAACACGCGAAAACCGTGGCGAAAGAAGCGGCTGAATTGTCGCAGGCTCCGCTCCCAGACCCGCCTACGGTGCAGAACATGGCGGAGCGGGAATTCAACAAACACCGCGCCAATCAAAAGGCCGAATTTCACGCGTCAATGGCACAAGCAGCGCTCTGCAGTGGGCTCTGCTTAGCGCTTTATGCGATGCTTCTGGGTTTCTACCTTGCTCCTCCTGAGGTTAGCGAAAGAAATTGAATGAATTTGGGCTGTGTATATGGGAGGACAGAGAGTATAGGTGTTGTTGTATACATGAGTGATGACTGTGGCATGCTTAGAAACTTATTACGCTCGTTTTCTTGTGATGGTAGAGTGCACCGATGTCGCAATGGCCTCTGCTGCTCTCACTTCATTGTCTTCATTCACTTTTTCTTCTTGTTGTTGGACGTTTCTCCACTCCTGTTGCCACTGCCTGTCCATGTTTCCACCACAAACGCAGGACGCTTTCTCTTTCTTTTGGTTTTACTTTCCCGTTGGCGTATTGATTGGCTGCCCCCTATGCATGCTGCTGACTGGAGCGGCCTGCGAATTGGGTGGATGTATCGTTGACGAAGACGACAACGACGACGAAGACTACAAGAAGGTGTGTCATGCGCATATTTAATTTGCACCGTGCGTTTAAGCTTCAACCTCACCTTTGCTATACCTGACACGGGCCACGACGCTGATACTTTCCATACCAGGGTTAAATTTGACTCCTTCCTGCTTGTCCCGCCACTGACAACTGTTTTTCTCTGCTTCCCTGTAGGCTGCAGCTCTCGTAATAGAACCCCTCGAGAGTGCAATCAAAGAGGCCAAATCCAAAGAAGATTGCGACCTAGACGCCCCTTTCGAATTGCCTCCCAAACTCGGTGCCGACCTTCAGAGCTTGAACTTCGGCTTCGATCCTTCTCAAGGAATCAGCGTGCGCCTCGCGGAGTCGCTGCTGACGAAACTCAAGGAAGACGCGGCATCATCTGCTGCTGCAGCGGCGGCTGATGCTGGTGGTGGTGAGCACTCTGATGTCGAGGCACCTCCACCGTCCGCCTCGGATCGCCAATCGCTGTCGGCCGAAGCGCTGTCCGCCATGAGCGTAAAGGAGCTCAAAGCAATGGCTGCCTCGAAAGGGCTTAGCACTTCTGGTTGCACCGAAAAAAGTGAAATTGTTGCGCTGTTGGTGCTAGGCCAGTCGCCGTCGCCTTCTTCTTCTTCTTCACAGCCACAGGGCTCGAAAGAGGAAGTTTTCGCGACTGAGCTGGACGCCTCGCGCCTTTCTACAGGGAAGGATACGGCACCCCTCCTCGCTGTGGCTGTGACAGAGGATGCTTGGGTTGTTGAGCCTTCTGAGAGTGCACCACCTGAGCCTGAAGAGGACATTGGGGACATTGATTGATGAAGAGAATAAGGCCCTGTCGATACCGGTTTTACGAGTGGATCGGCTTTCTTTAAAACCCTTGGGTTTTGCCCTGCCCTCCATGGTTTTTATGAGCAGTCCTTGCTCTGCTGGATGATTCTGCCTCCCCATGCAACAGAGAATATTATCGGCATCGGAATATCTGGAGGATTTGTCAATACGCAGCTTTATTGCTATTTGTTGACGTCCCTTTGAAATCCGGGAGTATAGTCGTAATGCAATAATCTAATCACTAATCTACAATCCAATATAATCCAATCCACACAGGGAGGTATTTTTGAGACAGGCCCCGAGGGGCCGGAATTAGAAGACTAACAGGTAGAGAAGAAAAGCAAAGCAGCGCAAACTAGACCTAAGAAGCTAATCAGGCGCACATGCCCGAGTGGCTCCGAGTGGCCAGTGGCCAGTGGCCAGTGGCCATGGAAGTGTATTTGGGTATCATATTTATTAGAGTATTTTTGTGAGAAGCAAAGCATCATTTGGATTTTAGACCGAACCAACTGTTGAGTGTAGCCACCGGAGATGTACCGCCATGGGCGTGGGCATGTATGCCGAGCCTGTCTGAGAAGTCGTGTCTAAATACCGTACATAAATATCCATGGCTGAGCCAGCGAGGGAGGTGGCTGCTGCGCTTGATGTGGACTTCCGAAGCGCGAGCTACTCAGATGTGGTGATCACAGCACATGATGGCGAAACCCCCGTCGATTTTTACGCGCATCGTTTCATTCTAAGTCAGCGATCGCCAGTCTTTCGCGCTGCGATTGAAGCTAATCCACCCGGTATAGAGAACATCGTAGTTAGAACAGTAGCCGTTGTTTGAAGTGCCTGAGAGGATTTTGAGCCTTTGGTTGTGCTAGCCTTCCTTGCTAGGTTGTGATACGCGCACGCCCCTGCGTAAGCCATTCGAATGCATTGTTAACTTCAAATCCTTGCATGTGCAATACTAAAAATAGATTCTCCATCGATTGTCGACATGTCTGAACACTCTTCGAAAGTGGTTGCAAAGTTGTTGCGCTTTCTTTACACCGGGAAAGTGGACACAATGGAGGACATGGCCGAAGCTCGGGATTTGAATCAATTGGCAGTGGAGCATGGTCTGAACCACTTGCGAGTTGAGTGCGAAGTTGCTATTGCTCGAGGCTTCCCAGAGCCTTGCGCCAATGCTGAATGTAGCACTGCTGCTACGAGTGAAAACAGGACAGAAACAGCAGACAGCGGCGATCGTGGTTCCTTCTCCGAATCCTTCGAAGTCGTAGACGCCATTGATTCTCAGGAAATACAGGAAGCTGCGCCTCCTTCTCAAAGCCCTTCACTTCCTCCATCGAGCTCCACTGGTGGAGAGGGAGGCGAACTCCCAAGCAATGGTAGCGGCAGCGGCAGCGGCAGTGGAGTTGACGATGATGCCGAGACCTTGCGTGACGCCACCAACGCGGCTGCTCGCTTATTGGTGCGCGACGACCTCGCCAGTTACTTGGCGGCTAATCCGGGGCCCCGCGGCTCCTTCGTGGGGTGGATTGCGAGTCTGCACCCGGAAAACGTGCACTTGGACTCGCGCATGTGGATCGAGGGCAACGATTGGCTCGAAGCATGGCGCGCGGCGAAAGGAGAACACCCCAAGGGCATGCGAGCAGCGACACTTCATGGAGTGGCCACCGCAGAACAACAGAAGCTAGTCACAGATTCGACGACTACTCCCGAAGCGGAAATTTCTGAGTCCGCAGAGGTAGGTCAAACTGCGAACTTTGCGACGGAATGGCCGCCGGACCTTGAAGGAGCTTCAGCTGTTGCTGGCCTAGGCAGTAGCGAGGATGGCGCCAACGAGGAAGAGGGTAGCGACGATGAAGGCGAGGCCTTATTACTGCGATCTTCCACGCAAAGTGCCAGTGGTGCTAAAGCTAACGGTGCTGGAGACAAGGCAAAAAGCGTGCCCACCACATTAGAGTCTTTCTTTCGGGGCTGGGGCCGTAACAGCCTCAATTCAAACGACAAAGCAGCGGCTGCAGCGGCGGCGGCAGCTGCGGCTACAACTGCTGCAATGGAAGAAGAATACGGTGAGAATGACTCAACGACAGCGGTAACGAAGAAGAAGGCCCATCCTAAGGATTTGAAGAACAGTGAAGGCTCAGCAAGGGATGATGCCTCTGACTCCTCGTCGGGTGAAGAAGACGAAGACGACGACGATGGAGGCCATCTAGACCCACGAGTGGAAAAAGCCCTGTCAGCTTACACGTCAGCAGTGGCCGAACACAACGCCTTGACTGCGGCTGCACACGCGTGCAGCGATCGTGAAGCAGAAAGGAGGTAAGCGAGGGTACTTATCTAGGTGACTCTTTTTCCGCCGTAATTCTGAAGTCCTCCCAAATTGTGCTTCTACTTTCAACAGGCAAGTCGTCGAGCGTGCGGCTGAGGATTTGAAATTAGAGTTACTTCGCTTGCGGCCGGTGCTGCTGCCATTGGAGCGAGCGAAACAGCGCCTTCGACTCGTGCTCGAGGCTTTAGACCAACGGAACAATAGCAATAATGATAATGGTGGTGGTGGTGGTGGCCAGCCTGATGAAAACACCTGCGTTCAGCAGCAGCATACTGCTGGCTCTGCTAGAGAGAGTCCCGCTGTTCCATCTACCCCTCCTCCTATTCTTCCTCGTACTGAGGTGCCGCTGCCGCCGTCGCCTGCGGTTTTAGACGCGCTCAAGGTATGTGCGCGTGATTATTTTATTTCTTGTCTATTGCTTACCAAGAAAAAAATGACCTTTTTATGTGGCCGGGAAAGAGGGGATTGGAGTAGAAGGCTTTGTGTGAGCCTTTTCAAAAAAAAGTTATGAAAAGAGAAATCGTAAGAACTCACATACCTTGACTCAGAAGACATTCCGCGCATCGTCCATCGAACAGTTGGCCGAAGAAGCAGAAAGGCAAGAAGAGCTCAGCAAGGTCGCCAGATCCCAAGAACTGGATCAGTCCAATAGCAATAGGAGCAGCGACAGTAGCCATAGGAGCAGTTCAGGTTCGCGAGAGCAGCACCACGACAATGTTGAAGGCATCAGAGAAGAAGCTC
>Ga0307930_1000916_pt1 | contig 23732 bp, 24 predicted proteins | sample OrgLakmetageno46_FD_203161 | JGI IMG/M metagenome (GOLD analysis project Ga0307930, IMG submission 203161) | Saline water microbial communities from Organic Lake, Antarctica - #46 | ecosystem: Environmental > Aquatic > Non-marine Saline and Alkaline > Saline | place: Antarctica: Organic Lake...
TAACCCACAAGACCCCACCGCGCGCCAAGAGAGTGGCAGTACGAAAGAATGGCCGCCGAATTCCGTGCCCTTTGTGTTTGCCCCACCCTCCGATACCCCCGGTCCTGGTGCCCCCCTGCCTGGAAGCATGGGCACAGTTCCCCTGGGCGGGGTGAATCTAGGAAGAGGATCGGATCGGGTTGCATTCACTGAAAGCATCGCAAAAGCCAATGCTTGGAAGGTTCGTTTGTTCTTTATCACTACTTTGGTATAGTTGTAAATTTCTTCAAATAATTTCGATGTATATTCATTATGGCTGCCAATCGCAATCGTCCTGTTTGCTCCATGTAGAGCCTACACTGTCTGCTAGTCTTTTACTTACTTCATACAATTATTCGTTTTATATGTTTTTATCCTCATGAACGAAACAGGTAGCCACCGGTTTATACGACCCACCAGTGCCCGAATTTGCGGTGCGTGAAACGCCGTCGATTGCGTCGCGCTTCGAGACTTGCATGGTAGTGCCGGACTCAATTCGGGGCGAAAACCGAAACGCGTTTCAGCACGCCTTGACCTCCGAGAAAACAGGAGGATTTCGCAAGCTTGGCAACCGAGAGGTCAGATAATGCAGCCTCTAGATAGCTCATATTGGTTTAAGTGCGACCATCGACCAGGGATGTTTTTATGAGGAGATTTATCTTTTGTGAGGCGGTAATTTTTCACTTATGACCATTTCACATCATTGAACCCTTTGAAGATTGGAATATGACCCTTAAATTTGTGAATTTACTGTAAACTTCAGGTGATAATGGACTACCGCGCGCGGCTGCGGCACACGAAAGACGGAGCTCTCGCTTACACCTTGCCGTCGACTTTGACCACGCTCGCTGCTGTTGCTGATGAATCTTCTTATCCTAAACCTGGCGATGGAGGTAACGAATTTACGACATTTCATTTAGTGCCCTTATAGAATGGCAATATGATTGATTTTTTGTGGAACGGACATAAAACACCTACTCCTTATTTTGTGCGCTATTTCTTCCTTTGTTTCTTGATATTTGTGCATCCATTTCTCGCACTATTTCTTCAATGTAGGCACTTGGCTCAGCGTGCTTACTGGCGGTGCCATTCCGAAGCCGAGCTTGCAAGACAGTGATGCAGGAGGAGGAGCAGAAATTGGGCATGGAAATGGCGCAAGCAAAGGAAGTCGAAGGTCTTTCAGGCATGGCGCAGGAGGAGAATCTTCGTCTTCACCGCAACTTCCTAGCCCTCGCACGGCAGCTATAGCGGACGCCTGTGCTTGGGTGGAAGGTGCTCTAGCTTTCCCGTCGAAACATAAACCGAGAGCGCCTCAGTCCGTGAAACACCATTATGAAGTGGGTGGGTTTACGTCTAATGATGCGTCTGTTTGTATGTGTGTATATCTGATAGTGATGGAGCATAAGAGTGCAATTGAGTGTGATGATCTTTCCTAAAATATTATACGTGTCTCTTGCCTAGATCCGGACTTCTTTGCTGTCGTTTCTTTCTACTCACTTTTAGTTCTTGCTCATTGTTGCATGCAAACATGTGCCTTTTTGGGGGCTCCCTTCTATGAACACATTCAGTTAGTAGCGCGGCTCGGGCGAGGGCAAGCGCGAGTGAACAAGTTTGTGGCCACCGCTACTGCTGCGGTCGAGGCTGCCGAATCCGCAAAAGCTGAGAAAGCAAAACGAGTGCGAGAGGCGCGACAACAAGGCCAAAGCACTGGCGAGACGGTGTTACGCGACGTGCCTGAACAGAAGACGTCTGCAGAGAAAGACAGTGCGTTAAGGAATAAGCAGAAAGGTATCATTGAAGCGGCATCCACAGTACCCGTAGCAACGATACCACGTGTCAGCAGGTCAAACCAAAAAGCCAACGGACCGATGTCTCCACCTTCCTCATCATCACCATCGCTGTCTCCTTCTCGTAACCCTACGAGATCATTACCATCGCCACCTTCTTCACCCAAGCGCTCGGCAAGCAGAAATGCAGCTTCGAACGATACACCCACGCCTATTAGGAATCCTGCGCGCAAAACCACCTCAACAAAGGCATCAACTCATGCTTCCACTGAATTGAGCACATCTAAGAGGCTAGCTTCCAGCCATCGGAGCTCAAAAAGTAGTACTGGCATTTCTTCAAAAGGAGGTCCAAAATCCTTTGGCCTTGATAAGTCTACTAACCACGGCCGCAACGACAACATAAAAAAGCTGAGCCTAGGCGGTGCTGGACTAGCAGTCAAGATGGAGGTAACGCCTTGTGATCCACTGTTTAGAGCTGCTTTTAATGCTCTTGCACAGCGCCGAAGCGACGAATTGGACTACCAGAGAGACCTGGCCCGCGGTGGAGATCTTGGCGGAGGCAGCGAGGGTGGGGGAAGTATTTCAGGTGGCGCTCGCATGCCGAAGGCCTGGTGGGCTGATTAGACGGGAATGTATTATGCCTCTAACGCGCACTATGGAGTTATGATTTGTGACGTGGCCTTATTTGTGGATGCTGCAGTATGCCGCCTGTTACCTGATCTCGAGCTTCGAGATTCCAGCTTCCCACAACCCAGAATTTATTTTTGAAGTTACATATTAGAGATATTGTGTCGACGAAAAGTGAATGAAGAACTCGCCGAAAATGTTCGGCGCGGTGTAATATTCACGTCGCGTGCCCTCGAAGAGGCGCAACGTGTTGACATAGCCGTAAAGTTTCCTTAATATATACTGTACATATAAACTGTTTATACTTCTATCGTTCTAGAAATGTCGCTATCACTATCTTTAACCCCTGAGATGGCGGAAGCGCTCCGAAACGCGAAAGGACGTTCCGCGGAGACTACTGCATCGTCATCGAATATGGTGAAGCTCACACGAAAGAGTGCTAACGGACAAGCTAAGTCACTTCGAATTTATGACGAGGGAGCTGGATCTGCTAGTACATCCGACGAAAATACCTCCGAAGAGTCTACCAAATTTTCAACCTCATCTGTAGTACCTGATGCCTGGGACGATCCTGATGCAGTGATTGCTCTTCCTAACAAGAGCGACTTCCAGTCAAGCATTGCAAACGACGGGAGCAGTAGCTCTAGTTCAAGCGTTGCGCTCGACGACGATGACGAATTTCTAACTCCTGCCCGGTTACCCAAAGCACCAGTGCACACTGAGGCATCCCAGAAAGCAAATGGATCAACCGCGTTGGACGAGCCTGTAGTACTGGTGAACTTAGACCAGCTCTGTGGCTTTCGGGTGCAGCCCGAGCAAGCGGCCGAATTCGCTCAGCAGCTTCAGAAAGATTTGCTTGGCCACGAAGCTGCCAAACTTGAATCCTCTAGTCAACATGATGGAGATGCTGCCGAGGAGTCAGCAAGCGTGAAAGCATCTACAGCAGCCACAGCAAGCTCATTGAAAGGCGGTGCACGCTTCTTAGCCCGCTCGTCGGAACTCTTTGAGATTGGTGCGGCCATTCACGCTACTCGGCGGGAAGGCCCGCGCTTTACAGACGAGTTCGTCGCCGCTGCAGCAGCTGCTCGAACCTCAAATCCTCCTAAAAACAGCAACAAAGGCGAAGGCAAACGCAGCAGCGTTGAAGCTCCTTTAGCAGCAGGCAACACCGGCAGCAGCAGGAGCAGCAGGAGTGGTATCGCTAGCGGCGGCAGGAGGAGCAGCAGGAGTGGTATCGCTAGCGGTGATGGCACTAGCACAAATGGCAGCAACGACAACGAAGACGCGCTATGGGTCTCAGTGAGATACCCTGCTTTACTCCCTGACAGCAGCCAAGGCCCACCTTCTCAAGCAGCAGAAGTTGCCGTGCCCACAACTGAGCTCTGGCGGCAACTCCACGAGAACAAATCAATTGGTGCGGTTGCCAACCCCGATTTTGCTCACGATAACGACAATGAAAACAATAGCAGTAGTGGTGGGTACTTTGGTCCAGCCGTGTTGCGACTCCGTGAATTAGTGCGAAGCTGCTCCATGCCCTTACCGTGGAAGGGCGCGATGGACGCTGAAGTATGCTCCTTGGCAGCGCGAGTAGCTTCAAGCATGCGTTTAGCCCGAGCTGAAAAGTGGCGCCGGCAGCGGCCTGCACGAGTGCACCAGTTGGACGAAGTTCGGGACTTGCTATTGGCTCAGAAGGACACGTTTGAGAAGCAGCTGGACGCCGCATCGTTCCAACGAGATGCGCTGCTCGACGACAAGAACAGCGGCACTTTTGCTGGTTTTGCTGCACTGGCGTTAGAGGATGATGGAGAAGACGGCGAAGCATCCACGAAGAGTCGCAAGAAGAAAGCTGTAAAAGCCAAGGCCGAAAAAGAAGGGGAAGAAGAAGGGCCAGCGCCAGTGCCACCAAGCACAGCTGGCGACACGCAAGCTTCAGCCGCAGCGCTAGAATTAGAGGTGGCGCAGTGCCGGTCCATGGTGGTAGAGCTGGAAGCAAGGCTGGACACTGTCGATGAGCTGTACGGCTTGCTACTTGACGAAGAAGAAGAGGAGGACATGGAAGAAGGTGGTAGTGAGAATGGCGACGACGTTGATGGTAGCGATGACGACGATAAGGAAGCATCTTTCTCGCGCGGCATGGGATTAAATTCTGTGCCAGCTGCGGCATCAGGGACAGTAAGCATAGCAAATGAGGGAGCCCTGGAGCTGCCACAACCTGTGGCTAGTACTGCAGCAAGCAGCAGCAGCAGTGGCCTCCCGAGTGCGCCGTTACCCGGCGCGGATCGAGCGCAGCGGTCGTTGCGGCCCGGGGCCAGTGGTTCGGCCAAGCGTGGTGCCGCAGGGGGTGCTTCTGCTGCTGCTGATGATGATGATGCTACCAATGCTGCAAACGACGACGAGAACGACGACGACAATGAAAGTGCGGCTGCGGCTGCGCTGAAAGCGGAGAAGGCCGCCATGTTGCGAGCTGCTGCCGTCGAGCAGGCCAAACGCCAGCTTCAAGCCGAGGAAGAAGCAGCAGCGGCGAAAAGTCAATTATCGCCTTCGTCTTCTTCCTCTTTAACCCAATCCTCTTCATCCTCGGCTCAAGGCGATGCCCAAGCGGCCGCAGCGCAGGCCGAAGCGCTAGGCGCCCGCGTGTCGGGAGCCCTGGAGATGCCTCTGCCCAGTTTGAGGCTCGACTTGGTGGATGCGATTTGCGCCATGGCCCTTGGCCGTTTGCCCAAGCGCCCTGCCGTGTCTCAGGAAGCACACTTCGCTCATCTGGCGTGGCTGCACGCGGACTTGCGGAAGGAGTGGGAAGCCGAATTCAGCGCACTCGCGGAAGAGACGCGCAATTGGGAATTGGCCGTGCCCGTTGCGCCGCCGAATGTATTAAAGAGCTCCACGTGCTGAGTGCTGGCGATTCACGTGATATCCCCGTAGTCAAACCAATACAAACCCACACATGATCGGAAATCACATAACCGCCGACATTGAGCTTTCGTTTTATGTGCCTATAAATCGATTTGGAATAGATTCCGATCTCAGATCTCAAGGACTTCGTAGATCGGTAGATCGCAGCTGCATTTCGGAACCGAATCGCCATTCGGAACCATTCGGCTATTTAAAAGCGTAGTACACATAGGAACCAGGCAAAGGGTAATCTTCTGCCCGGCCATTTAAATTTTAATGCTTAAGAATTGTTGTAAGGTTCTTCTTTTCTTTGGGTGTTCACAGTTCGCGCCGCATAGCTAGGAGCTAGATCAGAAGAGAAGAGCTGAAATCAGGAAGGGAAATCCCAAAGATCCACACTCCACACATTGCAGTTAAATAATTGATTTGGCTGCTGCGTGTGGTGGTTTTACGGGGGCTTAATCCAAGCCAATGCCCAAGCCAGCTATCGGTTGGTCTAACTCCTGCATGAATAAAGCCCCTTCGATGTTATGGTCTGCAAAACACGCGGTTCTGCAGTAAAACGATGCACATGCCAGTACTTTTCCGATGCTTGTAACTGCTCGGCCGAAGCAAAAGGCTTTAGGACAATGCGACTTCCGTTTGTGTTGATGCCTTCAGCGCGTCCTGGGCATTCTTTTTTGTTTGATTTTTGTGATCTCTTGCTTCGCATTCAAGCATGATCCTACACGCTGTGCCCAGCTGCGATTTTTTTGGTGTTTCTGGATTTAGTTGTATCTGTAAATGTGTTGCGCATCGCTGCGGTTGGCTTCTTGCTGTCTGTATTCATATCTGCTCGCTCATGGGCTACGACGTCAAAAAGAGGGGCTTCACGTCGTCTGCTCCAAACGCTTTCCGGCATGCCGGGCACTTGCGGTTGCGGTCCGCTATGCACTGCGCAATGGCCGCTTCGGAGAAGGCATGGCCACACTTGATCAAAATCCGGCTCTTCACTTTCTCCTTGAGCAAGGGGCACATGACTTGCTTTTTCAAGTTGTCGTTTTCGAACTCGAGCAGCTCCCGGTACTCGGCGTCCTCGGATAGGTCTGCCCCACCGCCACCTCTTCCTCCTTCGCCGCCCTCGTGCCCGTCTAAATGGGCAGACGACCCCCGCTGCTTCGCTTTTTCCAACTTTTTCAACGCCCGTTCAAGCTTTCTCTGATGGTCATGAAATATCAAGCGAAAGACACGAGCACATACATCCAGGCATACGTGTCAGGCATCGAGTCAAAACGAGCATGTGTGGGCACATGGACCGGCAACACAAAAGCATCGAGCAACCCTTCCTCGACAACAAGTATGTGTAAACACTCACCCACCTGTGACGCTTCGCTTTGCTCTTCTAGGGCATCTCGCGTCGCTTTCAGCCGTTTGCTTTCCTCGGCAAGCGCCGCCACCCGCCCTTCCAGGGCTTTGCTCGCTGCCAGCGCCTTGCTTTCCGCGTCCTTGGCGTCCACGAGCTCCGCCGCTGCGCGGTTGCCGGCGGCCATGCACGCGCTCGCGTCCCGGTCCCGGATCAGCATCGAGGCGTCCCGGTCCCGCCGGCCCTCCTCGCTGGCTTTGAGCAGGGCGTCCCGAGCTTTGCCCACCTCTTCTAAGGCCAACCGCGCTTGCTCGCTCGCCTGCAGCTTGTGCGCGAGCGCTTCTCGCTCGTGGGCTTCCGCGCCTTTCACGTCCCGCAGCTGCCGCGCTTTGGTCATGAGCAGCTTGTTCACGTCGTCGCGCTCGGCCGCCAACTGTTCGAGAGTATGTAAACAGGGGTGTACGTATGGGGAGGGTGAGGAAGGAGAAAAACTTGGGTAAAGAAATAGGAGAAACCACGCAAAGATTGCTTCGCAATAAGTACGAAAGACAAACAGAAAGTAGCGGTACTCATATTTGATCCCGATGGTCTGCGGACTCCTTTGATCACTCACTTGAAGGAGGCGCACGTTTTGGTTGCTCATGTCATCGGCTGCCAGCGCCATGGCCTCGAGCTCGGCCAGCATCGCTTCGTTCATCGCCTTCATCGACTCCAATTCCGCGCTTTGGCCCGCGTCTCTCTGCCTCTCGGCTGCCGCTGCCAGAGCACTCGTTTTGGACGAGCCACTGCTGTCACCGTTGCTGGTGCCATCGCTACCGCCCCCGCCGCCGCTACCGCCGTTCATCAAGGTGGCGGCCTCGGCCAATTGCCTCGCGGCTTCGGCTTCGGCGGCTCGGCTTTTTTCGGCTTGTCGGGCCCGAGCGGCTTCGGCGCGGGCGGCTCCCTGCCGCCGCTGCTCTTCGGCGACGATCTTGGCGTAGTCGGCAACCTGAGAGTTATTGGAATAAGGGTGTGAACAAAAAAGAGGAATTCATGAAGGAGATAGAGAACACGTAGCCGAAAACGAACCGATGCAAGAGGAAAACAGGAAGACAAATGCATTCCAATTGAACAGGTTTAAGGTCATCAAATGGCCTGTCCTGAGAATAAACAACATGCCCGATCGCACATCCATCCATCTCTCACCTGTTCCCGCAGTCCGCTCGCTTCTTTCTCCAATGCTTCCAAACCCGCTAGCTTGGTTTGGGCTTCCTTCAACGCACTCGACGTGGTGGCGTGCTCTTTCTGAGCTGCAGCGAGTGCAGTGGACCACTCCTGAGCAGCGGTGCTCGCCCATTCGTCGTAGCTGATGGGTTGGTTGTTTTACAGAGGAGGGAAGGAATAGGAAAAGGAATGAGGGTTAGAGAAAGTAAAAACTAATTTACAAACTAAAGGCAACGAGTGCAAGAGCGCGCAGAAAATAGAGCGATAGGACGAAGGAGGGGGGGAAATGGAGTAGGCAAGACGAGGAACAAACACATGTAATAATCACATGATCATCGCATACCGGGCTTCGGCCGCAGAGGCTCGATCGCTCAAACGCTTCACGTCTTCAGCGTAACGGCTCGACGAGTCGCGCTCGTGGCGAGCCGCTGCCCGCTCACGATTGGCCTCGGCCAAAGCTCGCTGAAGCCTACGGGAGTGAGGAGGAGAAAGAGAAAATACAATTGGAGGAGTGGAGTAGTAGTGTGAAGGCGGGAGGAGGGAAAGAGCAACGAACAAAGGAGTGTGCTCAATCACATTAGAGCAAACTAGGCCTGTGCGCGCGTGCGTGTGCACGAAAACAACACAGTGTTGCACTATAGCACAAAACAAGCGCATCTACAGCTAGTAAACACGAAGTAGTTGAAATTCATAGCTTACTTGGTGGCTAATTCGTGGTTCGCGCCGCTAGCACCACTGCCGTTGGCAAGACCATTGGCGGCTTTCTCGTGAGAAGCAGCTTGAGCCAAAGCCTTCGCTAACGATGTCTCCAGGCGAGCAACCTAATTGACGGGAAGGTTAAGAGATGAAATGAATGGATTCGAAAAAGTTCAGAAGGATTGGAAGCTTCTTCTAAAAAAAGTGAAGATATAACATTAGAATAGCCTTCATATACACCCCTCGACTAGCGCAGCGCACCCTCTCTTTTCCAAAATATTTTTCAATCGTACCTCCTCCCGTGACGCCTCCAGTTGTCGCAGGCGCGTTGCTGCGAGCACTGCCAAGTCCTCGGAAGCTTCGCCATCCTTCGTCGCAGCGGCGGCTCCTCCTCCTCCTCCTGCTGTGTCCTCGCTTCCGCCAGCGCCTTCGCTCTTCACAGCGCTGCTGGGAGTGGCAAGGGCCTGCAACGCGTCCGCTGAGCCAGTAGCAGATGGCGTTGGAGCAGCAGCCTCTGCATTTGTTTTATCGGCAGCAGCAGCAGCAGAAGAGGAAGAAGTAGCGGCAGCAGCAAGAGGAGCAGAGTCACCGCTGCTGCTTCTCACTGGTCCTCCGGGAGTCGACACAGCTGTTTCTTCGGAAAGGGCGCGGTCGAGGGTCGCTGCTTCGGACACGAACAACGACGAGGACGAAGAAGAGGCAGCAGGCAGAGAGGAAGCGGTGCGCAGGAGATCAAGGGCGCGGTGCGCGTGCCGGGCTTCCATTTGAGCGGCCAAGGCAGTGGCCTTGTCCAAAGCGGCTTGCTTCTTGCCAGTCTCGAGGCGGTCGCGCAAGAGCTCCACCTAGAGACCCATGAAAAAAAACAGCATGACGTGTCAGAAACCGAAGGAGAACAGATAGACGACAAGAAAGCGTGATTTCAAAAACTTCGAGAAGAAAAATCGAATGTTTTCCAAAGACTCGATTGAACCACAGACGTAGATCAGCAAAAGATTTCCTAATCGCACCCAGACGGCTATATTCGGAATGTTGTGCAACTTCTCGCTCTAAAAGTATTCAACGCACCTCAGCTCGCAGGGCACGGTTCTTCAGGAGGGCTTGTGTGGCTGCGGCCTCAGCACTGCCCGCACTGCTCGTAGCCTCAGAAGCTCCTGTGAACAGAGGTGACGCCAGGAGGGCCGCCAGTAAAGATTGGCTCCGGCGGCAAGACGCTCGTGTGGTGGCATCCACCCTGTGGGTATGTAAGGTTAGGGAAGAAAGAGGCAACCGCCACCAATGAGAAGGATTCGTGAAAGATAAAACAAGGGTGTAGCGGAGAATTTCAAAGGAGATGCGAACAATAACAAGCGCTGAGCTGAACCTCGTGCCTTACTGACCAAGTTAATCTATTCCCAACACGAGACTCACCAGTTCAGTCGTTCAGCCCGGGCCTCGTCTTCTTCTCCTCTTCGGCTGCTGCCACCGCTACCCCCCTTCTCGTCCTCATCCATCTCATTGTCATCGCCATCTTCGCCATTGTCATCATCATCAGCGCTCTGTGCTTTCATAGCGAGTAAAACGTCGCGTTCTGATGCTGGCGGAAGCACCTGGATAATAACGATCACCCACACATGTGAAGACAGAAATAGGATGAGTCCGTGAGCACTCGTTCAACGACTCCACTTTTGTAGTAACAAGAAAAGAGCGAGAAAAACAATCAAGCTAACGAAATTATGTCACCAGAAATCTAGGCCTAGTAAAATGGAATGGAGAATAGGTAAACAGCGAGAGATAGTTGGCCCAGGCAAATGAAGTCAAACCCTGACGAGGAGGTGGTGGTCGGCCCCATCTGAGATGGCTCGCCGCAGTTGCCCCGGGCCAGGCATCGGTAGCTCTCTTTCTTCTCCCTTGCCGTTGCTGCTAGTAGCTTTCTTGCTTCGGCCAGGGCGTTTTGGCGAAGGCGGTGGCGCAGCAGCAGTGCTTTCTTCTTCAGGAGGAGGTTCGACCCCAGCTGCCGAAGCCTGCGACAAGAGATGAGCGAAGGTTGGATGTTCAAAGAAGGGGTGTTGAGGAGCTAAAATGGAGAATCGTGCTTCAGCATGTATAGAAACAAGCAACACGCTACATTTGAGATGGGAGAGAAAAGTCTTGGCTAGCCTAGCACCGCGCGAACACTAGACTAGAATAACATGCTAGCTGTAAAACTAGCGGCAACATTGCACGAAAATGTCCCAACGCAGTCAAGATGGCTATGAAACCAACCCCAAGTAGCTCGCATGCAAGGATGCTCAGTTCAAAATTCAGTTGCACATTTGTATTGGCATAGACAAATGAAAATAGGGTTGATTTGCCGGTTGGTAGTTGGCTAGAAAATGACAGCAAGTGGCACGCACCATGTCGAGTAGGTCGCTGTTGAGGACGTCCCATTGACGCAGCACAGCTTGAGCCACTGCGGCGTCACCGTCGGCTTTGCTCCGCAGTGCATTTAGCTGGAAAAGATAGCAGAGAGAGAGACACCAAACATGTGGAAGAGATGGAAGGCAAGATGAGGATGCATAGTGATGAGGTTTAAAGTTATGGCACAACTGCGCGTGCGATGACCTAGACCAAAAGAACCAACTGCTACACAAAGTAAAGGAATACAGAAGTATAAACACACATGTACTAGCTCAGCAATCACTAGAAATATGCCGGAGCTTGAAGCAGCGGTCGTTCAACCAAGCTACTACCCATCGCCAGATTCGGCCATTCAAACTGTCACATTTCATAAAGGCCTAAAACCCCACTCCATCCCAACGAAATGTTGAGCCACTAACCTCAGTGTCGGTCTTCTGAAGACGGCGCTTGTAGCCAAACAATGACGCCGCCAATTGTTTATTCTGTGGAAATTTGAAGCGTTATAGGAGATAGGTGCGGACGACAGCGAGTAAGACGGTGCGGTAGGACACGTGTACAAGAGGTGAAGCTAAAGCCTCTACCCTTGGTAAAAATACAGCACCTGCTCACGGAGAAACGAGACATCAAACTCAGTCGGCCCTGAGTCTTCATCGTCGTCAACGCGCGAGCGACTGGCCGGAGGCCCACCGCCTGGTGTGGCCTGCCTCTTCATCGCCTCTCGCCTGTTTGTGGGTTGGATCTTCGTGGGTTCGTGGGATCTCCGCAATACACTAATACGTAGTTTTACGTTTTAAAATTATGGAGCAAAGTAGTACGGTACTAGTACAGTAGCAAAAGCGAGAAAGGATAGCGCCACAGCGCTGCATTGTTGCTACGCTAATTTTCGCTTGCACGAATGCCCCGATAACGAACTATCTTCCGCGCGAAACTCTTTTTGCTCCTGCTTTCTTTCCATAGTCGTCCCGCCCTATATTACAGCTTCTAGTCATTTGAAGACACTTGCGTACTTGCGTACATTTTATACTCGGACAAATCAGCAGTCTTCCATCGAGGACGCTACTTTTATTATTAAAGATGTCCATTCACGGCGCCCAGCACGTTCCGAACTGGGATTCGCTCGACGTTTCAGAGCCGCCCGCAATGTACTCCACTGGAAACCGCGATGCCGAGAAATTTCGCACGAGCTTTCGCACACAAGCCATGTTCGCGACTTCAGCTGCTGACAGCCCCGTGCGCAATACTGGTTCCCCAAAGAAGAGCCCCATTAAAACGCTGAACCCACAGGGCTTGTACAACACAAAAGAGAAGCATCCGGAGAAGTTTTTGGGTGAGTAAATATTTTCGCAGTCTAAGCCTTTCGTCTATGTCTATGCAATGAAAAGTTTAGATTCATCTCTTTCCTCCTTTCTCTTTCGCTTTTCTTCTCACCCTATTTTTTCTCACATCTGCCATCCCAACAGGTTTCTTACAGCCCGTGTCAATTCGTGCGTTCAAGAACCCTGCAGTTAATTTTGAGAAAGGCGGCTCCGACTTTCGATGTCCCAGTCAATTGAGCTCTATGGGACCTCAGGTTCGCAAGTAGACTATTTGAAGTATGCTACGCGATAGCTTCATTCAACAGAAGGATTTTCTAGTAGGGCGTTGCCAAAATGGCTCTTTGTTTTGTATAAGTTTCTTGCTAAAGTTGCTTTTATTGGCCTCGGTCATTTCGATGCACCCTCCCTACCTTTCATGGTCTCTCCCGTCTATTCCTTCAAGTCTTCATTCGTTCTTGTCCCTTTTTTTTCTGCAGTATCACTCGTTGCCCCACACAAACACGCAGCCGCGCGCCAAGTTCCCTCAACAAAGACGATGGATCAACGAAAAGTACCGGTCACCCGGTCCTGTCTACGGTGGGCCCTCGTCGATTGGGAAGCAGGTCCTGTCGCACACGGCTACGGCTGGTGGAGTAGGCTTCGGTACCTCTACTCGGGCTGGTGCTTTAAAGACATACGCCACGTACACCGTTTGATTCCTTGAGCGCGATTTGATTAACTTTATTCGCAATACGAATGCAGCTACATTCGGCTGATCCTCGATGGTCAATTAGAACGGCCCCTTAAAGAAATGGGGAAAGTTTTGACAAGGGAGACAGGGAGACTCAGACTCAAGGCGTGTTTACAGTTCTGATTTTGCTGTTGTTTCAGGCGCTATTTCTAGGTGCAAATAACTCTCGTTTTAAAGGGGCTTACCTCAGTCCTCTTTGGGTTCCAAGTCCCGGACATCGAGATGCAGACACAAGACTACGTTTGGCGTTTGGTTCTACATAAATTTTATACATTTACACAGGTTACAGTTATTGATATGGATTTCAAGATTGCCCTGGTATCTCTTCGCATCGTCGCGAAATAGGGTTCTGCCTATGACGAGAAAGCTGTTTTGAAGTCACGCCACATGGCCCCGAACTCTTCGCCAGTGCTCGTACGGAGAGCTGTCGCCATTTGTTCAGCGGTTAGCTCCGAAGATTCATCCGCGCTGCTGCCACTCATTGCCTGGAATAGGGCTCGGCAGGCTTCTTCAGAGGGCGGATCATCCGCTTGGACACTTTTCATGGGCCCTAAACAGGCTTTGTATTCCAAGCCACGCACACGTTCGACGAAGTCTGCTTCAGTAACGGAACCAGTAGCGCCATTGAAAATGGTATCGACCCATGCAGGTGTGTGGCTACGGCCATCGATATGCTCTAAGAACAAGTAATTTGGAACCCACTTAGGTCGACCTGCTTTCATTTCGTCAAAGCTTTGAGAGAAATCGCAGTTGTCGCATCCGCCGTGGCAGCAGTTGATCATTTCAGGGGTACCTACCAGTTGGTATGGTGAACATCACAAAGCTGAGCTCAATATTCAACGAATGCACAAGCACTGGAATTAACAGTGAAAAAGAAATGAATGGAGCCTAAACAAACCTGCGCCAGGAACGTCAAGAAGAATTCTGTTCTCAGCAAAACGCCCGAAGAGTTTTGTTAGTTCAACTTCATCGGCAAGAATTGGTACAGCTACGGCATCGTTCTCAGCTAGACCAACAATTACGCCATTGCTGTCAGTTACGAATCCTGATTGCCGCCTCGATGAAAACGCCCTCGGTCCTGAGATGTGGGACCGAACGTTGAATGAGTTAACTGAGCCTAGGAGAAGAAGCGCGCATAGGGAAGCTGCCATTTTTCTGAGGACGCCACGTTGTTCGAATGCGTCGCGTCATCCGTGCAGGTTAGGTGGAACCATCCAGAATATTCTGAACCCTCCTGGTACAACGCCGCAACTGTTGACTGTTGGACTGGTGCAGGAGAGAAAAAAAATGCCTGCTTTTTGCTGTCCTGGCCCTCTCTAACTAAGCTACATAGCGAGGCGACACCTAGCTTTAAAGCTTTAACGCTAGAAGAAGATGCCTTCATGATCTGTTTACTTTGTTGTTACTCATCGGTATAAGACAATTAGGGTCCCATTCGCTTCAGTGTCTAGCTAGAGGTGCATTATAGTAGGACGATGGCGGTTCCACACGCACAGGCTAAGCAGATGCTCGAGGAGACGAAGCGACGCGAAGAAGAAGCTATCAAGCGGCAAGCGCAAGCCGCAAAGCATTTCGAGGTAGGTTTACTTGCTAGGAGGCCACCCCGATTGGGGCTGAGAAAATTGCTGCTATACAGTATTGTTTCCTTATACCTGAAATGCCATGCGACGCAATCATCAACGCACAGCATCTATAGGCCTCTCTTTTCTATGAGGAAAATATAAGACTGGTAATTCAATTAAGTTTTGTGCGTATTCGCTTCTCTTTGGGATACTCTACTCCTACTTGTCACCAGGAAAAAGCCAAAGAAATTGAGGCTCGTTTTGCGGCAACGAAAGCAGCCAAGGAGGCCATCAAGCTAAGAGAGTTGCAAGAGCAAAACACGAAGCGCGTCCAAAAGCGAGAAGCCGAACGACTGCGGCGCGAGCTCGAATTGCAGGCTGAAGCTCAAGCCAGAGAAGTAAGAGAGTGTGGACATGGTAATTCTATGGCCAGCACCTTTTTCTGCCTTGATCGTATTTTCTAATTTTTTTGACAAATCAACTGTTTTCCTAGTTCACCCATTCAAATGATTTATCTATGCTACGGAATCTTGTTCGTTTGTCTTGTTTCTCTCGCTGTGCCCCAACGCACACACCCACTCCAATGCCAGGCCGCGCGAGCCCATGTGCTCCGTGACTTGGCCTGGCGCCGTTTCTCGTATCCCCACAGCCTCCGGGGCGGGGCCTACCCCCGCGAGCCCGTGTTGGCGGGGGTCTTGCGGGCCTGCTCGGCCAAGGTGGCTTACATGCCGTGGCCTTTGCCCGAGCTGCATGGTGGCGGTGGGCACGGTGGCGGAGGCGGTGGCAGTGCTGCAGCGGCAGCGATGGCATCGAACCCCATTGCCAGATCCGAGCTTTCTCATTTGCGGAAACTTTTCCCACAGAAATTCGAAGCTGCACGCCGTTGCCCGCAGGTTACACTTTCGATAAGAACTTGTCTCCATTTGGCTTTGGCATTTGGTTTTTGGCATTTGGTTTTGGCCTCCAAGAATGCGCAGTTACGTTAGTGTATGCATTATGAACCGTCTCGTAGTCATGCATTTTGAAGAATATGTATCCTGAAAAAATGTTCGTTTGTCTTCTTTCTCAATACGAATGATACATATCTTCAGACACTGGATGATTTCGAAGCTCTGTTGGCTCGGCGAGCTCAGGGGGAAGAAGCGGGGCCGTTAATTGACCAATCACGGCAGGCCATTTACGTCACTGCCGTCGGGAATTTACCACACGGATGGGGCCCAGTTTTAGCGGATGCTTGCCGTTTTTGGTTTGGCGCTTGCGTGAAATCTGCGTTCGCGCCGGGCTTGTGCCCTCCGCACCGGTGGTCTCAATTGGAGGCTCCGCTGGAGTCCAATGACACGTCATCGCTAGCAGCGCGCGCGAATGCCACTGCCACCAAGAAAAAGGGTGCGCGATCTCGGGCTGCTGCGGTTGCTGCTGCTTCGAATGATCCATCCGAGCATCCTCAGAAAGAGTCCTCCTCTGCCCGCAAGGACCTGCCACCGCCACCGCCGCCACTCTATGTTGTTGATGCCGTAGGCGACGGGCCGTTTGTGCGAGGCGGAGCGGAGCTCAAAGTAACGCCCGTGGTGGCCAATCAGACCTCGTCGTACGGTGCTTCTGCCGTTGATCCGTTGCACCCCGCTCTTGCCCCTCCGGAAGACGCAGTAGCTGCTGCCGCCGCGGCAGAGGAAGTCGCCACAGACGCAGCCGCGAAATTGGTGAAAGGAGAAACGTCCCTGAGCGAAGCCAATCAGGCAGCTACCGATGCAGAGAAAGCGAAAATGGCCATGGTAGGTGTAAAACGCGCACCTTCTTTGTTAATATGAGCTTTGCAATCCTTTCCAGCACTTCAAAGTCTTACAAGACTATGGAATCCACTTGAACTTCTCGCTATTCAACAAGCCTTCCATCGGCATGTTTCATTACTTGACTTACAGGTGCGCGAGGTGGATTTAGTGGCCACGCACGAGTACCTTGGGCGCCTGTTGCGAGAAGCGAGTCACTTGAGTGACGCTGTCATGTTAGTGGCCGTCACCGTGCAGCCTTTTGCTGATCCTCGGGCTCAGGTTGGTAGCATTAAACGTCAATATGACTTCTATCTTCTTTTGATCCTGCGAAACGAATTCTCCAGGTAGACCTGTTGGTAGGAATCCTCGACTTACGCACCACATACTTGCACGTTCTATTTTCTTCAACTTTGTTCCTACTAAATTGAGAATTTATCCACCATCTCGCTCACAGGCGAAAGCCGCTTTGAAACACGCGAACCGCCCTCGGCTCCGTTTCCGTGACCCTGATGCCAAAGCTCGAAGTGATGCCGAGGCAGCGGCAGAGCAAGAAGCAGCCACTCAGCTAGGGCAGTACGCGCGGCGGATTGCGCCGATGGCTACCGCGCACTGGAGCCAACAGTCGATTGATTTGGCGCAGGTGCTATGCTTTATAGAAAAGCTTGTGAATGAATTATACCACTGACAGTATAAAATTCAATTCCTCGTCTTCTTGTTTGCTTACAAAGTGAATCGCTTTTTCAACGCTTCCTCCCTCATTGTTGAGTATATGTGCATTCGTCTGTTCATGTCTTTGTTTGGTTGCGTGTCTTGTGGTTTCAAATAGAACACGGTGGTCATCAGCATTCGCCCACCGCGCAAGAAGCCGAAACGACCGCGGCGACCGAGCGACGACGATGCTGACGCTGCGGCATTAGCTGCCGCAGAAGCCGCTCGAAAAGCCGCCCAGGAAGCGCTTGCAGCTGCGGTGGAAGCGCGCAGCATCAGCCTGTTAGAAGCCGCGATCCCACCCGCGGCTAGCGCGGGCGTCGACGGTGATGAAGTCGCAGCCGCGCAGAAACTCCTGGAGCAACTCCGCCAAGCTGCCGAAGACGCGCTCAACAAGCCTCGGCCAGTGACCGCGGAAGTGGTGGCGGTGCCCACCCATCTGTCTGCTGAAGGCACTGCGGCTGCGGAGTTGACGGCCCTCCTGGTGGGCTGCCGGCTGGTGCATTTTCAGAGGCCGCTCTGCGCCGATGGACATGACACAGTGGCCAAGGTACTATAGCATGCCGTGACTTTTTTTTCCCTAGGACCTTTTCCTCCTTTCCTCCTCAGTTTATTTCGAAATGACACCCCGTAGTAATCGTACATTCTAGTTTCCTTTTTCACTTCACCCAAATTTCATTCTCTGGAATGTTTTACTTGGCAGATTTCTGCTCTGACCGATAACGCTCTGCGAGGATACGGCTTCAAGAAGGCGCAGGTAAATGCAAAAAGGAGACTGCATTAACACGATCCAGTGCTCAGTGCTGCGACGTGAGGTGAAATATCTAAGACTATTTTCATTGCTCCTGATTCAGGTGACCAATTTGAGGAAAGCGATTGTGAAAAGCAACGAGGCATCCGAGAAGGAAAAAGCAGCTGCAGCAGCCGCGCGAGAGAAAGCGGAAAAAGAAGAAGAAAGGAAACGTCTAGCAGAAGAAGAAGAGGCTAGAGTTGCGAAAGAAAAGAAAGAAGCTGCTGCTTTGGCTGAAGCAATGCAAGACGCAAAAGACGGTGGTCTTGGAGACAATGCAGATGGCGTTGCTGGTGAAATCAGTCAAGACAATGACGGTAGCGGTGCGTCTGTCGGTGCTGGCAGTGCTAATGCAGAGGGCGTGGGTGATGATGGGTCGGTGGGCAGTGGCATCGGAGTGCAGGACGAGCACCTCGCGCACCGATTAGCGCTCACTGTGAACAAGTCGAAAGCCAAGACGCAAACCACCTTGCTGGTGTCGGGGAGCCGGATGCTCAGACACTGCCTCGCTGCTGTGCCCGTGGTGAGATGCTATTAGTAGTTTATGAAGGCCATATATGCGCTCGTAGCAGTGGGCGGGTCAAACGTGTTTCACGGTGGTTGGCGTGTCACATATACAAACACGCGCACTCTGCTTCGCTCTCTTCTTTCCATCCTGAACCATGTTTACCTACATGGGATATGTTGTTGTTGTTGTGAGTTGTTTTGTGCATGTACCACCACTGCAGGCGGTGTCCACTGCCCTCGGCCTTGGACCGTGTTTATACGGTTGCGCCTGCGCGATGCGGCCCATTCCGAGCGAAGTGCCGGGCGGAGAGCGCCCCGTGCCGCCACCGCCACCGCCGCCTCTGCTGTCGAAAGCTGACTCCAGCAGCAGCCCTGGAAAAGTAGCCCAAGAGGGCAGAGATACCGAGGAGGATGACCCTTTTGCGCCGGTGCAGACCCACAAGGAAGCTTCAGGCTTGGCGCCCGACCCGCCGCCGTTGGCCGTGCCAGCTCCGCTGAGATGCTGCCCCCTCTGCCTTGCGAAGGTGAATCTAGAGGCACTTTCCTCGAAAACTGTACTATACCATTTTCTTGGAGACTTATGTCTTACTTGCTCAAGTTTTTCTTGCTTAATTACAATCTCACTATAGCCCATATTGGAATGTATACCCTAGGGCAGCCTACATAATTTTTACTACGTGTGTTGAAAAATGTCCCTTAAATTTGATTGACAATAAAAGATTACTTCTTCGCCCTCTTTCTACGGTATTGTGTTGCACCTGCTAGGTGGCTCTGTCCGTTGACCTCTGCGATGCTGCTTTCTCTCCCATGGCGCGTGAGCGGCTCTTTTTGACGCTCTGTTCAACTTCTTCCGAGCTCCGGGACGCGGGCGGCCGCTTTTCCGTCACCAAATTGTGCGCTCCCGACCTCAAGTGGTCCGCTGCCTTCGTGGAGGTGCACCCGTCATACAAGCGCACATTCTCTTTGCTTTTGTTGCACGTGTGTGTGTCTTTGGCATGTTTCAGGAGATTTTGTTCAGAGCTTATGGGAAACACTGGGCTTTGTTCTTGTGTGCTCCGTTTTTGCCTTCACCCCTAATTTTGTCCATACGTCGTTGCATTTGTGTCCACATCAACTTGTTCTGGACTATGTAGGCAGTAGAGTCGGAACTCTTCGGGTCTTCTCCTGAAGGATCCCTAGCTTTGGCAGGCCATCATGCTAGCCAGCCGAAGCCTTTCGACAGGATGCGCCACCGCTTCAAGTCTCTCGGAGGAAGTGTACCGGTATGTGTGTAGATCATTGTTCATGATGTACAGATCTTTAGTCAAAGTAATTCTGTTCTGCTTCATTCGAATATTTAACTCTCTTTAATTTTCCTCGCGCATGCTATATTTTGTATTCTTTAGGGGCATGACGAAAGCCTCAACAGTTTTACAGGCTCGGTCAGATTCGAGAACGGCAATGATGGAGACGACGATGACAATTTGTCCATGAGCGTTGGCAGTGTCAAAGGAGCGCGCTCATTGGACGACGCCCTCGCTCGTTTGTCCGTTGAAGCCAGCAACTCGAGCGCAGCTGCCCTGCACCGCCACCACCAACAACAAAACCAGCGCTCCTCCGCATTATCATCCTCATCCTTAGAAGGGCAGCACCCTACTCGTCGGCTCCCGCTGACCCGCAAATCCGTTTTGGAGTGTGCGCACCCGGCACCCCCGCCGCCGTACGCCGGCACAGAGCGCTTTCTGCCGACGCGGAACCAGAACCCGAACTTGCCGCAAGAAGCCGACGGGAAAGCCGCGGCAGCCGCGGCCGCTCATGCAGTGGCGACCGCTGCGCTAGGGGGCACCAAGTTAGGGGCGCATTTGCCACCGTGGGAAGCGGGACCGGGTCTGCTGTGGAACGGCGACTCGCTGGTGTCTCGCGCGCCACATGCAGAAGCGCGGCACGGGCAGGTGTGTGACTATTTTAGCTTGCATCCTAGACGTTGTACTGTTTCGTCGATGCTGTATATTTATATCTTGGATATCCTTTTTACCTTTCTCAATTATTTCTTTTCGAACGGCGCATTTTTGTCTTTTTGCATAATGATGATGCTATTTTTACACGTACGATTATTCCCACCTTGACTTCTTCACTTCTTTGTTTGTTTTACGCCATAAGGTGTGGCTGGACCCTAGCCGAACGTTGAACGGTGGAGTCATGCAATGGGAGTCTTCCAAGCGTTTCAACGTACCAAAGCATAACAATGGCGATGACAGCAAGGAACAGGAGGCAGCTAACCGTGCAGAAGAAGAAGACGCACTGGCTCAAGCTGCCTCATTCGCAAGCGGCGCGGCCAAAGCGCGTAGCGAAGCCGCTACCAACAAGGTGAAGGGAAATAGCACCAAAGGAGGTGCAGGCGGCAGTGGTTTTAGCGACGGCGGCGACGGCGGTGGCAGCATTTTCAGCTACGGGATGTTCCCACTCCAGCGCACGCGGGTGGTGCCGGAGCCCCTGCGGCCCCGGTGGTTGCCGGAGCCTGGCAGCGCCGAGACCCCAACCCCAGGGAGAGCTGGGGCGTCGGGCAGCAACAGCGTGAAGTCGGGAGTGTCGTTCGGCGATAAGGACTCTCTGGGGTCGTCGCCGAAGAAAAAGGGAAGCCGAAGGGGGTCGATGGCCCCTGTGAGGCGCTGAAATAAAGCAGCGAGGCATAACTCGGGTGTAATTATGGCTCATAGGAAGTGCGAACATTACACACGAACGCATCAAGCTTCCTGCCGTTTAGGCGCCTTTATTCTTCAATAAAGATTGGGCATCTCAGTACTGAGTTAGAAATCCCGCGCAAATTACGCGTGGGCGTGAAATGCAGCCTTATCAACCTGTAACCTGTAATCTTGCCTCATTAGCCACAGTAGATTCGTATCGGCCTATTATTTATTATTGCTTATACTTATTGCTTACAATATTTCGAGGCCAACAAGGGCACCAATACTTAACACTAGGTGCCATTGCCATGTACATATCGATCGTACATCAGAAACCAGAAAGCCCTTTTCCGTTTCCCATCAACCAGCAACCAGCCATTGAAAGAGGTTAGTTTCTAAGTAGTTTGGCGATAATAAATATGGCCACAGGAACTTTAAGCTTAATTGCGAGACATGCGAGACTCGAAAATTTTCGTTAGGTCCAAGTCCATTGAGTGAGAATTCTGTTTAGGGAGTGAAAGCGATACCTGAATCCGCGAAAAAGGCATAAAGAACGCGATGACTGTGGAGATCATTTCAGTGCTGAGAGCATTTCGGCTACTTCAAACCAGCTATCAGTGCTGTATATCCGGAGCGGCTTTTCATCTGCTTCTGTCGCGCCAGAAGCGGAGTCGGCATTCTCGGCAGGAGGAGAAGGCTCCACAATCGTCAGATAATCTCTGAGAGGAACAATCTCTACACCAAATGCAGAACATGCTTGTTGCAAGCTGCTGCTGAGAGGTACATCGCTGGATTTGACCATTATAACCCCAACGTCTGATTCTACGAGCGCCGCTAAATCCGTTAAAGAGTCACCCACGAAGATTGATATGCCATTATCGGGCTGGGGTGTACTAGTCGAAGCGACAATGCCCCTCTGTACAAACACTTTGCCCCAGGCGCCGCTAACAGAGCGGTCATCTACTTCACCCGTCGACAGTGGCTCAGCAGCTTCAGAAGCATCAAAAACAGCAACCGCTGCCGGCGCAGGAGGAGAATGGTCCGAAACCACAGGATTATAGTTTAAAGGCGATGACGACGCCGACTCATAAATCAAGTCATTGCAGACCACAGCAGCAAAGTCAGAAGCTTCACCGCAGCCGCTGCACGCAAGCACTTCAGTGACCACGTCTTTTGACCAATTGATGCTCACCTGTGGGCACACATTTAGGACCAAAAGGTTCCAAACACGTCAGTTTAAAGGTGGTTGAAAAACAAGACGAATACATGAATGTTTGGCGTTAATTCTAAGATGCATACATAGAGCAAATAATTTAGCCGAGCATGAATGCGTATGCGGAAGACGAAATGTTCGTCCAGCAAAAGCAAAAAAATCTAATCTAGAAGCAAATACCTAGTTGGATGTTTTGCTCACCACATGAGGTGGTGCACCCAGCTCTCGAGCGAGATTGAGCGCTTCAACAACCCCTGGTCGCACTAGGCTGCAACCTCTTGTGCGAGCGCCCTCGCGGAGCTGTGTTCTTGTGGCTCCCGCCATCACCCCGCTGTCCGAGACCCTCCTCACGCACTGCGCTTCGAACGCAGAGAGCCGTTGAGCATGTTGGAGCAAAGCAGCCCGGCGCACCGAAGGGGGTTGGCTGGTGAGATCTTCACTCACATGCTCCTGGTAGTCTTTGGCGCGCCATGCAGTCGCTTCATTCAAGTACCATGTTGTGAGCTCGGCCCAGAGCCCGCGCCTAGCCGCTGAGGACGGCAATTTTGCATTATTCGCCGCAACGACAGCTACGGTTTCAAACAGCACTGCAGAGGTCGTGTCTTGTGAAGTGATCGTGTCGTCGAAGTCTACTGCGAACGAGCCGAGGTGGTGAGAGCCGCTGAAGCTAGACGATGTCGGCAAGAAGGGCCGAGCCGTGAGCAACCACGCAGGTAGCGGGCGCATGTTGATCCACAAGTCTTAAATCAAGTCTTAGATTCGACGTCAACTTGAAGTATGACAAGAACTCAGAGCCGAGTGGCCGACTAAGGCGGACAGTGATAGCTAAGTCGGTCAAGATGAGCGTTGAATGTTCAATCTGTGGGATGCTGTGAATGAAAACGAACACGTGGGTATTGACGATCTTCACGTTAGCCGAAGATGCGATAGTTAGGCATGCACTTCCTACTGTTTACTCGGCGTGCTATCCTTAATTGCTATTAGCCTCGGAATTGAATGTGCTCAGTATAACGAATAATCGGACGTATTAGTTTTTTAGTTAAGCTCCTTTCAAGCTCCTAATGAGTCGTGAGTTGCTCCTTTCTCCTTCTAAGTTACTAGACAGGGCTACAAGCTACAAGTAGGCTAATTGTAAAAAAGCTCCAAAAAGTACAAAAAAACGCTCCAAAAAACGCTTCCGACGGTTTATTCCCGTATTTACCGTATTTTTGATCGTAAATGTTCCCAAAGGGGGGATTTCGGGGTTTCTTTAGCTCGTTGTCCGTTGGAGTATATTTTGTCCGTTGGGGAGCGTTTTTGGAACTTTTTTTTTTCCAGGAAATCCCAAAAAAACGCCGACCTTTTTTACAATAAACCTAGCTACAAGCTACTGTACTACTTATAAGGGAAATCGTAGATTTTTCTCGGTGTCGCCGTGAAAATAAGCAAAGCTTTAAAAAAAATTTGCGTTAAGCTTACGTATTTCAAAGGAGGCACTGAGATGGAATCGTTTGAGCCTTATTTCCCGCTTTATTTATTCATCCTCATACCTCT
>Ga0307930_1000923_pt1 | contig 23584 bp, 23 predicted proteins | sample OrgLakmetageno46_FD_203161 | JGI IMG/M metagenome (GOLD analysis project Ga0307930, IMG submission 203161) | Saline water microbial communities from Organic Lake, Antarctica - #46 | ecosystem: Environmental > Aquatic > Non-marine Saline and Alkaline > Saline | place: Antarctica: Organic Lake...
AGCTTTCGGACCATCAGTTTGGGGTGGAAGTGACACCATAAACGAAAACAACATTTTTCGCATCTACTCAATGACAAAAGCGATTACATCTGTTGCGGCTTTGCAACTTGTAGAAAAGGGTTTAATAGGATTAGACGACCCTTTAAATAGCATCTTGCCTGAAATGACTGCTGTCCCAATTCTAAATGAGAATGGTGAGTTAGTAAAAAGCACTCAACCAATTAGCCTTCGACATTTATTGACACATACATCAGGATTTGGTTACACTTTCTTTTCGGAAAGACTAATAAAATATGATGCCTCTGATAACATATTGGATAAAATGAGAAGACTTTCTGAGCCAGGTAAAGAATTTAAATATGGCATAAGTACTGATTGGTTAGGACGTGTCGTAGAAAAAATCAGTGGGCAAAATTTAGAAGCATATGTTCGGAAACATATTTCTGACCCTTTAAATATGAGCCATACTTGGTTTAATGTGCCTGATGAATTAAAAGAAAATATCGTTTCATACGGAATAAAAGATTCAGTAGGTTATAATCCATTTCCAGACCGAATACCTCAAAAACCAACGGACGTTTTTTATGGTGGACAGGGATTGTTTTCATCGGCAAAAGATTATGCCACTTTTTTGCTTTGTCTCATGAATAATGGAAAATATGATGGTGGCCAAATTCTTAAACCGAAAACTGTTACAGAATTATTCAAAAATCAACTACCTGGACATGTTAATCTTAAGCTAGATGCAGTAAAAGGACATCCTTGGGTTACAGATAGTGGAGATTTTCCTGATACTTGTGATAAATTCAGTTTTGCTTTTGGTATTGAAGCAAACCCCAACGAGAAAGTTAGACCTCAAGGAACTGCATATTGGGCAGGGCTTGCCAACTCATATTATTCACTCGACAAAACTAATGGTGTAGCCATTGTCTATTTTACTCAATTTTTACCTTTCAATGACAAAGAGACTTATGACTTCTATCGACTTTATGAAAAGGAAGTATATGCTGAAATTGAAAAATAAAAACATTTGCTAAGACTGCGTATAATTAATTGCTATGGCAAGTGCTTATCTGGAAAATTCCTTCGGAGTTTTCTCTGGCTCGTTTTAGTTTACTAAATTAATTGCTGAACCAGGCAACGAAATCATACACGAAACATTGGCAATAATTAGAAATAAAAAGATACATTCCCATAACTTTACCTTGTGAACCATCAATTATTGGTGTAAAAATGGAATTTATCAATGTGAAATTAAAACGAAAAAATTCAGAAGTCTTACTGAATATAAAAACCTTTCTCATTTTTATGATAGCTATGAGTTTGACTCTAAAAAGAATAGAAAAATAGACAGAATCTCTGAAATTGAATATTGTCAGCTCTTAAAAAAAGCATACTTGACAAATATTTTAAGTTTTAGCCCACATCTAGTTGGTTGTCACTTCGTACTTGATGAAAAAGCGTATTCAATCTTGAAAAACTTCAATTTTGGAGAATACTCGGAATTTATTCCTTTAAAGCTATTTAATAATAAAGGACAACTTATAAGAGAAAAATATTATCTGCTAATTTAGAAGATTTAATGAAAATGGTTATTATGAAACATCATTTAATCGCTCTATAATGGATATTCTTATGACATCTTTTGCTCGTTTTGAAAAAGCTAATCTCGAAACGAAAAAAGAAGAAATAAATTCTAAATTGAAAGATTTAATTAGGGTTTGCTGAAAAACTACCGAAACATATATCTTAAGTTCAAATCTCTGAAGAAAACCATTTGATATGCTGTACCTAACGGCACAGTAAACCATTGGGAGAAGTTCATACTTTACCAATATTAAGTCTCTAGTGGGACTACATTTCAAAATTTAGTTTCTTCTTTTGTTAAATACTTATCTTCACCTAATGTTTATAAGACTGCTTTCATAAAGACTTATCAAACTTAAGATGCACGATTAATTGAGGGTTTCTTTATATTTCCTCGCACTTTGTAAAACAAAATAAGCCTTATCCCCAGCATTTAACAGATATTCCCCTTTTTCAGCAGCCCCTAATTATAAATGATAAAGAATTTAGCGATAGTATAACAATCAAAAAATCAAATGTTAAAGTGAAATATTACAGATTAAACAAATGGTTTAATGAATTAAAGCATTTGATAAATGAGTAATTTAAGTTCAACTAAAGATTTCTTTGATGATCCAAAAAATGAAATATTGCCTCTTATAAATTATGCTAAAGGAAATGCGATGCTAGACTTCATAACTTTAAGGTATTTATAATGTTTTATATGGTGATATATTTCTGTTCCAGTAGCTTTACTCCCTTTTATCATCATTTACAGTTGGGTGCTGCTGGTTTCAATATGCTATGGTTTTCAGGGTATGGGGACTAGTAATTGGTTGCTATTTTACCTGTTTTTGTGTTATAGGATTCCATACCGTGTTAGTTATGTATGTTTTATCTTTTGATTATCCGAAGAAAAGTATTGTACAAGTCTTTTTAAGAGTAAGAACGGCATCACTATGAGTACTGATCCCCAAAGGTTGTTTGGTGTAAATATTTCAGGGTAGTTTTTTACAATAAAAAAAAGTATCAATGCACCAAGTATTATAGCTACGTGTAGCACAATCATGTTGGGTGTAAAAGAACCAAAACTCACTTTTACTGGAAGTTTAGCTTTGTGGATGTAAACTCTTTCAAACAAAACAAATAGAAGATTCAGATTGAAAAACCAATTTTGAAACCATAGTATTTCAAAATTAATTATCATGATGTTTTTATTTTCCCAATTGGCCATGAGTCCGAAAAAAACCACTATAAAAACAAAGTAGATACCCATTTGAAAAAGCATTCCAAAATTAAAAGTGTTTTGCTCTGAATCGATTACTGCGTTGGGATTTTTTTTAAAGCATAAACTGTCCACTACTATTCTAATAACTTCATACCACCAAAAGAAATAAATCAGATAAAACACGGTAATTTGCCCGTATAAAATAGATAGAATCGTGAGAACGCTAAAAACAAAAAAATCCCATTGTTTATAGTTGGAGAAATAATTTTTAAATATCGAGTTTTTGAGATGCAATGGCTTCTATTTTATAGCTGCAATATACTGAGGTGCTTTCAGCTTTGGAATAGGTCAAATGTAGTATTTTTAATGAAAATGTATAGAGGCAGTTAATTTAGCCCCTAATAAATTCAGAGTGGTATTTTATATTTCAAATAATATCTTTGAAATATAAGACACAAAAATTGGAATTTAGAAATAAAGCTAAAAATTCTATCCTCGTCTGATGAATTAGGCATCGTTGAAACCTGTCGAAAACATAAAGTAAATAGGGTACTTTTATAGTTGGAAGAAGGAGTATAATGCCCAAGGAAAAGCGGGATTTCCCAAAAGCAATCGGAACAGCTAACAATTTTGAATTCATAACTTCGCTGTTTATCAAAATTGAGTTTCACTAACAAAATTATGGAATTGGCACAAAATAAAAAAGCCTTTCCGTCGGTGGAAAAGCTTCTCGTGGTTTACAACTATAAACCGGAGTATTTACATACTCACAACACAACATTTTAGTTGCGGTCTGGACGAGACTCGAACTCGCGACCCCCTGCGTGACAGGCAGGTATTCTAACCAACTGAACTACCAGACCATTTCTTAATTGCGAGTGCAAATATAAGCGCAATTTCTGGTTCAGCAAATATTTAGTTGAACTTTTTTATTTTTTTTTGAAGTCCAATAATTAAGGTGTTCATAGTCAAATTATTCGTGCTAAAATTAAAGTCAAATTTATTCAACTAAAACGAATGAAAATTGGATAATGGAACTTTCATCCATCAAATATAGAGTCAAAATTTCAAGGAATAAGATATAATCGCTTCCCAATAGTTGTAAATAATAAATCTCTAGTCCAAGTCATCCCATACAAAGTAAACTCTACTCGGCTTTTTAGAATATGATATTTAGCTCTATTTTCTCTTCAAAATTAAGTAAATTCGGTTTTTTGTAAATAGAATTATGCAAGATGTATATTACACAGTAGCTAATTCAGTTTCAGAGGTTATTTATAAAGAAAAAGGGAGCAAGTTTATAGGCTATGCTTTTCCTGTACAAACCGAAGAAGAAATTGAGCTAGCTTTAGAAGAGGTAAAACAAAAACAACACAAAGCACGTCATTTTTGCTATGCTTGGCAATTGGAAAAAGATTATTCCAGGTTTAGAGCGAATGATGATGGTGAGCCTTCCAATTCTGCTGGAATGCCAATTTATGGACAATTGCAAGCCTTTAATGTAACTTACTGCTTAGTGGTTGTAGTTCGCTATTTTGGTGGAACTAAATTGGGAGTGGGTGGATTAATTAGTGCCTATAAGACAACTGCTCAACAAACTTTAGCACAAGCAAGAATAACAAAACACACTATAGATGAAACCTTTACAGTACAATGCAACTATGACTTAATGAATATAGTCATGCGCTACGTGGAGGAAGACAAGTTGAATTTAATACATCAAAACTTAGAAATGGATTGCACCTATACTTTAGGGGTAAGAAAAAAAGAATTTGGTAGGGTATTGGCGAAGTTTCAAAAAGTATATGGATTAGAGGTTGGCCATCCTTCCTTAAAAAAGGAAGGATAATCCAGACCACTTGACCTTACATTTCTTTAACGCTACCGCCAGAACTGGTTGTTTTTTCAATGTTAGTTACGTCGCCTTGATACCTGATAACACCTCCACTTGAACTTTTGGCTATTAATCTTCCGTTGATATGCAGTTTTAAGGAAGCTCCTGAACTGGTTTTGGCTTCTGCTTCTTTAGAAATCAACTCTTTTGCATCTACGCCAGCTCCACTAGAAACTTCAAAATTAGACATGTCGCTATTTCCTGTCAAGGTAATGTTAGCTCCACTTGAAACGTCTACTTGAAGCATCTGGGTGTTCAAATTTAAGTCTGTTTTGCAGCCGCTTGAAAACTTAGCATCCAAATTAGTAGCGTTTAATGTTGATGCAGAATGCAAATAGACACCGCTAGACACTTTCATTTCTTCAAGTGGTTGATTGTAAAATAACTGAATCAACTTTTTGTCTGCTCTTCCTATATTTCTGCTAGCTTCAATTGTTAATTGGTTATCAGACTCTTCAAAATTCAATTCTTCAAATAAATTTTCGTTTGCAGAAATCAGCATCTTGCTTTCTTCACTTGGTATCAATTCTACCTCCCAGCCATTTTTCAATTTCAGCGATGTAAAATCATCTAATTCATATTCTTGTTGAATTACTTCTCCTTTTCCATCTACAGAATTCGTTACATAATCGCATTTGGTCATGCTTATTGAAATACAGATAGCGAACATATACTTTAAAATACTAGTCATAATTTTTGGTTTTTGGTTTATCGTTAATACAGGTTGTACATTTTATTTGGTCGTCTTGAATTTGGTAAACATCGTTTGGGTTTTCACTTAGCTTTAAAAAAGTAGACTGTCTCCAATCCTTCAAAGTAGATACATTTTTCCCTACTTTAAAATACATATTTTCAGGCAAATATAAAACAATGTTTAATTTCAAATCTTCTTCTTTTAGAGAAACATCACTTAAAAAATAAGCATTTAACAGCAATTCGTTTTCATTGAATTCAACCTGATAATCAATTTTATTTGCATTTTCTCTAGCATTAGTTGTATTCAATCCTGAAGCATTTTTACTCACCCTCAATTTAGCAATGCTGTCTGTTGTAGGCTGAACAGCAATATAAATTGAAGTTCCCCAAAGCACATTCTCGTTTATTGATGGGTCGAATTTCACTAAACTTCTTGAAGAGCGGTATACATTTTCAGCAAAATTCAAATTAGGAATCACTTTTATTGATAAGGTATCTGAAATATTTACAGGTAAATCCTGTAGTTCAACAACTTCTCCTCTACTACTTGACGATATTTCTTTTTTAATCCCTAAGAAAGAAATATAAGCAATGGCTGAAAACCAGAACACAAGAAGCGTGATTACAGTTCTTAACTTAAACAATTTCAATGAATTATTTATCAGTTTTAGTCCTAACAAAAAGATGAAATAAACGGGGATAACAGCAAGAAAGAAAAAGGTAAGCATTTGCAACCAAACAGGTGAATCAAAAACAAATGGTCCGCTGTTTCCAAAGTCAAAATCGGTTATGCCAAACAAACTAATACTTCCAAGACTCAACAAGGAAATAATCATGCTTATCAAGCTAATACCTGAGGCAAAAACAAGAAAAAACCCAATTATTTTTACAATCACGTTAGCTATTTTGGTGAGTACTTCACCTAAGCCTTCTAAAAATTGAGTTACAGAAGATTTACCATTTTTTGCAGCTTGTTCATAATCAAAGTTTTTTGCGTAATTAGCCGCTTTTTCAGCATTTTCCTTTACTTTTTTTTCAATATTGGAAATATTGACAGGTTCGCCCATCATGGCTAATTTTTGTGCTGTGGTTCGTGCTACTGGAACGACAATCCAAAGAACTACATACAATAGTATAAAAGTACCGAAAGATAAAAACAATAATATTACCCAAAGTAGACGCATCCAAAGGATATCAATCCCGAAATTATGTGCTAAACCAGCACAAACGCCACCAAGTAAGTTTTTCTCGTCATCTCTAAAGAATTTTTTGTTCTTAGTTTGACCTGCGTATTGTTTGTAGTCATTTTCATTTCCATCAGCATAATTTGAATCATCTTGGTCTACTTTATAATCACTAGGTTTTCCCATGATGCCAATTACTCTTTCAACTTCGTTTACTTGTACTACTTCTCTTTCACTTTGAAGTTTTTCAGTAAAAAGTTCAGCAATTCTAGCTTCCACATCGGCTAAAATTTCATCTCTACCTTCTTCATTAATAAGGTATCTTTTTATGGCATCTAAATAGTTATTTAGCGCCAGGTAAGCTTCTTCATCTATATAAAAAAACTGTTTTCCTAAACTAACGTTTATTGTTTTATTCATGGCTTGGTGTTTTGTATTCAGTAATGGTTTTTACGGCAAATTGAAGATCATCCCAGGTTTGGGATAAGGCTTCCAAAAAGGATTCCCCTTCCTTAGTTAAAGCATAGTATTTACGGGGTGGACCGCCAGTACTTTCTTCCCAGCGATATTCCAACAAACCCGCGTTTTTAAGCCGTGTAAGCAAAGGATAAATCGTGCCTTCTACCACAATTAATTTTGCTGCTTTCAGACTTTCTAAAATTTCGGCTACATACGCGTCATCTCTTTTTAGAATAGATAAAATACAATATTCTAAAACTCCTTTCCGCATCTGTGCCTGAGTATTTTCGAGTTTCATAATTCAATTTTTAAAAAGTACAGTTCAAAGCTGTACCTAGAAATATACAATGCAAAGATATGTTTATTAAACACTACTTTGCAATACATAGTAATATATTTTAACTTATATTTAACTTATTAGTTCACCTATATATTCTATTTATTTCATTTTTAAAAGGCTTAAAATAGTTTTATTTTGTAACTTGTACAGATGAAATTAACGCCAAAAAAAATTAATAAATTTCTATTGTTTAAACTCCCATCTGCTTGGTTTTGTGGAGTTAGAGTAAAAGAAATTTCAGCTGAAAAATGCAGCGCAAGTGTAGGTTTAAGGTGGATCAATCAAAACCCGTTTAACAGCATGTACTTTGCAGTGCAAGCCATGGCTGCAGAATTAACAACTGGAGCACTGGTAATGCAAAGCATTGCAAATGAAAATCAGAAAATTTCTATGTTAGTGGCTGAAAACAAGGCTGAATTTTTGAAAAAGGCAAAAGGTAAAATTACTTTTTACTGTGAAGATGGCAAAGCTTTGGATGAAGCTATGAAATTGTGTATAAAGCAAGAAGAAGGATCAAGCTTATGGATGAAATCTATAGGTATAAACGAGCAAAACGAAACCGTATCTATATTTCATTTTAAGTGGACTTTAAAAGTTAAGAAATAGACAATTGTTAATTTTTTTACGAATCGCTAAAGTTAAATTTTTGATTTTGGGTTTTCTATAACATTTTATTAACAGCCTATATTTTCTCAAAATGCTACATTGTGCATTCACAAAAACAGATATGATATAAAATTACTTAACATTAAATATTTAAATTATGTCACGAGCTATGTTTGAATACACCAAGGAAGTCTTACAAAGAGTTAGTTTTGATGTTCAATTGTTTTCTAAAGAAGTGCAAAAAGCAGTAAAACGTTTATTGCCTTACGAGGTTCAAGAATTGCGCATTTTTGTTGAAAACTTGATAAAAACGAATCCCGAATTACAGCCTTCCTTGCTATATCTTACAAACTGATATTTTTACCTAACTAATTAACCTTTTAAAATTCAACAAAACGCTTCTTTAACGAGAAGCGTTTTTATTATACCTTAATTTCCACCACGAATCCTTCATTGTTCCGAACATTGAATACCCGATTGTCCTCAAAAATGAGATACTGTCCTTTAATGCCAACGAGTTTACCTGTGTAGACTGGATTTTTCTCTAAATTTAATGAAGTTGGTTTAGTTGGATATTTTTCAACTGGGAACTCTAAATGGATTTCTTCTTCATGTTGTATAAATTGCTTGACTTCTTCTGGTAAGTATTCGAGTAAACTAGCCTTGATTTCTTTTAGACTTTCATCATCTATATCATTCTTCAGCATTTTTCTCCAATTGGTTTTATCTGCAATATGCTCTTTCAATGCTACCTCAGCTATTCCTGCTAAATATCTATTAGGAGTTTCTAACAGAATTAAAGCTTCATGAGCTCCCTGGTCTATCCATCGGGTAGGCAATTGCTTTTTTCGAGTTACACCTACTTTCACATTACTAGAATTGGCTAAATATACTATGTGAGGTTGTAGTTGCATTTCCTTTTCAAAAACCAAGTCACGATCTTCTTCATCTAAATGTGCTTTACTTTTTTCTGGATGTATGATCCACTCTCCAGCCCTCGGGGTTTCACCAAAACAGGTAAAACAAAATCCTTGTCTGTATATTTTCTTGTTTTTACCACAACTTAAGCATTGGTATTTCAAAAACTTCAACGTAATTTCTGAATTAATTTTTTGATTCAAATGAATAAAATCTTCATCTAAATTCAAAAAATACTGAATAGGTTGAGACAATTCAGTCAACATTTTTTTTAAAACTCCTTGATACAACATGTAAGCTTACTTTGATAATTGAAATAAAAATTGTTTTTTTACAAATGTAAATTTCGTAAAATAATCTGAATTCATGCCCATTCCTATTGTAAATTCGATTGCCTCTTGGTTCCTTAAAAAAAGGATTCACCATATGGAATTATTCATGAAATACCCAAATGAAGTTCAGCATGAATTGTTGATGAACTTGATTAAATTTGCTAAAAAAACACAAGTTGGATTGAAATACGATTTCGGCAGCATCAAATCTTACCAAGATTTTGCAAACCGAGTACCAGTGCAAACCTATGAAGAGTTTGAAGCTGATATACAAAGAGCCAGAAATGGAGAAAGCAATATTTTTTGGCCTACTCCTATTAAACTTTTTGCTAAATCTAGCGGCACCACCAACAGCAAAAGTAAATTTATTCCTGTAAGTGAAGAGTCTCTAGAAGACTGTCATTTTGCAGCTAGTAAAGATTTACTTTGCTCTTATTTAAACAACAATCCAAATGCATCTTTATTTACTGGAAAAAGCCTACGCTTAGGAGGAAGTAAGGAGATTTACAAAAACAAAGGAACTAGTTATGGAGATTTATCAGCTTTATTAATAGACAATATGCCGTTTTGGGCAAGTTACAGTAGTACACCAAACAATGACATTTCTTTGATGGGAGAATGGGAGACCAAAATGAATGCCATTATTAATGAAACTATACACGAAAATGTAACTAGTCTAGCGGGTGTACCTTCTTGGATGTTGGTGCTGTTGAATCGAGTCTTAGAAAAAACAGGTGCTGAAAACATCAAAGAAGTTTGGCCAAATTTGGAAGTTTATTTTCATGGTGGAGTTAGTTTTGTCCCATATGCCGACCAATACCATCAAATAATAAAGGATTCACAGTTCAGGTATTATGAAATTTATAATGCATCAGAAGGTTTTATTGCAGCAAAAGATATAAACCATAGTGAAGATTTACTACTCTTTTTAGACTACGGAATTTTCTACGAGTTTATACCTATGGATAATTATGGTAATGAACAGGAAAAAGTAATTCCGTTAAGCGAGGTAGAAGTTGGAAAAAACTATGCTATGGTCATTACTACTAATGCAGGTTTGTGGCGTTACAAAATAGGTGATACGGTACGGTTTACTTCTACTTTACCCTACCGAATAAAAGTATCAGGAAGAACTAAACACTTTATCAATGCCTTTGGTGAAGAATTAATTATTGAAAATGCGGAGAATGCCTTGAAAAAAGCAAGTCAATTATTAGATGTTGAAATTGCAGACTATACAGCTGCCCCTATTTTTATGCATGGAAAAGAAAAAGGGGCTCACGAATGGATGATTGAATTTAATAAGTTACCAAAAAACCCTTCTGAATTTGCGAATGTACTTGACCAAGAATTACAAAACCTCAATAGCGATTATGAAGCCAAACGTAAAAACAATATGACCTTAAACGTCTTGAAACTTAATATTGCTAGAAAAGGATTGTTTTACGATTGGTTGGAGGAAAATGACAAGTTAGGCGGACAACATAAAATACCTCGTTTAGCAAACAATAGAAAATATATTGAAGAGCTATTAATATTGAATGAGAATTCCTTTTCAAAAAAATAATTATTTTAGAGACTAATTGGTATTGAACACTTTTGAAAAGAGGTGAGAAGTGAGAGGTTAGTACAAAGTATTAAGTACAAAGAAATGAGTAGAGGGTAGCTTGTAGTGATTAGCTTGTAGTGATTAGCTTTTAGTGATTAGATTGTAGTTATTTAGCTCTTCGAAGTTTTCAACTTCGAAGCACAACATAACAAATTATAATACAGTGATTTATTCGTGTTGTAATATGAAAGTTTTTAGTAATTAGCTTGTAATAGTTAGCTTTTAGTGATTAGCTTGTAGCAATTAGCTGTTAGTAATTAGTCTCTAAATGGTCGTTGAACCTATTCATACTCATCTCTGCGAAGTTTGCAACTTCGCAGCACAACATAACAAATCACTCTTTATTAAATACCTGAACTAGAAGTTTAATACTGCAAACTGAATATCAATAGCTATAAAAAACCTCCATTCTTTTAAGCATTTACTTGTGAATTGAATTAAATGCCACGAACTTGCCGTTTACGATCAAGCAGATTCGTAGCATTTATTTTTTTTCAATTCTGTAATACTGAACTTTTCAATTTTTAGTTCTTATGGTTTGTTTTAATTACAACAAACTCGTAGGGCAAACATACTCGGTCAATTTTGCATCTTTTTGATTGCTAATTTCATCAAAACCACCACGTACATCTACAAATTTATCCCAACCACGTTGCTTTAATATGGATGCAGCAATCATGCTTCGGTAACCTCCTGCACAATGCAATGCAAATTTTTCATCTTTTGGAAATGCAGATAAATAATCGTTTAGATTTCCTAAGGGAGTATTTTCTGCACCTTCCAAATGTTGCGAATTATATTCATTTTTTTTACGTACATCAAACACCTTCAATCCTTTGTCTTTTTCGGCTAGCAAAGTAGCTACATCAATACGTTCAATCTGGTCAATTTCTTTACCTGCATTTTTCCAAGCTTCAATTCCTCCCTCTAAAAAACCAATAGCATGGTCGTATCCTACTCGCGCTAGACGGATGATACTTTCTTCCTCTTTATCCGGGTCGGTGATCAGTAAGATTTTCTGCTTGATATCAGGAATCAGTTCTCCTACCCACATGGCGAAATTACTGTCTAAACCAATGTTGATTGAATTGGGAATAAATGCATCCTTAAAGGTTTCAGCTTGGCGTGTATCTAACAAAAGCGCGCCTGTTTCGTTGGCTGCGGCTTCAAAAGCAAAAGGCGAAAGCGGTTGTTGTCCTCTTTCAATTACATCATCAATACTGTCATATCCTTGAATATTCATCAATACGTTTTTAGGAAAATACCCTGGAGGTGCAGTTAAACCCTCTAACAATTGCTTTATAAATTCCTCTTTTGGCATATCCTGAAGCGCATAATTGGTTTTTTTCTGATTACCTAAGGTGTCTGTGGTTTCTTTGCTCATCATTTTGCCACAAGCACTACCTGCCCCGTGATTTGGATACACGATTAAATGGTCTGGTAGTGGTAAAATTTTGTTCCGTAAAGAATCATATAAATGCGCTGCTAACTTTTGTTCAGTTAAATCTTCAATTACATGTTGCGCTAAATCTGGTCTTCCTACATCTCCTATAAATAAAGTATCGCCTGTGATAATTCCGTGTTGTTTTTGGTTGTCATCTATCAACAAATAAGTTGTAGATTCCATAGTATGACCAGGCGTATGTAAGACTTTTATGGTATAATCTCCAAGTTTGAACTCCTGATTATCGGTTGCAATAGTGGCTTCAAAGGCTGGGTTTGCGGTTGGGCCATATACTATTTTTGCTCCTGTTTTTTTGGCTAAATCCAAGTGACCTGAAACAAAATCAGCATGAAAATGCGTTTCAAAAACATATTTAATTTTAGCGTTGTCTTTTTCGGCACGCTCTATATATGGTTGTACTTCGCGCAATGGGTCAAAAATAGCAGCTTCACCATTACTTTCTATGTAATAAGCAGCGTGAGCTATACATCCTGTGTAAATTTGTTCTACTTTCATGATATCTTAATTTGTAAATTATACCGCTAAAATATAGCGGGCTGTTAATTTTATGTGTTACAAAAGTGACATAGCTTTTGGCAAAATCCATAAACATGATATAAATCATAAAATAAAGTTGTTATTTGTCTCGATGAGAATTTTTAAGGTGTGAAAGTAAAAAGAATCCTAAAATTGAAACATTGCTCCTTAATAAGTTGAGATACAACTCTGTCTTTAGTACTTTTGCAAAAAATAGTAAATTATGTTGAAAAAAATAGTTGTATTTGCTCTAGTTATATGCTGCTTTGCTTGCGAAGATATGGGCAAAAAAGAAGTTATTTTAACTGCTGATGCTGATGGGATTGCAGAAAAATCAGAGGTTTATTTATCTAAATTAGGTGAGAACAACCAACAAGTATATATTGATACTACACAAGTTGAAAATGGAACGTTTAGTTTCGATTTGAGTAATCAAAAAGAACAAGAATTGAATATCATCCGTATTGATGGTGCACCAGGAACTTTTGTATTTGTAAAAGAAAATTTACCAATGCAACTAAATATAGATTTTTTAGACATAAGAAATTCTGATATACAAGCTGGTAAACATAATAAGCTTCTTCTTGAATATTTCAACACGCTTAAGAAATTAAATGAAGACATGCAAGATGTTCGTGAAAGCATGAATAATGCAGTACGTTCAGGTAATCAATCTCAAGTTGCAGAATTACGTAATATTCAAAGAACTATTGAAAAAGAAAGCGTTGAGAAACGTGAACAAATTATTGCCGAAAATCCATCTTCAGTAGTAAGTTTGATGATACTTGGAGATTTAATGAACAGAAAAAGCATCAATTTTAAAGAAGCTAAAGATTATTTTGCTGGCTTATCTAATGATATCAAAGACCATCAATTGGGAAGAAACCTACAAGAGCAAATTGCTAAGGTAGGAGCAACCGATATCGGCGCAGTAACTCCAGATTTTTCTGGCCCAACTCCAGAAGGCAACAAATTAAAACTAGAAGATGCCATGGGAAAAGTTACCCTAATCGATTTTTGGGCATCTTGGTGTAAACCTTGCCGGGTTGAAAATCCAAATATAGTAGATGTATATCAAGATTATAAAGACAAAGGCTTATCTATTGTACAAATTTCTCTAGATAGACAAAATCAGCAAAGAGCATGGACCAATGCTATTGAAGCTGATAATTTAGGCGAATGGCACCACGTTTCTAACCTGATGTTTTGGAAAGACCCAATTGCAGTAAAATATGGAGTACGCTCTATTCCAGCAGCATTTTTAATTGATGAAAATGGTGTGATTATTGGAAAAAATCTCAGAGGAAATCAGTTACGAGAAAAAGTTAGTGAGTATTTAGATTAAATAGTTGGTAGCTTGTAGTAAGTAGTTGGTAGCTTTTAGCTATTAGAAGTTAGTTATAAATTGTTGGTTGAACTACTTACTATTTTGCTTTCTCTTTTTCAATTGATTACGAACTGATGGTCTAAAAATCAATCCCATAAAAAAACCAAATAACAAAAGATTAAAAGCAAATTTCAAAAGATTAAAATCGACTCTACCTAAATAGTCGAAAGCAGCCATTCCAAAAGCAAAGCATAAACCTGAAATTAAGGCATATTTTATTGTTCCTTTATTTAAACTACTCATTTTGCAAGTAACTGAATATTTAAAATAAAACTAATAATTATTTAAAATCTACACAAGTCTTAATAAATCAAATTTCTTGAATCCTTCGTGTCACTGAAATAATTAATAAAAGTTAGCTGATAAATCTGTTTGCTTTCATTAATCTTTTGTTTAATAATTAACACAAAATAATTAAACAATCTATAATTTTATGGTTTTAAAATTTAATGAAGCATCTAAAAAAATCAGAGATAATAGACTTGCCTAGGTTGGAGAGAATGAACCTCATCAATTCTTGTGGTGGAATCAAATCAGCTAATTTATTAGGAAGTTGTAACAAAAATGGGCAAACCAATTTAGCTATTTTCAATTCGGTTATACATTTAGGTAGCAACCCTCCTCAGCTTACCTTTACCCTTCGGCCAACCACAGTGGAACGTCATACCTACACCAACTTAAAAGAAACGGGTGTATTCACAATCAATCACATTCATCAAGGTATCATTGCACAAGCACATCAAACCTCTGCCAGTTATGATGCAAGTGAAAGTGAATTCGACAAAGTAGGTTTAACTACTGTATATAAATTCGATTTTAAGGCACCTTTTGTAAACGAGTCCAAAATTCAAATGGCTTGTTCTTATGAAAATGAATACCTCATCAAAGAAAATGGTTGCATTGTAATTGTTGCCAATATTGAGCATATTATTTTTGATGAAGCCATTCAAACTGAAGATGGGTTTTTAGACCTAACCAAAGCTGAAAGTGTTGGAATTATAGGCTTAGACGCCTATGTAAAAACAGAAATGCTCAACCGGTTTAGCTATGCAAGACCAAAAGAAGAATTGAAGTCTATTTTATAATGGCACATAAAAAACCGCACTTACCAACAAAGATTTGTGAAACTTGCGAAAGACCTTTCGCTTGGCGTAAGAAGTGGGAGAAAAATTGGGATAACGTAAAATATTGTAGTGAGAGATGCAGAAAAAACAAGAAATAAATATCGTTTGGTTTAAAAACGATTTACGTGTTAGTGATCAACATTCCTTAGCAGCAGCCTGCCAAGAAAATCTACCTGTAGTTGGGGTGTATTGTTTAGACCCAAGACATTTTGAAGAAACCCAATACGGCTTCAAAAAAACAGAAAAATTCCGGGCGAAATTTTTATTGGAAAGCCTGCAAGAGCTTCAAAAAAACCTAGCGGAACTCAATATCAACTTATTGGTGTTTCATCAAAAAACAGAAGCTGCCTTTGTAAAATTATCAGAAGAATTCCATATCAAACAAATCTTTTGCCAAAAGGAATGGACCAAAGAAGAAGTAGATGTTCTGGAAGCTGTTAAAAACCAACTACCTGAAACAAAATGGGTAGAACAATATGACCAGTTTTTATTTCATCCAGAAGACATCCCTTTTGATGGTTTTAAACAGATTCCAGAAGTTTATACCAACTTTAGAAAAGCTTGCGAAAAAAAGGCAAATCATAGAGCAGTAATAGATAGACCAAAACCACTTGCGGAAACAAATCAAATCAGTAAAAACTCTAATATTCCCAATTTGAAAGACTTGGGTTTTGAAGATTTTGAAATTGATTCCCGTACCGCATTTCCATTTAAAGGAGGAGAAAATCAGGCTTGGAATCGCATTCAGCATTATTTTTGGGAAACCAAAAAACTACAGTATTACAAAAAAACCAGAAACGGTTTGTTGGGAACAGATTATAGCTCAAAATTATCGGCTTGGCTAGCAAACGGGAGTATCTCCCCTACTCAAATTTACTGGGAAGTAAAAAAATTTGAAAAAGAAGTCAAAAAAAACCAAGATACGTATTGGCTGATATTTGAATTAATTTGGCGAGATTATTTCAAATATGTTTCAATTAAGCATGGTAATAAAATTTTCTTTTTAGGTGGCATTCTCAAGAAAGATTACAATTGGGGTAAGTCTGATAAAGCTTTAAGTCAATGGGTTAATGGAAATACACCTGAACCTTTTGTAAACGCAAATATGATAGAAATACGTGAAACTGGGTTTATGAGTAACCGCGGAAGGCAAAATGTAAATTCATATTGGGCGAAGGAATGGAAACAAGATTGGCGTATTGGAGCCGCCTATTTTGAAGCCATGTTGGTAGATTATGACGTACATTCCAACTGGGGAAACTGGATGTACAACAGCGGTGTAGGAAACGACCCACGCGATAGAAAATTCAATATAAAAAGTCAGGCAGAACGATACGATAGTAATGGGAAATACCAGCGCACTTGGCTACAAGAATCTTTGTTTTAAGGTTTGGGAGGGTGACTTTTTTAATGAATTAATGTAGCAATGTTGCAATTTAGCGATGTTCCAATTTAGCACTGTAGCAATATTTTAATGTGGCGATGTTCCAATTTAGAAATAAATGAATTTAGCAATGTTTTAATGTAACAATGGATTAATGATTATATCCATTTAGCAATGAATGGGTTAAAATCTATTTTTTAAGGGCTTGATGAAGTTTTTGTTGAAAAAATCTGTGTCCTTTTTTTGCGAAAAAAAATTGATATTTAAAAATATTTACTCTTTATAAAAAAATACAAATGAAAAAAACATTACGATTAATTTTAGGAGACCAACTCAATCAGAAACATTCCTGGTTTAATGAAACAGATGAAAATGCCATTTACTTTATGGCAGAAATGAAACAGGAAACCAATTATGTAAGACATCATATTCAAAAAGTAGTAGCCTTTTTTCTTTCGATGCGAAATTTTTCAAATTCGCTTAATAAAGATGGACATCAAGTAATATATTATAATTTAGATGATAAAAAGAATCAGCACGATTTGGTGGCTAATTTGAAGCAGATCATCAACCAAGAAAACATCGAAACTTTTGAATACCAACTCCCCGATGAATACCGACTAGACCAACAACTCCGTGATTTTTGTGAGCAGCTCGACATGGAGTCTAAAGCAGTGGACACCGAACATTTTTATACTCAACGAGACGATGTGGCCAAATTCTTTGAAGGTAAGAAGGAAATGACGATGGAGTATTTTTATCGTGACATGCGGAAAAAACATGAAATCATGATGTTGGATGAGAAAAAACCAGAAGGAGGAAAATGGAATTTCGACAAAAGCAACCGTAAAAAATGGACAGGTAAGCCAGAAATACCAGCACATAAGAAATTCAAAAAAGAGGTTTCAAGCATAGTCGATTTACTTAAAGAAGAAGAAATTGAAACCATAGGAAGAATTAATGCTGATGATTTTCCATGGCCAACCAGTCGAGAAGAATGCTTAGAAGTATTAGACTATTTCTGTAAAAACTTATTGGTTCATTTTGGTGATTACGAAGATGCCATGCATACCGATGAAAAATTCCTATTCCATTCTCGTTTGTCTTTTGCTATGAATACAAAGATGCTTTCACCTAAAGAAGTAATCGATACAACTTTAGATTATTATTACGACCATACAGATGAAATTGATATTTCACAAATTGAAGGTTTTGTACGTCAGATTTTAGGCTGGCGTGAATTTATGAGAGGTATTTATTGGAAGGAAATGCCAGAATACAAAAGCCTCAATAAACTGGATTGTACCAATAAATTACCAGATTTCTATTGGACAGGGAAAACTAAAATGAACTGCTTGAGCCATGCCATCAACCAAAGTCTTGATGATGCGCATGCACACCATATTCAACGATTGATGGTAACAGGGAATTTCGCACTACTTACCATGGTTAATCCAGACGAAGTAGATGAATGGTATTTAGGAGTCTACATTGACGCTATAGAATGGGTGGAGTTGACCAATACAAGAGGTATGAGTCAATTTGCAGACGGAGGAATTATAGCTACAAAACCCTATGTTTCCAGCGGAAGCTACATCAACAAAATGAGTAATTATTGCAAGTCGTGCCATTATTCAGTGAGTAAAAAAGAGGGAGAAAAAGCTTGTCCCTTCAATAATTTATATTGGAATTTCCTTCATAAAAACCAAGATAAATTTAAGGACAATCATCGTATGAATATGATGATGAGTTTGCTTAAAAAAATGAACAAAGACACCATAAATAATCACATTCAACGTTCAGAAGAAATCATTAAAAATCCTGATCATTTTTAATTGGATTAATAATCTTGTACTTTTGTAAACTAAATTTTGAAACATGAAAATTACATTTATCTTAAGGCAAGTATTCTTTATAAGTATACTAACTATTTATAGTTGCGGTGACCAACGAACAGAACAACCTGCTAGCGAAGTTCAGCAAAAAGCGGAAGAAAATTCTTCTTTAGATATTGAATATGAAAATGATACTGAGTCTAAATCCAATAACGAAGACAGCTATGAAGCTGAAATGAATTTGAAATCAGATACAATTTCTATTGAAACAGAAGATGAAGTTATTGAATCTTACGAAGAAGTAAATAAGAAAGTTGATGATGCAACTGATACAGACCAACTGTTGGAAGATGCACAAAAAGCAGCTCAAGATGCGCAGCAAAAAGCAGAAGAGCAAACTAAAGAAATGTTGATAAAAGCTGAAGAAAGTGCTAAAAAAATAAGGGAAAAAGCGCAGCAAAATGCAGATAGTGCAGCAAAACAATTAGAAGGAAAAAAGAAAAAAATAGAAGAACAAACTAAAAAAGGAACAGATAAGCTGAAAGGAAAACTGAATCAGTAGTACCGAATATACAATATTTGGAATAAACAGGATAATTCTATTATTTTATTTTTTAAGCTAAAACACAACTCTAAATCATAGTTAATAAACAACATAAATAGCCAACTAGTTGAATTCTTTATTAGCTCTGAAACTTGAACAAATTCTATGTTCAATCTGGGAAAGGGTAAAATTTTGCGTCTTTACGTAGCTGTGCCATTTTTATGGCTGCTATTGCAGCTTCGGTTCCTTTGTTGCCATGTTTTCCGCCTGAACGAGCTATACTTTGTTCGATGTGATGGTCTGTAAGTACACAAAAAATAATGGGTGTGTCACCTTTTAGGTTTAAGTCTACCACGCCTTTGGTAACCCCTTGACAAACAAAGTCGAAATGCTTGGTTTCTCCTTCAATCACCACTCCTACTACCATGATGGCATCTAGCATGGGAAAACTTTCGCTCATTTTTTTGGCGCCATAAACCAGTTCGAAACTACCTGGCACATTCCATCTTACAATATTCTCTTTGATTACGCCATTTTCAAGAAAAGCATCGAAAGCACCTTGAAAAAGATTTTGGGTAATTTCTGGATTCCATTCAGAAACAACAATGCCAAATTTAAATTCTTTGGCATTGGGTATTTCTTCTTTGTTATAAGTAGATAAATTTTTATTAGCAGTAGCCATTTATTGAATTTATGAACGTCCTTTTGCTTTTCCTTTTAAAGCTTTAGCCATTTTGATTTCATCTGCTTCAGGAAATTCTTCAACAATACGGTCTAGGTATTTCAAAGCCATTTCTGGTTTATCAACTTCCAAGGCAACAATAGCCGCTTTTAATAAATATTTTGGTGTAGTAAAACTATTTTTGCTAAGTTTAATGGCTTCTTCAAAATAATCTAAAGCTTCTTGAGGCTGTTCTAATTGTAAGAACGCATCTCCTATTGCTCCTTTTGCCATGGGTGCAATAATTTCATCTTCCAACTTAAACTTATCTAGATGGTTTATTGCTTTTTGATAATCACCGATATTCAAATAAGATATACCTGCGTAATAATTGGCCAAAGATGCTGTTTTTGTGCCGCTGTAGCTGGAAGCGATGTCTGCAAATCCAAGCTTTGCGTTTCCTCCATTAATAGCTAGGTTGAAAATAGAATCTTGTGCTTTGCCAGTAGCATCCATTGCTTCATCAAAAAACAATTGCGCTTGGTTCATCTCTGCGGCAGCTTCATTTTCTTTAGGTGCTAAAATGAAATTCATATATCCTAAATATCCCAAAACTGAAAGAGCAATAACTCCAATCAACCCTAAGATTAGATTTTGATTTTTACTAATAAAATTTTCTGTCTTAGAGGCTGATTCGTCTAAGGTATCAAAAACTTCAGCAGTAGTTGATTCTTCGCTAATTTTCTCATTTCTATCTTTGGGCTTGTAGCCACGTTTTTTGTATGTTGCCATAGTACTTTATAATTCAGTTTGCAAAAATATCATTTTAATTGAATATTCAAGTTTAAGCACTTGTTTTTTTGATGTACTTTTAAAAAACAGCTACTTTACAAATTAATAGGTGTCATCTGTATATTTTAAGAGGAAGTAAAGTGCTATTCAAAAACAAAATATTAGATTTGTTATCGATTCCAAAAACCCTTAAAATGAAGCTATCTAAATGATATTGAAAGATTTATCTATTATCAATTTTAAAAATATAAGTCAAAAGCAATTCAGCTTCAATGCAAAAATCAATTGCTTTGTGGGAAGAAATGGAATTGGTAAAACCAATATTTTGGATGGCATTTACCTCCTAGCTTTCGGAAAAAGTTATTTTAATCCTATTACAAAGCAAAATATACAACATGGAGAGGACTTTTTTGTGGTAGATGGTAACTTCGAAAAAAATGGCAGTAAGCAGCAAATTGTAGTTTCTGTAAAAAAAGGACAGAAGAAAATCATTAAGAAAAATGCAAAAGTATATGATAAAATTTCCGACCACATTGGAGAAGTTCCGTTAGTGATTATATCTCCAGCCGATAGAGACTTGATTATTGAAGGAAGCGAAACCCGAAGAAGATTTGTAGACTCTGTCATTTCGCAAGGAAATAAAAAGTACTTGGAATATTTAATGAAGTACCAAAAAGTAGTTTCACAACGCAATGCTTTATTGAAGTATTTTGCTGCCAATTATCAGTTTGATGCTGCCACATTGGAAGTGTACAACCAACAATTAGCAGATTATGGTAGCTACTTATATGCTACTCGGAATCATTTTATTGAAGAATTTCAACCCATCTTACAACAGCGTTACCAAGACATTAGCAACGCTAGAGAGAAGGTGAACTTTAATTATAAAAGTCAATTGCAAGATGAATCTTTTGAAGCTGGACTTCCAAATGCTTTGGAAAAAGACAAACGCCTGCAGTATTCTACTTTTGGAATTCATAAAGACGATTTTCATTTTGAAATTGAAGATTACCCCATCAAAAAATTTGGTTCACAGGGACAACAAAAATCTTATTTAATCGCTTTAAAATTTGCACAATATGATTTTATGAAAGCTCAAAAAGGCACAAAACCTTTATTTCTCTTAGATGATATTTTTGATAAATTAGACGAAGAACGGGTTCAAAAAATAATTGAAATGGTCATGAAAGATGATTTAGGACAATTGTTTATTTCGGACACTCATGCCACGCGCACTGAAAAAGTAGTAAAAGAAAATACTAATGATTACCAATTGTTTGAATTAACTTAAAAACCGATAATTAAATGAAGAATATATACCTTATAATAGTTTTTGTAATGTTGACTAGTTGCCAACAAAATGAAATTCAACTAGACCAATTACAAGGCTATTGGGAAATTAGCAAAGCAGAAAGTAGCGAAGGCAAATCCAAGTCCTTTACAGTCAACTCCAATATAGATTATATTGTATTAGAAGATTCCACTGGGTTTCGAAAAAAAGTGAAGCCGTTGTATTCTGGTAAGTTTCAGGGCAGCAAAGACATAGAGAAATTCAAATTAAAGGAAACCAAAGATAAAGTAAGCCTGATTTACACTACTTTATATGATACTTGGGAGGAAGAAATTATGGAACTTACTGCTGAAAAATTTGTAGTAAAGAACTCGAATGGCGTAACTTACACTTACAACCGATACAAGGCTTTAAAAGAATTTGATGAAGAAAAATAAAACACGTTTTAGCGAAGAAAAAAGCTTAAAAGAAGTTTTGGAAAACTTTAAAAGTACAACAAAACTTTCCAAAGGTTTTACCCAAATGGCTATTGAAGAAGCTTGGCATTCTGAACTTGGTCCTGCCATAAAAAATTATACCATCAGCTTACAATTGAATCGCGGGAAATTATTCGTAAAGCTCTCCTCCTCTACTCTACGGGAAGAATTGAGCTATGGTAAACAAAGAATCATAGATATGCTAAACGAAAAAGTGGGTGAAGATGTGGTGTTGGAGTTGATTTTGGTTTAGGAGGTTGTTAGTTTGTTCGGTTGTTCGTGGAGATGGATTGAAGTTTAGAAGATTTAGGAGTTTAGAAGATTTAGGAGTTTAGAAAGTTTAGGAGTTTATTCGTATAGTTGGTTATTTGGTTTTTTGGTTGTTTGGTTGTCCTAAAATAGAGTTATATTAATTTTCTTTTGGGCTTTATTGAGTTTTGAAATATACTCTCAAAATAATGTAATTATTGAGATTAATTGGCCAAGAACGTCTTAAAAAAGCAGATTTGAATCTATATTGGAAAGTGTAAATAAGTGGTAAAAAGAGAACTCAATTGATGAAAAAAATATTCAACTTAACTTAGGTTTGATAAAAAACTTGATAAATTATGTATTGTTTTTAGTTTTACAATCACTATAAAAAAGGAAATAAAGAAACAATAAAGACAATTTAATTTGATAGGTTAAATGGTTTAAAAATTGATGGATTTTCAAGTCCCAAATTAACTGTATATTTACGTTGCATTATACCACACATCTTCAATGGCGAGGCTAGGGAGTTAAAACAAAAAGTACGGTATTTATTTTCTTACTTTACAACTAAAAAACGATGGGTATCACGTCTTTGGTCGACATAAAAAGATACACAATCCCTTATGCCACATCATAAACAAAACAACTAATGAAAAGGATTCTATTAAACATTTTAAAAGTAATTATTGGCTTATACATTCTAGTATGTGTTGCTTTTTATTTTTTTCAAGAAAAAATTATTTTCCTTCCTGAAACCCTAGAAAAATCACATCAGTTTGATTTTGAACAAGCCTTTGAAGAGCTCAACTTCAAAACAGCAGATGGGAAATTAATCAACGGACTATTGTTTAAAGCAGACAGTACAAAAGGCTTGATTTTTTATCTACATGGAAATGCTGGTTCATTGAAGCAGTGGGGGAATGCAGCAAGCACCTATACCGACTTGGACTACGACATTTTTATTTTAGACTATAGAGGCTACGGAAAAAGTGAAGGAAAAATCACTAGTCAAGAACAAGTTTTTC
>Ga0307930_1000926_pt1 | contig 23565 bp, 16 predicted proteins | sample OrgLakmetageno46_FD_203161 | JGI IMG/M metagenome (GOLD analysis project Ga0307930, IMG submission 203161) | Saline water microbial communities from Organic Lake, Antarctica - #46 | ecosystem: Environmental > Aquatic > Non-marine Saline and Alkaline > Saline | place: Antarctica: Organic Lake...
TCAATAAGGTATATCGCCGCCGGAAGCTGCATTGTGAGCTAATTTCACGATTTACGACCAGAACAGGTTCCGAAATCGTACACCCAGTCCTTTAAAGAGTGTCCACTTTCTGGCCAAATCGTCGACAGCGCGCTGTAAGCTCCCTCCCTCCGCTCCGCTCCCGCCTCCCGAGCTCCCGAGCTCCCGAGTCATACGTAAGCGGTATATTTCGAAAACGTGCTAAATTAGTGTGTAAACTGAACTTTCCTAAAACCCGAAAGATGTTGTTCCCATGAGGTCGGCCGATTTCAGCAGTTAGGAAGCCTGCTAGCCATGAGTCGTGCGCCCTCCGTAGCCGAAAACCTTTTCGGACGTGTCCGCGATTCAATTCAGCCGGGCGATGGAGTAGACTATTCAAATTCTGAATCTTCTGGAACAAACTACGCGTCCACAGCGGGACATGCTGGTATTCCCGTTTACCAGGAACAGCTTGCTTCTGAAGGTCTCCATGCTCAGTCGGCACCCGACATTGGCCACCAGCACGAGCGTCTATTATCTAGCAATTCTGCGCAGCTACATTCGGCTCAAACTAGTGGCGGCCCACTGCCGGGCGGCTTCGCATCTTCAGTACCAACGGTTCCAGTTGGGCATCGTTTGTCCGCGAACAATTTCGGCTTGCAGGCACAACCGCCGAGCGATCCAGCTGCGCCAGATCTTATCGAGCCTGAAAGTAGATTGCCTATACCTGGTGCTTTACTGCTTGGAGTACCCGCAGAAAGCGGCGCGAGCGATATGATTCCACACGTTGCCGTAGGCGTGGGACCCGGCTTGAAGGGCATGAGAAATTCAAAGAAGCAGTTTGCATTGGCGGTCTATCTGGCCCAAACTACTCACACGCGGAAATGTCTTCATCCATTCATCCCGTTTGGTACTGCTGTGCCACCAGGTGATACTGCTCGGCGACTTTTCGGCTTTTTGCTCAACGCAACACCTGACGAGTTCTTTCCTCGAGCCGTACATCTGGTGTTTGGCCGCCAGATCACAGCCAAAAAAGTTTCTGATATCATCCGAAAGAGCCTGTCAGCGTCTAAAGTTTTACCGAAGAAGAGTGCTTCTCATTTTAAAGACTTTCTAATGGCGGCAATTGGGCCAGCTGGCCTAGGCAAACGAGAAGCGGTTACCTTTTTATGGCATCGTCCTGATGCCCTTCGCATCTTCGTACGGGGCTGGCCGGTTGCAGATTTTGCAGATGCAACGGTGCCACGCGCGCTATTTGCTGTACTTGTGTTTGGAAACGACCCAGTTGTTCCCGACGCCAAGGATTCGATCTTACAGTGGGGCCTTGGCCGTCTTCAGGTGAATGCCGGCACTAATGGGGTCGCGAATAAGGGCGTTGATGATGCAACTTTACATGATATAGTCGATCCCGTCACAAATCTCCGTGTGCCGAGCATCTTAGCGCTGACTTTACCAGCAGATGAAGGTGCGAACACCGTTGTGCGTCTGGTGTCCGTGGGATGCGGTGCAAGGCCAAAGCAATACACCCTCGGAGTGTTCGTGGCTTACAGTTCTCAGTCACAGCACTACCTGCACTCTTTCATTGAGTCTGGAATCGTTCTACCCGGAGATAACAAGCGGCGCTTGTTTAGCACTCTCGCTAGCACCAAATCGAGTGAATTCTTTCCACGCGCCTGTCACCTGATCTATGCGAAGTCTGTGGATTCCAAAGATGTAGTCGGTCCAATCATCAAGCGACTCAAAGCTTCTCTACCGAAGCGTTCTATAGAACAGTTCAAAGAGATGATGTTAGTAGCGGTTGGACGTTCTGGCCTTAGTGCCGGCGATACAGTTACCTACCTATGGCACAAACCAGGTGGGCTTACAGTGTTTGTGCGCGACCGCCGCATCGGTGATATTAGCGATGAAGCACTTGCCCGCGTTGTGCACACCAGTTTAGTGTTCGGAGATGACCCACTTGTGCCTCTGGCCAAAGAGTCTATTGTGCGATGGGGCTTGGGGCGCGTCTTTCTAAAAGAAGCCACTGAGCTGCCCGCCAACCAGGCTAGTAGCAAAGGGGGCGATGTGGCAGGTAGTTCATTGGTGCCACGCCAGCCAGTTGGCGTAGAGCAAGGTGGCGGAGTTGTTGCACCGCATTCGTCGGCGCAGCAGGAGAAGCAGCGAGGCTGGAGCAAGCTTCGACGGTCCATTATCAACTCGAAGAATTACCGAAGCAATGTTTGGGTCAGTACAACTATGGCTAGAGGACTCATGGCAACTGTTGCTGGGAGCACTCCAGACCCCTACTGCCTTTTTGAGTTGGTAAATGTTGCAACTGGCAAGCCTCTGCGCAAGCCTTTAAAAAAGAGGACAAGAGCGAACTCAAAGACGCTCTCGCCTGTGTGGGACGATGGTGAAGTCTATTGGTCAGAAATCGCCGAAGATCCGAATTCTTTAACGCTCAAAGTATTTGTGCTTGATGCTGGCACTCATTCAAGTGAGCCATTAGGCATCGTCCTGCTCAGTCTATCGAAGTTTGCCAATGGCCCAGCAGTTACAGAGTGGTTCACGCTTTCGCCGGGACCAGGGGATAAGCGAAACGTTGGAACTCCTCGAGGCGAAATCAGAATAGGGTTGCTCGTCGAGTCGTGGTCGGCACAAACTATAGCGGTACATATTGCTGCAGCACGAAACCTGGCGGCCACAGTCAATGAACGCATGCCGAATCAGGTTCATGTGGACCCATTCGCCATAGTTGAACTTGTAGACGCAAAATCGGGGAGACCACTCAATAAGCCACGAAGATACAAAACAAAATCAGCGAAGAAGACGATTGATCCTGTCTGGAATGAAGTAGTTACTTGGCCACATGTCGAAGAGAACGCGAATTTTTTGCTTATCAAAGTCACGATCTACGACTCGTCCACATCAAGCATTTGTTTGGGTGGATTTATAGTTCCAGTTGCCCAAGGACTCGGTAAATCCCCAGGCCCGCAGTGGTACCATGTTGAAGCTATCACCAATATGGGAAGTGTCACCCCAAGAGGCAACGTAAATTTGGATTTCTCTGTCGTAGAAGATGGCCAAGCTTGCCATTTGAGTGACCATGTTTTCTCTGCGGCAGGTGCGCAAAAAGGCAGCAAAGGATCTGGGTCTGCAGTGACACCGTCGAAGCAATCACTCACCAGGGCGCGTAGCACGATTTGGGTCAACGTTTCGAAAGCAAAGAATTTAGTGGTTCCTGATAGCTCTCTTACCGCTGAACCGCAAGTTGTCATTGAACTGGTCTCTTCGTCATCATTGCAACCGTTTCCAGAGCCTCTTACATGGAAGTCGAGTAGGGCTTCTGATAAAGCGAATCCAGTTTGGAATGATGGTGAAGTTACATGGGCTGATGTTCCCGAGGATGCGAGTGCACTCGCACTCACAATAACGCTTTTTTATATGGTCAAGGCAGCCAACGTACCTTTAGGCAGCGTGTTTTTGCCATTGAAGCCCTACTCAAATACTCCGCCATTAATAGACTGGCTGCCACTATCAAATGCGCAAGGCCAAAGCAGTGTCGCAAACGGGGAGATTTGCGTTGGCTTAGAAGTTCATTCGTGGATGGCGAAAACTATAGTAGTCTGGCTCTCTGAAGCTTCCGATTTGATATCAACCAATAGCCGAAATTCTACGGATGCCTACGCAGCTGTCGAATTGGTGGATCGTGCATCTGGTAAGCCCCTGAAATTTCCGCGCAGGGCAAAGACCAGCACAGTGAAATCGTCTCTCAACCCAATCTGGGACTTGGAGGTGACCTGGCCAGACGTTGAAGAGCACATCTCAAAGTTGTCACTTAAAGTCACTGTCTTCAGCGTCAAATCGATTGGATACGATGTTTTAGGCGGTTTCATCGTTCCTTTGGAGCAAGAGCTTGAGCTACGCAAGCCTGATGCACAGTGGCACACTCTTGAGCTTGTACCCAACTCTAGCTTTGTTTACGCTCAGGGCAAAGTCAGACTTGATTTTAGTGTATCTGATTCAACGAGACATGAATTGCTTGGCGCCAACATTTTGACAAATGTCTCATCTAAAAGTACTGAGGAGTTCGAAGAAATGAAGAAACACCCCGAAGCAGTGCATGTTGGACGCTCAACATTGTCTAGTGGAGGTAACAAAGATTCAGAAAGCGACGAATTCTCCTCTGACGCAGATGGAAGCGTAGATTATCAAATAATCGAAAGTATAGCTCACCGCCTTGATGACCAGCCAACGGATCAGCATTTATCTCGGCGAGTGTCATTTGGTGCTAATCAATATCATGGTGACGAGCCTGATGAAAACAGTGATACATCCGCGGAAGAAGATAGTGACGATGAAGATTTTTCGGAGTCAGACGACGAAGTAGTTATCGACTGGATTATTGTGCCAGACCACGATGCATTTCCTGGGCAAGATGCATACGAGCTGCAAGTGTTAGATGGCAATGTAGACACCTGCAAGGAGTTGTGCACGCATCGGGGCTACGGTGGCTTTGTCTTGTTCAATGGCAAAGCTTATTTTCGGCGTCAATCTGCCGCTGACCTTCGGGCTGCAGCCATCCCTATGGAAAATGCAGCGCTTTACCTCATGCTTGAGCAGATGAAGCCCCCTCCTGTAAAAAAGACAACCGCCACTCCAGCACCAACATCGCTCAAAGCTGGTGCACAATCGGGTTCTGGCCTGGCTAGTAGCACGCCCGTTAGCACTGCAACCACAACCCAGCACTTTCACACCCATGCTTCGGGGAACGGTGGACTTGTTGATGAAAGAAGTAATCCGCGCCATGCTGCTACGAGTCCTTCTTCACTTGCAGCAAATGATTCTATGCCGCCATCTCAAGCACCGTTGTTGTCTGCAGTAGCGTACACGGTGCTTTTACAGGAGCAATCTTTGGAGACGTTTAATGCCATTGCGCGTGCAGCGTTTGTGCACACGTCAGCTTCTATCCTCGGAGTGAAGGCGGGGCAAGTCAATATAATGAGCGTGGCAGCAGGCAGTGTTGCAATAGCGTGCCGCGTGGAAAAGTTACCGGGCAGTTCTGCTGCTCAGTCAGTGCTCTCCAAAGTTGCCGACGAGGCGATTCTTGCAGACGGCTTATCCAGAGCTGGGCTTGGACGTTGCACTGTTGTGAATGCCAGTGTATTGGATCAACCCGACGGAGCTAAGTCTCAACTTAGTTCCGCTCAAATCAACATGGAATCTAATTTGACAAATAGTAGTAGTACTTTTAGTAGTAATGGGAGCAGCGGCATTGATAGTAACACCAACAGCAGCATGGCTGCAGCACCAAGGCAAAACATGGCGCCTGGAGATGCTGCGACTGCGAAGAAATCAAACGCTCAGTCCTCTGGCCAATATGGCGATGTGCTTGCGCTTTTACATGAAGTGGCACAGCCTGCTGACCCAAAAGTTCCAGCCCACCGCAAGCGTACCATCAACGGAGCGGCACTGCGCAAGCTTGTCAAGGAGGTGGAGACTGCGCAAGCCTTGGGGAAACCTTTGCATACGAACTCGCCCTCTTTAGCATCAGCTGTGAAAAAGGCTACTCTGCCGGTGAGCCCCACAGACTTTTCCGTACATCCTGACGACCGCACGCAGATCAACGTCGAGTTCCTAGACCCTTTATTCCACGTCATCGAGAGACTTGACAGAAACAAGAGTGGAGTTGGCGGTAAAGGGCAGCAGCCGCCGCAAGCGCACAGTTCGAGCGCGCTTCTGTTCTCGAGTGGCGTTTACCCAGTCTTAGACTTCGATGAAAAGAAGGACGCTAGTGTTGACGATTACGAGCAGACTTTTTCAAAGTACAAGCCAACTTCAAGTGCTTCTACACCTCAAAGCACCGTCAAACCCAAGCGCTTGGGGTATGGCGACCCATGGGCAACTTCCCTCTTGGTCAACGACAACGACTATCCCGGCGGCGAAGCACAGGAGCTCAAGAGCGTGATCCGAGCAGACGGCATGACCTGGGAACAAGTAGTAGCGTCCATCACGCAAACGGGGGACACGGTCTTTGCTTTTGATCGCAATGTCTGCGAAGCCATTTTTGATGTCGTTGACGTCGATCAATCTGGGTACTTGAGCCTTGAAGAAATCGTCGAAGCCGGCGGCGACCCCAGCGTTATCAAGTATGCCAAAGCGTCTCACCAGCCTATTCTCGCTGCTCTGCTCACGAAAGGGTCAGCGATCAACGATGAAGAAGGCGAATTGAAAGACCGCAAGCCCACCAGGCAAGAGCGGTTGGACTTGGAGCGCATGGAGCGTGCGTTCTTGCAGTCTGTGGATGGCGACGGCGACGGCCGTGTGTCCCGCGCAGAATGGGCGGCGTTCGTGGAGTTTCTGCGGCTCGAGAGGCTCACGTTTCTGAAGCAGTACATGCTCATCTTTCGCCACGTGTACTTTGGCCGCGGCCTCGACCCTACGAAGCCGTTCATGAACCCCTTGGGATTGGTAGCGCGCGGCTGGTTGCCGCGTGGTTGGTGCGAAGACTTTTGGTATTACGCGTGCAATACCCACCCGATCTTGGCCCTGTTTTTCACTGACAAGGACAATCCTTTCACCAAATTCGAGCATTATGTCGACAACTTGTTGAATGTGTCGGTCACCCTGCTCGGAGCAGCTCTCCTTGTGGTCTACCAGGTGTGTAGCAATGGAATTCGATTCGCTCTCGTACTTCCCATGCATGTAGAACCGTCTTATTTGCCACCTTACCTCAGCCTTCTCAAACAATCTTCGTTGCAATATTACCCCTGAAGGCTTATAACTCAACGGCTTCCCTCTTTTTGCTGTTCTTCTTTTGTATACGCAGGATTCGCTTACGGAGAGGTTATCCAGTTTGGGGCCCTTGGTGCCATTTGCGGCTGGTTTCGTGCGATTTATGTTCGTTTCTTTGCCTGTCATGCTCATGGCTATGATCGGGTACTATGTAGTCGGCTGCCCTTGCTTGTACGATGCCTCAGACAACTTTGACGAGGAAGGCGACGACGATGCCGAGGACACGCGTGCGATGCAAAAGTTTTTCAAGAAAAACGAGCCCAACGGCGTGAGCATTATTGGCCTGTCTGGGGTCATTGTGTCACTGGCGTGCATAATTGTTTGGCTCGTAAACCCAGTGCCGGAAGATGAGCGCAGTGATTACGCAATTCAAACTCTGCTGTTTTTCCCGCAAACTTGGCTGTACTGGTTTGCACAAACTGCGTTTATCCAGTATTGCCCTTCGGAACGTTTTGTAAACTTTTTGCTTCACAGCCCATTGAAGCCGCTCACTGGCTTAAGCATTGGCTTCGGCCGATGGCATGCTGCTCGGCGCAAAACCATTGACATGGTTGCGTTGCGCGTGCGCGAGCGTGGCGAAGCCAACTTCATGAACTCCCGGCTGAGTTTCCACCGCATTGATTCGGGCCGTGAGCGAGTGACCGATTTCTACAAGACCTTTGCGGTGGTTCATGAGCCAGTTCCAAGGATTGCTCGCACGCAAGCCGTGAATGCGTTGAAAGCGCAGTTAGCGAAAGCGGTTGGCAACGGTCTTTTGCCTCCTCGGCTCATATCGCACTTGCACTCCAATGCCTTTCATTCTACATGTGTGGCCAAGCTCGGCAAAAGTTATGCGCCAGAACCCCCTTTGAAGGACATGTCCACGACTGCTCGCTTGATGCGCGCCATAACGGGACCTCCCGAAGCGAAGCCACTGCCGGCTGCGCCAGTCTTGGCCAAACTAGTGTATGCCATTCAGCAAGACCTGTTGTTCTTACCGGGCAATGAATCCTTGTCGCCGCAGTGCCTTTTGCTGATGCACCCGTTCACCACTCAAGGCTGGGTGAAAGCATGGGCGCAAGTGGAAGGATTGCACGACTCGAATTCCAAGGAACAGCTTAATTTGAGGACGCTTTTGATTGGGTGGGTTGCGCTGTGCCGCGCCTTGCTGATGGCGAATGCTGCATGTGTCATGGCGCGCGTATACGGCGATTCTCCACTCTCGACAGTGCCATGGGGTGCCCACCAAGCGACCAACGACAGCACTGCACCATCCATTATCAACGCGCTCGACCACGGGCTCGAGTTGCTCGGAAACAAGTTCGTCATGCGTTTCCTACAGGTAGGCAGGAGCTTGAATCAAAGAAAAAGTGTTGTAGCTTGTCTTGCTTGTGTTTGTTCATGCATATGCGCGAGTCAAGAATCATTTTATGAGTTCACAATCTTTCGATCTTTCAACTATGACTGAATGTGCTGTGTTTTTCTGTATTTGCCGCTCCCCTGATTTGCATCTGCCGGGCAACGAAAGGTTTGGGTGGAAGGCGATGGCAACAATTTGCTTGAAGCTGAGCACGAGCGAGATGAAGAAGCCAAGGAAGAAGCAGCCCGCCACCACCACCACCACCATGGCTCCTCTTTGCTTGGCGCAATAAGTGGCACGCTTCATTTACCGCACATGCCTTGGGTAGGCAAACCGCACCATGCTCATGAGTCTACGACATCGCCTTTGGCGCATCAAGCCGATTTCAAGCGCCGAGCAAGCGTGCACCACGATGCTCTATTTGACAGCAGTGCCCACAGTGCTTACGATGAAGAATCGAACGATTTAAATGGGTCCGGCACGGCTGGCGACCTTTGGAAATTGATAAGTGCACATTTCGACGACATAGAAGCTCAGGTGCGCATAATCTTTGGTTGATAACCACAACCTGTTCTTGCAGTATATTATCTAGACCATAATTTCAAGCAAATATCCATACTGAACAAATAAGCAATCCTTACTGATGTGCATATACTTACATCTTACTTATATGATAACAAATTCGCAAAAATATGTGAACTGACCGTATATTTGTTTCTCAGCCCTCCGAGGATGCGCGCTTGGCCAATGACATTGAGTTAAGGCACGGACAAGACGTCAGCAACGACAATAGCCGTGCTGCGCGTTGTTTGATCTGGGCTGAAGTGCTTGAAGCTCAAGGGCTCGTCACGTCCCTTCACAACGGTCACAACAGCAACTTGAGCTCTTACGCAACGCTCGAGCTGGTCGATGCCAGCACTGGGAAAGTACTGAAAAGCAACCAAGCGAAGAGTCACCGCACCAAGAGCGTTGTGAAATCGAGGCAACCCCAGTGGTCTGATGGCGCTACGGTGTGGGAAAATCTGCCGTTTGCTGCTGCGCGCCTCGCTTTGCGGGTAAATATGCGCATGCGTGTGTACTCATTGAGGTCTCTTTGATCACGTAGCCCTTTTTACTTCATGTTTTATTCGGTACCTCTGATGTCGACGTGTATTTTTTCTGTACACACTTTCCTTTCAGGTGTCGGTGTATGACGCAGATGCTATGCTAATGTCCCCACTGCTAGGGCGTGTAGATTTGCCGCTCGACCAGTACCGCAACCTGGCACCTGCTCAAATTGACTGGTCTGATGAACTAAGTGACACATTTTCTCAACACTTTGCGCGATTCATACTGACCTATAAAAACACTTGTGTGCTTCATTCTATGTGCCATCTATTCTTTTCAAACCACTCTCTTTCATTCTCTTGTCGCACACTTCGTCTTACTACAGTTTTATCTTTTTCCTTCCGCACAGGTACCCGTTAACAGTGACCGACCGAATCGCGTCTGGAGCTCCTCCAAGTTCCGTGAAAGTAAGCCTTCGGTTGCACACCTGGACGGCGAAAACGGTGCACTTGAAGTTGGTTGAAGGCAGGGATTTACCGAGGGGTGATGTCAGCCGCAGTGGCCACTACGAATACGATCATTCATCCATGTCGTCATCTTGGTTGAATTCTTACGCCACCATGGAGTTGATCGATATTACCACCCACGCCCCCATCTTGCGCCCCAAGCATTTCCACCACCGCACCAGAACCGTCGCCAACAGCTCGAACCCAACCTGGGGGGGCGTGGTCGATTTCGAAGGATTGGGCGATGACGTCACTCGAGTGGCCCTGCGCGTCGTCGTGCACGATGCCACGTCACCATTGGGGGAATCGGCCCTTGGAGGCTTTGTCGTGCCACTCCACCAGGGCCTCGGTAGCCACAGCCATGCTCAATGGTACGAATACGTTGTCCAAGTGCGCGATTAAAATTGCGTAGGCTTTGTTCAATACAGATATACGTTTACCTTTGTTTGTATTAAGGCATCACGGCATTAATTTGACGAGTTGTTCGATGCGTCCTCCGTTGTCACCTTTCTTTCTTCTTCTTTCCTCTATTTATTCATCAATCCTTCCTTCTTAAAGGTATTCCCTGGAGCCTGTGCCAAAACTTCAAAAGAACCTCACAGTGCAAGGCTCCTGTTTGCTCGAGATCAACGTCACGGATACTGTATCAACTCCTAATACCACTAAACCACCCACACCACCACCACCGCGCCCACCCACACACCGACTCATTGTCAAGGTAGACTGCACAACTTCCATGGGCAGTAGAATTTCAAATGAGAAGCGGCCTCTTTCTGCTCAATGTGCGTCTGAATCATTTCTTCTCTTTCTTGCCCTGTATACACAGGTTTGGGAGGCTCATGATTTAGCAGTAGGTGATCGATTAACGCCTCTGGAAAAAGCTTCAGGAACAACTGAATCTTCCGACCCTTATTGTGTCGTCGAGCTCTTAGACAGAGCGAGCCAGCAACCTCTGAAAAGTTCCGGCAGCAGTCTTGGTAATATTGGAAGTGGAAATAGTTCAGGATCTCATTCGCGCCAATTCAAAACGCCAATCGTCAAGCGCTCGTTAGCGCCAGTGTGGCAAAATGCCGAAACCACCATGGCTCATCTCACTGAGCCCGTGGACCAAATTCTCGTAAAAGTTACGGTGTATGATGCGGCCCTGGGGCAACATAACAATAGGAGGAATAGCATAAGCAGCGGCAGCAGCTCGATGTTTAGTGGGCAAAAATCAAAAGAAAAGATTTTGGGAGGCTTTATCGTACCGCTGAGTACTTTTTATCGTCAAGAAAGTGCTGGTCCACGTTGGTTTCCGCTCGAGAATGTGCCTGAAATGGCAAGAACGACATCGAGCACGGTAGGCGATATTTTACTTCGATATGCCAAAGCATTATATCTCTATTTTTTTTTCAATTTTAAATTTTGTTTGCGTTTTTCGATCAATAATTTATTTCAAGGACTTGGACCACCCCACTATCTCGGCGAGTGGCGCTTTGAAACTCGAACTCATTCTCGTGGAAGAGCCATCGAAAGGAAGTTTTGCGGCGCTGGCCGGAGCGTCCGTTGCCTCTAGGCGCGCCTCCTTTTCCTCTTCTTCTACAAGTAACCTACTTAGCCACGGTAACAATAGCAATAATGGAAGCTATACCAAAAGCAGCGCCCAGCAACAGCAGTGGCTCCTAAACGAGCCTTTGAAAGAGCCCTTGACTCAAGTCGTGTTTCCCACTCTGCTGGACGCGGATTCGCCCTGGGAAATTGGCCCTAGAGCTACCCTGGTGGTCGTGGGCTGTGCCGCAAAATCGCAACGCGTGTGGCTAGCTGATCAAAAGGTATATGGCTAAGCGGGTGTAATATTTGCTACCAATGATGTGTACCTTCTCTGTCAAACTCCCTCTCTGATTATCATTCTGAAGTGATTCCTTTACCACCTTTGGTTTCATTATGGCCACGAGAAGCCTATACTATAACTATCCCTTGTAACTGCCATTATGTCGTAGGTGTATGCCCTTGGAGTGTACGTCGAGCAGAGCGCGCTGTGTCGCACTGTTCTCGCGCCGTTTCGAGCCCTTCCTGCATCGTTGTCTCCTGGAGCGAACAATCAAACTTCACCCACACCAATGCCTGCGACTGAGTATGCATCGAATAACATGGCTGCTGCGGTTACGGCCACCACTGCTACTGCAAACGCACGCGACTCATGGAAATTGCTCCACCAATCCGCCAAGCTGTTCAAAGCTCTGCTGTCCACCGATCCAGACATGTTCTTCGCTCGTGCAGTGCATCTGGTGTTCGTGAAGAATATGACCAGTAGCGAAGTAGCCGAGATGTTGCTGGAGAGGCTCCGAGGGCATGCCTCGTCAGCGGCTCTTGAACGCTTCAAAGGGTGTATTCTAGGAGGCTTAGAAAACGTCGGCAGTGGCGGCAGTATCAGTACTAAGAGTAGCTCGAACAACATCATTGGTTCCACCACTCACTCAAGCGCTGCACGTACCAACACTCGCAAGAGCTTCACCAGTAGCAGCAGCAAGAGGAGCAGCGGCATGTCAGCAGGTGATGCGCTCACGATTTTGTGGTCAAGTCCAACCAAGTTTAGGCTGCTGAAACACCCGAGTTCCGGCCGCAGCGCTGACCCACAACTCTTTGAACGCGCGCATCATGGCATTGCGCTCGGCCCCGACCTCTTTGATCCTGACTTGCCTCGACTCCTCCTGGTATAGGCGCTACTGTTGATCAATGTCCATAATCATTACATTATCGCCTGCATCTCACGTTAAGGCATTCGTTGTATTCGCTTTTCTGCGCCTGCACACGTGCGTGCATTGCCGATCTCTTAATCTCGTACACATTTCTTGCCTTTCCTTCTCCAGGGCGCCTTCTGCTTCGGTCCTAATCCCATCGTACCGGAAGCAAAACTGTCAGTAGTGTGCAATCTCGAGCGACTGTTCATCAACGCATCTAAAAAGAGCAACAATCGCAATGATTCTGGTGATGTTGATGACTACCTCTCCGGGAGCAGCAGCGGTGCCAGAAGAGGAAGTAGAAGCATTCAGCAGCAAGAAGAAGATCGTGGAGATTTTGAGTTGACAGACTATTCGGGAGATTTTGCAGCTGCCAGACCAAAGAGCCTAGGTCTTATGAGGAGGCGCTCGTCAGGGCACGGGAGTTTCTTGAGGCGGCCATCGATGGGGTGGACTACGCTTGTAGGGTTTGATGCTTACGCGGACCGACCACCTCTGCATTCGGAGAAGTTCAGCGGCGATTTGAGTGCAACTCAGAGCTTATGCATGGATCTCGGGTGTGGCGGGTACGTGTATAAAGCTAGATTTATGCATACGTGCAAACATTAAATAGGATTTTTTTTAGTACATTATGACATCGGTATTATTTCCTTCTCCTATACACACCTTACATTTATAACTTCAATCTTTTTTACTCGCCACCTCGTCTACCGCCTGTTTTTGATTGTAACTTTTTCGTTATTCCTCTTTTTTTCTCTTTTTGATGCCATAGGTTTACAGTGGGGCCTGACAACGTCGCTCATTTTCGCCCTTTTCCTCCTGAAGTTCTCAAGGCTAACACTGTGCCATCTCCAAGATCTTTGCTCTTCATAGCTCCTCTAGGATCAGCGGCGGAGCTAGAAAGGCAATTGGAGCATGAAGCAAATGAAGCAGAAGAGTAAGATCATAGATAAACTAGAAACGTGGTTGTTTCTTAGAGTTCACTTTGATTCATTATATAACTGTCCATTTACATACTTTTAGTTTGTGTTGCGTTTCTGTTTGTTTCTCATGTATGTGTCCTCTCTCGTGCGCCTATTCGACCACTCTGTTTGCCTGGTTGCATCTGTTTTCAACTTCATTCGATGAACTAAACAGGGAGCTCGAAGCCCTCTTGACCCAATTAGACGGTGTTGCCATTCCAGTGAAAGCTGCAGAAGCAGCCAAGCAAGCTGAGGAGGTGGGTAAGAGTGGTTGAGGTATTCTAGTTCTTATGGAAATAGAGTACGCACGTCTCATTATCTCCTCCAGGCTCATAATCACTTCCTAGCCGCGAGCCTCTCGATCTCATACATTATCGCAAGTTCGTTATTTTTTTGCGATTGGTTGTTCTTCCTTTTGGTTCTGTTCTTCGGTTCTGCTTTGACTTCTGCTTTGACTTTTTTGCCTTAGGTGCGTCGCTTGCGAGCGGCTGCCGATGCTGCCAAGCATGCTCTAGAAGACCACCAGCGCCGCCAGACCAACCTTCAGCAAGACGAAGAATTGTCGTCATCTCTACGTGATCAAAGCGCCTCTCAAAAGCAGTCCCGCGCAATTTTGCTAGCCTCGTCACCTGGATCGTCTTCTCTTTCTGGTATTGCAACCACCCCAACTCCGATCCTTCGGCACAGCCGGCGCTTTCATCCGGACGACGAATCCGACGCCAAATTCGCAGAGCGCACTGCCACCGCAGCAGCCGCCGCTGAATCAGCCGTTGAAGAAGTGGCCCAGCAACTGGCGCAGGCGAAGGCTGAAGGCGCAGCCACATCTGCAGCGATTGCAAGCAAAAACTTGGCTGCTTCAGCTGCTTCAGCAGAGGATGATTCCAAGCCAGATCAAGCAAGCAACGAAAAAGCTGCTTCTGCTGCTACCACAGCGCCCGTGAAAAAACAGGTGCACACGTCACCTCACAAAGCGCACACTACTCTGTGGGTACATGTGAGCGAAGCGCGCAACCTTTTGCCGTCGGTGCGCGGCGGCAGCTCGAGTGACTCTTTCGTGGTGCTGGAATTAGTCTATGAGGACTCTGGTCTACCGGTGAAACCTCCCAAGGGCTTTAAGAATGCCCAAGGGAGCTATGCGTACAAAGCCCACACCAAGACTGCGCCCCGCACTCTCGCACCGAAATGGACCGATGCGTCTGCCAAGGTTCGTGCGTGTACAAAATAGAAGGAGAGAGTCAATGTTTGAGAGAGAATGAGAACTGAATTATATCTTTGTTTGTATCTGAAGCTGTGACAGTCTTCCCACACCGTATTCTTTCAACCCCTCCCCTTCTTTTTACTGCTTTTTGGCACTATTTTACTCCTTCAGGTCACCTGGAACGAGGTTGAAGTCTCTGCGGACCAACTTGCGCTGAAAGTAACGGTCATGGACCTGCACTCTGCGTCGAGGCCTTTCCTGGGAGGCACCGTAGTGCCCTTAGGACCAAGAGCCAATGCTCATTCCTCCAAGGCCGAGTGGCATCAACTCGTAGACGTAGGATTATGAACGCAAATCCCTTTGTAATTACTTTAGATTTTGGTAGCGTACCTATACTTTTTACACTTTATTACTGTCCCTTGTCTTCTCATTTGAAGGATTTAGTTCTCAATTTAAATGTGCTTGGTTGTGCATGCGTGTGTCCACACACAAATCTAGGTGCAAGACAAAATGGCCGTGCCGCAAAACGGCGACGTCCCGACGGGGGACATCAAGATCAGTTTACTGGTGCAGTCCTGGTCCGCGCGTACCGTGGTTTTACGCCTCACCAAGGCCAAGGGTTTACCGGCCGCGGATGGCAACGGTTTTTCTGACCCGTATGCCATATTAGAGCTGGTGGACGCAAGCAGCGGGAAGCCCCTGAAACGGCCGCGGAAGCACCGGACCAAAACTGTGAACAAGACGCTAAACCCGGTATACTATATTTGTGTATAGAAAAGAGTGCATATCCTGCTATGCTGTACTTCATTACAATTACTGAAGTTCTATTTTTATGAATACTTCATCTATCCATTTCATATGTCAAATCATCAACATCATGGTGTTACCAACAGGTGTGGAATGACGAGTGTGTGTTTTTGGACGTGGACGAGTTGCCACGCTCAGTGTTAGTGAAAGTCACTCTGTACGATGCCGACACCCTTTCCTCCGACGTGCTGGGATCCTTCACCGTGAACCTCGGCAAATTTGCAACCACTCCATCAACCTCGACACCAACTTCTCCTTCTTCTTCTTCTTCACCAGCATCATCTACTTCCACTGGAGGAGGCTTGCACTGGTATTCCCTAAAAGCAGCAGCCAATCAGAGCAAAGGAGTATTGCCCAGCGGCGAAGTGGAGATGGAGGTACTAATTCATACATTTATGGTTGTCGCATAATATTCAGTTGTTGCCTGTCACACTGCATAGCACACTAACGACGAAGAAGTTCTCTCTGGTTTTGTTGTCGTCAAAACACTAAGCTGGCATATTCTCTTGTTCTTCGTCAACGGGCATTCGTTTCTCCGCTTCACACACTACTTCTTTTTTGTGTCTTGATTTGCCTTGCGCATCTTGGCATAGGTGCTCATGGTTGATCCAGATGCCCCACTGCCTCCACCTCGCCCTCCACCATCGTACACCGTCACATTGCGGCTCGCAGAAGCTAGGGATTTACCCCCTGTGAATGACCATCACTCCCACTCCCATCATGCTGATGCTCATCCTTCTCAAGGCTACGCGGGCTTGTATGCGATAATCGAGCTCGTCGATCTGTTGCACGCCAAACCTTTAGCAAAAGCCCGGAAACACACCTCGAAAACCTGCCACAAGACCATGCGCCCGTTTTGGAACGCGGATTGCGTCTGGGCTGGGCTAGAGGTTGAGCAACCCGAAAGCTTGGCGATGAAGGTGACGGTATACAGCACTTCCGGTCTGGTTGGTGGTTATTCGTCAGAAGTAGTGGGCGGTTTCATGGTGCCTCTGGCCAAAGGATTGAGCAAAGACAACCAAGCGGCGAAATGGTATCCTCTCGCTGCAGTTGGTCCGACGGGCAAGCCCATCAAAGCGGTAACATGCACTGACTTTTCTCTGGTTGTGGCAGTAGCTGAATGAAAGGATGATGGCAGTGCGCGTTTCTTTATATATTTTTTGCTGTGTTCTTCTGCACATTTTGTTTGTATTTTTGCATTTCATTCGTTTCTGCCCCAATATCTGTTCATCTACTTATATACTACTTACAGGGACAAGCCAAGCTGGAGTTCAGCGTCGCTGACGTCACTCATGGACCGCCGCCGCCGCTGAGCGTTCATTTGCACACTGCTGTAGTCAAGGTGTCAAGTTCACTGTTACCAAGGGCACACCGGTCTCATTTTACTTACCTACTTACCATCAAGCATTTCTTCTTGTCCAGATACCAAGATACTTGTGTGTCTTGTTACATCCGAGGCTCGATAAGTCGCTGAGAGAGCGCTCCACATTACTTTACCATGTTACTTCGTGTACTTTGAGTGTCTTATACCTCTCCGTGCATGTGCCCTCTGCACCGTTGCCTCTTTCTCTCCAGGTGATCGCAGGGCGGCATTTACCGGCGGGCGACTCCAACGGTTTTTCCGATCCATATATCATATTAGAGCTGGTGGACGCCGACACGGGGCACTCCCTGAACCCGCCGCGGAAGCACACTACCAAAACCTGCTACAAGACGCTCAACCCTCAATGGAATGAGACATTCACCTGGCATGATCTAGAAGAAGACGTGGGCTCGCTGCTTGTGAAAGTAAGTTGTTGTTTCTACATTTGTGGATGTCAGCGCGTGCGTGCTAAGTGCTAGGGCTGCACCTATTGCTTCTAATAGCGTTTTCATTGGTGCCTATAATTTCTATTCTGCTTCTTTTGCGCTGTGTCATTTACTGCATAACGCTCACCAACCACTACGGACACTAGGTGGCGGTCTATGACTCCGACCTCGGTGGCTTCTCGTCCGACGCCTTGGGCCAATTCACGATTCCTCTGTGGCGGGTGCTGGGTCCCAACCTCGGTGCCGCGCGATGGTATCAATTGGAGCAAGCGTTCAATGCTACCACGGGGAAGAAGTCCAAAGGGAAGCAGGGCATTATTGCCGCTCATGGGGACATTTGCTTGTCGTTTGAAGAAGGTCCGGCCACGCCACCGCTGGGCACCAAACAACCGCTAGCAGTATCGCCGCCGAAACAAGCACACTCGCAAGAGATTGAAATAATGTCTGAAGAGATTTGGGCAGCCAATCTATCCGCCGTTGAGGCTTCTGTGGTAACTACTACCACTAGTACTACGAGCGTAGAAATGCAGCACCAAGCAAACGGCGAGGGCGACAAAAACAAGAGCGAGGCTTTACCTGCCAGCAGTGTTGTGGATACGCGGCCAACGGATACTGCCACCGTGTTAAGGACCACATCGCCTCCTCGTGGGACCCTAAAACGGATGGCCAAAGGGAAAGAAGTGCCGAAAGTGGCCGTTGCGGCACCTGCGGTTGCACTAAAAGCAGCGCCCGTACCTGCCACTTCCACCAAACAGCAGTCTGAAGGAGCGAAGGAAGGAGTTGTGGCTGCGAATGCTGTGAAGCCAACAATCGACTCGAACAACTCTGCCAAATCTTCTTTGACCGCAGCAGCAGCAACGACTGCCGCCAAAGCTTCGCCTAAAACACCGACGAAGAGACATTCTCATACGGTGACATTCAATGCGGCTGCCAACACCACCGTCACAGTGCCTCGTCGTAAAACCATCCCGGCCGCTGCTACCACTACAGCGGTGACCAAAACAAGCGCCGCAGAAATTGCCAGTGACAAAAGCCTTACCTTTACGCGTCCTGTGCCGTCGCGGTTGGACGGCGACCCAAACGAGGGACCACTGAGGGTGGCATTTACGGTTATGCTCCAGGAGCGCCTACCAGTGGCGTTTGACGCGAGTGCGAGGTTGCGGTTCGTCGGTGTCATGTCCCAATCCTTGGGCGTGAAGCGATCCCAAGCCCATGTCCAAATTGACACTGAAAGTGCTGCCGTCCCTATTGAGGGATTCAACAGCAACAGCGATGGAGCTGGGATCAGCGCAGGAACGATTCATAGTTCTAGCAGTATTGGAACGTCTTTAGCATGCACGGTACGGGGCTTGAAAACACCGGCCGATCAGGAGCGCGTGCTTGCAGCTGCGACCAAAGAAGGCGAGGATGGCTTCGTGAGCAAGCTGGCTTCTCAAGGGTTCGGCCGCTGCGCAGTGTTCCTTCCCGGTGCAGCCGCGCCGGTGGTGAGCAGCCCTCCGAATGTCTTGGTGGCGTCGTCGGTGTTGAGGCGCTTTTCAGAAGCACACAGCCAGGCTCACGCACGCGCCGCTGCTGCCGCTGCCTCTGCTGCTGCCTCCGCTGCTGCCGCTGCCTCCGCTGCCTCTGCTGACAGTCACAGCAACCGTAATCCTATACACGCATCATCTGGCAGCAGCAGCATTAGCGGCGATAGAGTAATGTCTCAAAGCATGCCACGTCTTAGCGACAACGGCACCAGTGTGCAAGATGAGGACAAGGAGGCATTTGCCGTCGCACATGTGGCAGCGTCGCCACCGAGCTCTCCATTGTCCATGGCCAGCAGCAGTGCCGGTTACGACTCTTCCGACAGCTCTGACGAGTCGATATTGACGTCCAACTCCGAGTCCGAAGTGACCACGGTCTCAGAGAACGAGGAAACAGGCACTGAAGACGAGTTGACCTCTCCTAGAACTGCCTCTAGAGGCGGACTCGACTCTGCTTCAAGTGAAGAAGATAAACTTGCGAACTTGCTCTGTGCAATAGCCCCGGGCTTACCTCGTAATACTCCTCTCGTGCTCGGGCTCAGCGGTGGTGCACGGGCCGGGCGTGGGAGCGCTGCTGTCTTGTTGCGACGTGAAGGCTTAGCACCAGGCCATTTGAACGCGAAGCGGTGGTGCTTTGACCAAAAGTCCCAGCTCGTGCCGTACAGACCTCCTAATGCCCCACCGGCCAGAACTGCGCTGTGCGCACAGCCACTACCAACGAGAGGAAACGAGCTTCCTACTTTGCCGTCGTCGTCGTCACAGGCAGCCAGCTCTAGTTCAAGCGTAGGTGTAGGTTCAGACGTGGTCCTGGGTGGCCGCACGCCCAATGCCGTCAAAAGCGGGCCGCCCGATTTCCAGCAGTGGCGGCGAGACGCCCGAGGCTACCTGGCCACCAAAGCCGCCCCGAAGCTGGTACTGGGGCTTCGAATCGCCGTGGCGCTGGGCGGCGACAAGCCAGGCTTGGCATTAACGCTGGTGCCACAGAATGACCCGAGGGCAGTGCGCTGGATGTGGATTAGCCCGTCTGGCGATACCCGGGAAATTGTTCCTTAGTCGGTGAAGTAGTCTCACATGCACAGAAAATTAAGCCAATGGCACTGCAATGCAGGAGAAATGGATAGAAATCTGAAGCATGAGCCCTTTTCATTCACCACCATTATCACATACGTGCATATTATGCATATCAGTTCTTGCAGTAGCTATTTGTTTCATGTGAGTGTTTTTTTGTGAATGCTTGGCGCTACCTAGAAGTTTAGAAGGACAAACGAATTGAGAAGTTCCTCCTTTTGATAGTAGCGACCGGAGAACGACTGGCATCCTGCTTCGGGCCACGGCGAGTGCAGTATTGCGTTCATCAGCCCATATTAAAGCAAAACATTTAGAATTCAGAATACTCCTCTTTACTCGTTTCTTATTCAAAAAGGTCGACACGGATTTAGCTTCGAAAGCACTCGTGTCAAATGATAGAGAAGAAGTTTAAATAGAAGTGGAGAAAGTTCATCAACAAGCCCGCTTGATCTGCAAAGATCACGAGAAATATCAAAAGCCCAATGATTAAATGTGAATGCGTTGCCAATGCTCGGTAGCCGACATCACTTTGAATAAAAAAACACACAACTGACTGACGAAAATATAATTGTCAAGGCCAACAAATTTGCTGGATTCCCCTCATCGAGCAAAATGAGTGCACCAACCACGAGCTTGGACCACCTGCAGTCACAGAATATGTGACGATTCTCTGCATTAACCAGTAGTCTGCTGCAGCTCGAGGCTGCTCTAGTTTTCTGCTATCGATGGCAAGGAAGGCGGTAGCGGCACCAGCATAGAGTTATTGAAACCCAACTGTTACGTCAGAGGGATCTGCTGGTACATCATCTCCGCTTGCGCTTGCCATTGTGGCGAGGCGGTGTTGTCGCCAGTACGCTGAGACAGCACGCATGGCTTCATTTCTGCACCGCCACCGCCAGAGTACTCCCGGACCGGCTCGAGGTCTGGCATAAAAGCATCGTCGAGGTCAAATGCACCGCCGCCCCATTCCGATAGCTCCGGAAAGGGCAGCACAAAGTCGACGCTAGAACCTAGAAATAAGTCTGAATAATCACTCAGAGCCGAAGCACCATCGCTTCGACACTTACCTTCAAGAGTGACCGCATCAGCCGTGTTGAGCGGATTGTCACTCGAAACAAATTGGAGCGCGCAACCAACTGGCCGAGTGCTTGAGCCACTCACATCGCCCTCCGGTGCTTCCAACCTCTTTCTTAGCGACTTTGTATCAGCTAGAATTCCCGCCATGTCAAATTCTTCGTTCTCCTTAATGGCTACAGTCTGTAATACTGCAGAGTATGAGTCGGCGACCAGCTCGTTTTGCTTTCTTCCTTCCTCTTTACTGCCATCCACCTCAGAACTGTCCTCGTTTGATGCAGCAGAGGCTCGAGTTTTGGCAGTACCGTGAACAATGCGGCCAGATGTCCGGACCATCGCAGGGTATCGACGATCTGAGCTGCTGGCCGCAAATTCTTCATGTCTGGGGCTTGCGTTGCATCTTTTAGCGCGCCTTGAGGAAGCTCTCGTTAATGCCCCTTCATTGACTAAACCTACCGCCATAGTGAATGGTGCGATCACCATGGATTTTTGGTGTTGCGAAGTTTTAGCTTGCTGGGGGTGTGTATTGCCCTCTTCAACAACTTCTGAAGAATGAACTTCGCCGCCAAATGACTCTGCCGTCACGGCGGGCTCCCCGGGTGCGCGGCGCTGCACTTGCATTAAAAGATCCTTCCGATCGCGCAAGAAGCGCGGATGGCTAAAGCTCGTAAAAGTTAGATCGGTAGGTTGCTTGGCAAACGAGTACTGGTTTAACTGACGAAGGAAAGATCGCATGCGATTGTGCTTGTAGTACTTGAAGACGACAAAACATAGCGCGAACCACAGAGCGGAAGGCAAGACGCTGTGAAAATTCGGTGAATGTATGAGCAGTTTAGCTTTCATTCTGTGTTATCAGTGGTCAATTCCATGTGGCTCAAAACAGGCATACCATGATCTCTTTGAAAAAAATACTTCTGTCAGTGTCAAGGCCTTCGCACCTGAGGTAGAACTGTATCAAGAAAGTCCTTTGCATGGGTCACATAAAATGATTTTCCATCTGGCATAAAGCCGCACAATGGAGCATGTTTTGGATTTGTCATCATTTCATACAGGCGCGCCACGAACACAGATGCTTTACGGCGATATGGCGCCCTTAACATTTTGAGGTTTAAAACGTAATAACGGTACTAAGTGCATGTAAAATTTTCGGGGGTGAAGTGGTGAACGTATGAAATGTTGCAAAAGCCAGCACTTCTTACTTCTTACCGATAAGTACAGTAGATAGATATTCTTGCCGAAATTTTCGGTGTTTAGAAAACTACTACTGTAGAACCACCTGTAATAAAATTGGCTAACACTGGAATAATTCTACAAGGACCGTATTTCAATAGAGACGTTCATGGAATTTGTTACTGAAAATTTCAATTTCAGTACTTTCAGTATTTGGTTCTGCGATTCTTGAAAGGTTTCAATAATTTGGTTGGTGTTGGGTTGTCGGTTCTGCTTTTGATTTAGTCCGTGGAGATCATAAACTACGAGAAACGAAACACGATAAAAAAAAAAAAAACCTTCTTTTCTTGCACAAATGTACGAGTTTGAAGAATCTATTGCTAAGATAAGTACAGGTAGTTCCGGGTAATAAGGGCGGGGGAATTTGGCCTCAGCCCTCGCTCTCTTAGCGTTTTTTAGTACTGCAGTTTAGAGGGAAATCGATTTCTAACAGGTGGAAGTACCGAATTTTAACCCTTATTCCCTTAACGTGACAACCTCTTAACGAACGAGCACTCAGTCCCGCCGACTTGTTCGGAGGAAAGGCGCCAGTTGGAGCCTTAATTGGCCTTCTGGAGCGAATTCGCTAGCGCATTTGCAGCTCAAGTGCATTCTATATGTGCCTCTGTGACCGCTGTGTACTTGTCTTTCTTTGTTTTTGGGAGAGTACTAACTAGACTAGACTAGACTCTTAACACCCGGAACTACCTGTCGCTAAGTGTGCGTCAACCAAGATTACCACTAGAAAGCCAAGGACCTTAAATTTCGCCCAAGACCCAACGCCCAAGAGGGGACCAGCAAGGAGATAGCTTCGGCGCGGATCTGAACACCTTCGGTAAGGAGGAGTTGTCCTTGGGCCAGTGGTCGGCGCATTTGGAGAGATATCTACGCACGTTAACTTCCTTGCCCTCTCCTACTACGGCGACAGGAGCGCGGAGAAAGTCAAGGCCTATCACCGCCGGGTGCTGTGTTGCGCGTGGTCTGTCGAAAGGCTTGGCACTTCTCTCCTCAATCCTCAGCACGACCCTTTGCTAGTTGCCGTCGGGGTCACTAATATAATATTTGATAAATGTCCATATTCGATGCATTTTCGGTCTTAAAATATATTCGGCCTCAATTTTTAGATTTCCCACACAAAAAAATCACCCTCCAGATGACAGCACGAACTTTTTATCGATCGGTGCACCGGATGGGCGTGAAATGCCCCAATTTTAAGGTCTTCCTAAAAGAGATACAAAAGGCATACGCGTGACCTAAACCTAATGCAGGATTAGTTCTGGGAATGCCCCTCTCTTAACTCGTTGCTTGTTGCTAGGCACCTGGTTGATATGAACGTTTAAGCACTCGAGTGATGCTCAGGCGCTTGTGACTGCCGCACCTAGGCACAATTCCGATGAGAAAAATTTAAACTGTGCGTGCTACTCCATCTAGAGACGAAATCCATTTGGATGTATGGCAAGTGCAATGAAAGACCCAAGCAGAGCGGCGAAAGCGCGAAGGTAATGGGAAGACATAAAGTAGCTTGCGGTAAC
>Ga0307930_1000928_pt1 | contig 23557 bp, 17 predicted proteins | sample OrgLakmetageno46_FD_203161 | JGI IMG/M metagenome (GOLD analysis project Ga0307930, IMG submission 203161) | Saline water microbial communities from Organic Lake, Antarctica - #46 | ecosystem: Environmental > Aquatic > Non-marine Saline and Alkaline > Saline | place: Antarctica: Organic Lake...
TGGCCTTCTGGAGCGAATTCGCTAGCGCATTTGCAGCTCAAGTGCATTCTTTATGTGCCTCTGTGACTGCTGTGTACTTGTCTTTCTTTGTTTTTGGGAGAGTATTAACTAGACTAGACTAGACTTCTCGCTTTAAACTCGTATGGCACAGTCCTTACGGCACAAGACACAGCTGGCCTATTACTTCTATTGAACTTGGCTAATATTATTTTCGAATGAAGAGTGCTGTTAGCGTAGATGGCCCCGAGTGTATCTATTCGTATCTCTATCTATATCTATGAGCATACATAGGCTGCCTTAATAAGTAGCAAATACGGGAGTTAGTCGTAAATTAACCGAAGCAAAGTGCTCAGCAAGCACATCTAAAGAACCAAGGCAGCATCAGCATAACTACACAGCACAACAAATGGTCTCATTTCCCGCCGAATTCTCCATCGGAGTCCATTTCTTCAACGGGTTCGTCGAGTTCTTCGCCCAACTCCTCTTCTTCTTCATCATCCTCGCCAGCAGCACCTCCACCACCGCGGCCTCTGTCTACGCCACCTCCTCCAACACGACCGCCGCTGGGGCTGTTGATGCCGTTCCTCCCTTCAGGCGGGGGGGCGGCGCCGACCTGGCGGTGGATGTCGTTGATCACGTCCTGCTCCAAATACGGGTTTAAGACGATGCGCCTTGACCGCATGCCTTGCAACAGCTCGTAGGCTGCCTGGAAGTTCTGCGTGCCGACGTAAAACTCAATCAGGAGAGCGTAAGCGTCCCCGACACGCAGCGCCGCTTCGACCGAGGGCCCGGCGTCCAAAAGCGCGTGGCACAACCTTTGCATGGTGGCGGGGTCGCTCTTGGCGGTGGCGCGGGCCTCGACGAACTGCTGAATGTAGGTGACCCGCTGCTGCAAGCTTGCCAACATGTCGTCCTTTTGGGGGCCCCTCGCTTTTCCCAGGTACTCCGCGGCTTTTTTCAGCGCTGCCAAAGCCTTTTCGTAGTCCCGGTACTCGTCGATTTCCATCTGCGCGTAGGCGTCGAAGAACGACGCGAGCTGCTCAAACGCCTTGGCTTTGGTGTAAAAGTCCACGATGTTTTTCATGATTTCCGGGTCCGCTTGCCAGTCCAGGGCCTGCAAGTAATTCGCGGCGAGGATGTAAATGTTGCGGTTCCTGCTCAGAGTAGCGTAGTAGCACAGGGCCTTGGTGTCCCCCGCTTTCAACAAACACTTCATGGCTTTCTCGCGCTCCCCCGCTTGCGTGAACTTCTTGCACGCTAGAGTGTAGGAGCCTTGCTTCTTTAGTGCGCGCGCAAGGGCACGCAAGGTTTCGTTGCGGTCTTCTGCGGCTGCGGCCGCGGCGGCCTTCCTTCGACTAGCAGCGTTGCTGCCTCCTCCGTACCCGTCCTTGCTTTCTCCGCCCTTGCCTTCCCCCTCTTTGCCCTCACCGTAGTCATCGCCTCCAGCGTCCTCGCTTCCAGCACTGGCCTGCGGCTTGGCGGGTGTCAACTGCTCGGCCATGGCGTCGGTGATAAACACTTTGTGGGCCGTGCACAAATCAATGGCCGCCAGATGCCTTTCCCCTTTAATGCACAGGGCGACCGCCTGGTCGAATTGCCCGTGCTCGATGAAGAAGGCGGCGCAGCGGGCCACGATGGCGGGGTTGGCCGAGGCGTCTAGGCTCGAGGCAATGGCCTGTAAAGCGTCGAACATGCCCCCACTTGCGGGGGCAGGCCCTCGCCCCTGGTTGCCCTTGAGGGCACGCTCAGCGGCCTGGTTAAAAGAAAAAGTGAGTAAAAAAAGGAACAAGAAAGGCGGCACAGGAATGAGAAGAGTCTAGGGTTGTGTTCTTTTTAAAAAGAGCAATTAGTCAAATCAGCTATAAGCGAGAAAGGGGTATTCCTCGCCTCCTAGTATAACACTATACTAGCACACTTGACTACCTGTGCCGCAGCAGCGCGGAAGCAAAGGTCTAAGGCCCGGCTGAGGTCTCCCGCTCTCTGGTACAGCTGCACCGCTTTCTCCAGCTCGCCGCGGTCTTCGAAGTAAGTGGCCACGTCCGCCATGAGCGAGGGAGCGCCTCCCTGAGATAAAGGAAGAGAGAGAAAGAGAACAGCAAGAAGGAGATGAGAGCGAGAAGCCAAAATGAGTCGCACGCACCCACTGCGGCATGGTGCATCATATTCCACCCATTGCAAAAGCACATATTTTTAAATACGCTTCGAAGCAAATGAGCAACGCATCCATTGTATGCATACCTGCAGAGCATAAGCCATGAGGTCGGCGTCGAGGCCAACCGCTTTCGCCAGGCGCACCTAATATGATATGAAGGGGGGAATATTATCACCAATCAAGTTCTCACGCAACGAAAGTGCACACTTCCGCACCTCCCTCTCCACTTTTACGCATTTTCTTTCTCGAAATCACATCAATGTTGACCAGTATGTCCAACCAAAACTAGCACACCACTAACCGCGTGGTTGAAGCATTTCGCGCTCGCGTAGTAATTGATGGCATCCGCCACCTCGCCGACTCCTTCCAGGTAGCGCGCCAAATAGTAGGCCGCCGCGCCGCCTCCGGAAGCGTCCTCGTCCACCAGTTTCTTGGCGGCGTTCAGGTCCCGGTTGAAGCACGCGATTCGCACTAGCGCGAAAGCATCGTGCGCGCGCGCGTAAAAGTCGGCCGCGCGGTCGAATTGGCCGGTGGCTTCCAGGTAGCCCGCCCACCACGTCGCTAGAGCTGGGTCCGGGCCCTGTACCGAGGCGCCTCCGGTGTCGGACATGAGTCCCGACGGCGACTGGGGTGAAAACAAAGCAGCATTAGCGTTGGGGTTGCTTTTGAATTTGGCGGCAGGGTTCGGCGACAACAACGCAGTGCTGCTGCTGCTGCTGCTGCTGTTGGTGAGGCCACCGCTGCCGCCTCCTGCCTTGTGGTGAGCCACCTTGGGCTTGCTTCGCAGCACGTAGTCTTCCAGCTCACTCAGTTGCTTGCGCTCAAACAACAGGCGCGGCACCTCCACGCGGTGAGTGTCGGCCATCTCGAAGTGGTCAATGGCCGCGGCCACGTTGCCCTGGTCTTCCAGGTGTTTTGCATAGGCGTGGTGCGTGGTCTTCAGGTGAATCCTATCAGAAGACGACGCCAACTCCAGCGCTCGGTCCCAACACCCCGCCGCTTGGTACAATTTGTTCAGCAGGTCGGGCCTGCCCGCGTAGAGTTTCTCAGCATCGCTCAGCAAGCCCAACTGAATGGCGACTGCGGCAAGGGCTACGTCAGGCTCATCCGGGGCTTCGGTCCGAGCGAGCCGCACCGCAGCCGCCCCTCTGGCAAAGCCCATTTGGCCCAAGCAGACTTCGGCGACGTCTAAGCGGCGGGTTTTCACGCACATGAGCGCCATGTTCTCCCACACCGAAGGGTTTTTGATGAGCTTCACCGCGCGGTGCGCCTCGTCCATGTTCTTTTTGTGCGTGCACATGCATAGTCAAGAAAAGAAACCAATTAGACGCCCAAAACACCCAGATAATCAGATAAAATCCATTAGGAAGAAAATTAAGCAAGAACCAGGTTCAAAGAGAGAAAAGCCTTTGCTACGAAGTTCATTTCTGTTGTCTTCACCTGCACAGTCAAGTAGTACGCAAAGTCCAGAAGAGCTTTCCGTGTCTGCGCGTCTACCGTATCCAACCCCACAAAGTCGTGCAAGACCTTGGTGGCAATGAACGGCCCCGCCGAGAAAGGGCCACCCCCGCCGCTGCCCCCACCCCCCGAGGCCCCCGCTGCGCCCCCAGCACCGCTCTTCGTGTCGTTGCTGCCAGCTGCGTGCTGTTTGTCGCCGCCGCCCCGCTGGGAGGCAAAGAGCAGGTGCGGCACCCGTAAACCCACGAGCCCTTCCAGCGGCAATTCGATGGGAAAAGTCCCCTGCAAGAGCAAGCCCTGGTCTGCAGTGGCAAAGAGCGTTGACACTTCCCCGTCAGCCGTGCGAGTACTCGAGGTACCCAGTCCTCCACTACCAGCACCACCACTGTCACTGCCACCGAGGCCGCCACCACTGCTAATAGTATTAGAACCACCACCGTGGTTGCCCTGCAGCATGCGCAGCTGGCTCTCGGCTTCATGAGCGTTGTTCAAAGGGCGCACCGGCGACAAACTCCCACTCCCATAGCTCTTGCTTTCACCGCCTCGACCATCGCCGTAAGCATCCTTGCCTTCCCCGTCTCCTTCTTTCCCTTCCGCGATCGCATCGACTGCATCGTTGCTGTTGTTAACACTTGAGGCCGCTGCCTTCGCTGCTTCGGCCTGTTCTTGCTTCACCGAAGCGGCCGTCCGCACGCGGCGCGTCTCAATGGCCACCAGCCGTGGCTCGTCGCAGTCCCAGAAGTGCGCCACAGGGTACCGCAAACCACAGCCAGGCGGGCGCCCTGCTTCTTGTGCACCGTCACTGCTGCTAGTGCCGTTGAGGTTGTTGCTGTTGTTGCCGCACTCAAAGGACTCAATGACGTCACGGTCGGTGTCGTAGACATGCAAGCGGCTGTCGGGCTCCAACACCACGCTAGCCCCACTCCCGCTCACCACGCGGTCTCCCAAGATGCTGACGCGCGTGCCCGTGCAGTTCACCGCAATGGACCGGCAAGTGCCCAGCAAGGAACCCGTGGCGACGTCAGCAAAACGCCCCGTGGACCCCATTTGCCGCCAGCCGGCGTGCCCACCCGTGCCGCTGCCACTGACGGCGCCAACTCCTCCGGCTGCTCCTGTGGCACCCCCACCGCTACCACCAGCGGCCGCGGCCGCCGCAGCCGCAGCAGCTTGGGTTTTGTCCTTGCGGCTCAAGTCGAAAACTTTGATCACCCCCAGAGTGGTGGCCACCGCCAGAAACGAGCCGTTGCGGTCCACCAGGCAGGGGCTGCCCTCGGCCTCGCTGAAGGGCATTTTGGACACCACCCGCCCCGCCAAGTTGCACTGCTGCACTTCGGACCCCTGGCACCGCAACAGGTACTCCCCCTTGAACACCATCGCCCGGGCCGTGGTGGCGTGCACGCTCAGCGGCTCGGCATTAGTGTCGTCCAATCGGAACACTTGCGCTTGGCTGCCGTTCCAGGCGCACAGGTGGTGGCTGGACACCGCTAACCCACGGACGTTCATGGCGGCGCGCAGCACATAGCAACCGCCACTGCCACTGCCACCGCCACCGCTGCTGTTGCTGGACAAGGCGAGGCTGTCAGTGTCGTCATCACCTGTGACCGAAGCAAGGCGCCGGTCCACCCGCAAGAGCTGGGAAGTGAGCTGCAGCGCAGCCACGGGCCCACTGCTGCTGCTGCTGCCACTCGCGCTGGTGACCCGGTGCAGCACGTCTTCCCGCATCACCGAGCAGCCGTGGGCGCCCCCACACGCAAGGGTGCCGCGCCCCACCATCCACGCCAAGCACTCCACGGGGGCTTTCCACCCCACCGCAGTTGGCGTCATGGCCTCCCAGTCACTCGGCCCGCTCGCGTCCTGCTCCCCTGTAGAAGAAGGAGAAGCACCTCCACCGCCGCCACCATTGGACTGAGGGTCCAGCCCTACGAAGCGAAAAAAGGCTACTTTTCCTTCCCGGGTGCCGGCAGCCAAGTACCGCTGCGCAGGGTTGAACGCTACCGACAGGACCTTGTCGGACCTGGCAATCGGCTTCGCGAGGGGCAAGGTGTAGTTTTCGTCAGTGGCCAAATTCCAGAACCGCACGAGGCTTTCCCCTGACGCGCACGCGAGGAGGCCAGGCCCCGCCCACGCAACTTGACGCACGGGGGATGCACCGCTGCTGGAATTGCCACCAGCAATGGAAAGTTTGACTTTTTGCACGGGGGAAACACGTCCATCGTCTGAGACCTGGCGATGGTAGGGAGAAAGTATGGAGGACAAGGTCAAATTGGGGTAATCAATATATAATAGGGGAAGCACGAAAGATTCATTTTTGCTCTCGTATGGTCTGCCACGCGCTACCGTACCTGCAGCTGTGTGAGAAGAAGAGCTCGAGTCAAAATCACAAGGCGGCTGCGGTCTTCGTAGAAGAGCAACGTATCGATGACCGAGCCCAAGCTTTGCACTTCCGCTGAGTGCCCCAAGTCGTCCGCGAAAAACACGCGGCCATCTTCCGACCCGAAGAAGAAAGGCGGCGAGAAAGAAGACGCCAGCGCGCTCCCGCTGCCGAGCGCACTGCCACTCAGCAAATTACCGTACCCACTGAGGCCGAAGCGGGCTAGAGAAGCACTCGCCGACGCCAGCTCCTTTTCCTTGCTGCTGCTGGGGCCGGAATCGCCGCCGATACCCGACGGCGCTTTGCGCGCACCGCTGAAGACGGCCGTGGTGCACCCGCTCATGCCGCCGCGGGAGCCCGTGCTGTACTGCTTGAAGGCCGACAGCATCCCGCGGGCGTCGGCTTTCCACACTCGCACCATGCCGCTGCCGTCCCCGGTTACCAGCCGGGAGCCTGCGGGATTCCACAGCAGAAAGCGCACGCCGCCGTTGCTCGTAGAATGCGCCGTGTCATTGGAGCACACGCAGTCGAGCTTGTCCCCGCTGCTGCTGCTGTCGCTATTGTTGGTGCTCAAAATGTCCCCACCGCTGGCACTGCCGCCGTTGCTATTACTGCCTCCGCTAGCAGCGTTTGCGGCTGACGACGGGGTGATTGCGTACACACCTACATGACCATCCGACCAGCCCGCTGCAAGCACGCGCCCTTCACTGCCATTGCCCCAAGCCATGCACGTGACTTGGCACCCTGGCCGCGTCACATTGCAGTTCTGGAGCTGCGCGCCTTCGTCTTCGTAGAAGTTGAGCTGGTTGTTGTCGGTGGCAATGGCCACAAGCACGTCCACAGAGCACCATTCCACGAGTAGCACTCGCTCCTGCAATATAATTCAACAAAAGGGCAGCAGCTATGAAAGAAAGCGCTAGTACTTCAGTAGGGGCATGAGGAAATAGACCATTGAGGTCTATCAATAGCACCCATTGTGACAACAACAAACCCATTTGCAAGTGTCCCGGCACAATACATGAAATCGAAAACGAGAAATTTATGCTGAAGAAGTGCATTAAAGATCGTACCTCTCTGGGTGCTCGGCGTTGCTGCTTGCGCTATTTTCGAATCATTCAATTCGGTTGTCAGAAACGGCAAGGGCAAAAATATAATGTTGAGAAGTTGGTCACGTAACTGCCGTGCATTCAACGAGAACTAAGGCGCGAAGACAATGATAAATTATGCTTGAGGTAACTTACTTCCTGCGCCGTCAAACATGGGAAATCAAGAAATAGCGACGCCATGACGGGCGGAGCTCACGCTACGCAGGCCAGCTCCCCGGCAGGCTACAAAGGAGCTGCTATCTCGTGCTAACCGCTTTTAAAAATAAAATTACGCGATGACTCATGAAAACCACGAATTATCCGAAGCTACACAACTCTCAAGTACGGAGCGGGCAAAGAAAGTAAGCTTAAGTTAGAAGTTGCCGTGTGATGTTATAACACACGCCTGGAATGTAGGAAGCGTGCGTTGTACTATGAGTAATTCTCGCATATCACAAGGAATTCGTCCTAATAATTTAGTCGCAAGTCGCAGACACACTTGGCCAAAACGTTCCTAAATCCGAAAAATAAGACACACCCCCACCCCCACATGAACGCAGGGGGGGGCATTATAATAATTCTCCGCGCGCTTTTCAAGCATCTGCGTTTCCCGCTGTTTTCCCTTTCGCTGATTTTCCTGAAGGTCAAATCTCTCTATGATGGTTCTGATAAGTAATTTGAATATAGGAATGTAGAGATGCACACAAGCCACCGCACAAATTTGTCTTATTCGCCTATCACAGGAGGAGTTTACTTATCGTTCAAAGGAGTTCGGTTTGCACGTATCTCTACTGCTCAATTTTTATTTCAGTAGCCCTTAATTTTCGATACGGCTCTATCAAGACCGCCGCTTCCAGGTGAGGAGGTATTTTGAGCCCTGTGTTGGCGCATGCCCATGGAAATGTGCTCTTTGGAGCTCGAAATGCGTGCTCAGCCACCTCTCAAACAGAACCTCTTCTTCCTCGGCCAACGAACTCGCTGAGTTCAACCTCACGTCGAAGTCGAGTTCATGACGACTAGTGCTGCGGAGTGCTCCTCTTTCTCCTTCTTTGTCCGCGTCTACCGTGCTATTGCCACCGAAGCTGGAGCCAGCCCAGGTAATGACCCAATTGGGAAGCGTAGCCACCGGCGGTAGCAGAGGCATTTGAAGTGTGGCCTCAGACGTTTCAGCATGTTCAGAGGCCGCAGTGCCATTGTTGGAAACAGGAGGACCAGTACCGTACAGTGCGAGCGCTACGGTGAAAGGAATTTCTTCAAACAGAGCAGACGCTGACGATAACGAAGCAAAGGACGAGCTTACAAGATGCTTGTTTTGGTCTTCGCTCTGCCAGGCACGTCGGAGTGCCATAACATTCGACCATCTTGAATCGGCTACCTTGCTTGGTGCAATGTCGGAATCAGGATAGGCAGCACAGTCCTCCCTAGCTGATATTGCTGTTGCTGAACCAGCAGCTGCCGCCGCTGGTGCTGCTTTTGATGCTTCTATCACCGCTGGCGCTTCGTGTGCATGTGCTTCCATAAAAAAACGTGGAGCACACTCAAGGCCCATAGCATTTACCTCAACAGAGGGATGGCCATTGAACCGACGACGGCTGCGGTCACTCCCAGCAGTAGAGCTGCTGGGGCCAGAACGAGCATCTGCAGCGGCACCGCCACCCACTTCCCATCCCTGGTGCAGAAACGCCAAGCCAGGGGTAGCGTAGCACGGTGCGAGCACATGCACTTCAAACAGTGAGCTGACATTTCTCACGTGCTCAGAAGAAATGTCGCCAGGTGTTGATGCAGCAGCTGCTGTAGCCTCACGCTTGATAGCAACGCGAAGCGCGTGCATTGCTGCCTCGGGTCCAGCCTGAGGAGTTTGAGTTAGGGAGAGGGTTGATAAGCGCACACAAGTGAAACATACAAGTAAACCGTCAGAGGATCATTAGGGAGGCGCCTATCTCCTTCAGTTACTTCACCCGAAGCATTCCCCTGTTCCTTTACCAGCAAGCTCCGTTCAAACTTAGTTTCGAATTTTAACTTACCTGATGCACACGCAGCAAATAAACACCAGCACCTAGCGACACTACTGCTGCAGCAAATCCTGCCACAGCTACCTGTCGAACTCTGCTTGGCTTGAGTGAAAAGGGTTTCGCGTTTTGTTGGACTACAATTGCAGCTTTTGCATGCGCCTGATCTACTGCCATGCAACGCTTCATGAGGGCGCAAGAAGCGCGCGCCGCGTAGGCGTTGGCTAATGGCAGCAACATGTGCAAGAAGCGCTCTTCCTTGTGCGGCACTAGGGAATGCACGGTGAGGTGCGCCGCTGCCGCCCACCAACCCCATGACGCACCTCCGGAATCGAAAGCGAATGCTGATGGCGAAGGAGGAGATGAGGATGTAGGATTCATTGCAGAGTCACTCGAAGTGGTGGAATTGGTAGAGGCATCAGCGGTAGGAGCAGCATACTTACCGACACCAGCTTTGCTCTGTCCTGAGCTTGTTTCAAGTGATTCAAGAGACAATGGCGGCGCTTTACTTTTTGAAGCACTTGCGAATGCTGCTACAGCTGCTCCAACGATAGATGCCAAAAGTGGCGGTCCAGCGACAGCCCACACCCCTGCGGTAGCGTACCAGTGCCAAGGGTGGTGGCCAAACAGCGAAGCAGCGTGCGACCGCTCTCGCCAGTTGAACTTCAACCACGCTAGCGGGGCCCACACTCGAGGCCGCCACAGCCAGCACTGGGCTTCGCTACTGCTTCTTTCATCACCAGCCAGCAGGACTTCAGCTGGTGATCTGTCGTGTGCAGTCGCTTCAGCAACAGTACTTGGTGTCCACGCGCAGGTCCAGCCGTACCAGTGGCCGTCTGCCCAGCTCCACAGCAGCACGGCCGCCAAGGCGGGAGGAAGCACTTCCACCAGGGCCCACTTCAGGCCATGGCGAAGACCGCTGCTGCACCAATTCGAAGAACTCTGTGTCACCTTGTAAGGGCTGTAACTTGTGTCGACAACCACTTGATAAGCACTTGCTACAAAGACCACGGCCCAAAATGGTACTCCTGACGGGCGTAAAAGGGCCGCTGAGGCAGCACATCCCCACCCAACCCAGACCGGCAAGGTGGCCACCAACGTGTCACTGCTACTATTACCACTATCACTACCAATGCAGCTACTGCTGTTGCTTTCGTTGTAGCAGCTCCTATTCTTGCCATCAACACTTGCACTAAAGTCATTTCCAGGTGAATAAGGAAATACGAGCGCGAGCGCAGCCGCTGCTAGGGTAGCCTCCCAGGCATTGGGCAGGGCGCGCGTCCCCGAAAAGATAGCCCAATGGCCGAGCAACGACCACGCCAACGCGTGCAACGTTAAGCTGGTTGCCCAAGTGTTCTGATGCTGGGTCAACTTGCTGCCTTCTGCCTGCATTCTCGGCGACCGTGGGTTCTGAGGACGAGCTACACGCTGCGCAAGGGCAGGCGCGCAGAAGTCTATAACTGTCACTGCCATTGCACCGGCGAGCCGTGCCAACCGCGGATGGAGAGCGCCAGCTGCCGCTGCACTCACCAGCCCACGGGCTTCCAGGCTCAAGACGAGTTTATGCAGCTGCGCCAAGAGAAGCACAGGAAGCGCAGGCCGCAAGCCGTGTTGAGGCCACCACTCCCATGGCAGCGCACGCAGGGATCGCAGAGGACCGCTACCACTACCGTCGTCAATTCCTCCAATGCCGCAGATGCCTCCAACCCTTTTGAGGTCTAGGTTAGATCCTCCCGGTTCGGAAACGTCTCCACGGCACAATAGCTGGCCAGTAGCGTACAGATAAGCTGGCTCAATTGCTTGGTAGTATTCATCCGGCGCAAATGATGACACCATCCACCACGCATTAATCAGTCGCCATATCAGCACACTAGCTGCAATGACCGCCCGCCAGCTAAAAGAACTGCACCACTTGGCACCATCAAGTGGTGGGAGTGAAGTTTCCATGTGATTATGGGCTTAAGTTAGCTGCCCAGATATGGCGGCATGAATGTGTAGGTAGCTGCCTTTCCAATAGGTAAGCTAGTTAGGTTGCTAATGCTAGCATTGCGCTGTAGCCTGCCATCAGCAAAGCGTCTCCGATACAGCTTTGAGCCTCGAGATATTTGTCGCATCAATGGACATCGCAGTAGCTTGTGGTATAGGAAACGGATGATTTATCAAACTCAAAGCTCAGTGGAATCCTGATAGCTATGAAAGATATGAATATCAATTTTGCTAAGAAGGTGTACTCATGCGTCGCCTTTGAGGGTTTCCCCGCAGCAAATCGAAACTTGGAAACTACTAAATGCGAGCTAGAGGCTAGCTAGGCAAGTGTGCTAGTGTGCTCTAAGAGAGTAGCCCGAGAGCGTGAGCGCTCCTAATGTTCTAATGAGCTGAAGCGAAGAGCTGAAGAGCTTGGCTGAGCTGATGAACCGTCGTTGAAGCTGATATTCATGAATATCAAATTAGTGAACTCGGCTTTAAGTTTTGTTTTGAGATTCTCGTCCCGTCCAGCGCCCGGAATTCGTTAGTGGAGTTCGCCGAACGTTAACGAACACGGCGATTTTAACGAACTTTTTGTTCGTTTAGGCCGGGTTCGTTAGTTTTTCAAAAGCCGAACTCTTTGTTCGTTTGAGTTCGTTAATTTTGACGAAAGCGAACTTCTGTTCGGTTCGGGTTCGATAATTCCTGGGTAACAGAACCCGCCTGCCAGCTGGTCGTCGTTTGCGCAAAAGCGCCACTTATGGCTTTGAAGTGGCAGAAATTTTAAGCTTTTTGCCCTACGGACGTAATTTCGTGAGAGCAGATAACGGCCACCTTGAATCATGGAGTTTCGAGGCCGGATTCCGCTTTTTTAAGGTGCGCGCGTTCGCCGAACGTTAACGAACACGGCGATATTAACGAACCCTATGTTCGTTAAGGCCGGGTTCGGTTGTCTTTCGAAAGCCGAGCCCTTTGTTCGTTTGGGTTCGTTAATCCTGGCGAAAGCGAACTTCGGTTCCGTTTGAGTTCGTTATATTAGAATAGGCGAACTTTTTTTCCAGTTTGGTTCGTTTCCCATACACTAACGAAATCCGGGCGCTGGTCCCGTCGTCCCGTCGTCAGATCATCCGACAGTCAGACAGTTATACTTTTGCCCCGCTTCATAAGAGCCCACCAGGCTGGATGAAGGCAGCACTAGCGTGGTCCTTGGCTCTGCTGTCATGTGCGGATTCATTGGCTCCTACTTTGAGTCCTCGGGTGCGCCCGGTACCCGTGGACAATGTTCCACCTTCTCCTAAACCAGAGATAAAGAGCAAATATTCTGCTCCACCTCCACCCCCGCCTCCACTGTTCCTCCAAAGGCCAACAAAATCGGAATTGAATGCACCCTTGGCTCAGGAGATTACCTTTGAGAGCTCTATAGATACGTTAAGACCGAAGTCTTTAGCTATTTTTATTGGATACCATTCGAGGAGAAATCGCGGTGGACTCGTCGCATGTGAGTTCATCTCTATAAAACCAAGCCTTCGTAAATTTGCTCAAACTAATATTCTTCCTTTCTATCGTTTCAAACAGTGGCGAAGCAAGCCTCTGTCGATTTTTCTTCCATCGTCACCATGTCGTTTATTTTCGTCAAGCGGGCTTTCGTCAAATTAAGTCTCGGGAGGAAGACATTAACGGCTGTAAATCTCTTACGACTTCGAGCGACAGAAACAGCGAAGCGCCCAAAGCCAGCTTATGTCTCGAAAACAGAGGATCAAATCGCTCGCGACAATGCCTATTTTGCTGAAGTTCTGCTGAGCCAGGTGCGTCCCGCTACGTCAGACCCCATGCCAGTGCATGACCCAGTTGCTGGGGTGTCGGCTGTGGGTCCGAGTGCCCCTACTGCTGCGGCCCAAGTCAGTCCAGAACCAACACTAGAGGAAACGGCTGCCGAGGCCTCCTCAGCTGAAAGACTTCCTTCCGACGTTGCGGCTTCGTTTTTGCCCCCTGCATTGCGCCGATCTGAGCCAGCGTCCGAGATTAATGCAGCTTCAGATGTTATGCCTGCACCTACCTGGGGTATATCTGAGATGCATGCAGCGTCAGTTGCTATTCCTGCGTCGCGTATTGAGTTGCCGGAGGTATCTGCAACTTCAAACCCGATTCCTGAATCAAACTTGGAAATGCCCGAGGTACACGCAGCTTCGGATGATATTCCTGAATCGCAGGTCGAATTGCCCGATTTACACATATCTTCTAATGCCCTTTGCGAAACGCACCTGGAGGCGCTCGAAATGGGGACAGCTTCGGATGTTGTGCCTGAATCGCACATGGAGACGCCACTGGTAGGTTCAGCCAAAACGACTCGTGTCCGAAAGACGTCTCCTGGTGACCAACAAGAAGATTCAGATCTGCATGACCCGCTGTCGTCGAGCCGGCCTCGCCACACTGATGTGGAAGTGGTGTCAGCTGCTGAAGCAGCTGCAGAAGCGGCGATCGCCTCAGGAACGATTTACGAACGTGCCTTTGCACTTTCGTCGCCCTTAAAATCGGCGACTGGCAACAGGACTCAAAAGAACAAACAGCTGAAAACGAATCCTTTCTACACGTTGGCGGCAGTAGCGGCAGCATCTGCCACGGCTTCAGCAGCGGCAGCAGTGGCAACTACGGCAGGGGCTGTCGCAATTACAGCCACCGTAGTGGGTGCTGCGGTTGATGCGTATACAATCGCACGTTCACACGCAGCAAACCAACAAAAGGAAAACTCTCTAAAAGAGGAAAGTACTGAACTCCTTGATGGTTCCTCTGAAACTGAGACCTTATAATCGCCATTCCTGCATTTCCCTTCGTCGCCTGTTATCGCCCCTAATGTGTACATGTACAGAGAAACCAGATAGGTATAGGAATATCTTATGTCTTACGTCTTAATTTTGCTGACCTCCTCCAGGCAAGCCCCAGTCCACTTGTAACTTGTAACTTATGACGTTGTGCCGTTGTAAATTATTAAGAGGAAATTGCACCGAAGATCATTGCTCATTGATTCTAGATTCTATTATATTATAGAGTAAAATATTTTAATTCATAATTTAGAAGAGAAACGCCTCTAGAGGTCTATTTAGCTTTAAGTGGGTAAGTTGCGCCCTCCGAAGCAGCAACAACGGGGTTTATGCGTTTATGCCTTGTACTTGACTACTTGGAGGTGGAATTCGCATTCAGGCGACGCGCCAATTCCCGAAGAATTTAAGATTGGCCAAGCAGAATCGAAATTGAATCCAATCCCTGATGTCATCATTGACATCCACCTCAGTTCATAAATATTACTGCACATCGCTGCTTTCTGCTTGAAAAACGTGAAGTATCTTACCTAATCCCTAGACCAAGCCACCTAATGTCCAGTCTTCCCTGAGCGCTTTCTCAAACGCGCCTTTTCTTCGCGTTTTCTCAGCCAAGCTGCTTTTTCTTTTTTAGCTTGCTGCTCCCATGCCCAAAATACTTTTTTGCACTTCTCGCGTTCCTCCTTGGTGGTTCTTGCAGCATATGCAGCCCCCCACGAATCTATTTGCTTGTGTTCTGCTCTGGCAGCTGTGTGCTGTAACAGTGCATCCGTGATGGCTCGTGATCGTTCCTGTGTCATGCATTAAAAAAATATCAGGAATCAATTTTCGTGATAAATTAAAAACTAAATCACACTTTACCTTTGCAAAATCGTAGAGTTCTATATCCAGTTGATTGCGCTCCACTAATATTTTGCGCTGATCGTCACTGAACTTAATACTGGTATCACCAGAGCCAAAGCTCCGATGCGCATCTTTCTTGGCTGGCTTTTTCCAGCCAACAAGTCGCTCGAGCTGCACGATTCCTTTCTCGTACTCTTCCAATATCAACACAGCTTCGAAAGCTGCCAGGCGGCGTTTTGCCGTCTCCAGATGTGCTCGCGTGATAGACCCATACGGCAAATGAAACACGTCCGGCCCACATAGAGTACGAATGTAGAAATTGTCCACAGCTGCAGTTCCAATGTAAACCCTTGTTTCTTCCGGTAAGTAGGTTTCAGCAGTAAGCCACTTCAGAGCATCCGGCGGTTGAATGTACTCATACCTGCAGTTGGATTCGATCCGTTTGATCGGGTCTCGCAAGACAGTGACATAAAAGAAGCGATCTGGGCAGAGCTCGCTGTCAAGCCATCGTTCTGCGGCAAAAAAGTGAATACAGTGTTCTGTCATGTACTGAGCTCTGGCTTCGCAGCTGAGCTTTCGGTTGCCGTCTCCAGAAAGACCATCAGCCAGAGTTCGGGGTCCATCCCCTGGAAGATTACAATTGCGAAGTGGAACATTCATCCCATTTACGGCACGAGCTTGATGGCAGAGTGTGGTTCCGCCAGCCTTGTGTAAATGAATGAAGTACGGCCATCGTGTCCCGATTCCACTAACATTTACTGGTAAAGGTGGAGCTCTTACAGCGGAAACTATTGGAATCGGTTTCAAGTCTTTTGCTCCTGATGCATTGAACGACTCAGCCGATTTACTGGGTACCAGCGTAGAGTCCTTAAATCTTGCGGGTGCGACGCTCGATGTACTTGATGAGCTGGCCAATGGTATTGGGAGTGATAACGGCCTAGCCACCAGCTGCTCTTCAGATGGCAACTGATGCTGAAAAGTTTTGTACTCTGATTTTTCATTGGTCAACTTAGTAAGTAAATCATTTGTATGCGCCAGGTTCTCTCGAGCATTCGAAATAAGAGCCACGTGCTCGTTGACAAGCCTCTCTTGTGAAGTATCGCGTGATATGTAGTTGCCGCTACCAGCAGCGTTTGAGTGGAGAAAGAGCACAGCGGTTAACCCGAATGCGACAACAGCTGCTCCACAGGCAAGCGAGCTTATAAGACCCTTTGACCTTTTCGGTTTGCCGCCGCTGCCATTAGGATTAGGGTTCGGCATGTGGCTGTTTATTAATACCAATCTGCTTATGGTCTCTTCAATGCATTTATGGTCGAATTGTGAAGTATCATCGAACGAGTACTGTTGAGCTTGCCGAACGCGCTAAATGACATATTAGTGGGCATTATAGCATTATTATGTAAGCATAAGTTATCTAGCTAGAGCTGTCCTGCACGAGTGTATGCACTTAAGGTTAAAGCTAGAGCCGCTTCCCAATCAGTATAAGGAGCCTAGAAATGAACCGTTGCTGCATACTAGAGCCGGTGCAAAGTTATACTACTGTCATCATAATGTTGTTTCGCTGCATGGAGCAAGCAAGCAAGCAAAGCGTAATGCATAATAATATATTGGTCGTCTCCACCCCGATCTTCTGGTTGGTGTTCTGTGTTCTGAGATCTGAGCTCAGCAGCTTCTGCACACTACAAAAGCTCGATGATTCGATGGGGCTACAGTATAGTAGACTTGCATTTTAGTGCCAAGCAGTGCAAGAGTGATTGACTTTTCATCTGGCTAGTGCTCGCCGTCGAGTCTGTCAGAATTCGATAAATAAATGGAGCAGGTCTGTTCTTTAGAGACACATATTGGATCGAGTTGCAAACTCGATGCCAGTGCAGAACTAGTTGAAGCCGGCGATACTCCCGCTGATGGCGACAAGGACGCTGCCAGTAAACGCCACGACGACAACGGCCCAAAAGGCCTCACATCGTGCGCAATTTGTCTCGATGCGACGAATGGGCGGCCGCACCGTTGTGGGCAATGTGCACCGGGTGCTTGGGCTTGCTGCGAGGGGTGTGAATTGTCGTTGTTAGATCGCCTTTGCCCCGTGTGTCGTGGGGATTACGCAAGGGCACCGCGGGAATGGAGTAAGCTTGCTGCCTTGCAGGCGGCTACAGGCGAGTCCGTGACGAGCCTTGCTCTGGTATCTGTACCTTCCCAGCTTGGGCTGATCGAGCTTGCACATGCTTTTCCGCGCCTCGAGCACCTCAGCATTATCATCCCGCGCGTTGCCGGCGGCAGCGACAGAATCGGAGATCCAGCAAGAGCTGCAGCGACTGGGGACACAGCTCTTTTAAGCGAGAACGCCAGGAATGTTGGTGAGACGGGAGAGGAAATAGCTGATCCGATTGACGGCAACAACGATAACGTTGGCGAAAGCATTGATGATGATACCGAAGGCAGCACATCCTTCGCTGTGGGGCAGCCCCTTGATTTTGCGGCCGCAGGCGTAGTGTTTCCACGCCTAACGAGCCTCGAGCTAGATGGTCTCCCTCGTTTGGAGCGCTTGGTATTTACTCCGAGTAATTCGCCAAGGCTAGCTCGCCTTGCGGTGCGGCGCTGTGGTAGAAAGTGCTCGCAGCTTCTGTTAACGCTGCCGCGCTTGACTGAACTTGAGCTGGTTGACCTGTCCTGGGACCCAGCTGCCGCCAATGCAATGCTTGGAGGCGCACTCAATGGCTGCCCGCGCCTATTGAGCTGTTCGCTGACTCGAGTACATGGCTTGGGCGGGGATCATTTTCTGGGCTTGCCACGCCTGACCAAGTTTATTGCATCGCATTGCGATGGTTTGGAACAGCTTGATTTGGTAGACTGCCCACAGCTGGCAGAAGTAGTGTTCAACGGCTCAAAACAATTAAAACGAGTAAGACTGCATGACGTAGGCATTCGTACGGCGAAATATTCTCCATTCCACCTCGCAAGTGCTCCTACGAGTGCTGCTGCTGTTGTCGTGGAATATACAGCACCACCTTTAGGAAGCGTTTCATCGGAGGGTACTGGAGCCAGCATCCAGAGAGGTGCAGCTGCTGAGGAATCAATACCCGACGAGGACGCACTAGATGCCAGAGGCAGCACCAGTGGACGGCCATTGAGTTTGTGGAACGTGGAAGACTCGATTGGTTTTGGAGTCGAAGATGCTGGCGCTCTCGCCGTTGCCCTAGATGAAGTGAGAACATATATTTAGCCCCATCTTGCGAAGTACACTAGTGATCGGAGAGAGATGAATAGGAGTGAAAATGAAATGGGTCATACGTATGCATTTGCCAAGTATCTTTGCACCATGAGACACTTTCAAAGTTAATCAATCATCCTTATTGATGAGTTTTGCAACCACGAACAGGTGCGAGCAAGCGTTGAGGATTGTGTTCGCGACGAGGAGTTGCTTTGGGCACGAGGCACGCGCGGCGCTGCTGAAGCGCGATCTCTTGGTTGGCTCCGTAACGACACCCACAGCGACGGAGATGGAATGGAAGGCAGTGAAGTAGTGTTTGAGCTTTTCACTACACACGCAAGACACCTCGATGATCACTTGGCAGCTCTCTTTGAATGCACCTACAACCAAGCTCGGAAGCATGTGGTACGACGATATTTTTTTCAAACTCACTACGTTGCTACTTCAAAGTGCATTTCCATTTTCAATTTTCAGGACTTCATCGGGATGTGCTAAATATTCTGCCAACTTCATTATCATGTAACCTGTTATCAGGATTTTAAATTAACTGCCGCGCGATGTAGATGTTACTTGAGTAGTTTCCTTAATCATGTCGATGTGTTCTACGGTATATGTTTCCTTTGAATTTCGACCATCTTAGGTGCAGCGCGCTATGGAATTAGCACGGGAGCGTGCGAATGCTGCTGCACAACAACATGTGCACGCCAGCATTGTAGCCGCACGCGCAGTGGCGCTGGCAGCGCGCGAGTTCGTTGAAAGTTCCAGCGACGGAAGCAAAGAGGGCCTTCCTCAGCTCACCCGAAGCAATAGCCCGAACAGCGATTCGGGCAGTCCCCGAGGCCAAAGCAATAGCCACACCAATGACAGCACTCATAGCACTAGTAGGTTCAGTAGTAGGAGTAATGCGATTGGCAGCAGCGGTGGTGGCAGTGGCAACTTGACCAGGAGTGTCAGCGTTAGCATTAGCAGCAGTGGAACAAGGCCAAAGCCTACTACTAATGAGGCGTACTCAGAGAGCTCGCTACCAGGCGTCGAAGCGGTAGTTGTGGAGCAACTGGAATTACCTCCCCTCAAGTTACTTGATCTTCGCGGGTGTGGTTCTCTCAGCAATTCGACTCTCGCGCACTTAACTGGCCATCCACGCATAAGTCGTGCTAACATCTTACCGGCTGCCATCACGGCCACATGCTCTGCTCCAGCTGAATCTGCTAGATCTGCTGCTGCTGCTGCTGCTGTAGAGCACAGAAACATGAATAGTGAAGAAATGAATGATGTAAAGTTGGCTTCTTTGCTAGATTGTGCTGCCGAAGCTGTCGCGAACACAACTGATCCTGTGGTGGCGGCAGATGCTGCTGTTGTTTTCAATCAGAATGCCACGACTACTTTTAAAGTGACAGACAAAGTGCTCTTGCTGCCGCCATGGTTGCAAAACGAGTCAAGCAATCTAGCACGGCTGATGCGCGGTCAGGGGCTGGAAGCAAATGGTTCGTTTATGAGTGAGGCAACGCGCCGCAGCAACCAGACAAACAACAGCATCAGCGCAGGTGCGGCGCCACCGTCGCCTCCTGTGGATCTTGTAGCTGTGCGCTTGGCCTATGCTGCAGCTGTTTTCTTGGCCCTTTCTGGCGTGTGCTGCGGCGTTACTTTACCTGGAAGCGATAGCGCCAATCCTGGCTTCAATCAAGTCTCTATAGACAGTACCAATTTCCACTTGACACTGAGCCCATGGGCGTCTTGGCTGTTGCGAGTTGCGAGTGCATTCCTGAGCATGGCCGGCGTCGGTCTCTCCATGCACGCTCGGAGTCGATTGACTGGATCTTACCGAGTCCCAGAAGAAGAAGAAGGAAGCACAAGGAGCAGTGCCGCAAATGGTGAAAGCAACAGCGGGCATCTGTCGCCCGAGCTGCGGTCAGGCCCGCTAGGATGGTTGGCCTGGATTTTAGTGGGGGCTTTCGCGGGGGCAGCCCTCGCTCCACGCGCACAAGAAATGCTGTCTTCCTCAGCCGCTGCGGCTGCTGCCGCTCAAGCGTCAACCTGCGCTTCCTCTTCGGCAACCAATATTGCCGCTGACTGCATCGCTACTACGACCCCTTTACTAATGCACGGCACCGCTGATTGGTTTGCAGGGCTGCAAGAAGCTCTCACTTTGCTGTTAGCGGTAGGGTGGCTGCCGTTAAGGTGGTGTGGCCACGCTCTAGCGTCGAAGCGTATGGCTGAAGCGCTCAAGTCAGCGGCAGCAGCTTGCGCCTTGCTCTTAGGAATGGCCGTGGGCGCGATCGTAGCTGCGTGCTATGCTGCGAAAGCCGTGCAACGCGCACATGCTGTGGATGATGGATCGAACAGCTCGAGTGGTAGCCACGCCAGTCACAGCCGCAGCAGTGGCAGTATTAGTAGTAGCAGCAGCAACAGCAACAATGTTAACGAAAACAGCGACAATAGCAACAGCAGCAGCCTTGCGACTACTGGGAGTGTGCCAAGCGCACCGGATGTCGTGCGCGCCAGTGATCACGTGGCATTAGGAGCCTTACGCCCTCTGGCACTGATCATCAGTCATGCTCTCAAGCCGTGGACGGTGCCCTATGTGCCGGGCACTTCAAGAGGCCTTTCGCCGTCGGTGTGTTTTGACTTGGGGGTGGGGCTCGTGCTGGGAGCGGGGGCTGTGAACGGCTACTCTTTGTTTCGGCTGGGCTTGATGCCAGCTCCTGTACCTCACGTCAACCTGACTACCATTTGGTTGCTTCGATCAAGCATGGTGGTAGCGGGTACGGTGGGGGCAATCCTGGCAGCAGCAGGCATGTGCCGGCTCTACGTGGGCACTCGGAGGCTCTTCGAAAGCGACCCGTCAGGCTATGTGATCGTGGCAGGCGTCGCGTGTGCTTCGGTGGGCCTCTTTGGCGCTCTCTTTGGAGCTGCAGCTGGCTTCTTTCTGTCTCGAGTACCTGCCGAATAGCGAGGTGTTTGTGGAAATGTGGAATACCTTCATAATTAAGTAGTCACCTGATTTTGGAACATGAATAGGCTTTGGGCTTTAGGGGATTTTATTCTTGATGGACAGGTCGAAGTGGAGACAGCTTACTCACTCCATTCCCAAATCTCCTGATGCCTGATGGCTGAAGGGCACCTCGAGAGTAAATGATTACAATTGCATTACGCAAAAGGACACTCAGACCAGTCATACTTGTTCTGGAGGCTGGAGGATTCATCAAAACGAAGCTTTATGCTATTTGTTGTTGTTTCTTTTCCATTGGGGAGTATAATCTAATCTCATCTAATCCCTGTACTCCCGAATATTCGATTCAAATCATCTATTACATTTTATATTTGTTCAAACCTCAAGGGGTGGCATTAGAACAAAGCAAATTTCTGAATCGGACATGTGCATGCACCAAAATCAGTGGCAAGAAAGAAATCCTGAACTCCCAGATTACCAGCTTCCTTAGCTATTTCCTCCATTTTTGGAGCTGCTGGTGCCGGTTGTGGAGCTCGCAACTGGCTGCAGGGGTTTCGAATCCCCAACTTCTTTGCTGCTCCGGGTGGCAAAAGTGAGAAAGGCCGTGTGGCCCCGCATCGACACATTCGGCCTGGCCAACAGCCATTCTTCGCCCACAGAGCTGAAGTCCGCAGGTGTGCCTAGCTTGTGGCTCGATGAAACACCCAAGTCTGTTCCTGTATTTTCATCGACAGGCTCAGCGTCGCGTGCTCGCTTTTTCCCTGCCGCCGTTTCCTTCTCGTCTACTCCATTCGAATCTCCTGTGGTCTCTCCAGCAGGGCCTGTGGTAAAGCCATTCGTTCCAGCTGCTGCTGCTCCTCCAGTTGAAGGAATATTGACAGCAGCCCCTGGAGTGGCTACCGGCTGACCCAGGTCCAAACCAGGGGGTGTAGCTTGCCCGAAATCGGGGACGGGCCACGCTTGCTTCGCGACGTCATACGTTTTGAGCCGGGTTTCCAGCGTGCGAATGCTGTGGAAGCCATTGGCTCGCAAGGCAGCGCACGTTTTCATCACCTGCTCGATGCACGGAGAATAAGACGCGAATTTGCGGCTGGGTTTCAAGCAACGGCTAGCTTCAGGCACGGCTAGCCACGGCTCTGGCACGTCGAGGAAGACAGCGTCGGCGGTACCGTCTGGGATTGGGTCGAAACCTGCAGGAAGATCCTCTGCTGCGACACCACTGCTGCTGCTGCTGCTAGAGTTGCTAGCTTTCGAAGTATCTTCAGTGCTTGCAGCGGTTGACGTGTCGGCAGCTGCATCTGAGCTGCTTGGACTAGCGAGAGTGACGGGAGCTTTCCCACAAACGTCGCGATGCCTGACCGTGCACAAGTGAGCTAAGCCATTGCGATCAAATTCGCGCGTAGCTGCCTCCACACGGCCTGCGTTAAACTCAAAGGTGTGCAAATGACCATGCGGCGCAACCGTGCGCATGATGGTGGTGGACAGAGCGCCGCTGCCAGTGCCAGATTCGAGCACCACGTGGCCTGGTCGCAAGCCCAAATGAAAAACCTAACATAGAACAGCCATTTGATTGTAATCAATCGTACGAAACATTATTTACACTCTGCATCAGCTGAGCAACACTAGTAGTCGATGGGAAAGCACGTGCACGCGCAGTGATGATGAGAATTGTAAGTAGGATGATGTAGGTGCACCGTACCACAGTAGCGGCGTCGAGCTCATGCACGATTTGAGTCCGGTGGTTCAAGGCACGGGCCCACAGCTCAGGCGTCGGCGACAGCGCATGGACCCAGCCGTTGCTAAACTTCGACTGCCACGTGCAGCCAAACTCACGGCCGATGAGGTCATTGTGGTGGAACGACCCCCATTTGTTGTTCAAGATTTCGCCAGGCACTGCGTACACGTAGCTCAGCTCGTCGTGAGATAAAAACACGATGACCAAGCTTCCGGGCTTGATAGTGCGTCTGGTTTCATTCACTGTTAATGCAAAATCCATCTGTATTTACTATCTATGAATGTGGGGGCTGCTTTCGACCTAGCCAGCCAGCTCTAATGGAACACTCGAGCCGCCTTACTGTACAGATAAAAGTAGTCTGTGGTAACAAAACAGCGAAGAAGTACAGACCAAAACGGCGATGACAGCCTTTAATCCCTATACCCTGTAGCCTTCTTGCATTGTACTGAGCTTAACAGTTATCACCGTAACGCGTAACGCGTAACGCCACGAAAATGCAATTCCGACTTCGACCTCTATGGGCAACTGCAGAACCGGGAATTGACTCTGTATTATGTGAGTGCTAGGATTCAGGTCCACGGTCCAGTTGATGGTGTTGTGTATACGCATACCTCAGATAAATCTGGCCCAATGCTGTGATAATGTACACATAACGCATAACACTTAAGCAGCAAGGTATTTCGCCTCCGAGTTATCTCCCACGGCTAGGAAAAATGAGCGAACATGATGACATCTGTGTGTGCGTTCTTCTACTCTGAGCACAACTATACATCGGCTCTTCTCCTTTCTTTTTTCAATACGAGGATTTAAACTTTGTGAATGCCACCGCGTTCTGATTCCTTGGGCTATTGATGAGGTCTTGAAAGCATTGCATTATACGTTTGAAGTCGTTCATGTACTCCTTCATCTGTGAGTCCCATTTCCAAATGGTCAGCGGCGCTTTTCTGACTCTGGGCTGCATGCAA
>Ga0307930_1000929_pt1 | contig 23556 bp, 25 predicted proteins | sample OrgLakmetageno46_FD_203161 | JGI IMG/M metagenome (GOLD analysis project Ga0307930, IMG submission 203161) | Saline water microbial communities from Organic Lake, Antarctica - #46 | ecosystem: Environmental > Aquatic > Non-marine Saline and Alkaline > Saline | place: Antarctica: Organic Lake...
GAGTACTAACTAGACTAGATGCTTATCAATGAGTAAAAATTCGTTGTAGTCCCCTCCTCTGCGGGCGGAAACTCTTCTTTTGAGCTGCACTTACAGAGCATGGAGGAGCGTGCCACTTTGGACCGCTACCATCACTTCCATGGCCACTCGGGCATGTGCGCCTGATTAGCTTCTTAGGTCTAGTTTGCGCTGCTTTGCTTTTCTTCTCTACCTGTTAGTCTTCTAATTCCGGCCCTTCGGGGCCTGTCTCAAAAATTCGACCGGCAAATTCCTATTCCCCCTTAAAGTTGAGGGCATCAAATTATGCTGAAACTGGTCTGTTAACGACTAAATAAAATCTAATAGGCCACTAAACAATAACCAGTCCAATTTCAAGGAAGGGCTGCTGGAGGAGGTGCGCCCGACGCCTGCACCGCAAACAAGGCCGAGTTCACGGCCGTTAACGCACTCTGAAACTTGTGGGCGTCGGCCACCGCCGCAGCGCGGGCAGCTGCCTCGTCCGCGCACGTGCGCTCGTGTTTCGACGCCAGTGCTTGGGCGGCATCCCGCGCAGCCGCTGCCATGGCTAAGTCAGCACTTAGTGACCGCAGCTGCCCTTCCAGATCGCGCACTTGAGAGGACAGCGCCGCGCGAGCAGCTTCGTGTGACGCGACGACCTCTGCGTGCTGCTTTGTAGCGGCTGCAAGTTCGGCAGCCGTGGTCTCTCGTAAAACTTTTTCGCGGCTGTCGAAGAGGGTTTTCATGCTCAACAGCTCGTTTTCCACGAACTGCAGCGCTTGGTCTTTCTCGCGCAGAGCCACCTTCAATTCCTCGGTTTCAGCAGTCAACGTGTCGATGGTCGAGGCATTCATTGCACCTTGAGTAGATAATGCTCCTTTTCCTCCTGGCCCAGCAGATGACGACGTATCCCCATCATTGTCGCACAGCTCTAGTCCACTTGCCTTCCCTCCACGACGGTCACCTCCACTGCTGCTGCCACTGCGGTCGCTGCTGCTAGTGCGAAGCTCTCGGACGATGGACCTCAAATGGTCTTCGATTTCTCGGCTCGCGTCCAGCTGCTGAGCCAAGTCTTCCGCGTCTGCCACTGCGCTCTGCCGCTCGTCCTCGAGCTCCGCTGCATGGGCTTCTAGCCGCCGCAGCCGCTCTTCAAGCTGGGCAGTCCGGCGCCGCAAAGGTTCGGCGGCGGCGGCAGCGTCACTGACCATGGCGCTTTTCACAGCTACTTCGTTGGCTAATTCCTGACAGCGCTGGCTTGCAGCGTCCTGAGCTCGGGTAGCGTCAAGGGCGGCCCGCTCTTGTGCTGCTGCGCGTGTCTCGGCGTCAGCACACCGCTGCTCCAACGCTAGCCGGGTTCTCTGTTCCTGCTCGTGCTGCTGTTCCAGTTTGGGCAACTGCTGCTGCACTACCTGCTGGTGCTGCTCTTGCACTTCCTGCAGTCGGGCCTCAAGCGCAGCACTGCGCTGTTTGGCTGCCGCCAAAGCTTCACGCTGGTCACGGGCCAGAGCACTGAGCTCCGCTACGGTCGCCCTCAAAGCCTGCTCTTGCTGTTGGGCATGCCCAGCAGCTGCTTTCGCGTCGGCTGCTTGCGCTGCCGCTTGCCCAAACGCTCGCTGCAATTCCGCCACTTTCTGTGCGGCTCGCCCCGCAGCCCGCTCTGCCTGGGCTTCGTGCCTCTGGGTGGCGGCTTCCACGGCAGCGGCGACTGCGTCCTCTATGGCAGTTGCCTGGTCTCGTTGGGCCATCTGAGTCGCCTCCATGCGAGCGCGGTCTAGGGTAGCAACTTGGCCCTGCAATGCTTGAATTTCGCTGGCGTGTGCCTCGCTAGCGGCTCGATGCTGTGCTGCTTCCGACGCCAGTGCGGCCTCTGCTTGCTCAGCGCGAAGCACCAAGTTTGCTTCGCGGGCTTTCGCTGTCTCTGATTGGGCCAGCGCTGCTGCAGCCTGCTGGGCACTGGCAGCCCTTTGAGCTTCTGCTGCGCTTTGCTGGGCGGCTGCGAGCTCGAGCTTGAGGGCACTCAGAGTGGCTTCATGTTGTGCTGCAAGCTGGCTCGCTGCTGCGGCTTCTGCAATCGCGGCGGCTGCCGCCTGTTCCTCTCTTGCTTTTAGTTGGCTTTCCGCGGCCACTGCTCGAGCTTCTGCAGCATCCGCACGTGACGTCGCGGCTTCAGCGTGAGCGGCACTTTGGCTGGCCTGCGCCGCAGCAGCAGCGGCAGTACGTTGCGCCTGTGCCATAGCTGCCCTAGCAGTAGAAGCTTCTTCAACGGCCAAAGCATGGCGTTCTTTAGCGACTGCGGCCGCGGCACTTGCGGCTGTTCTCGAAGCTATCCAGCGCCAATGCCCAAATGCCTGCGTGCGTGTGCGCCGTATCTCTGCACTCATGCATGCACACAAGCGCCGCACTGCCTGTTGTTGCTGTTGCTGTTGTTGCTGTTGTTGCTGCTCCTGCTCCTCTTCTAGCTGTTGATGCTGCTCTAATTGATGCAAAGCTGGCGGTGACCGCACTCCTAAACTCTGAGACGGCGACGGCGGAGGCGACGGTACACCTACTGGACGAGGGCCACCTCCAGCGTCACCACCTCCCACATCACCACGACCACCACCCCCTGTACTTGCTGCAGTGCCACTGCCATGTCGAGGCGACGGCGGCGTGAGTGGTGATGGTACATTGGTCTGATCCTGCGCACTGCCCTCGTCTAAGTCACGCGTTCCTATGCTAGTGCTGCTCTTAATGCTGTGGCCCTGAGATCGTCGTGGTGGCGTGGCCACATGTGGAGCAACTCCACGCACTGACGCTGACGGCCGGCGCGGCACGCTGGTAGGCTGACTTCTGCTACTCTGCTTGTCGGGTCGGTGACTGTGCCTGCCTTCACTGAAAGCGCCACCGCGAGCAGGTGCAGCAGCAGGAGCAGCAGGCGTGGTAACTACTCGCTCGTCATAGCGCCGCCGCGTGATCAGCTGCACCGTGCCACCCTGGGCAGTTGGTGGCGGAGTCGTGGAAACCGTTGCCTCTGAGGCAAGGGTAACGCGCGGCCTTCGGCGGTCGCTGCTGCTGCGCCCTGAAGGTGCAGTTGAGGCTGCGTTGGCACCTGACGATGCTCTGCCAGTGGCATGCTTCGACGACGTCGACGATGTCCTTGGTGCTTGCGGTGGTGCCTGCTGGTGGTGCTGCGCGTGCTGGCTTTGGTTTTGGCGTTGGCGAGGAGACTGCTGCTGCCCTGAATCGCGCAATTGTATTAAGCGGCGGTTGAAACTCTCGCTGCGAGCTGCTGCTGCCTGGGTGGAAGAACGCCCGCCATAGTCTACTGAAAAGCTTTCAGAACTCTCCGCCAATGAAACGGCTTCCTCCGGCGAATCTGGCCATGAACGGAGCCCTTGTGGGTTCTCATTGTGCGCCCCTTGTGTATCAAAACCTCTACCACTGTAATTCCCGTCGTCATCACAGTAGTCATCGTTCTCGAGGCCCCGTCGGTTGCGGCCCCACGATCTACCGAACCCGTAGCCGCCACCACCATCGTCATCGTCGCTGTCTCTAGTGTTTGGTCCAGCAGACGGAGACTCCGGGCCTGGTGGAGGGCGCTGCGCTGGCACTAGCAGCGGCCGACGCACCCACTTCGACGATGACGACTGCTGCTGCTCCGGGTGGTGCTGTCGCTGATCCTGGTTATAGTGTGGCTGTGACGGCCGTGGCGGCGGCGGCTGGCTAAATGGGGCTCCTCGGCTGGCGAGTTCTTCTAAGCGTTGCTCAAGCTCAGCGATGCGCTGCTCGTCTGCTGCTGCTTTCGCGTCCGCTGCTGCCTGCCGCTCAGCTTGCGCTTTGGCGTCTGCCGCAGCGCGCAAACGGTCAAAGCGGGGCGTGGACGAAGGACCAGTTGTGGTTATTGGCGCTGCAGCGGCGGCGGCTTCTGCCCCTACCTCTCTGCGCGCTCCGCCCCTTGTGGATGCTGGAGACCGAGGCGGCGTCGCAAACGCTGGAGTAGTTGCCGCATGTGAACTCACTTTCACGTCTGTTGCCTCAGTTGCCACGTCTCCCGTTGCGTTTCTTCGGCTTGAGGTTGTCTGCTGGGGTGAGCTCCTAGGTTGGTTGACAGGAAGAGCGGCGCTGGGTGCGCTTCTACCGCCGCCAGCGCCGTTGACACCTTGCAAAAGCTCGCGAACTCGTAAGGGCAATAATGTGTTTTCGTCTTCTTCGTCGTCCTCGTCGTCCTCATCCAAAGATTCTCGAGCCTCTCGGCCGTCATAAAAGCGCAGGCCCGGCAGAAACGCAACGGCTAGATTAGGAGGTGTGTCAGGCAAGGACAGAGTCAGGCTAGTAAGAGACGGTAGCCTCTGCAAACACCGCAGCGAGTCTTCTGGCGAAGCACTGTTTTTATCTAGACGGTTGTATGACGCGTCTAGTTCAGTCAGTTGAGGGCAAACCGCTGCCAAACCGTATAATGAGTCTACTGCATTGTACGGCAACGCCAAGTGAACGAGCTGCGGCAAGCGCACCGCCCAGTTCTCGAATATATCACCCCGCAACCGATTGGAAGATAAATCTAGACGCCGCAGGCTGCCACTCACGCAGGCCCACGTTGTTGGAGCCCCAAGCTCCACTAAGTTGTTCGAGGACAGGCAAAGCTCTACGAGGCACGGCAGTTGTGACAAGCCGCGCAGCGACGATAGACTGCAGTCGTGTAACACCAAGCTAAGCAGGTGAGGTGCAGCTCTTGCAATCTCACTGTCGCGAGCAAGGTCTACCGGCTCTGCGACTCGACGGAGCGAGCCGATGGCCTCCATCTTGTGTTTCTAGCAGAGAAATCAAATGGAGGCAAACCGTCTAACCGTGTGATCGCTTTGCAAAATCAAAATCTTGAGTTGCGCATCTATCGAACTACCGCACTCTACACAGTTCGTACGAGTACTCCGAATTTAAAATAAAGCTGAAGGTTAGTTGCCCCTATTCAAAGGCCATAATGTTCGCGTTGTTACGTTCCTATTCGCGCCATTTTTGTATTTTCTCTTTTTTTTGTCACAGCTTGTCCAAAATGTTTTGACGTTGGCTGCTCGTTTGACACACTTTTGCTCTTTTGACTACCTACAGTCCTACAGTAGCTAGAAGCTCGTGGCGCGACTTGAATGAGTTCCAGGTAGCCGGTGTTGCACGAGTGACGCGACGTGAGTAAAGCATGCTAGCATCTTTTCGCAGCCTCGGTACTCTTTCGTCTCGGTGTAGGATAGAACGGCGGTGTTTTAGCGACAAAGCGGTTGTGTCTGGTATGCGTGCTGACTATGGAGCTAGCTCCCCGCTATCGGAATCCAAGTGTAGCCTTACACCCATGCCTCTCTTCGAAAAGTGGTTCAAGGCTGCTACAGCACATAACGGTGTGGTAGAGCCGAACGCAATGGCGCTAGCAACGGTCCACCCCGCAACATTGCAGCCTTCGACACGTATCGTCCTGCTCAAGGGCTATGACACCGAAGGTTTCACATGGTTTACCAATTATACTTCGCGTAAAGCGGCAGAGCTTCATAGCAATCCTCGTGCTGCGCTTACCTTCTGGTGGCCTGCTTTGGAACGCCAGGTGAAGCTACATTGATGTAACTGCATTGTTGTGGTCTATGCTGTAGCCTGGCTAGGCTGCACGTAACAAGATTCGCATCGAAACTCTTTCCTAAACTCGTGGAGTATTTTTGTGCGTGTTAGGTCCGCATAGAGGGCCAAGTAAATAAAGTATCTGCGCAAGAAACCGCCGAGTACTTTCACTCGCGACCTCGAGGGTCTCAAATCGGCGCTTGGGCGAGCCGGCAGTCCAAAGTGGTTTCAAGTTCGGACGATCTCGCTGAGCGGGAAGCAGCTCTACGGGTGAGGTTCGAAGGCCAGCCCGTGCCCGTGCCCGACTTCTGGGGTGGCTACCGGCTCGTGCCGAATTACGTGGAGTTTTGGCAAGGCCGAACCAACCGATTGCACGACCGGATCGCTTTCACAGCGAGCAGCGACGGTGGCTGGACAAGAGAACGCCTGTGCCCATGAAAACCTTCCCTACTGCCATCGCAGTCATCGTTATGTTTACCAAGGGGGTCAAATACAAGAGCGAAATGCCTCTATTCACGGGTTTATATTACCATATTGCTAATTAGTTACAGATCTCTAATGGAATATGGTGCTCTTCTAGTTTCTAGTTTCATTAGAGATCAAAGCTTATACTTTTACTGCAGTTCCAGTTCCAGTGCAGTTGCTTTCCAGCAGCGTTCCACTTTCGACAGCTACCATCACTTCCATGGCCACTCGGGCATGTGTACCTGATAAGCTCTGATTACCTGGCACTGATATCTGATACCTGTAGCTTTCAGCTTTCTACAGATAATCCCGGCCCCTCGGGGCCTGTGGCAAAAGTGCTGATTGGTGCGATTACATTGTTTAAAATCAGCTAAAATGATTGATTGCTCGAAAGCGAAAGATATTACGTACAGATCTGTAGACATCATATTGATGATACTGCGCATTGTGCTGCCCTAGGCTAGTAGTTTGATAAAAGCGCAGCTGTACGTCTTCTAAGCCGCCCGCTTCGAAGCTATGGCAAAACCGCAAATTACCCTCGTATCCCCGCATTCTCTAGCCAACTACGCCAAATGTCTAGCCGCGGGCTTTTCTGAACTAGAAGATCCGGTGCCATCCTTCGTTGCTTCACCAGAGCTAGTTCCATGGCTTGAGCCATCCAATGCTGAAGGTGCTGAAGGTGCTGACAATGTCTCGCCGCCACTGCCACCTGATTGGCGATTATTTCTTGAATCTGCTTGTGCTGACGCGGACGTGATGGTGGTGCAGTTGCACGGCGCTCACAGCGAAGTGCCGGTGTTGCTCGCAGCATGGGACTATCTCTGCAGCAGCAACAGCAGCAGCAGCAGCAGCAGCAGCAGCGACACAGGGCCTAGCTTAGACAGAACACCTGACAAGCCAATGATTGTGCTCTTGCACCGCCCGGAAGAAATCATGGAAAGGCTTGCGCGAGGGCTCTATCCGCCTCGGCTGCGCAGCGTGCTCTTCTCACCTTGCGTAGCTCTGGTGCTCCTGGGACCCGCTTCAGTGCCACTCTACTCAGTTTCGCCTGAAAGTCCACAAGCCAACGCTCAAGCGCAACGTCCACCCACAGTGATTCCGCATGGCTTTTTCAATTGCTTGCCTGCACTGGGACCGCAACCGCCCATATCCACTGGATTCACAAGTTACTCTACGGAAGCTGCGGATGCTACTGCCAATCAAGTGGATGCATCAGGCTCAGCCTCAGGAGGTGGCGATGATATAGCTGTGATTGGATCGATTACCACCTGGAGCGACATGCGATGGATCAGCGATTTAGTGCACATGCACCGCACCATGGCAGAGCTTCAAAATACAACTCATTCGCAAGCTGCCGAGGGTCAAGAGGCCACAAGGAATAAGAAGACTACGAAAAACTGCACTCTTTTCGTAGCTGCTGGTACTTTTCGCCCTTACAAGCGCCCAGGAGACGGTGGTGTAGTCGATGAGCTCTCATGCCTGAAAACTGCAAGGAGTGATAGCCCAGAGACTGGAGCAGCATCGGAAACAATCGCAGGACCTAGCATGAATGGTTTGAATGCCAATGTAGAAATTGTAGAAGGCGTGGAATTGGCGCTCGCTTGTGCTTACGGGGAAAATATGCAAGACCAAGCCTCTTTGCGGCAGTGGTTATGGTTGCGCTGTGGGCGGGGAGCTCGCGTGTGCGTGCTTGCGTCTCCAGTTCCAAAGGCACACGACAACCCAGCAGTGCAGGCAGGAGCGACCTTGGCGGCGGAACTTCTAAAGAATTTGATTGACTTCAACGTGCAACTTTACCGGGAGCTTTTGAAAGACTTTGCGCCCAAGGTGAGGGCGCAGGGGAGATGGTGTATTTATGATTGATATGATTCGTTTGATGTATTGAAAACGCATAGAACGGCCTCACCTTCCCTCCATACTTTCGTCTAGTTTCACATCGATGCACAGCAGCAACATAAACATTCCTAAACCTCCAATACCACATTTCAGCCATACTACTATTATGCAGGTGGAATACAGTGGCACGCTGCACGAATCTCCGGGCTCCTCGGTGCCAGTTGTCTTTGAGAGCCCTTCGATGGCTGACGTCGCATCGGAAGGGCTTGCCATGCTTTTTGTACCAACCCCTCCTCGTTACACGGTGCCATCTACAAATGAAGGGGTTGAGAGTGCTGACACTGCTTCTGAAAGCCCAAAACGCCTCAGCATCAATGGCACCAGCGACAATGAGTTATCGCTGTTGTTCTATGCTGAGGATTACTATCCAAACTTCGAATCCACTTGCGCAGAGGTGCTTCGTTTGCTGGATGATCCCAAGGAATTTGGAGCAATGCGGGCAGCAAACGCTGAAGCTGGCAGGCGCCTGGGCTTTAAGGAAGTGGCAAGTCAATATCGTGCCCTTGCGAATGGCTTATGGGAGTAGAGTTCGCTTCGATTTGAGTATCAGCACTATAAGACCATCTGCTAGTCTAGCTCTGGAGTTACTGTGCACTGCCCTTGTTGGAATTCTTGGAATTAGTGAGTAGTTTGTGGTTTATGGGGATTCCGCGCGCTGTGCAAGTGGCGCAAAGACTTATAGCTTATAGCTGAGTTTCTTGTAACCTGTAAATATTTCCTCTGAGCTACTTGGAGATAAAGTCTAAGGTCGCAGGCGTAGCGCATTTAGAATTCAGAAGCCAAAATGCCGAGAATAATAGATAATAGACATGCTTGCCTTAATTCTATTGTCCTAGATCCTAGAAGCCCTGCTTCCTTCTCCTTCTTGTCATGCTTGCCTTAATTCTATAGCCCTGGATCCTAGATCTAGATCCTAGAAGCCCTGCTTCCTTCTCCTTCTTGTCTGAATCAAGATTTCACTTATCAAATAACTACATGCCCAGTGCCGTGCCGTGGTAGTTGGCGTGCAATTATTTCTCTTTAGCAGGCCCTGTACGTACTTCGGTCTCGTCTTCAATCCGTGTCTCTCATTATTCCACGGCGTTGTATGCCGCCGCGCGAATCGCCGCCACAGAGCCTGCCAGCCCACTCACCACTTGCACGGCGCGCGCCATCCCCCTGTTGTTGCTCACTCGCATGGCTTCGGCCAGCTCCACCGTGCGCTGCCGCTCCTTGCTGGTAGGGTCCACCACTTGAGCCACGTGGCTCGCCAAGGTGGAAACCTTCAGCGCCCCACCCGGTAAAGGAGGCAGCGCGCAGCCAGCCGCACAGGCCGCGCGGCCCCAAAACTCGGCTTCGGCCGAATGCTCGTGGTTGTTGGCCACGGCGCCCCCGCTCAGCCGCAGCGTGATGCTGGGGGTGCCGGCCCGGCAAGCTGCTTGCACCGTCCAGGCGTCGCCTGCGCTCACCACGCAACAGCACTTGCGCATCACGGCCATTTCCGCGCCAATGGGCAAAGCCAGCACGCTCAAGCAGCGATAGCCGTCCACCAGATATTGGCCTGGCACCCGGCAACCCGTGGGCAGCACGACTACGCTTCGCACGTTCGCTAAGGTGAAGGCTTCCAAGCATTGAACCAGGAGCGCGTTGCGGGTCGCCACGTCTTGCCATTGGTCGCCCACCAAGCCTAAGCTCACCAGCACTACCGGAGAGGTTAAGTCCGCGTTGAAAAAAGCGCGCACGTTGTCGGGCAACACCTTGCTCCCCGGGTCTTGTTCCGGTAAAGGCCCTAAGCCCCCACCCATGAGCCCGCACACGTGAACGTGCGACGGCCACTCTGGGTCGCGCGGCAGTAACTCGGGCTGGTACCCCAACAACACGGGCGCTGGCACGCCTCCTCCGCTGCCCACACCACTGCCACTGGTAGAGCCGTCGGCAAGGAGAAAGGCCAGGGGAGACGCATTCGCTCCTGGGCCGTACGGTTCGAGCCCGCTGGCCGTGCGGCAGGCGTTGACAGCGTCGCGGTACAGAAAGCGCCACGTGGACTCCTGCCAGATCGCCCACTGGCCCACGTTGGTTGGCTCCGCACCCACAGCTGCGACGCCTCGAAAAGCTTTCGGGGGTGGGAAAAGGGTGGACGCGAAGAGGGGGTTGGCGTCCAGGACTGCAAACGGCAAGGCGTACTCGTCGCAGATGCCCGCCAAGCAGTAAACTGCAGCCGGCGTGGCTAGCACCACACAATCAGGAGACTCTTGCCGTTTGCCCGAAGACCCTAAAGGGTCAGCTACCAAGAGCGCCAAGCCTTTCGCGAACCAATCGCCGACGAGTTCGAACACGAAGGCGCTAAGTGCAGGACCCACTTTAGCGGGGTCAGTTTTGACAGCTTCGAGTGCCTGGCCCGACGCCGTCGTTTTGCGCGCCTGCTGAGGGTCAAGCCCGCAGTCGGCGAACAGGAGGCCTTGCCCCAGGCTTTTCAACATCGACCGATGTTTGGCATGGCAGGCCACGGTCACAATGGTGCCTTGTTTGGCTAATGCCGCCGCCAGTTCTAGGCAAGGCCGAAGTTCGGCTGCGTCGGTGGCGCCAGGGCACATGAAAGTCACACGCGACCGGGCATGCCCCGCGTTGGTAATGGTACGCAGAGACATGGCTTGAGCCGCTTTCACGCCACGCCTATCGACTGCGCACGCGAAACCTCTCGCACGAGAAGGCTCTCTCTAGCTAGAGCAGCTCTTATTTACTCGGGTAGCGCGCCGCGGCAGCGCGAGATTGTGAGTTGATCTTTTAGCCAACCAGCCAATCAACAACGTGTTCTTTCTTTTGAGCTGTGAAGTCGACCAAACCGTTGGATTTTGTTTGCTTGCGATTTGCAAGCACACGAGCACACTACGGTAGCGGCTTCGTTAGCCTTACACTTCACTCTCGCATAGATAAATAAGAAGGCGAGCGCAGCATCACAATCATCATATGCGCCGGCAGGCCTTCTTGAGGCAGAGCAAAAGCTTGCAGCGGCGCGGCGAGAGTGAGGACCGCAACAAGCCCACGCGGCCATGGGGAGCTCCTCAAGCCTCGACCGCCGCTGCTGCTGCACCCGGCGGAGCAAACAATGCAGCAGCGACGTTTGTGCCAACGTCCGGCGCCCTCGCTGCGCGGGACGAAGAAATTCACCGCTTGGTGGCGGAAAATTGTCGCCTTTCAGACCTGCTAGAGCGCACGCGGGAGCAAAAAGGCCGCCTGTTGCAACGTGCTACCGAAGCCGGCGGCGTGCAACTCCAAGCCGAAAACGAAAACGCGCGGCTCCGAGAAGACGTCGAACTGCTAGCCAGCGAAGGCGGCGAGGCGGTGCGTTAACCAGGATTAATGTGTAAGGATGATGTCATAGGGGCCAACGTTTACGGATGCTGCGGCTCCGAGATAACCACGTGGAGTGGTTCTGTAATGAAATCAAGCATAAGTGCCAGCAATTGGATTCAGCTGTCTACCATTCGTTGTCTCCAAATTCTTGTTTCTCGCTAACAAGTCTCTTGGGGGCACCCTTTTCTATTTTATCTCATCTAGGTGAGCGAGCTTAGGCAAGAGCTCGAAGTGAAGACCCGCGAAATTGCACGTCTACGTGAAGACCAAGCCCGCAGCGAGCAACGCCTGACTGACGCTGAAGAGCGCGCAGCACGCGCCGAGACTCAACTAGCGGCCCTGTCTGCGAAGGTAACACTGCATGCATTGTTCCTTCCGCATCCTCTCTTCCATCATGGATCAGTGGCTCTATGACTTTTGCTTGCTTTAGGTGCTGCTCGCAAGTTTGTCTTCCACCCTTGTACTGTCTTCAATAGTTCATGGTTGAAGCGTGGAGGGCTACGCCTGCCTCAACGTGGATATGTTCTACTCTTTGTTTGCGGTTTACCTTCCTTGCATTTTTGATCTCACAGTTGGCGCACCTCGAGCCTCACGCGGGTACTAGCTTGAACGGAAGCTTGAACGGGAGCATCAGCGATAGTCGAGACGGAAGCCACTTTGGCAGTAGCTTCGTCGGGAGCCGAGACCGACGACTCCTCCTTGACAACCGTGGTGCGTCCGTGCCTGTGCATGGCGATGCCAGTGGTAGTGGCGGCGGTGGTAATCCTAGCGATTCGCACGACACCTACGGTGGCAGCGGCAGTGGCAGCAAGAACGGAAGCCGTAACCGAGGAGGAAATAGTGGCGGCAGCAGCAGTGGCCTAGCGGAAGGTGCTTGGGAACCGGCGGCCTATGCAGTGGACTCTTCCTCCACGTCATCGCGACGATCGTCTGCCGTAGGTGGTGGCCGCGGAGCGCCTTCTTCTTCAACTGCTGCAACTGCAAGCCGTGAGCCCAGAGCAGTGCCCGAAAAGAAACGAAGCAGCGCTAGCATGCCGCGCCCTCCCCCGCCGCAACAAGCTAGTGAGCGGTTCACGCGCGGAAGTCGCGCCCCTTCGGAGCCTCAGGACTCGGGCAGCGACGGTGCTCCGGTACGAGTTGTGTAGTTGTTGTGTGTGTGCGCTGTAACTTCTATTTCGTTGTTTTGCGTTGCCTCTTGTGGCGCATCATTCTACGTTTCAAATATGCACCTTTATGCGGTTCCTCAAAAGCACTTGCAACGATTTGCTTCCAACTGGAGCATGTTTTTCTTTGTTCCTTTTATATTTTACCATCAAATCCCTATGTAATTTGTCTCGTAAACCTACGCAAAGGTGCGGCGCAACTTTCGCATGCTTTATGCGCCCGACGAAGACGACCCGCGCAACAACGACTCTGTCAGCGCAGCTCGACCTTCGCTCCCACGCCCAGCCGCTACGACAAACGTCAACCTCGACTACGCTTCCACTCAAAGTGCTGGCGGCTCGAACCGACCCCAGCCGCGCGTCATGCCCCAGGCAAAAACAGCAGCAGCACCACCAGATGACGAAGCAGCCGCCGTGGTGTCTCCGCCGCGCCACCGTCGCGCTTCAACTGAGCACAGCACTGGTAGCACTCATGCTTCTGCCAAATCGCCCCCGCACCCTCCTCCGCCCATACCGACTGGTACTCCACCAGTAGAGAAGTCCACCGCACAGGGGAGCTTACGCCGAGGCAGCACTAGTACTAGTAGGTCGCAACCCAGTACGCTAGGGCGTGCGTCGGCCGCAGCTGCCGCGGCGGTGCGAGGACTGCCGGCGGGCTGGCGCCGAAGTGCTCCTCCTGCTCCCCCTTCGACCACTTCCTCCTCTTCATCATCAGCCAAAGCCGCTGCAGCCAGACGCACTCCTCCTGGTACAACTGACATTCCGACCTCGGTGGCCGTGTCCGTGGATCCAGCTGCGGTGAGAAGTGGAGGAGCTACAACTAGTCTGCCGCGTGCCTCTAGCAGTGCTAGGAGCGCCAGCAGCAGTAGCAGCAGCAGCATTCGAAATAGCCACCACAAGAATGACAACGGTGCTAGCAGTAACACCACTAGCATTCGGGATTTCTGCAGCAGTACTAACAACACGGCGCCTCCGGTCCTATCCGTAGGACCTACGGTGCTCCGTGCTAATCCTCGCCGCGTGAGTGAAAGCACTCCGCGTGGAAGCACTACAACTTCGTCGTCATCTGCTGCTGTCGGCGGTCGCGGCACCAGTAACCCACTCTTTTCATTCGGTGGCGGTGGCGGCGAAGCTGGTAACAGCGGCGTTGGCAGTGGCAGCGGAGTTGCAGCTAGGCGCGTGTCAGCGTCGATGCCTCGCGGAGGTACAGCCACTACAGTAATTCCATCATCATCATCATTGTCGTCAGCTGGCCAAGGCAGCAGCAGCGCTCCCTCGTTGGCGCAATCACGAAGTTCTCTGTCCGCGGCGCGAGGCAGTGTGGCTGGGAAGCAAGTATCTTCTGCGACTGGAGAAGCTGCCGCTGCTGCTGATTCAGCCTCCTCCGCTCTACCGAGTAAACCTGCTCGCGCTCCTCAAAGTAAGGCTGCCACTGCTGCTGTTTCTGCTTCTGTTGCTGAGCCTCCGTCTATGCGGCGCTCAATGGATCGCGCCTCCGCAGCAGCTGCGTCTCTATTGCGCCGCGCGCCGCCGCCGCTGAAACCGACGAGTACAGCAACTGCCACAGCAGCAGCAGAAGCAGCAGTGCCCCGAGATCGCACTGCTCGCGTGGCTGCTGTTGCTGGCAGAGCTGCTGCTGGTGGTGGAGCCAGTCTTTTCACAGATGCTGCTCCTCCTCCTGCTGTGCCGATGAGCCAGACCAGCAGTGCTACAACCACACCGGTAGGGACTCCTTCTCGCGACCGCGGCGAAAGGTCCGAGTCTCGCAAGAGGCCCCCGCCGGGCAATACAACCACCACGAGCAGTGAGGGCACCACCTCCTCCGCTGCTTTAAGTGGCAGCAACGCAGCAAGTCGAGTGGAGTTAGGCGCGCAGGTGCGGCGGCAGCTGCAGGAATACGAGTATGGTTTGCAAGTGGCGGCCCAGCGCAGCCCCAAAACAGGCAGCAACAGCAGCAGTAGCGCAGGGCATTTGATATTCTGCGGCAGTGCGCGAGCGTGTGGCAACGGGCAAGCCAGCGAAGCAGCCCACCAGTTGTCGCAAGCGTTGGCCCAATATGCTCCCAAAAGCTACGGCAACAGCAGCAGTGGCAGTGGCAGTGGCTTTGAGTCCGGTCATGTGGTCGAGTTGCACCTTGCTGACCTTTTACCGCCGCCCCCTGTATCCTCAGCCTCCTTGAGCGGTAACGACGCGAGCGGTCCTCCGGTGCACACAGGGAAAGTCGCCACAGCTGCCGCAGTCGCCGCCACCAAAGCCGCTCTGAACAAGGCGCACGGTGGGGTCCTGCTGGTATGTGACGCTGGCCGCGTTGCCATCGCCAAGAACGCGACCGTCAAGGGAGGCCGAACCGATGCGCAAGCAGCAGTGGCAGCGGAGCTGGAGCGCAGCATGGCGGCAGGCGCGGGGCAGGTGGTGGTGGCTTTGGCGGTAGCGCCAGCGGAAATGCAGGCGTTTGTTGGCAGTGCGCGCGATTTGGCAGCGCAAGTGGAGCATGTAGTGCACTTCAACGATGCATGAGATGGGGATGGGAACGAAAGAGATCGGGCATGTGTGCCTGATTGGCTTCTTGGTTTCAGCTGCTTTTTTTTAAATTGTCTACCTGGTAGCCTTCTAATATTTAATTCCGGCCTCTCGGCCTCTCGGGGTCTGTGTAAAAATGGGAGATTGGTGATTAGGACGGGTTGAGACGTTGACGTTGAGACAGAGACAAGCACGGACAGAACGGCGCCATTTGGGAACTACAAACCGCAGATGTATATTTTTTTCTACGCATTAACTCGAAATTCTTAATTCCCTGTTGATGTATGCGGTCTATGCGGCCATTCCGAAATTCCTATGGCGCAAGCAATTATACCACATTTCGATGTGAAAAAGCACCAAAAAACGAATCGAGATGATTAACTTCTTTAATGTTTACGCGCGTTGTTGTATATTGGCGTGATGTCGAAAATGTTTCTGTAATTTTTCGAAAACCAAGTGGGAAGAGTGGGGAAGCGGGGAAGTAGTGAGGTCGCGTTATGTCACTTGTCACATGCATGGTCAAGGATGTCAAGATGTGTCAATTCATGATTTTTTTCTTCTGATGATTTCCGAATGTTCCGAATCTCTGATGCGTGAATTGCCTGTGGTGGTAGCAGCGTAGCAGCCAAAGCAAAGCTGGGTCAGAAGTTCGACAGGACTTTGTGCCAGAGAGTCTGGCGATTGGCAGCAATGCCCACCGAGGACTTCGACACAGCATTTCTTGGTCTGCATAAGTCCTCTAACAAGATTTTGACGGGCAAATTCGACTGGCGGCGGGAGCTTGATGTTTACGGAACCCTGCGTGATAAGGTTAGGTTGACGAAATGTTCTTATAGGAAGGAAAAGTGTAAAGGCGTCGCCCAAGGAGCACTGTTTTCAACTATGATCCTGGTCGATCTACATGTGATAATACTATTATTGATTTATTACTATTATCCTTTTTCTCATCCTTATTGATCTTTGAACCAGGAGTGGAAGGCTGACGCTACATGGCTGGCCTCTGAACTAGGGCGAGCGCACCAGTCTCTGCTTGATGCAGCGGCTGGGGCAGAGAACCTACCGCGTCGCCCAGGCTTGAACCCCGTTTCGTGGACCCTGGGCCATGTGGCATTCATGATGGATTTCATTGTTGCCTATCCACTGCAGCTTCCTACTCCAGGAGGTGTTCGTGTTCCATCAAAATCGCCTCGCCTGCCAGTTGAAGTGGCCACCACAGACGACGAGGTCATTGCTGACACTGGTATTCCTGCTATGCCAGCACCCACTCCGCCCTGGTTTTCACGACACTCATCAATGGCAACTGTTTTTTTACCGCGAGATCAAACCTGGACAATCTACGACCCATCGCGCGTGACCAATGACGAACGGTGGGATCGTTTCCGCGACGGTACCCTCCCAGATGCCAAAGAGTATTTAGATCAGGCCGTCGCCACCGCAATAGACCTTACGCAAACGTCTGGATTGTTTTTGGACGAAGTTGAATCACACTTGGTCTTGTATGGATTAATTCACATGCTCTGGCACGAGGAGGATCTCTTGCACACGCGCAATGTTCACGGCCTCCCTGCGCCCGCTCCTCTAACACCTTTGTTTGCAGAGAGGAACATCAATGCATTGCCTGCAGATGCTACTGAAAAATTGGCGACACAAACCACGTCAGATTCATTATGGCACCCAGGCGGCGACGTGAGACTGCCTGGTGGAACGTACTACCTGGGCACGGAACGAGAGATGTCTCGAAAAGCGCCTTTAGTTTTGGACTGCGAAAAGTGAGAAAAGCTATGAACTCAATCTCTTTCGCAAAATCTTGATATTATAACTCGCTAATCTTGTCTCATATTGTTTCCCATTTCATCGGCACAGGTTTGCTCACCCTGTCCACTTACTCCCCTTTTCGATCTCAAGGTAATGCTGTACGGGTACTCGCCTTAAAATTTGTCAATGCATGGCTCTCGAGAAGTGTTTCGTGCACATTTAGCATCTCATGTTCAGCTGCTTATATTTTACACTGTGAGGTAAGGTACTGCGTAACAAACGAGGAATTTGCTGTCTTTGTCGCTGCTGGTGGGTACTCGGCGCGTGGGCGCGTCTTATGGTGGAGTTTTGAAGGTCAACGGTGGCTCGCCCGCAGTGGCGCCCAACATCCGCCCAGCTGGATTCCAGCGGAATTAAATTCGGCACTTGATGTTGCTCATGGCAGCGCTCTTTCTGGGGCTCAGACTGCACATGGCCGTCCGACTTCTCCGTGTTCAAATCCTCTCGCAAGCAGCGCTTGGCGGCAGCGTTGGTTTGGGGTGGAGCGTATGCTGCCGCCGCGGCAGCCAGTAGCACAAGTAACGTGGTACGAAGCGGAGGCATATTGCAAGTGGGCGAAGCGACGGCTGCCCACTGAGGCTGAATGGGAAGCTGCTTGCTGTACGTCACCGCAGCAATTGTCAGAAGAAGGAGACGCCACGAAGGACAGTCAATACTCACAACAGCAGCAATTAGTACACAGGGACCGCCTGTATCCATGGGGTGGGCAGGGGAATTGGAGTGGCAACCTGGCATCGGCAAGTTCCTTTGTTGGAAGAGCTCATTGCTGGCCGCCAAGTCCTTCAAGCCAAAGACCGAAGGACGATGAGAATGGAAGCGTTGGAAAAAGAAGAGGTGCAAGACAAGGCGAGCACCAAGAAACAGCGAGAGAAGAACAAACACAAGACGTCACTTTTCCAGGGGACCTATTGGACGTTGATGCTTTGCCAGCAGGTGACTCAGCGTGGGGCCTTCGCCAGTGCATTGGCAACGTGTGGGAGGTTCGTGCGCCCCGCTTCTGCCAAATAGAGGGTTATTTTAGTATCATTTTCCCGTTGTTACCTTTGACTTGCTATGCAACTAAGCAAGTAAATTTTTTTATTGCCTCATAATCTCTTCTGTGCAACTTTGATGGTTTTCTACGTACATTGAATCACTAGTGGACAGCAACGACTCTTTATCCATTTCCTGGCTTTGAGCTCGACTATCCATATCGTGATCAATCAGCGACCAACTTCGGCAACACCAAGGTAAACCAGGAAGAGAGGCATGGAAGTCTAGTATGATTATCATGGACGGTTTTCATATCATTGGTAATCTCGGATTGTTGTAATGTGCTTAAGGTGGCCCGGGGTGGATGCATGGCAACGCCACAATTAATTCTTCAACTTCGCGGTGGCGAGCATCGATCTTTTTATGCGCCCGCTGACCGCCGAGAAATTGCGATAGGCTTCCGAACATGCGCTCTCGACTGAAGAAAAAGTGTATTGCATTGACACCCGATTCTACTTGCATATAAGCAATTCACATGGAAGTAGGCAAAAGGCCCTAAAGGAGTTGGCATGGATATGTATAAATTTTTTGGTTCGACTGAATTATCGACCCACACAATATACATAGGACGGAAACTCCCAGAATCAGCAGAAGGATGGATGTTCCAGATGCGCGCACCTAGGTGTCATAATTCTCTCTTGTCTAGAAGGTGGGATTTCGCGATCTCGACATCGATGTAGAAGCCAAAAGCCGGATGTTGCTACCTGCTAACCCTTAGATTTAAGAGTTAGGTTCGCTTCTACAAACTATCCTCTTTGCGGTTTTGACTTGCGCGCAACGCACGCGCGTACACTTCTGCCCGCAGCATTCAGCATTGGCTTATGTGTCATTTGGGTTTGTATTAGTTCGAGTTCGAGTTCGCTACTGCACTACTGAAGATCTACAGCAAGCCAGGAAGGGCAGTGCCAATCAGCCATTTGGAGCTGGGAGAGTCAAAAAACAAATGCTGCATGTTGCCTCCTGCCCTGAAATAATGCGACGGTGTGATGTGTTTCATCGTTTTCTGTCGTTGTTCGTACAGTATCTCTGTACTGTTGTATCTTGGGATTCACTGTATCACCGAAGATCGAAGATACCCTTCTTGGTATCACTGTGACTGAGAGTATCTTGAAGCTTTCTTGACGACAATCCAATCCGTACTCATTCTAACTTGTTCGAGCTAGCCTTGACTAGTTCTTGCCATCGCATCAAATCCTAAGGAGGTTCTTCTGCTTTAAAGCAATGAAAGTTCTTTTTGCCTTGAAAGAGGCCATCTTCTTTGTGCTTCTTGCTAGTAGCGCTGTGGCATTTGCTCCGACGTCGACAGGTCTAGGGAGGTCAATCTCCGTAAGTTCTTCACCCTGGGCTAACAAGCGGGCTACATTTCGCCGGCGCTTAGTTGAGGAAGATGAGATGATGGATTTATCAGCTAATCCAACGGATGGTGCGAAGGCTAACTCAGCTGCGAATTCAGGAAGCAACAAGAATGCTGCGCCGAGGATTCCTGGGGCGACTTTCGTGTCTGACCCCATCAGTCTCTTGTTGATTTCGGGCATCGCAATTCTTGTCGCCGATGATTTTCTCCATTTCATGCCTGAAGGAGGCGTTGGTAAGGCTATTGCTAGCGTGCTCTTTCCTGGTCAACAAAATTAGATGGTTGTGTCAGCAGCTGCCACTACTGAACTACTTTAGTTACTGTGCGGTAGGACCTCATCAAGAGGCGAGATTGCGAGCACATCAACGGATGTTGGACGCTCATATTTCCGCTCATTCATTGAGACATGGAAATATTCCTGTTCTTGCATTTTTAAGTGCATCATGGGTTGTGAAATGGGTTTGGTTCGCAAGATCCTTATCCGCACTTTTTGTGCGCGGGCAAATGGAATCATTTACCGTTTAACTTTTTTACACACAAGAGAGGGAGAGTGCAATTCACTGCGAATTCACATGGCCAGGAGGCCAGCTATCAAAGGACGAAGGATAAATAAGTTTCAGAGCCATAGCTGATAACTGGCCTCACGTGGTATTGGGTGGTGTATTATGGGAATCTCTAGGGGGCGTCATCGGCATATCCATATCCGGAGATGTACTAAGTTTCCGGTGAAGTAAAGCGCCTAATTGGCTTCTCAGTATCAGAATGCGCTGTTTTGCTTTTTATCTCTATCTGTTAGCCTTCTAATTCCGGCCCTTCGCTCTTCGGGGCCTGTCGTAAAAGTATCAACCGATTAACTTTTTACTAGGAGCTAAGCAGCTAAAAGCCAAGAGAAACGAGATGCCTTCCATATCTAACAGGCGATAGAAGTGCATAGGAATATGCTTGGTACAAGAAGCTGGAAGTTTGGCAGTAGAAAACTTCGGGCGATGTCCGGTGTTCCTTTTTGGTTCTGGTAGCTGGATATTTGCTAGTATACTACACAAGTACACAAGACACATAAGGGCTTTTCGGCATTTAGTTCAGCAAGAGGGCAGCATGTAGAATGGTTCTGAAATTCTGTATGCGCAGGACAAAACCAGGAAACAATTCCATGCAGGGAGGAGCCTTCGCCATCACCCTCAGCACCAGCAATAATTTATTGCATACAAGGAACGCTGGATCCAGGCTTCGTTGTTCTGTCCTGTTACCACCGTTTTTAGCGAACACTTTTTGAGACAGGCCCCGAAGGCCGAAGGCCGGAATTAGAAGGCTTACAGTTAAAGATGAAAAGCAAAGAAGCGCAAAGTATACCTTAAAGCTAATCAGGCGCATATGCCCGAGTGGCCATGGAAGTGGTGGTAGCGGTCCAAAGTGTCACGCTCCGTGCTCTGAGAGTGCAGCTCAAAAGAAAAGTTTCCGCCCGCAGAGGAGGGGAATACAACGATTTTGGTGACTTCAAGCGTCTCATGGTTCCAGTAGGCCTCGTAACCACATGCGAATGCGCACAATGAAATAACAAGATCGTCGACTCAATCTTTCTTTTGGCCTTTCTCTGCGCAGTTGCTTTTGAAGAAGAGGCGTGGCATTGATTCAAAAGGTTCACTCTTGGGCTTCAGATTGTCATCGAGAAATAATTGAACATACACTAATGCCAGAACGCAGAATACTGCAATGAAACCCGATACTACGAACTCGACTTGAATGTCGAATGCCTTTCCGCCCAACATCTCGACGACTTCGGGGAGCATCGGCATGGCTGTCTTGATTGTTGTATCCTTTTCGGTCACCTCACTTCAGCACAGCCGCGCACTCGTAGAATAATCAAGTCGCTTAACAAATATATCTTTCGAATTCAGAGCAACTTGTTCGATAGACCCTACTATTAGACGTGAATAGTTTTATCTTAGTATTCGTTTTGCTTTCGCAATAATTGCCACTTGATTCTAGTCACTGTTCAATAAGATTGGCAACGAAGTGCACAATTAGAATACTACAGGTAGCCAAGTGCAAATAAGGCGTTGGCAACGAAGTGCACAATTAGAATACTACAGGTAGCCAAGTGCAAATAAGGCGTAGGATTGTTATATGATTTGCTCTTGAATCTTGCATCAGGATGATTGGCATAGGTAGGGTGACCCTAGCTTGCATCACTTGTACTTATATCCAGTATCGTCCTCGAGGATCCATCACCATCATCCATCATCCATCATCCATCATAATCATCACCAAGAAGAAAAAAGTACAAAAATATCATATTAGACTAGTCTAGCTGAAACTCTGAGATGACGAATGATGATGACGACTTCGTTGCTGTTTACTGATAGTGTCAGAGCTAGCTATAGCTATAGTAGTACGTAGGAATTAGCTAAGTAAGTCCTTCGGCTCATAGTTTGTTGGTTGCACCATCGCGTCAACCGCCTCATCTCTTCGTAGTGTCACAGATTTGTTTGAAGAACATTCTTGAAATGGCGAACTTCCTCACCGGAATCTCGCTCAGCCTAGCTGTGCTAGTGGTGAGCACTGGCGTGGCTGCAAGCTTTCAGTCTGGACAAGTAGTGCCCCACGCTCCACGATCGATGCCGAAACCACATGCCGTGACAGCTACCAGCTTTATGAATGAACTCCCTATGGGCCCGCCAGACGCTATTCTAGGCCTAGTGGGCGATTTCAAAGCTTGCAAAGCGCCTAACAAGGTCAACTTAGTCGTCGGTGCGTACCGTGACTCCAATGGCCAACCATGGGTGCTTCCCTCGGTGAAGGAAGCAGAAAAGCGAATGTTTGACGATTCCAGTGCAAACAAAGAGGTGGGCGCATTACTTGTATGTACCAGTGTACTGCATGGCACGAACTAGCCAGTGAATTTACGTTCGACTTCATACTTAGGAATAAGGGAGTCTTTTTGGCGAACTACCTAGCAATTGCTGTAGTGCTAGTTTCTTTTCGCAGTAATGCTTTATATCAACGTACATCACGAGTGTTTACCCTTCTAGTACCTCCCCATTGACGGCGACTCTGGCTTCGTGGCAAAAGCCCTCGAATTTGCTTACGGTGCGGACTCCGCGCCGCTGGCAGAGCAACGCGTGGCGGCTGCACAAACGCTGTCGGGCACGGGGGCCTGCCGGGTTGGCGGAGCCTTCTTCGCGAAATGCCTCGGGCGCGGCACTCCTATCTATGTCTCGGACCCGACATGGGGTAACCACATTGCGATCATGAAAGTACGTGCATAAATCTTTTGGCTACGAGCGAAGAACATAATTATCACCCTTGACCCATTCTTTTCTGCATGTGTTCTTCGTAGTGATTTAATCTATTTGTTTATTAAACTTTGGTTGCATCATGTGTTTGCTTATATTTGCAGTTTTCATTCAGTTTGCACATTAAAGACGCTCTCTCTCTCTCTTTCCTCCTTCTTCCTTCCTCCTTCATCCCATTCTTACCCTTCTCCCAATCTCCCATTACTACTACTCAGGAAGCTGGCCTGGAAGTGCGCAAATACCGGTACTTCGACCCAATCACCAAAGGCCTCGATTTCGACGGCATGCTTGAAGACTTAGAAGCAGCCCCCAAGGGGAGCATTGTGCTCTTGCACGCCATCGCGCACAACCCAACCGGGGTGGACCCTTCGCCAGACCAATGGGCCAAGCTGTCGCAATTGGTGGCCTCAAAAGGTCTGCACCCTTTCTTCGACAGCGCCTATCAGGGTTTCGCCAGTGGAGACGCCGCCGCCGATGCCGGGCCGCTTCGGTCTTTCGTCGCCGACGGCCACCGAGTGGTGTTAGCCCAATCCTTCGCCAAAAATTTTGGCCTATATGGCGAGCGTGTCGGTGCGTGACTTCTTCAGAGCATCAAAAGCATCAAAAGTATTGCGCTTGCCTGAGACATCACAAGCCTAGTGTTTTTGTTTCCTCAATCCCTTCCTTTTCACTCTACCCTAATTTTTACCTTGGTGCGCTCACCTTCAACTTTTTTCTTCAAACTGTCATTTTTCTTGTGCTTGCGCGATGATGTGGCCGTTTTCTTCCTCTTCCCCTCCTTCTCTTGTGCAGGTACTTTGAGCGTGGTGTGCGCGAACGCTGACGAAGCTGCGCGCGCTCAGTCTCAACTGAAGCTCATCATTCGGCCCATGTACTCGAGCCCCCCACGCCACGGGAGCAGCATTGTGAAAACCATTCTAAGCGATGAGGCGCTTTCCAAGCAGTACTACGAAGAGGTATCATTAGTTTGCGTTTCCTTTCCTTTGCGCTCTCCTTCGGTATCAAGAGAAGGGGCGAAGAAAGAGGGAGTTGCGGCAATGCATCTGTTCCTTCAATTATCTTTCGCACCTTCGTGACCGCTTCAAGTCAATTCGCATAAGAACTTTGCTTGTGC